>Ga0316616_100000681_pt1 | contig 11821 bp, 10 predicted proteins | sample OWC_Aug_M1_C1_D1_FD_207660 | JGI IMG/M metagenome (GOLD analysis project Ga0316616, IMG submission 207660) | Wetland soil microbial communities from Old Woman Creek delta, Ohio, United States - OWC_Aug_M1_C1_D1_B | ecosystem: Environmental > Terrestrial > Soil > Wetlands | place: USA: Ohio... | reverse complement strand
TCATCGGCAAAATCGAAACCGCCGGCCGGGCGCGCGAGGTCCTGACCGGAAGCGTTGCGCCGGAACTCAAGGTCTCCATTCACATGGACGGGGTCGGCTTCGCCTACGATGAGCGGCCGGTGCTGACGGATGCCTCTCTTGAAATACCGGCCGGGATGCTGACCGTGTTGTGCGGGCCCTCCGGTTCGGGCAAGACGACCATCGCCGACCTGCTGATCGCCCTGCTCCGGCCGCAGCAGGGAGAAGTCTGGATCGATCAGCTGCCCATGTCCCAGGTCGACATTCACCGCTGGCGGCAGATGATCGGCTACGTCACTCAGGAAAGTTTGCTGTTGAACGACAGCGTCCTGCAGAACGTCAGCCTCGGGCAGAAAACCGTCACCCAGCAGGACGTGGAAGAAGCCCTGCGAGCCGCCGGTGCCTGGGATTTCGTTCAGGCGATGCCGCAGGGCGTTTTTTCTGTTGTCGGAGAGCGCGGTAGCGTGTTATCAGGGGGGCAACGGCAGCGCATTGCGATTGCCCGCGCGCTGGTGAAGCACCCCAAGCTGCTGATTCTAGACGAGGCCACCACCGCGCTGGATCCCAAGACCGAAAAGGAGATCTGCGCCACCCTGCAGCAGCTTCGGGGACGCATCACCATGTTGGCGATTTCGCACCAGCCGACCCTGTTGGAATGCGCGGACTGGGCCTACCAATTGAAGGAGGGGGCGGTCATCCTGATCAAACAACCTTCCGGGTTGCTCCGGCTCCGGGACCCCATCGCCGCCGGGATTTGACCTTCTGGCGCACGACAATGAACGGCAGAGGGCGGCCGGCGCGGATGCGGAAAAATTGAAAGCCACTATTAGATTTCACGTCCAAGGAGGAAATACCATGCGAAGATTAGTCATCAACGGCCATATGATCGACGACAGCACCGACTGCTATGCGATCGCGGAGATCGGGCACAACCATCAGGGGAAGCTGAAGACCTGCATGGAGATGTTCAAGGTGGCCAAGGAGTGCGGTGCGGACGCCGTGAAGCTGCAGAAGCGCGACAACCGGAGCCTCTACACCAAGGCCGGCTATGAGAAGCCCTACGACAACGAGAACAGCTACGGGGAGACCTACGGCAAGCACCGCGAGGCGCTGGAGTTCGGCGAAAGCGAGTACCAGGAGCTCAAGGCCTACGCGAAGGAGATCGGGGTGACGATGTTCGCCACCGCCTTCGACTTTCCCAGCGTGGATTTTCTGGCCAAGCTGGAGATGCCGGCCTTCAAGGTGGCCTCCGGCGACCTGAAGAACATACCGCTCTTGACCTACATGGCCCAGGTGGGCACGCCGATCGTTCTGAGCACCGGGGGCGGTGCGATGCAGGACGTGAACCGGGCCTACGACGCCATCATGCCGATCAACCCGCAGCTGTGCCTGCTGCAGTGCACGGCGGGCTACCCGGCGGCCTTCGAGGAGCTGAACCTGAAGGTCATCACCACCTTCCGGGAGCGTTTCCCGCAGACGGTGGTGGGGCTGTCTTCGCACGACAACGGGATCGCGATGGCGGTGGCGGCCTACATGCTGGGGGCGCGGGTGGTGGAGAAGCACTTCACCCTGAACCACACCTGGAAGGGGACCGACCATGCGTTCTCGCTGGAGCCCATCGGTTTTCAGAAGATGGTGCGCGACCTGCGGCGGGTCCGGGTGGCGATGGGCGACGGGGTCAAGCGCGTCTACGACAGCGAGGTGACCCCGATGGTGAAGATGGGCAAGCAGCTGGTGGCGGCGCGGGACCTGCCGGCGGGGCACGCGATCCGACGGGAGGACATCGCCATCAAGTCGCCCGGCGGCGGGCTGCAGCCCTATGAGATCGACAAGGTGATCGGCCGCACCACGCGCACACCCCTCAAGGCCGATGACGCCGTCGTCTTTGAGGTGCTCAACGGCGCTGAAAGCTGGAAGAAAGCGAGCTGATGGGGCTTTTCAACCTGGAGAGCGACATCGGGGTCGTCACCGGGGCGCTGGGGAAGCTCGGCCCGGTGTGGGTGGAGACACTGCTCGACGCGGGTGCGCGGGTCCTGGCCCTCGATCGACCGGGGCAGGCGGCGTCATCTGAATTCCAGAGCGCTCAGGCGCGCTTCGGGCCCGAGCGGCTGGCGCTGGCATTCGCGGACGTCTGCAGCCGCCCGGAACTCGAAGCGGCGCTCGCCCGGTGCGAGCAACTGTTCGGCTCCCCGACCATTCTCGTCAACAACGCCGGTATCGATGCCCCGCCGGCTGCCGGAGGCAAGGGCTATCGCCTGGAAGAGATTCCGCTGGCCGTGAACCTGCGGATTCTCGAAGTGAACGCCGCCGGCCTTTTTTTGGTTTCCCAGGTGTTCGGCGCGGCCATGGCGGCAAACCGCAAAGGGACCATCATCAACATCGGTTCGCTTTACGCCAGCGTCTCGCCGGACGCGCGATTCTACGACCACATCCCGAGCGATCCCCCTTTCATCAAGCCTCCGGCGTACGGTGCATCCAAGGCGGCTGTCGTCAACCTGACGAAATACCTCGCAACCCATTTGGCCCCGCACGGCGTGCGCGTCAACGCGCTTTCCCCGGGCGGAGTCCTGGGCGGGCAGGACGAGGACTTCAAGCGCAAGTTCTGCGCCCGCGTCCCCCTCGGCCGGATGGCCACGGCAGAAGACCTGCGCGGCCCCCTGCTGTTCCTGGCCTCACCGGCATCGGCCTATGTGACGGGGATCAACCTGAAGGTGGACGGCGGTTTCACGGTCTGGTAAAAAAATCAAGTATCCCGGCCTGCGGCCGGGATACTTGATTTTTTTATTGAAGAGTCAAAAAAGAACTACGTCTGTCTCCATGAACCAGCCTGACCTCCCGCAGACGATACCGAACTGGATCGATGGCCGTGCGTCGGGACCATCGAAGGGCGAAACATTGGCGAAGTTTTCTCCCGCCACCGGCAAGGAGATGTACCGGGTGGCGCGCTCGCGTTCCACCGATGTCTCCAGCGCGATCGATGCAGCCGCGGACGCCTTTCCGGCCTGGTCCGCGCAAACGCCTGTCGCCCGCGGCGACATGCTGATAGCCGTCACCCGCGCCATGCGCCGGCGCCGGGAAGACGTCGCGGCCATGGTCGCCGCCGAAACCGGCATGTCGTTCAACGCCGCCCTGGCTGAAACCGGCGGAGCGGTTGCTTTGGGCGAGTTCATGGCCGGCGAGGGGCGCCGACTGTATGGCCGCACGACCACGAGCGCCACACCCCACCGGCATGCCATGACCGTGCGCGAGCCTCTGGGGGTGGCCGGGCTTATCATCGCCGCCAACACGCCGATCGCCAACGTCGCCTGGAAGGTCTTCCCCGCGCTGATCTGCGGCAACACGGCCGTTCTCAAGGCCGCCGAGGACACCCCGGGCACCGCCTGGTTGTTCGGACGCATCGCTCATGAAGTCGGCCTCCCGCCCGGCGTGCTGAACATCGTCCAGGGACTTGGGGAAGAAGCCGGCGCGCCGCTCGTCGCGGACGCCCGGGTCTCCGTGGTGAGCTTCACGGGTTCGACCGCTGTGGGCCGCGAGATCGCGCGCATCGCCGGCTCGCGGCTCGCCCGGGTCTCCCTGGAGCTGGGAGGCAAGAACCCGCTCGTGGTCTGCGATGACGCCGACCTCGAACACGCGGCCCAATGGACGATCCTTTCGGCGTTCAGCAACGCCGGCCAGCGCTGTGCGGCGGGCAGCCGCATCATCGTTTTCGATGCCGTCTACGAGAATTTCCGGAACATGCTGGTCGAGCGCACGCGACGCTTGAAGGTCGGCCCCGGCAACGACGACGATCTCGGCCCGGTCATCAACGCCAAGCAGCTTGAAAACATGGTGGCGGCCGTAACGCGCGCGCGGCAGGACGGGGCGACGATCCTCACCGGAGGCCATCGCATGGACGACCCCGGCCACGCGGCCGGATACTACATGGCGCCGACGATCATCGAAAACGCGGCCCCGGACGCCGAGATATCCGTGTCCGAGCTGTTCGGGCCCGTGACGTGTCTGTACCGGGTATCGGGTTTTGACGAGGCCCTCCGCCTCGCCAACCGGTCGCCCTATGGCCTGACGGCCTGCATCCACACCCGCAGCGTGCACCGCGCCTTGGAATTCACGCGCCGGGTCCAGGCGGGGGTGGCCGTGGTCAACGCCGGAACCTTCGGCAGCGAGCCTCACATGCCCTTCGGCGGGGTGAAATTTTCCGGCAACGGCACGCGCGAACCCGGCACCGAGGCGCTGGATGTGTATTCGAACCTGAAGAACATCATCATGACGTTCGACCCGAACCAAGCGTGAGCGCGTGCCAACTTAAACCCATTAAACTCAATAAACCCAATGAACTCAACAAACCCCACGCCATCCTGTGTCGCCCTGATCCCCGCGCGCTCGGGTTCCAAGCGTGTGCCCGACAAGAACATCCGGCCGCTTGCCGGTCACCCGCTGATCGCCTACAGCATTTCGGCCGCGCTCCAGAGCGGTGTTTTCGCTGCGGTCATCGTCTCGACCGACTCCGAGCGCTACGCGGAGGTCGCCCGCTACTACGGCGCCGAAGTGCCCTTCATGCGCCCGGCCGAGTATTCCGGCGACTCCTCCCCCGACATCGAGTGGGTGGAGTACACGCTCGAACGGCTGGCAAATGATGGCCGCCGCTACGATTGTTTCAGCATCCTGCGCCCCACGAGCCCTTTCCGGCTGCCGGAGACCATTCAGCGGGCCTGGTCTGAATTTCTGGCGGAAACCGGGGTGGACTCGCTGCGGGCCGTAGAAAAATGCAGCCAGCACCCCGGAAAGATGTGGGTCGTCCGCGGTAAGCGCATGCTGCCCTTGCTGCCGATCGGCCCCGCCGACCAGCCCTGGCACAGCAGCCAGTACCCCTCCCTGCCGGAAGTCTATGTTCAGAATGCCAGTCTCGAGATCGCCTGGTCGCGAGTGGTGTTTGAAACCCGCACCATCGCCGGAACCGTGCTGATGCCTTTTCTAACCCGAGATGCGGAGGGTTTAGACGTGAACAAGCCCTATGACTGGGACTTGGCCGAACACCTCGTCCGTTCCGGCAGCGCAAAGCTGCCTCGCATCGCTCAACCGCCCCAATCAGGCTGATGGCGGAATAGATTGACAACGATGAATATGGTTTTTTCAAGCCGACAACCCATCTGAATCCATCGCAAACCCGCATGAAAAAATTTTTTAAATCCGTGTTGAGCTTCATCGACTGCCTGGTCGCCGTTCTGGCGGTGATCCTGTGTTTCTTCTTCTATTTTATTTCCCTGCCTTGGGTTTGGAAGAAAAGAAAGCGCTGGGAGTCGACCGTCAAGGGGACCTCTAAGGTTCTCATGGTGCACGGGTTCAAACCCAATGAGTTGAAAAGAAAAGGGTATGAATTTCTGCTGCCGTTCCGCAACCACCGGATCAGCTGGTTTGGAATATTTGACCCGGCCAACACCGTAAACGAAGAGATCCCGGTCCGCGACGATCTGGTGCTGGTGGCCCGAAAATTGCCGAGGGCGATGGCCGTCCTCACCGGCGTCGGATTGAAGGCCACTTCGACGATCTTTCGCGAATGCTACTGCGCCTATGCCATAGCCGATTTTTGCGTCCAAGAAAAAATCGGGATCCTTCGAGCCTACAAGCACAACTTCCCGGCGCTGCGGGTCTATCTCGCCTCCCGTTTGATCCGCGTCCCTTACCTCGTCGACATCACCGGAAATTATGAGCTGATTCGCAGACTCAACGGCAAGCCGTTTTACTTCAGGCAGTTGACCAAAATCCCCGTTCTACGGTTTTTCGCGCCCGCCTTGACCAACTGGCTGCTCGGAATTCCCCTGAAACATGCCCCCTACGTGCTGGGACGCAACAAGAACAACTACGAACACGCCTTCGCCCTTGGCGCCGCGGTGGAGCGCATGTCGTTGCTCAGGGTCAGCAATTTCAACCACGCCTTCAACAACTTCGACCCCGAAAAGCTGCCGCCGCCGCCCACCGACCGCCCGTATGTACTCTTCGTCGGCCGCCTGGTCGTGATCAAATTTCCCTTCGATGTGATCGAGGCCTTCGAAAAGGCGGCCGCCCGCCTGCCGGAATACCGGCTGGTCATGATCGGGGACGGCGCCATCCGGAGCGAGGTGGAGCGCAGGATATCGGTCAGCCCATATCGGGATCGAATTCTTTATTTGGGGCCGTGCTCGAGCGAGGCGGTTTTCAACTGGACCGCCCATGCCAAGCTGGCCCTTTGTCCGTTTTCGGGCTATACCCTGGCTGAGTCGTTGCTGTGCGAGGTCCCGGTCATCGCCTACGACGTCGAGAACCACAGCGAGACGGTGATCGACGGCTACACCGGTTTTCTGGTGCCGTTCCGGGATGTCGACGCCATGGCCGGGGCCATCGTCTCCGCTGCGAATGACTATGGGGCCGCTAGGGCGATGGGCCGGCGGGGCCGGGACTTGGCGCGCGTGGCCTACGACAAAAAAGCGATCATGGAAAAAGAGGGAAGGGTCTACCTCAAGTTGCTCGATCCGGAGTCCGCATCCGAATGAGTCGGGCCGGCACCCCCGCCACGACCGCATACGGCGGGACATCAGAGGCGACGACGGCGCCGGCCCCGATCTGGGCGCCCTGCCCGACGCGGACGCCGGGCAGGATGACGGAACCGACGCCGAGATCGGCATCGTCTTCGATCATCACGGGCGCGAAATGAATCCGGCTATGGAGTATTGGTTTAGAAATACCCTCCTCTGCATGAAAGGAAGTGATGATCTTCACCCCCGGCCCGATCCCCACGTTGCGCCCGATGCTTAGGTCGCCGGCACTGTGAAAGAAGCACTGCTGTCCGATCCACGTCCCGTCTCCAATCACCATCCGACCGCGATAGTATCCTTTCAGGATGGTGCCGTGGCCCACATAGACCCCGTCTCCCATCTCCACGTTCTCGGGGTGAAACACCAACACCCCCGCTTCAAGGACGACGTTCTGGCCGATGCGTGCAAACTGGGATCGCTTGAATCGACCGGAACCGTGGCTGCTTCGAATGGGCGGTGGTTTTCCCTTATCTTCCGACATGGCGCCGCAGCTACCTTTTCCGTTCGGCAAGGCTTTTCTTCAGTTCGTCGGTCACCTTTTCCTGATCGAAGCGAGTCATGTGTGCGTAGAGGGGGAGCGTCAGTGATCGGGCGAAGACTTGGTCGGCAACCGGGAAATCCCTCTTCTTAAAGCCATAGCGCGCCCGGAAAAAAGAGGTCATGGGCATGTTCCAGGTGCCGATGGCGGCTTCGACCCCCTCTTCCTTCAAGCGTGCGATGACATCGTTCCTGAAGGCGCAATCTTCTTTCGGCAGCAACACCACATAGGATTGAAACACCGGCGAATGGCCCGGCGGGACGACCGGAAGCGTCAGGGAGGTTTCACGCAGAAGTTCCTCGTAATCTTGTGCCAGCTTTTTTCGACTCGAGATAATAAGATCCAGCTTTTTCATTTGGGTGATGCCGAGAGCGGCCTGGAATTCAGTCATGCGATAGTTGAGGCCGGGCAGGATGAAATCCGGAGACGGGGAATGGGGGTCCTGCCCGTGGTTGCGCAAGGCCTTCAGCCGCCGAATCAACTCGCCATCGGTTCCCACGATCATCCCCCCTTCGCCTGTTGTGACGGCCTTGCGGGGGTGAAAACTGAAACATCCCAATTTTCCCCAGGAACCTGCCGGTCGTCCCTCCAAACTTGCTCCCAGCGCGCAGGCTCCATCCTCGACGACTGGAATTCCATATCGATCGGCAAGATCCATGATCTCGGTCATGCCTGCCATCAAACCGAAGGCATGAACCGGCAGAATCGCCTTCACCCGGCGGGCGGTTTCGCGGTTTCCCATGAGCTGCTTCAGGACGGATTCAAGGACCGACGGGTCCATGTTAAAAGTGTCCGGCCGGATGTCCACGAAGACCGGGTGGGCCCCGCACAACTCGATCACGTTGGCCGTGGCCACCCAGGAGTAGGCGGTGACGATGACCAAGTCTCCCGCTTGGACACCCAGAGCGAGCAACGACAGGTGCAGTGCCGCCGTGCAGTTGGATACCGCGACGGCAAAACCGGTCCCTGCCCGCTCGGCGACGTGTGACTCGAAGGCAGCCACTTGGCTCCCCTGAACCAAATGCCCGGAGGCCAGAACCTCCCGGACGGCACGAAGGTCCTCTTCATCGATGGACGGGATGGTCAGCCGGATCATCCTTCCGCCTCCCGATAAAAGGCAGCCGTCCGTTTAATTCCTTCTTCCAGATCGATTTTGGCCTCGAAGCCGATGAGGTCGTGGGCCTTGCGGACCGACGGGATACGCAGTTCCACGTCGGCGTAATCCTTGCGCGTAAACAGGATGGGAGATGCCGAGCCGAGAACCCGCACAACGGTGTTGGCCAGGCCGTAAATCGTAACCACCGCCTTCTGGTTGCCGATGTTGATGGATTCGCCGACAGCCCTCGGGTGGGCCATCGCCAAGAGCAGTCCGTCGACCATGTCGTCCACGTAACACCAGGCCCGGATCTGTGTTCCGTCGCCATGGATTTCGATCGTCTCGTTCTTGATTCCCCGCTGGATGAAGGTCTTGAGCGCCCCTTCCCCGACCTGGCCCGGCCCGTAAACATTGAAGGGCCGGACCACCACGGTGGGCAGCCATTTTTCCTGATGATAGGCGATGGCAAGGTGTTCTTCCGCCAGCTTGCTTACGGCATAGGTCCAGCGGGCCTCGCCTACCTTTCCGGTCACTGTATTGTCCGTCTCGGAGGAACAGAAGGCATGCTGGCCGAAGACTTCGCTGGTGGAAAAGCAGACCACCCGATCGACCCTCGGCAGGCGTGAGGCCGCCTCCAACACGTTTGCAGAACCCACCATGTTGACCCGCATGGTGGTGACCGGGCTTTTGATGACGGTGTCGATGCCGGCGATGGCCGCGCAGTGTACCACGATGTCGGCGCCTTTCATCGCATTGCACAACGTTTCGAAATCCAGGACGTCCCCCTTGAGGATTTTGAGGTTGGAGTGATCCCGGTATGGACGGCTCTGGATGGAATCCCGCGAAAAGTTGTCGAAGATTACCACATGGTTCCTTTCAACCAGCCGGCCCACCAATGTTGAGCCGATGAACCCTGCTCCCCCTGTGATGAAAATGGTCTTTCCCTCAATCATGGGACGTTCTCCATTTGCCGCGTCAATTAGAGCGCTTAAAGATCGCGTTGCATCCTGTATGCAGGGGATCGGACGATCGCCCCATGCGCCTGGCCGCGGAACGGGTGAGATGTTTCTTGACCAGATGGTAGTGGTGATCCTGCAGAAAAGAGATGATGGCATCCGAATGGGGTTCGTTCAATTCAACTTGAATGCTCAAAGGGGCATCGGAGGACTTCAGCAGCGAAGTCATGCCCTGCAAAATGAGATACTCGTCGCCGTCGATGTCGATCTTAACGTGCTGAGGCGGGGCCACACGACGCGAGGCGATCAGCGCATCAACCCGCACGGCATTCTTGAGCTCTATAATCTGATCATCCGCCAGTTTCAATTCGCCATTTGAACCCTCGAACAACTGGCTGTTGGATGTGCCGGCGTTCAGGGATCGATAGCGAAATTTGAGGTAGCCGTCCGTATTGTGCAATGCAAAGCTGCATGGGACCACGACATCCTGCAGGCGGTTGATGGCAATGTTGTCGCTCAGTCTTGAAAAATTCGGCCCGTGGGGTTCAAAGGCATACACTTTACCGCCGGGCGAAACCCGCCGTGCGGCAAAAATAGTGTATACTCCTATGTTCGCACCGATGTCGTAAAAGACCTGGCCGGGTTTCATTTCAGACTCAATCCACTCTATGGTTCCCGGTTCCTTTGAATAGAGCTTGAGGCAACGGTTGAATTCCCTCACGGTTCCGCATCGGAATCTGTAGACACCGGCCTTGTCGGTAATTTCCAATTCACGGGTGAGCCAGTTTCTCAACTCAAGGATTTTTCGATGTAACCTGCGCAGGTAGCGGCGAGGCGGCCATGAGACAGCATCCTTACGAATCATTCGAGAATCTTTCTTACTGGTTTTTTTGGACAAAATTTTTTTTACCTTGAATGCCTCTGATTGTCAACGAAATGCCCGATAGTTCAGCAATTATCGCTGAACAACTTTTAGCATTAGGGTTTTTGAGCCACGATGGGGCTCTAATCTCAGCCGGGTGAGCCACATAGCGCAGAAGGTGTTCGAAGTCGTTAAAAAGCAGCAACCGGTTGGCCACCCGCAGATTAATCCAGTACGCTCTACCGCTTCTATCGTGACGAATCATATTCAGCGAGAATTACCGGCGGATAGGGCGTTTTTCGATTGACAGCGCCGAACACACCTCCTATAAAATTCGCATCCCAAGGAGGGCGCCATGCTTGACTGCGCGGATACGGTGTTGGTGGTCGTTGACATCCAGGAGAAACTGGTGCGGGCGATGCACGCCCGCGAAGACTTGATCCTAAAAGCACAACAGCTGGTTCAGGGCGCCCGTGCCCTCAACGTCCCGATCCTGTGCACCGAGCAGAACCCGAAAGGCCTGGGGCCGACCGTGCCGGAGATCGCCGCCGCCATGCCGGGGGTTCAACCGATCAGCAAGTTCAGCTTCGGCTGCGGCGCCTGTGAGGGCTTCGTGCACGCCCTGCAGGCCGCCGGCCGGCGCAACGTGCTCGTGGCCGGGATCGAGACCCACGTGTGCGTCTATCAGACCACGCGGGAATTGCTCGAAAAGGGCTATCACGTGGAAGTGGCGGCCGACGCCTGTTCATCGCGCACCCCCCAGAACAAGCAGACCGGCCTCGACAAAATGCGGGATGCGGGCGCAGCGGTCACCAGTGTCGAAACGGCCCTGTTTGAGCTTCTCAAGGTGGCCGAAGGCCCGCTTTTCAAGGAGATACTCAAGATCGTCAAATGAATGACGACCGGCGTAGCAACCATCCGGCCCGTGGGAAAACGCGCATGACGGAACACCGGGTTCTCATCATCGGCGGGGGCATCGGCGGGCTGACGGCCGCTCGGACCCTGGCACCCTTCGGGGTCCGGGTCGATTTGATCGAGCGCAGCCCGTTTCTCGGCGGCCACGCCGCCCGGCTCTCCTGCAAGGCCACGGACCGCTGCGTCAAGTGCGGCGCCTGCCTCGTGCCGGAAGCCCTCGCCGCCGCGGCATCCGACCCGCGCATCACGATCCACCTGAACCGCCGCGTGGAAGGCGCCTGCACGCCGTCGCAGCGGTTTTCCTTCACGATACACCGGCACGCCGCCCAAGCGGCCTCGACCCCCGGCTCGGCGCGCACCGATCCCCCCGGGACCCCGGTCGCCGGCGAAGCCGATGCCGTTGTGTTGACCACCGGGTTCAAGGTGTTCGACCCAAGGGACAAGGCCTACGGCCACGGCATCTTCCCTAACGTGATCACCAACCTGGAGCTCGAGGACATGCTGCGCACCGGCGGCGCGGCCGTAAAACCGTCGGACGGCGCCTCCCCGCGCCGCGCGGCGTTCATTCAGTGCGTGGGCAGCCGGGACGCCAAAATCGGCCACCTGTGGTGCTCCGCGTTCTGCTGCGGGGCGGCGCTGCGGGCGGCGCGCAAGATCAAGGCCGGCCGGCCGGACACCGACATCACCGTCTTTTATATCGACATCCAGACCTTCGGCCGTGATTTCGACTCCTTCCATCGCCAATGCCGCCGGGAGATGCGGTTTGTGCGCGCCATCCCCGGGGATGCGTTCCAGGCCGCCGACGGCCGAATCCGCCTGGCATACATCGAAGACGGCTCGCGTCGGAGCGTCGAGGAGCTCTTCGAC
>Ga0316616_100000680_pt1 | contig 11822 bp, 10 predicted proteins | sample OWC_Aug_M1_C1_D1_FD_207660 | JGI IMG/M metagenome (GOLD analysis project Ga0316616, IMG submission 207660) | Wetland soil microbial communities from Old Woman Creek delta, Ohio, United States - OWC_Aug_M1_C1_D1_B | ecosystem: Environmental > Terrestrial > Soil > Wetlands | place: USA: Ohio... | reverse complement strand
GCGCGATCGCCTCCTCGTAGCTCGCAAACTCCAACGCCATGTCGAGGTCCGGCCTGAGGCCGGACACGTGCGTCAGCAGGTGGCGGACGGTGATCTCGCCCTTGCCGTACCGCTCGAAGCCGGGGACGAAGGCGGCCACCCGGTCGTTCAGCCGGACGCGCCCCTCCTCGACCAGGATCATGACGCTCGTCGTCGTGGCCACGACCTTGGTGACCGAGGCGAGATCGAAGATCGTGTCCAGCGTCATCGGCTCGACGCCCGGTTCGACCGCCCGGTTGCCGAACGCCTGCCTGTAGCCCACCTGGCTGCCGCGGCCGGCCATGACGACGGCGCCGGGCGCCTGCTTCGCCGCGATCGCCTCGTTCACCACGTCCGCGATGCGCGCGAGCCGCGCCGCGTCGAAGGCCGCAGCGGACTGTGGCGCCTGCGCCCTCGGCGGCGCGTCTCCGCACAGAACCACCAGCAGGGCCGCGAGTCCGACGCCCACGACGAACCGACGCTTCATAGGACGCTCCCTTCGACGCGGGCACTATAATAAGGTCTTTCGCGACGGGAGGCGTAGGTGGGCAGGAATCGGTGGCCGAAAGAGCGGCAGTTCGGCATCAGCGTGGGCCTCGTGCTGCTGGCCGCCGCGGGGTATTTCCTGTGGCGCGGGCGGGGGCCGGCGATCGTCTGGACGCCGGCGGTCGTCGGAGGCCTGCTCGTCGCGCTCGGCGCCGTGGCACCCCGCACGCTCGTCCACCCGAACCGCGCGTGGATGGCGCTGGCCGAGGCCCTCTCGTTCGTCTCGGTCCGGATCGTCCTCGGGTTGCTGTTCTACCTCGTGTTCACTCCACTCGGAGCGTTCCGGCGGTGGCGCGGATGGGACCCGCTCGGCCGGCGCACGGCCGCCGGGCGCACGAGTTTCTGGCACCCGTATTCGCCCCGGCAGGCTGATCCGAAGCACTACGAGAGGATGTTCTAGCATGGGCAAGGCACAGGTGCTGGTCGAGTTCTTCGCGTTCCTCCGCTACAACAAGAAGTACTGGGTCGCGCCCATCGTCATCTTCCTGATCCTGGCGGGCCTCGTGCTGGTGCTCGCCTCGGCGACGCCCATCGCGCCCTTCATCTATACGCTCTTCTAGGCAGCGGGGACACGCCTCCGATGACAGCCATCCTCGGCATCTCGGCCTTCTACCACGACTCCGCGGCCTGCCTCGTCATCGACGGCGAGATTGTCGCCGCGGCGCAAGAAGAGCGGTTCACGCGCGTGAAGCACGACCCGGGGTTCCCGACGAACGCCTGCCGCTACTGCCTGGCCGCGGCCGGCCTGAAGGCGGCCGACCTGACGCTGGTCGGTTTCTACGAGAAGCCGCTCACCAAGTTCGACCGCCTGCTCGACACCTATCTCGACTACGCGCCGCGGGGCTGGACGTCGTTCATCCACGCCATCCCGCTGTGGATGAAGGAGAAGCTCTGGGTCGGCGACACAATTCGCCGCGAGATCGCGAGGCTCGAGGAGCCCGACGACCCGAAGGCGGCGAGGAAGCTGGCGAAGTCGTTTCCGTGGAAGGTCCTGTTCGGCGACCACCACGAGTCGCACGCGGCGTCGGCCTTCTACCCGTCGCCGTTCGAGGAAGCGGCCATCATCACGATCGATGGCGTCGGCGAGTGGGCCACGGCGTCGCTCGGTGCGGGACACGGCTCCGACCTGCGCATGCTCAAGGAACTGCGCTTCCCCGACTCGCTCGGCCTGCTCTACAGCGCGCTCACCTATTTCACCGGTTTCAAGGTGAATTCGGGCGAATACAAGGTGATGGGCCTCGCGCCGTACGGCGAGCCGCGCCACCTGCCGCTGCTGAAGGAGCGCATCGCCCGGCTCTGCGACGACGGATCGATCCACCTCGACCAGTCGTACTTCAACTACTGCGACGGGCTCACGATGACCGGCCGGCGCTTCGACGAAGCCGTCGGCGGCCCGCCGCGTGAGATGGAATCGGAGCTGACGCAGCGGGAGATGGATCTGGCGCGGTCGGTGCAGGACTTCACCGACGAGGCGATGATGAAGCTCGCCCGCCACGCGCATGCCGAAACCGGCCTGAGGCACCTGGCGATGGCCGGCGGCGTCGCGCTCAACTGCGTGGCGAACGGGCGGGTGCTCCGGGAAGGCCCGTTCGACGAGATCTGGATCCAGCCGGCGGCCGGCGACGCGGGCGGCGCGGTGGGCGTGGCGCTCGCGCTGTGGCACCGCTACCTCGGCCGGCCTCGAACGTCGGCGGAGCGCGCGGGCGCGTGGGTGCCGAACAAGACCTGGCGCGCGGCGCACCCGCCGGGGGATCTGCCGCCGTATCGGGACGGGATGAAGGGGGCCTACCTCGGGCCCGCGTTCCCGGTACCGGACATCGAGCGCTTCCTCGCGGGGCGCAAGGCGCCCTACCGCCGTGTCGGCCGCGCCGAGCTGCCGCGCGTCGTCGCCGAGCTGCTGGCCTCGGAGAAGGTCGTCGGCCTCCACCAGGGCCGCATGGAATTCGGGCCCCGCGCGCTCGGCAGCCGCTCCATCCTGGGCGACGCGCGGTCGCCGAAGATGCAGTCGGTGATGAACCTGAAGATCAAGTACCGCGAGAGCTTCAGGCCGTTCGCGCCGAGCGTGCTCTGCGAGCACGTCCACGAGTGGTTCGAGCTCGACCGCGACTCGCCGTACATGCTGCTCGTGGCCGACGTCCAGAAGGCCCGGCGCCGGACGATGACGCCGGAGGAGGAGCAGCTCTGGGGCATCGACAAGCTGAACGTCCCGCGCTCGTCCATCCCGGCGGTGACGCACGTGGACTACTCGGCGCGGATTCAGACCGTCCGGCGCGACACCAACCCGCTCTACTGGGACATCATCGAAGCCTTCCGCGGGCTCACCGGCTGCGCGGTCATCGTCAACACGTCCTTCAACGTCCGCGGCGAGCCGATCGTCTGCTCTCCGGAGGATTCCTACCGGTGCTTCATGCGCACCGAGATGGATGCGCTCGTCCTCGAGGAGTGCCTGCTGCTCAAGACCGAGCAGCCGGCCTACGACGACCGCGAGAACTGGCGCGAGCAGTTCACGCTGGACTAGCATCTCCCCCATGGGTCGCTGGCGCTACCGTCTCGTCGTCGGCCTCATCTGGCTGGCGGTTGCCACCGCCGCGGCGGCCGGCTGGCGCTACGCCCGGTCGTCCGGCCCGGCCTACGGCCCCGTTATCGTCATCTCGATCGAGTCGCTGCGCGCAGATCGCCTGCCGGTATACGGCTACGCGCGAAGCCGCACGCCATCAATCGACGCGCTCGCCGCGGACGCGGTCGCCTTCGACCGCGCGTACGCGCACTCGCCGCTGACGCTGCCGTCGCACGTGTCGATGCTGTCGGGCCTGCTGCCCTTCCAGACGGGCGTGCGCGACGAGATTGGGTTCACGATCCAGAACCCCGCTGCCACCCTCCCGCAGATGCTTCGCCGCCGCGGCTTCAAGGCGGGGGGCATGGTGTCGAACTACCTCCTGCGAAAGGAGACGGGTCTCGGCGCCGCGTTCGGGTTCTTCGACGACGACTTCGGCGCCGGCTCGGCGGAAAACGCCCCGGCGCCGTCCGCGCGCGACAGCGCGGACACGCTGAAGGTCGCCGAGCGGTGGATGGACTTGATTGGCACCGCGCGGTTCTTCCTGTTCCTCCACCTGGATGGCATGAAGCCAGGGGCGGCGACGCCGGCGCGGTTCGCCAGGCTGTCGCCCTACGACGCGCGAATCGCCTACGCCGACGAGCTGGTGGGCGGACTCCTCGCGTTCCTGAAGAAGCGCGGCCTCTACTACGGGGCCATCATCGTGCTCACGTCGGATCACGGCGAGAGCCTCGGCAACCACGGCGAATTGGGCCACGGGCTGCTGCTGCACGAGGCGTCGCTTCGCGTCCCGCTCATCGTCAAGCTCCCGCGCCGGGACGGCGGCGGCCGGCAGTCGCCGGTGCTGGTCCAGCACGCGGACATCGCGCCGACGATTCTCGACCTCGCGGGCGCGCCGACGCCGTCGGGCATGCGCGGCCGCTCGCTGCGCCGGGTGCTCGACTCGCCGGCCGCAACGCTCGCCGACCGCGCGATCTATGCGGAGTCGGCCGCGCCGCGCTACCGCTTCGGCTGGAGCGACGCCTCGTCGCTGACCGACGGCCGCTATCGCTACGTCCGCTCCGCGCGACCGCAGCTCTACGACCTCCTGAAGGACCCCTGGGAACGCGCGAACCTGGTTGAAGCCGAGGCGCGGAAGGCCGATGAGATGAAGGCCGCGCTCGACGCGCTCGCGGGAGCGACGCCGCTGCCCGCGCCGGCGCCCGTCCCGGAGCCGGAGCGTTCACGGCTGGCGGCGATGGGGTACGTGAGCGGTTTGCCGGGGGTGGCGCCGGACGTGCCGGCCGACCAGTGGCCCGAGGCCAGGGACAAGGTCGCGGCCGCGAATTACTACTGGCAGGCGACGGCGCTGGCGTCCGGCGGCCAGGGCGAGGACGCCGCGACGAAGTACTCGGAACTCGTGGCCGCCGAGCCGGGCCTCGCCATCGGCTGGGCGAGGCTCGTCGACGTACAGGCGGCAGCCGGCCGGTACAGGGAAGCCGCGCGCGCGCTGTCGGCGCTCCTGGCGCTGTACCCCGAGACGGAACGCGCGGCCCAGGCCGAGCAGCGCCTCGCGCAGCTGACAGGGCCCGATCCGAGCGCCGAGCGCCACGCGCTGGCGATCAGCGTCTGGACATCGATCGGAGAGAAGGCGAAGGCCGCCGAAGCCAGGGCTGTCGCCCGCAAGGCGGTGGGCGACGCGGCGCTTCGCAAGGCCGAGGCGACCTTCAGGAACTAGACTGGTACTCATGCGCCACACCCTTCGCCTCCTCGCGTGCGTCGGAGGAGCCGCCGCCCTCGTGCTCCTGACCCGGGCGGCGGGCGCGCAGTCGACCCCGGGCGCCGGCCTTGCCGCCGTCTCCGGGCTCAAGGTCGGCCATTTCACGATGGCGGGCCGCCCCACGGGATGCACGGTGGTCCTGGCCGAGGGCGGAGCGGTGGGCGGCGTGGACGTCCGAGGGGCGGCGCCGGGCACGCGCGAGACCGATCTGTTGAACCCGGTGAACACGGTCGAGAAGGTCCACGCCATCGTGCTCGCGGGCGGGAGCGCGTTCGGTCTCGACGCGGCGTCTGGCGTCATGCGGTATCTCGAGGAACGCGGCGTCGGGTTCGAGACGGAATTCGGAAAGGTGCCGATCGTCCCGGCCGCCGTGATCTTCGACCTGAACGTGGGCGACCCGAAGATCAGGCCGAACGCCGACTGCGGGTACCGGGCCGCTGCGGGCGCGACCGCCGGGACCGCGGGGGAAGGCAATGTCGGCGCCGGCAGCGGGGCGACGGTGGGGAAGCTGGCCGGCGCATCCCGCGCCATGCGAGGCGGCCTGGGCACCGCGGTCATCGCCAGGCCGGACGGACTCGTCGTGGCGGCGCTGATCGTCGTCAACACCGTCGGTGACGTGATCGACCCGGCCACGGGCCGCGTCGTGGCCGGCGTCCGGACGGCCGACGGCAGGGGGCTCGCAGATGCCCGCCTGCTGCTGCGCGCCGGAGACCTGAAGACGACGGGCCTGATCGGACGCAACACCGCGATTGGCGTCGTCGCGACCAACGCCGCGCTGACGAAGGCGCAGGCGAACCGCTTCGCGCAACTGGCGCACGACGGCCTGGCGCGGACGATCTCGCCGGCGCACACGATGTTCGATGGCGACACGGTCTTCGCCCTCGCGACCGGTTCTCGCCAGGGGGCGCCGGACATGCTGGCCATCGGCGCCCTCGCCGCCGACGCCGTGGCCGAAGCGGTGGTCCGCGCGGTGCGCGCAGCAAAGGCCATCCCCGGGTATCCGGCGGCGAGCGACCTGGCTGCAGGGCGCGGACCGGAAGCCGGACGCCGATAGCCGAAAGCCGTTCTCATGACCATCCACCTCCCCGGCCCCGCCGGAACCCTCGAGGCGCTCGTCGACGATCCCGGCGCGGCATGCACCACGGCGCGTGCGCGCGACGAAGGGGCCGGCATCGTCGCGAGACCGCCGACGGCGGCCGTCGTCTTCGGGCATCCGCACCCGCTCCACGGCGGGACGATGCACACGAAGGTCGTGTTCCAGGCGGCGAAGGCCTTCTGCAGGCTCGGGTGCGCGGTGCTGCGGTTCAACTTCAGGGGCGTTGGCGTGAGCGACGGCGCCTTCGACGAGGGCATCGGCGAGAAGGACGACTTCCGAGCCGGTGTCGATTTCATGGCACGCCGCTACCCGGGCGTCCCGATCTGGGCGGCCGGCATGTCGTTCGGCTCGTGGGTGGCCATGACCGTGGGTGCCGACGACGACCGCGTGGCGGCGCTCGTCGGCATCGCGGCGCCGATCCCTCTGTACGACTTCTCGGCGGTCGGCCGCTCGACCAAGCCGAAGTTCTTCATTCACGGCGAGCGCGACGAGCTGTGCCCGCTCCGGGCGGTCCGGGAGTTCTACGGCCGCGCGGCGGAGCCGAAGGACCTCGTGGTGATCGACGCGGCGAACCACCTGTTCGACGGCCAGGTCACCGAGGTGGCCGAAGCGATCGAGGAGCTGATGCGATGACGTCGGCGCGGCGCTGGTCGCGAGGGTTGGTGGCGGTCGCGGCGCTGGTCATGGCGTCGGCCTGCGCGACGCGTCCCCCGGACGAGTCGAGCTACATCAGCGGCGTCGAGTCGGCACGGACGGCAAAGGACGCGGCATTCCGAATGGCAGGATCGCCGGTGCCGAAGGAGGCGCAGGCGACGTTCCTGCCGCTCGCCTACTTCCCGATCGATCCGGTGTACGCGGTGCCCGCCGCCTTCCGGGAGGATCCGCCCGAGGCGCGGCAGAAGGTCGAGATCCAGACGTCCACGCACCAGCCCCGGCAGATGGAGCGCCTCGGCACGTTGAACTTCACGCTGCAGGGGCAGGCGCTCAGGCTGGCGGCGTACCGCGAGGTGGGCCAGTCGGCCGACCACCTGTTCGTGCCGTTCACCGACCTGACGACCGGCAAGGACACCTACCAGGCCGGCCGGTTCCTGGACATCGAACGCTCACCCACCGGTATCTACGTCGTGGACTTCAACACCGCGTACAACCCGTACTGCTACTACAACCCGACGTACGACTGCCCCTATCCGCCGAAGGAGAACCGGCTGCCGGTGGCGATCAGGGCAGGGGAGCGGGTCAGGTAGCAGGCAGCTTGCAGCGGATCACGGACGCTTTGGCAGGTAGCGGATCCGCCGCCGGCTGGAGTGTCCGTGATCCGCTGCCAGCTGTCAGCTATCCCCGCGTCTTCGCGATCTCCTCGTACAGATACGCCGCGGCGACGATGCCGCCGTAGAAGTTGCCGAGGTCCAGCTTCTCGTTCGGCGCATGGGCATTCTCGTCCGGCAGGCCGAGGCCGAAGAGCACCGTCGGCGCGTTCAGCTCTGACTGGAACGTCGAGACGACGGGGATGGACCCGCCCTCGCGCGTGTAGACGGGCGTCCGGTTGAAGCCCAGCTCGATGGCCCGCGCAGCCGCCTGGACGTAGGCGCTGTCGAGTTCGGTCATCCAGGGCTTGCCGCCGTGCATGCGCGTCACCTTCAGCTCGACCGACTTCGGCGTGACCTTCTTCACGTAGGCCTCGAAGAGCGCGGCGATCTTGTCCGGGTCCTGGTTCGGCACGAGGCGCATGCTGACCTTCGCCATCGCGACGGCCGGGATGACCGTCTTCGCGCCCTCCCCGGTGAATCCGCTCAGCAGGCCGTTCACCTCGAAGGTCGGCCGGGCCCACGTCCGCTCGAGCGTCGAGAACCCGGTTTCGCCGTGCAGTTTCGGGGCGCCGAGGTTCTTGCGGTACTGCTTCTCGTTGAACGGCAGGCGCTTGAACTCCTCCCGTTCGCGCTCGCTCAGCTCGCGGACGTCGTCGTAGAAGCCGGGGATCTTCACGTGACCGCCGCGATCCTTCATCTGCGAGAGGACCTGCGCGAGGACGAACGCGGGGTTGGCGACGGCGCCGCCGAACGAGCCCGAGTGGAGGTCGCCGGACGTGCCGCGCAGGTCGATCTGGAAGTACGACAGGCCGCGCAGGCCGTAGCAGATCGACGGCACGCCCCTGTCGAACATCGCGGTGTCGGAGACCACGACCACGTCGCAGGCCAGCTCGTCGCGGTGGCTGCGGATGAACGCCTCGAGGTTCGGGCTTCCGATCTCCTCTTCGCCCTCGAAGATTACCCGCACGTTGATCGGCAGCGTCCCGGTCTGCTTCAGGTGCGCTTCGATCGCCTTTACGTGGACGAAGAGCTGCCCCTTGTCGTCCGTCGCCCCCCGCGCATACAACTCGTTGTCGCGCACGGTCGCCTCGAATGGCGGGGATGTCCACAGTTCGAGCGGATCCACGGGCTGGACGTCGTAGTGCCCGTAGAAGAGCACCGTCGGCGCCCCCGCCGCGTTCAACCAGTCGGCGTAGACGACGGGATGCCCGGGCGTGTCGATGACACGGACGTTCTGGAGACCGATCGCCCCGAGGTGACTGGCGGTCCATTCGGCGCAGCGCCGCATGTCGCCGGCGTGCTCCGGAAGGGCGCTCACGCTCGGGATGGCCAGGTACTGCGTCAGCTCCTCGAGGTACCGGTCGCGGCTCGTGTTGATGAAGTCGATGACGGCGGGATTCATGGGCGGCTCCTGTTCGAATCTGCGGGTTTCGGTCCCTGGATTATCGCCTGTTTCGCGGGCGTCCCCAAGAGGCCGCGCGGGTTCCGGTCAGTAGCTGTAGCGGATCGTGAGCCGAAGGGAGGAGTTGCGGCGATACCGGCCGAGATAGTCGCCGGCCTCGCCTCCGAGCACGTCGGCTCTCGTGGTCGCCCGCCAGTGCCGGCCGAGCTGCTGCGAGTACGCGGCCTTGCCGTAGTAGCCGCGGCCGTCCTGGCGCACGGCGCCCTCGAACGTCACGCTGCGGTTGACGTCGATGGTGTAGAATCCGCGCCCCAGGAAGCTCCTGGTCAGGCCGCGCTCGAAGCTGGCCAGCGGAACGTCCCGGCTGGTGCGGCGCTCGGTGACGATCTCGCCGGCGTACCCTCCGACGAAGAGCCACTCACCGCTCTGACGCTCGAGCTGCACGACGTAGCTCACGTAGTCGTCCGTCCTGTCGTCGGTCGTCCAGAAGTATCCCGCCTCGGTCTTGACGGTGAACCACCGCAGCGGCCATACCAGGTCGCCTCCCGCCATACGCATGACCGGGTAGATGCGCTGCACCTCGACACGTCCCGCGGCCTGGTTCACCGATGCGTCGAGTCGCGGGAGATGGTCGAATCCGTCGTAGACCGACGCCGAGTACTCGAAGCCCGACGCGACATGGTTCCACCGCACGCCGGCCTGCGGACGCGACGGGAAGATGGCGCCGAGGTCCACGACCGGCAGCCCCGTGCCGCCCGGAAGTGTGCCTGCCGCAAGAAGGGCGGGCGAGCCTCCGGCGGCTGGGATCGCCCACCGGCCGTTCGCGAGCGGCAGGCGGCTGGGCGTGAACCGCGGCGACCAGACCAGGTCGATCGTGTTCGGTCCCCGCTCGTACGTGGCGCGCGCGGCGCTGACCGCGAGGAACTCGTTGTCGATGACGTCGAGCAGGTCGCGCGGCGCGAAGCGGTCGGTTGGATTGAGGATGTCCGCCTTGCCCCACCTGACGAACTGCTTCCCGGCTTCGACGGTGAGACCGCCGCGGCGGAAGGCGACGCTCAACCGGCGCACGCACGCCGCGGGACGCTTCAGCCCGCGGTCGGCACAGTCGAACCGCCAGTCCGGGTCGACGCGATCGTCCGTGGCCGCCCGCGCGTCGAAGGCGCCGGCCAGCGACAGCCACGGCGCGGGCGTCCACGACGCTTCCTGACGGAACAGCGCCTCCCCGATCAGCTGGCGGTCGTCGGTCGCCGTCGGGCGGAAGTACACGAGGCCCGACCCCTCGAGGAACCCGCGCTGGCTGACGGTCTGGCCCGCGGCCGGACACGCCGCCGCGAGCAGCGCGAGAACGAGGAGGTACCGCATCATTGGTCGCGCCGGAGCGCCTGCAGCGTGAAGTCCTGCTCCTTCATGGGCAGGTTGTACTTCAGCTCCTCGAGCCTGAGCACGGTCCGGCTCTTCCGCCTGAGATCGGTCATCTCCAGCGTCCGGCCGGTCCAGATGCCCTGGACGTTCTGGATGTCGGAGTAGTTGAGCACCCGGACGACCTGGGACCGGATGTAGCTTTCGACCTTCTGGTACGCGTAGTTGTCCTTGCGGACCCAGACGCGCGACTTCGTGTACTGCGAGGTCTTCGTCTTGCGAGGCGTCGCGACAACCCGCCAGCACGGCGCGCCGTTGAGCGTCTCGTCCCCGTCCATGGCGTAGTCGTACTGGTCGACGTCGCGCTCCTCGAGGTCCTCGAAGCTGAAGTCGGTCCCGAAGAACCGCTGCGACCGGTCCTGGAGCGCCACCCGGCGGTCGCGCTGGATCGCCGGCGTCCACATCCACTGGTCCGACGCGCGATCCGGGTGATTCACGACGAGCAGAGCGACCCCCTTCACCTCGGGTGGGTCGGTGAACCGCAGGACGGACTTGCTCGACCCGTGGGAGCCGAGCCGGTCGAACGTCCACCGCTTGTCGCTGATCTTGCCCTTCGCGTCGAACACCTGCAGCGTGCCCGCGTAGTGCTGCGACGAGGCCGTGGTGCGCGTCTGCGCCTCCACCATCACCTGCCGGGCGTCCTGGGCCGCGGCCTCGCGCGGCGTCACCAGGAGCGCCGCGGCGAGCGCGAGGGCTGGCGGGATCATCGGGATGCGAAGCGTGTTCATTCGTACTCCAGCGCCTGGACGAGCGACCCTCGAACGGCGGACTCGGCCGGCCACAGCGCGGCGACGAAGGCGGCGCCGAGGATGACCGGGAACAGCATCGCCGCGATGCCGACCGGGAATCGATACGCCAGCATCATGCCGCTGATGTCGCGGTGCGTCATGTCGAGCACGTAGTGCAGGGCGATCGCGCCGAGACCGAGGCCGAGCACGATGCCGACGAAGCCCACGGCGAGCGCCTCCATCCAGATCGTGTAGCGGATCTGCCGCCGCCGAGCGCCGACCGCCTGCAGCACGCCCAGTTCCCGCCGCCGGTCCATGATCGACACCGTCAGCGTGTTCATGATGCCGAGGATCGCCACGAGCACCGCGATGGCGATCTGCGAGTACGACATCGCCAGCCATTGGTCCGTCAGGTCGGTGATGTAGCTCCTGACCTCCTCGTTCGTCAGGACGAAGAGCCTCCGGTCCCTCCCGAGGTTCTCGAGGATGGCGGCGCGCACGGACGGGAGCGACGCTCCCTTGCGGAGATAGACGCGGAACGTATTCACGCGGTCGTCGTTCCACCATTTCCGGTAGAGCGCGCGGTCCAGGAAGATCGTGCCCTGCTGGTCGGACCAGTCGTCGATGACACCGACGACCGGAAGGCGCAGCGTGCCGGTCGGCGCCGGGATTTCGATCGTGTCGCCGACGTGCACGCCTTTCATCGCCGACAGCGTCTGGGAGACGATGGCGCCTTCTCCCTCGGCCGTCTGCCGGTACATCTCCTCGGCTCGGCCTTCGACGGCCGGCCGCGCCGCTCGCGCGGCCCAGTTCGCCACCTCGAGAGTGATCAGCATCACCGGCGTTCCCCGAAAGACGACGCGCGGCGTGCGGACGCTCTGCACTTCCTCGACCCCTTCGATCCGTTGGAGCGCCGGCTCGAGTTCCGCGGGAAACAGGAAGCTCCGGCTCGTCAACGTCGGCGAGGCTGTCACGAAGAGATCGGGATTCAAC
>Ga0316616_100000679_pt1 | contig 11825 bp, 9 predicted proteins | sample OWC_Aug_M1_C1_D1_FD_207660 | JGI IMG/M metagenome (GOLD analysis project Ga0316616, IMG submission 207660) | Wetland soil microbial communities from Old Woman Creek delta, Ohio, United States - OWC_Aug_M1_C1_D1_B | ecosystem: Environmental > Terrestrial > Soil > Wetlands | place: USA: Ohio... | reverse complement strand
GGGCAACATGCATGCCGACGCGACGGCTACGCCTGGCATCGTCCTTGCTCGGCGGCTCCCATGGTCGACAGGCGCAATCCGACATGAAAAAGGCCATTCGCCCCCTGAGCAGCAAGAACCGCTCGTGCCGGCCCGTCCGCGGCTGCCTCGCGGCACAACCTGACCCCAGCCCAAGCCCATGACCGCCAAAGCCTTCGATACCATCGTCATCGGCACCGGGCCCGCCGGCGAGGGTGCCACCATGAAGCTCGCCAAGGCCGGGCAGCGGGTGGCCGTCGTCGAGGCCCACACCCAGGTGGGCGGCGGCTGTACCCATTGGGGGACCATCCCCAGCAAGGCCCTGCGGCACAACATCCAGATGCTGGCGGACTACCGCCGCAACCCGCTGTTCCAGCACACCCTGGATCAGGTGGAGATCGAGTTTCCCGACCTGCTGCGGGCGGCCGATGCCGTCATCACCGACCAGGTCCGGACCCGCTACCGCTATTATCAGCGCAATCGGGTCGAGGTGCTGTTCGGCCGGGCGCGCCTGGTGGACGCCAATCACGTCGAGGTCGCGCGCGCCGACGGCGCGGCCGACACGCTGTCCGCGAACCATATCGTGATCGCCACCGGATCCCGCCCCTATCGTCCGCCGGACGTGGACTTCAGCCATGCGCGCGTGCGCGACAGCGACACGATCCTGCGCCTGACCCACACCCCGAGCTCGATCACCATATACGGCGCCGGGGTAATCGGCTGCGAGTACGCATCTATCATGGCCAGTCTGGGGACCAAGGTGAACCTGGTTGATAGCCGCGACCGGCTTCTGTCCTTCCTCGACGACGAGATCACCGATGCCCTGAGCTATCACCTGCGCCAGCAGGGGGTGGTGATCCGCCACAACGAGAGCTACGAGAGGGTGGAGCCGGCAGAGGATGGCGTGGTGCTGACCTGCAAGTCCGGGAAGAAGTTCAAGACCGACATCCTGCTCTGGGCCAACGGGCGCACCGGCAACACCCAGGGACTGGGGCTGGAGGCGGTCGGCCTGACGCCCAACGGGCGCGGCCAGCTGGAGGTCAACCAAAGCTACCAGACGGCCGTGCCCAGCATCTACGCGGTGGGCGACGTGGTCGGGCCGCCGGCGCTGGCCAGCGCCAGCTACGACCAGGGGCGATTCGTCGGGGCGCACATCGCCCACGGCGAGTGCGACTGGTCCCTGGTCGAGGCTTTCCCGACCGGCATCTACACGGTGCCCGAGATCAGCTCCATCGGGCGGACGGAGCGCGAGCTGACCGAGGCACAGGTCCCCTACGAGGTGGCGAATGCGCAGTTCAAGAACATCGCCCGCGCCCAGATCACCGGGCACACGGTCGGCATGCTGAAGATCCTGTTCCATCGCGAGACCCTGGAGATACTCGGCATCCACTGCTTCGGGGAGCAGGCTTCCGAGATCGTCCACATCGGCCAAGCGATCATGGCCCAGCCGGGCAAGGCCAACACCCTTGCCTACTTTGCCCGCACGACCTTCAACTATCCCACCATGGCCGAGGCCTACCGGGTGGCCGCCCTGAACGGGCTGAACCGCCTGTTCTAGGAAGACCCGGGCGAACCGCTCCCGTTTTCTCGCGCACGTCCGGCCAGGCTCAAGCGGCCGGCATCACCGCCTGCACGCTGCGGCGCTGGTTCATGCGGTCCATCCAGGCCACGATGCTCGGCACCGCCGCTAGCAGGGCCTGGCCTTCCGGCGTGGCCCGCAGGTAGGTCAACACCGGCAGCACGTGGAGATCGGCGAGGCTCACGGTTGCGCCGCCGAAGTAGCTCGCCCCGCCCAGCAGCCGCGCGAGCTCCTTGACGAACAGCGCGGCCTGCGGTTTGGCCGCGTCGACCTGGGCTTCGTCGGTCTGCCCGCCGAGCGAGGGTATGAGCACCCGGGGAATGAAGATGTTGGTGATCGACGCCGGGTATCCATAGCTGTCGACGATGCTCATCACCTGGTTCGCACGGGCGCGCTCGGCGGGGGTCGGCGGCATCAATGCCGGTCCCGGAAACGCCTCGTCGATGTAGCGCACGATCGCCGACGCCTCGTAGAACGAATTGCCGTCGTGCTCGAAGGCGGGCATCTTGCCCCAGGGATGCCGGACCAGATGATCCTGCTGTTTGTGCTGGCCCTTGACCAGATCCACGGTCACCAGCGTGTGGGCCACGCCCTTTTCCTCCAGGGCCAGGCGGACGGAACGCACGTAGGTGCTGATGGCATCGCCATAGACGACGGGTTGGCTCATGATTCGTCTCCTCTGTTGTTTGTGGGTGGTTCGCGGGAAGCGGCCCGCGGATCGCGGCCCGCCCGCTTAAATGATGGCACATCGAGTCCGGGTGACAAGTACCGGAACCAGGCCGGCACGCGCCCACGGATCAGGTTCCGCAGAAGGTGCGGTAGCGCGCGGTCACGTCGGCCGGCGCCGGCTCGGCGTAACCGGCGCATTCGGGAAGCTCGTCGTACGGCTGCCTGAGCGCGTCGAGCAGACGCTCGAAGGGCGCGAGGTCGCCTTCGTCGGTAGCGGCGGCGAGCGCCTCCTCGACGCGGTGGTTGCGCGGGATCACGATGGGATTGACGCCGCGCATCGCTCCGGCGCGTTCAACCCCGGCGATGGACGGATCGGTTCCCGCGCCCTGGTCCTCGGCCGCGCAGCGCGCGCGCCAGCGCGTCAGCCATGCGTCAGGTGCGCTCGTGTCGGCGAACAGCGCGCGCAGCGGCGCCTCGTCGCCGGCCGCCGCATCGGCGAGCCGCCGCCAGCCCAGGGTGAAATCCACCCGCTCGGCATGAAGCAGGACGAGCCAGTCTTCGGCCAACGCGGCATCGCTGCCGTCGTCTTCCGGGTTGTCCCGGCGCAGGCCGAGCTTGGCGCGCTGACCGCGCAGCAGATGGCTGCGGTATCGGTCCAGAAAGGCGGCGACGACCTCGGTGGCCAGCGCCACCGCCTGCTCGACGTCGTCCGCGATCAGGGGCAGCAGCGCTTCGGCCAGTCGCGCGAGGTTCCAGGAGGCGATCTGCGGCTGGTTGGCGAAGGCGTAGCGCCCCCGGTGGTCGATGGAACTGAACACCGCGCCGGGGTCGTAGGCCTCCATGAAGGCGCAGGGACCGTAATCGATGGTCTCGCCCGAGATCGCCATGTTGTCGGTGTTCATCACGCCGTGTATGAATCCCGCGTTCATCCATAGGGCGACCAGGGCCGCCTGGCGCTCCGTCACGGCCCGCAGCAGCGCCAGGAAGGGCTGCGCTGCGTCCGCCAGTTCGGGGTCGTGCCGGGCGATCGCGTATTCGGCGAGTCTGCGCACCCGCTGCACGTCGCCCCGCGCGGCGAAGTATTCGAAGGTCCCGACGCGAATGTGGCTTGAAGCCACCCGCGTCAGCACCGCCCCGGGCAACGTGCGTTCGCGATGGACCGGCTCGCCGGTGGCCACGACCGCGAGGGCGCGCGTGGTGGGGATGCCCAGCGCGTGCATCGCCTCGCCGATCAGCACCTCGCGCAGCATCGGTCCGACGGCGGCCTTGCCGTCGCCGTTGCGCGCGAACGGCGTGCGGCCGGAACCCTTGAAGGCGATGTCGCGGCGGCGTCCCTGCCGGTCGATCACCTCGCCGAGGAGCAGCGCCCGGCCGTCGCCGAGTTGGGGCGAGAAGCCGCCGAACTGGTGGCCGGCATAGGCCTGGGCCAGCGGCTCGGCGCCCTCGGGCAGGGTCTTCCCGGCGAATATCGCCGCACCTTCGGGGCCGTCCAGCGCCGCCACATCGAGACCGAGCTCCGTCGCCAGGGAGCGGTTGAGGAACAGCAGCCGTGGCTCCGGCGCGGCAGCCGGCCGCCAGGCCACGTAGAAGCCCTCCAGCTCGCGGGCGTAGGAGTTGTCGAAGCGGAAGTTCGCGCCTGAATCCATATGCCGGACCACATCCTCCAAGTCGTCCCTGGCGAGCGTGCCGAACGCCAGGTCGCGTTCGGCCGAGCCGCACACTGCCGGGTGCTGAAAGCGATCACCGCATCCGCGCCGGGCAAGCTTCCGCAGCGTGCGCCGCGGCATGGTCAGGGCGTGCGGACCGCCGACTGGCAGGATACGGGCTGCGCGGGAATTTCCGGAACCACGATGTTGACCTCGATCACATCGAAATTGTTCTGGCGTTCCAGCGCGACCTTGATGTCCTCGGGCTTGATCGAGACGTAGCGCAGTATCACCTCGACCAGGTCCTTCTGCAGCGCGGGCAGGAAATCCGGCGCGCTGCGGCCGGTGCGCTCGCGCGCCAGGATGATCTGCAGCCGCTCCTTGGCCACCTCGGCCGATCTCGGCTTGTTTCCGAACAGTAGGCTCAACAGGGACATGTCCTACCTCCCGCCCAGAAGACGCTTGAACAAGCCGGGCTTCTGGTAGTCCACGAAGCGCATCGGCCGTTCCTCGCCGAGGAACCGCGCCACCACGTCGAGATAGGCTTCGGCGACGTTGCTGCCCTTGAGGTGCACCGCCGGCGTGCCCTGGTTCGATGCCTGCAGCACCGCCTCGGACTCCGGAATCACGCCGATCAGCGGGATGCGCAGGATCTCCTGCACGTCCTTGTGCGAAAGCATCTCGCCGTCATTGACCCGCTTGGGCGAATAGCGAGTCAGCAGCAGGTGCTCCTTGACCGGTTCGCGGCCTTCCTGCGCCCGCCTGGACTTCGCCTGCAGGATGCCGAGAATGCGGTCCGAATCGCGCACCGACGACACCTCCGGGTTGGTCACCACCAGGGCTTCGTCGGCGAAGCGCAGCGCCATCAGGGCGCCGGTTTCGATGCCGGCGGGCGAATCGCACACGATGTATTCGAAAGCCATGGCCTTCAGCTCCTCGATCACGCGCTCGACTCCTTCCTCCGTCAGCGCGTCCTTGTCGCGCGTCTGCGATGCCGGCAGAACAAACAGGCTGTCGCAGTGCTTGTCCTTGATCAGGCCCTGGTTGAGCGTGGCCTCCCGGTTGATGACATTGACGAAGTCATAGACCACGCGGCGCTCGCAGCCCATGATCAGGTCGAGGTTGCGCAGGCCGACGTCGAAATCGATGACCGCGGTCTTGAAGCCGCACATCGCGAGTCCCGATGCGAAAGCGGCGCTGGTGGTGGTCTTGCCGACTCCTCCCTTGCCGGAGGTTACGACGATGATTCGGGTCATGGGATCCTCTCTGGGGCCGGAAGCGATCCGAACGGGCCGGGCAACGGCCCATCCGTCGGACGGCTGGCCCCGCAAATATCAGACGATGGACAACGGTTCGATGACCAGCGTCGGTTCCCCGGGGCCGCTCGACGACAGCCGGACCTGGACCGGCCGCCGCGCGAGCGCTTCGGGTATGCCGTCGTCGAACGTTTGGAAGATGCCGGCGACCGACACCAGCTCGGGTTCGAAACAGGTGGTGATGATGCGTGCATCGGTGTCGCCCCGGGCGCCGGCCAGCGCACGACCGCGCAGCGGCGCATAGACGTGGATGTTGCCGTCGGCGATCACCTCCGACCCCGCGCTGGCCAGCGCCAGCAGAACGACGTCGCGTCCGCGCGCGTAGACCTGCTGTCCGGAGCGCAGCGGGCGCTCGACGAGCAGGCTGGCCGCGCCAACCGGCGCCGGCGCCGGCTCCGCCTGGGCCGGCGCATCGGCTGCGGCTTCCTCGGCGGGCGGCCGCCCCGAGGCACGCCGGGGCTGTGCGGTCGCGGACAGCACCGACAGGCCCGCGGCGCGGGCTCCGTCGCCGAACGCCCCGGCATTGGCGACGGCAACCAAGCGCAGGCCGTGCTCCGCGCACAGTTCGCGGATCCGCCCCCAGTCCGGCTCGCTGGAAGAATCGCCGACGCCACCCAGGTCCGCGACCGCGAGTTCGCCATCGAAGAAATCGGGCGATGCGCCGAGCGACTGCACGAGCGCGGCTTCGACCTGCTGCGCATCGAGCGAGGCGAGATGAAGCCGCACTACTTGGATGGTCTCGCCTTTGAACCCGACGGTCTTGATGGAGGGATCGGTCACGAAGCGCAGCTTGCCTTGCCGAGGAAGGGCGCAAGTGTAGCGACGCCACGAAGTGGTGACAAGGACGGGAACAAGGCAGTGCGACGCAGGCGCCTTGCAGGATGTCGGCAGCGCGCGGCCGTCGGTGGAGGATTGGCGGGCAGTCCCGCTGCCCCGCGCGTCCTCATGTACACTTGCGGGCGCTGCCGCCCGGCCGCCCCGAAGTGAATCGAGTTCAAAGGGATCCCGATCATGTTGCTGAATCGAAGTGCGCGCGCCGCGAGCGCGCTTGTCCTCTCGGTCGCGGCGGCCCTGGGCCCCGCTGGCTGCGCCAACCAGCCGGTGGACCCGTACGGGATGGCCCCGCCGCCCGACGCCACGCTGCCGCCGGTGCAGGTCGATCCGCAACTGGACTCGCTGCCCACGGCCGCGCAACTGGCGGGACTGCCCCCTGACGGGGGCGCGGCGCAGCCCCCCGCCGCATCGCCGGTTCCCGCGGCCGCCCCGGTTGCCCAGGGACCCGCCGCCGGCCTCTGGCCGCGCGAGGCGGCGCTCGCCGACGGCACGGCGCTGATCTACCAGCCGCAGGTCGACGGCTGGGTCGGCAACAGGCTCGACTTCCGCCTGGCCGCGGCCGTCAAGACCGGCAACGCCAAGCAGGAGACCTTCGGCGTGGTCCGCGTCAGCGCGCGCACCGAGGTCGATCGGACGAACCGCACGGTCGCGCTGGAGGATCTCAAGCTGACCGAGGTCAGGTTCCCGACGCTGCCGGACAACGGGCTCGCGCTGATGCGCCAGTTGCGCACGAGCCTGCCCGCGGCTCTCGCCCAGATGCCGCTCGATCTGCTCGAAGGGGCGCTGGCCGCCTCGGGGACGGTCAAGCCGGGTACGGTCCAGGTCAGGAACACCCCGCCGCGCGTCATCGTCAGCAACACGCCGGCGATCCTGGTGCCGATCGACGGCAAGCCGGTGGCGAGGAAGGTGCCGGGCTCGCGCTTCGAGCGGGTGATCAACACCCAGGCGCTGATCGCCCGCGCGGGTTCTTCCGGCCTGTGGTACCTGCACGTGTTCGACGGCTGGCTCAGCGCCAGTACGCTCGACGGTTCCTGGACCAAGGCGTTGCCCCCCGCCGGCCTGGACGCGCTGGCCGGCAGCCTGGCGAAGGCCGGCACGGTCGACCTGCTCGACGGTGGCCCGAAGGCGCAGCCGCGGCCGACGCTGGCGAACGGCGTGCCGACGATCTACGTGAGCGAGGTGCCCGCGGAACTGATCGTCTTCAAGGGCCAGCCCGACTTCGTGCCGGTCACCGGCACCGCGCTGCTCTGGGCCCGGAACACCACGGCGGACGTCATCGTCGATACCTCCAGCAACGATTATTTCCTGCTCATGTCCGGGCGCTGGTACCGCGGCCCGGGCCTGAACGGCCCGTGGAGCCATGTCGCCAGCACCGCGCTGCCGGCGGACTTCCGCAAGATTCCCAAGGACGCCCCGGCCGGCATCGTGCTCGCCTCGGTGGCAGGCACGCCCCAGGCGCAGGAGGCGCTGATTGCCAACTCGGTCCCGCAGACCGCCTCGGTCCCGCTCGCCAACGGGCCGACGTTTACCCCGGTTTTCGACGGCGCACCGCGGTACCGCCCGGTGGAAGGGACGCCGCTGCGCTACGTGGCCAATGCCCAGGCGCCGCTGATCGAGGTCGGCCCGAACAGTTACTTCGCAGTCCAGGCCGGGGTCTGGTTCGTCGCCCCGGCGGTCACCGGGCCATGGAGCGTGGCCACTTCAGTCCCCGAGGTGATCTATACGATCCCGGCGAGTTCCCCGCTGCACTACGTCACCTATGTCCGGGTCTACGGCGCCAGCGACCAGGTGGCCTACGTCGGCTACACGCCCGGCTACCTGGGCACCGTGGTGGCGCCCGACGGCATCGTCGTCTACGGCACCGGCTACGACTACGCGCCCTGGATCGGCTCGGCCTGGTACGGCGCCCCGGTCACCTGGGGCCTGGCCGCGGCGCCCATCTACAACCCCTACGTCGGCTATGCCTACGGCTTCGGCCTGGGGCTGGCCACCGCCGCCTGGGCGGTGCCCTACTGGGGCGGGGCCTACTATCACCCGGGCTACTGGGGCTATCCGTGTTGCGGCTCCACCAGCGCGAGCGTCTACGGCCACTGGGGGAACGCGGTCTATTCCGGCACGCGCTCCTGGTACGCAAACGACGGTCGGGTCGGCACGACCGCCACGGGTGCCTACACCAACCTGCGCACCGGCACCACCGGTAACTACGCGGCCGGTCGCAGCTACGATCCCTACACCGGCCAGGCGCAGCGCGGCTACGACCGCACCTTCGACACGGCAGGCGGCACCACCGGCAACGTGGCGCGCGGCAGCACCTACAACGTCGATACCGGGCAGCGCTCGTACGCCTCCAGCGCATCGGCCACCGGCCCCGGCGGATCCTCGGTTTCCAGAACCGCCGGCGCCACCGCCGGGCCGGAAGGGGTGGGCGCGCAGCACACCACCAGCGCCTACGACGCCCGGACCGGCCAGACCAGGAGCTACACCTCCAGCGGGCTTTTCGGCGACCACTACGCCGGCGCCGACGGCAACGTGTACCGCAACGACGGCGGCGGCTGGCAGCAGCACGGCGCCGGGGGCTGGGGCGCCGCCTCGGGCGACACCTCCTGGGCCGACCGCGAGCAGCAGTTCCGCAGCAGCGCCGAGAGCCGCTCCGGCGGCTACGGCGGCGGCGATTGGGGGGGCGACCGCTTCGGTGGCGGAGGCTGGGGCGACCGCTTCGGCGGGGGCAGCTACGGCGGCCGCTTCGGCGGGGGCGGTTTCGGCGGAGGGTTCCGCGGCGGCGGCTTCAGGCGCTGAGCGCGTCACGCCAGGCAGCGCCTCGCGCCGGCTCGCGCTCATCCCACGGGGCGCACCGGCCGGGGACGCGGCTCCGCAATCCCTGCTTCCCGGACTCGCCTGGAATCGGGCAATGCGCCCTGCTCCGGCAACAGCCATGGGATCGGGGCATGGCCCTTCGCCTCGACAAACCTTTCAGGTCCCCACAACGCGCGGACTGCTGCCGCGCCGTGCGAGCCGGACTCAATCGGCGGGCGGACAGGAAGGGGTGTCAGGCCCCTCCGCTCCCGACAGCCAGCCTCGAATGCGCGCCCAGACCTTGGCGCGGGTCAGCAGTTCGAGATGCCCCATGCCGGCTCCGACCCACTGCCTCTCCTCGGAGAAACCGAGCGTCCGGCGCGGATCCCGGTGCCTGCCCAGGGCGCTGTCCACAGTTACCAGTCCGTCGCCGAGCAGCTTGCGGCCCATATCCCCCATCGGCCGCAAGCTGGTGCCGGCAATCGCATAGCATGCGACGCTTGCCGGCAGGGGTATCGTGCTTCGACGGTCGCCACCGCCCGCGAACCGATCGCGACCCTCCCAGTCCTCATCCACCAGGTTCCCGTAGCGCAGGTCCGTGATGCCCGCACTGCGGATCTTCCCAAGCCGCGCCAGCGGCGCGGTATACGGACTGACTCCCAGGATCAGGTCCACCCAGTTGCCACCCAGCTCGAGTGGCGCTCCGTGATGGGGCGTGGCGATGAAGACCATCCGGCGCAGCAATCCCAGCCAGCGCATGGCCGCGATTCCAGCGTAATGGCAGGCACTGCGCGCGACCAATCCTCCCATGCTGTGGGCGATGATGGTCATGGACTCCACGGGCACCGGCCATTGCTCCACAAGCCGCTCCAGCAGACCGGCTAGATCGTGGCCGTTGGCGGAGATGTGGCGACCGCTGTTGTAGTGCAGATAGACTGCGGTGTGGCACAGTTCGCGGGCCAGCGACTCCGCGGGATCCTGTCCGCGCCGGCGCCATTGCAGGTCGTTCATGCAAAGGCCATGAACCATCACCAGCAGGTGCGCACTGGGACGCTCCACGGCCGTCCTCAAAGCGTTGCGATCAAGATCCAGCGGACGCCCGTTGCGCCGCAGCCGCATCGACACCGCCAGCGGATTGCCGGCAGCGGCAAGATAGTCGCCAAGAACGCCATTGATCGCCGCCAGAAGCGCCTCGCGCCTCGGCGAGGAACCATTCGCGCCGAGCAGCGGAACGAGCCTCGCGAGCGCCGCGTCCAGCAACTGCCCCACGCCGCCGGCAATCAGGCGCACGCTGCGGTATGCCAGACCGGTGATGCCGCGGGCGGAAGCCGGGACCGCCGGACGCGGCAAGCCCGGCAGACGTGCGATGTTGACATGCATCGCCTCCACGACATGGACTATGCCGATGACCGCATCGACCACCAGTCGACTGGCGCCGCGGATGTCGGACGGATGCAGATGGGCACTCTTGCTCATTGTCTGGCGCAGCAAATGGGAACAGCGGGTGCGGCCGCCTGCCGGCCTGCAACCCTATGCGAATGCACGCTCGAGTGCACGGTCCTATTGTTGCACGGGCACGGCGCGAAAAGGCTTGCCCCCGATTGTGCTGTCTTGAGCTTGCCTGCGGCGAGCAGACGCTCGGAGAAGGTGCGGATCGCGTCGTTGTGGCGCGTGGCGGTCAGGGTCGCCATGTGAGCGGGCTCGGCGCACCTCGAATCGCCCGCCGACGATTCGTCGTCGTCCGCGGCTGGCGCCGGAGTCACTGGCGTAGGGGGCCACGCCGACGAGGGCACAGATCTGGCGGCGATTGAGGCGCCCTAGCTCGGGCAGCTCGCCGATCAGGATGGCGGCGGGTGACGAGGGCCGCCAGGTTCTACTGCTTAGGCACGCTCACGGGACGGATGAAGCGCTCGCAGTCGGGGCGCCGCGCCAGCACGATCGAGGGCAAGATCACGCTTGAACATTACTTCTACATCAGCAGCCTGCCGGCCGATGCCGCGCGCCTGAACGGCTCGATTCGCCAGCACTGGCGGGTCGAGAACTCTCTTCACTGGTGCATGGATGTCGTCTTTGGCGACATGGAACGCCGCTGTACGTACTTCAAGAACTGGGCGGTTGGTCGTCGTACCGGATGGTGCAGCGGTATGCCCATCTGAGCGGTGAGCATCTTCGTGCGTGGGTCGAAAGGCCAGTTCAGTCACCGGGCGCCGGCAATGATGAGGTCAGCCCAGATGTCGCAGCAGCCGGCCGCGTCATCGTTACGTCATAGTCGACCAAAAAAGTCGCCCGAAGGCGACTTGATTGGAGATGTAACTTGCTGACGCAGAAGAGTAATTTGGTAGGCGCGATTGGACTCGAACCAACGACCCCCACCATGTCAAGGAAGGGGAACCCAAAGCGCCGTTTTTAACGTGTTGATTTAGCTACTATCTCTGCGCTCGCCAAACCGCGAAGTAGCCCCAAATAGCGTCACAGCAATGCGATTAGTGCGTCAGCGGGTCACAAACTGGGCACACCACATTTGACCTTGTCATATCCGGCAGCAACACCTGTATGTTCCAGTTACCGATGACCGGGGCTTTGGGGGAAGCAACCCGCCCTGGTTGTTGCTGACCAAGCGTCCCCGTACTGCCTGCGCCAGTCGGATTGCAGCGCCGCTTTGCCAATTTTGACCGGCCTGGGCGGCCCGCAGTATGAATCAAGCCGAGTTGCGCGTTTGGCGCGTCGGTACTCAACTTCTACTTGTTCATGGGGCGCTGCCGATCTCAAAGCGTCCAGTTTTCAACCTGCAAGCCCGCGACGCGCGAGAATTCGCGTTCGTTGTTGGTGACGAGGATCCAGCCTTCGGCGCGGGCATGCGCGGCGATCCACAGGTCGTTGTTGCCGATGGACTGGCCGGCGCGCTCCAGTGCGGCACGAATCTGGCCATAGTGCTGCCCGACGGATTCAGTCAGAGGAGCAACCTGGATA
>Ga0316616_100000678_pt1 | contig 11829 bp, 11 predicted proteins | sample OWC_Aug_M1_C1_D1_FD_207660 | JGI IMG/M metagenome (GOLD analysis project Ga0316616, IMG submission 207660) | Wetland soil microbial communities from Old Woman Creek delta, Ohio, United States - OWC_Aug_M1_C1_D1_B | ecosystem: Environmental > Terrestrial > Soil > Wetlands | place: USA: Ohio... | reverse complement strand
ATCGGGGCCGACAACAAGTTCACCATCCAGAACCGGGTGAAGCAAATCCTGATGCTGGAGGTATCGAACGCTGACGCTGACCTCTACACCCGCCGCACACTGGCCACTGGCTATACTCCGTTGCTGCGTGAAGGTCAGTTCCAAGTCCGTGTCGAGGCGGGTAACCCGCGCACGGGTAAGGTCGTCCGTCTGGCTGATGCCTATCGCGAACAGCTTATCTACTCACAGGTGGAGAAGCAGAGCGAGGCACAACAGATCGCCGCTGGCATCAACAATATCTTTAAGGATAAGACCTACGAGGTCGACGCATACAGCCAAGAGAGTGGTGACTTCGTCAAGCAGAACGTGGTCTTCCGGGCTGTGCCTGAGACCGCACTCGACGCTATCGCCGGTCCTCCGGAACTAAACCTCAACGAGTTTGTGTATGGTTTGCGTCAGCTTGATATTGTTTTGACTCCGAAGGAAGTCGAGCGTGTGGTCACTGCCTTGACCAAGCAGAACAGTTCGGCTCGTAACCGACTGCTGCGTGCGTTCACTCCCGGCGCTGATCCGGATGCCATCAAAGCGATCTCGCGGCATATCGACTCGCGTGCTTCGACCATCTCCAAGACCATGATGCGTCCGCAGTTGAGCGAACTGATGAACCTGAGCATGGAGTCGACCCAGCGCCTGTGGAATGGTGACGCTCGTTTGCTGGCTGAACTCAAGGCCGCAGCAGAAAACACCAACTTGTCGCCTGATGAGCGTGTTCTCGCCCAGCGTGAGTATGAGCGGTACAAGTTCATGTACGACCAGACCAATCCGAAGGGTAAGCCCAAGCGGACGAACCAGTTCTACAATGAAGCGTCTCGTACCGTGTCGTTCCTCGACGATAACCGCAGCGTGACCGAGTCCAACTTCGAAAGTGGTGAGGTTGTCTCGCAGGTCCGTGCTGCTACCAGCATCATGCAGCTTGGTGGTTCTATCGCTACGGGTGCGCTCAACCTGATCAGTGCGTACACCAACGGCTTGCCGTTCCTCGCCAGCTACAATCCTAGCAATGGCTTCGGCGGTGGCTTCGGGATCGGTCCCTCGGTTGCTCAGTTCCACATCGCTGCCAAGCAGGTCGGTGCTCTGGGTATCGCCAACATGAAAGCCAACACGGCTGAGTTCTACGACGAGGTAGCCAAGAGCAAGCAGCTTCAGGATAAGTATGGACTGGCAGTGCATGAGGCTGAGTTCATCGCACGAGAAATCCGTGAGGGTGCCATGATCCCGGCGCAGACCAACGCGCTGATCAACACTGCTCGTGGGCAAATATCGTCCGGCTTCGCACGCAAATTTATCGATGGTTGGATGCTGCCGTTTAACCTTACGGAGCAGGCATCTCGCCGCACATTGGGTCTGGCTGCCTATCGCCTTGAGTATGCGCGCCAGATTGCCGGTGGTCGCAGCGAGGCCAAGGCCAAGGAAGCGGCCCGGCGTTTCGCCGTCGATGCTCTGAGCCTGACGATGGGTGAGTACTCAGTGCTTAACCGTCCTCCGGCGTGGCGTTCGGGTATCCAGTCCTTCCTGTACATGTACAAGGTCTTCCCGACCACCTCGATCCAGCTGTTCTCGAACATGTCGCGCAACGGTAAGATCGCCATGCTGGCTTCTCTGTGGCTGCTCTCTGGCTTGCAGGGTCTACCGTTCGCCGAGGACCTTGAGGACTTGATCGACACACTGGCTCAGGCTCTTGGGTTCAAGGTCGGCAGCATCCGCATGGAGATCGCCAAGTTCATCGACGGTGTCTTCCCCGGCATGTCGCCTTACTTCCTGCAAGGTGTGGTGAACTCGGCAGTGCCTGCTGATATCGCTGGTCGTGTCTCCATCGGTAACCTGTTCCCCGGCACTGGCATCCTCCTGTCGGGCGCTGATGTTGGCCGCGAACTTACTGACATCGCTGGTCCTGCTCCGTCCGCCCTGCTGGGTTCGGCTCAGTTCTTCGCTGACCTGATGCGCGTACCGTTCTCCGACCGTATCCAGCTGATCGATGTAGCGCGTGAGGCTCCGGTGACCATGCTCCGTGCAGCCGGTGATGCTGTCGCTTACGCCAAGTCCGATGCCATCGTCGACCGCCGTGGGTATGTTGTGGCTGATGAAGCCAACGCTGCGGTTATCGCCACTCGTTTGCTTGGGTTCTACCCTAGCGAAGCGGCACAACAGTATAGCGCGATCCGCGTCGCTACCCGCGTGACCGACTATCAGCGAGATGTTGTGGCAGGTTTCCGTCAGGCATGGATCAAGGCCACGATGGAAGGAAACACTGGCCGCGCCCGAGACATCGAGGACGCAGTGGACGAGTGGAACAAGGGTGCCAAGGGCACTGGTCTTGAGATCGCCGACTTCCGCCGCCGTTCGCAGCGTGCTCTGAAGGAAGCCCAGCGACCCGCCAAGGAGCGAATGCTGAGGACTACCCCCAAAGCTGGCCGCGAGGATATCGAGAAGGCGTTCGACGCCCTGTCCTACTAAATAACTTTTAACTGCCCGAGCACTTGCGTGTCGAATGCCTGATCAGCTTCGTCGAGAATACCACGCAGTCTCGGGTGGCAGAGGTTGATCTGGACCACATAGGACTGCCCCATCTTGATGTCGGTTCCTTTACCCAGATACGCCTTGTTGTTCTTCACCGGGATGACGATGTTCTCAACCTCAAGGTCTCGGACAAGCTGGCGGTAATCCACTTGGTGTGACGCCAACCAACTACGGAAGTGCGTCCGGTCTACCATCACAGTGCCATGGTCGAAGACACCGTTCGGTTGGTTACGTCGAATGTCGTACCGTATCCTGACCTCGCCCTGTGGCATCCGGTTGAACAATGGGGTCGGTGGCTGGCTGGCCGTGTGCATGACCGTGAGCGCAAGTCTGGTGTTGTCGCTGAGATATTCTGAGAAGATATCGAAGCTGTCCATCTTGTTGGCAGCGATGTTTTCCCTGATGGTCCCGGTCTGTTGGAGTACCCAGCGGATGGCCATGGCCGGATCGAACTTAATCCAGCCTTGTTCTTTGGCTATGCGCAGTGCCAAGTCAGTCAGCACGATGGCGATTTCCCAGTAGCGTTCCTCACCGCTGAACTCGGCAGGATATCTCTGTGGGAATGTGGTCATCGCTTCGTCGATCATCTCCTTGATCGCGACAGGTCCCAAGGCAAGCAGGTGCTTGACGAACCGGGGTCCGACCCAGCCATAGTTACCCGTGATGAATTGGAATATCTTGCGGCCACCTGTGGTGCCGTCTGCGAAGACGGGGTGTGGATCGACTGTGACTTCCAGAAGGCGCATCATCTGTGCATCTGTAGCGCTGCTCATGGCAGCCAGCTTGGTGGCCCACGGGATGTTGGTCGAGATCGTCACGCTGGTTGCCCAACGCTTGGTCTCCCGCTCCTCTGCCGAGCGGCTTAGGCGGGTCTTGTCCCGGCCCTGTGTGACCATGTACAGGAAGTCACCGACCTCTTTATCTGTCACCACCGTGGCTTCGTCGATGGTCATTGGCAGGTTGCAGTAGAAACCAAGCCGGTTGTACAGACTGTTCATCGTGAACTTGGCTGCGAAGTGTAGCTTCTGCGGATCACCCCACAGGGACTGCTGCCACAATTGGGCCAGAGACTTACCAGTACCTGTTTGCCCAGACAGCGACAGCGTCAGGCCGTTGAGACCGGTCAGTTCGATCATGGGTGTGGCGAGGCTGAACCCCAACGCGAACATCTGCGCTGGCATATTGGCAGCTTGCAGTACCGAGGTGAAGTCGATCCATCCCTGCTCGGTGCCAGCGGTGCCGTAAAGCTCACCGCCCAGACGTTGGCTGCCCGAGGACAGAGTGATGTTCTCTTCGACGACTGTGCCGTCTTCGAGCCTGCGGAGCAGCGTGTTGCCATGGACGAACTGCTTGTAGTCATCCTTCCAGCCCATGCTGTTATAGAGGTTGGTCATTGCGCGCATCTCGCGCAGCTTGTCCATGTAGGTGCGAAGCATAAACTGAAAACTCGCGGTTTGTTTTTCTGTTTTGAGGACGATCCCCTGATCAGCGACGGCGGTTGTGAACTCACGTAGACGTGTGTCTGTGAGGTATGCTTGTCGGAGTGACAGTTCCTGCCACCCCATGTGTTTGCGGTCCCAGTGGTAGCGGACGGTCTCATACCCGAGTGCTTCGTCCCTGCCGTACCCAACGGGGTAGATATCGAACGGGCAGATATCGATGTCGGTGCCATCCACAGTCTGCTTGATGCCCGATGAAGTGCGCTTGTAACTCCGTGGCATCGGTACTGCGGCACCGACTTTATCTGGAGCCGTTTCGGATATTTCGATTGCGCTGAACTGTGTGCCGATCTGCGTCGGCGCTGTGATCTTACCGGCGAACTTGCACCCCTTACATCCTGCGGGGCGCTCCTCTAGGAATTTCTTACAGGTGGCAGGGCCAGAGACAGACTGCTTCCAATGCTCCATCTTGCGGACGGTGCGGCTGCGCTCGAAGTCTGGGTGCTGGTTGGACCATGACACTGCCGTGTTCTCAGCATCGATGCAGAAGGCAGCGACACCCAGCATGGCGTACCAGAACGGCTCACTGACTTCCTTCTGGTTCTCGACGCCCCACTTGATCTGCTGGCACTTGGATGCGACGGCATCCGGGTTGGCGTCCGGGAACTCGCTGTCAGTAGAGAGAGCTTGTGACAACATGCTTGTGCGTGTTGAGCCGCCGAACGGACTACTAATACCTGCAACGCTTGTGTTGACGATAAATCCACTGAGCGCATTGCGCAGTGCGTCGGCATCGACCATCGGTGCGTCGATCAACAGTTTGACTTCGGCCCCGCCCTTCGGGTTGATGGTGCCTACAGGTCGAAGCAACCGGGCGCTGTCACCCGGCACGCTCATATCGATTGCAAAGCCCTTCGCCTTGGCTGCTGCCTTGAGTGCGAGACCCAGTGGTCCCCACTGCGCAGGCGCAAGCGCTTCGGCCAGTACCCAGTAGACATGCAGGCCGTTGCCGGAGTGCACGATCATAGGTTTGGGTAGCTTCAGGTCAGCGATGAACTGACTGAGGGCGAGTAGCCCGTCCTTCCATGTGTCGTAAGGTTTATCTGGGCCACAGTCCACGTCGATGAACAGGGTCTGGGTAAGGTGGGTGTTGCGCTGACTGCGCTCTGAGTTGTCCTGCATTGAGGAGACGGCGTAATATACGTTACCTCCCCGCTGGCTTGCCGATTGTGCTGCTACTGCTAGGTCTTCTACCGAGTCGTAGAACTTGTGGATCATCCCTCTTGGGGTCAGCTGTGCACTGACGTACACACCTTCCGGTGGGAGCACCCTCTCTAAAAATGTTGTTATGTCCATGTTGCCCCTGCGTCTGTGGGGGGATTGCTCCCCCCACTCTTCAATCTTGGTTGAGTATCTGTTGGAGGCGTTCCTTCCTCTGCTTCTGATCTGCGGCGATCACCTCCGGCATGGGCCATGCGTGCTCTGTCATAACCCCGAGCAACCTCTTTAGCATAACCCGGACAGCCTCGTCATTGGATTTACGGATCGGTTTACCGCGTAACCAACCATAGTATGTCGCACGGGTTATACCAAAGAGATCGGCCATGTCCTGAATTGTCAGGAGCATGTGCTTCCGCAGCGCCTCCACCTTGGTGAAGTCGATGGCGGACTTAGTCATCGCTATCCATACCTCCTACCAGCGCGGCGATCTCGTCAGCCAGAGACATAGCATCGCCTTCCGCAGCTACTGCCGCAGGGGCAGCCTTCGGTTTGGGCGCAGCCTTTGGTGCTGGAGCCGGTGCTGGGGCTTCCTCTTCCGCAGGTTTTGCTGCACCGAAACCACGCTTCGGAGCGGTCGCTTCAGGCGCAGGGGCAACTGGCTCTTCCACGACTTCAACCGGGGCGGGTTTCGGTGCAACAGGCGCAGGCCGTGCGGCCTGAACCGGAACTTCAACAGGGCGGCTATTAGTTTTCTCGCCAGTGATCTCAAGGACTTGGTCGCTACCAAACAGACCATCGACTGCACCCTGCGTCTCAGCTTCGAGGAACCCACCAAAGCCGAACTTCAGCTTGGGGAAAGACGCATCGGTATCGAACGACAGCACAGTCTTGACCACCTCGACAGGGATGCCACGGACGGTCAGTTCCTTCTGGTACTGGTTGAGGCCCTTGAGTGCGGCAGGTGTGACCTGAAGCAGATAGACCGGACCAGTGGGGTCCTCAGCTGCCACAATGGCAAGACGCTTCTGGTCGGCACAAGCCTTGATCTGTTGGCCGTTGGGGCTGATCTTGGAACCCCATGCGTTCATGGGGCATGACGCACACAGATCGTTCTCAGGATTTTGGACAGCGGCGTCAGGGCCGATACCATCCAGCGAGAAGCAGTCAGGGCCAGTCGGTTCGTCGTTGGGGTCCCACTGCTTGGCATAGTAGGTCTTGGACAGGCGCGGGTTAGCGCCGACGATCACCACGTTCAGCTTGGTCTGGTCAAGGACCGTCTCGGTCTTACCTTCGACGATGCGGAACCGCGAACCCTTGAGGCTGATGCGGGGGTACGAGTCGCCTGCCGCAAGGCCAGCGGCCAGTGATGCTGCCAATGCCGACTGCTGGCCGATACGGGCAGCGAGGTGGGCAGGTACTTGGATGTTGGTAGGTATAAGGGACGTGCTCATAAATTCTCCTGTGTTGAGCGTTGATTAGTAGTTGGGTTTACTCTGAGTGGCGAGGGAGCCAGTTGCGGTGTAAGCGGTCGTTCCGGTGTAAGCGGTAGTTCCGAAGGTAAGGTGGGGCTTGTCGAACAATTCGTACTGGGACCCGACACCAATGGCTTCTCGCGCTGCGTCAGCCACGATATGGTTGGCGATTGCCTCAGCGTCCTTGCAATATGTATATGTCGGCAGTGTCATGGTCTGGTTTATCAGCATCTTGTTCGTGGTCCTTATGATAAAACCGTTGCTGATCTTGTACGCGGTGACGGATGCCGCCGTCTCAGCCAAAGAAGCACCGATGTACTGGTTCCGCTTCAGTTCCGCTTCATAGTTATCCGGCGCAATCGCGGGTTCGACGCCGAGCCATCGATGCAAAAATCGTTTGATCATTTAGTCCTCCACTCTGGCAGTTGGTTTACGTACGCTAACTTCGATCTTGGTGCCATAGTTTACACCCGGCGGAACAGCCTTGTTCTGCTCGATGTAGCCACGCACTGCGGTCTTGTTCACCGCCTTGTTGAGTAGGTCGAAGGCACCGGTATCCTTGATAAAGTTCAGTGTCGCATCCCAGTTCTCGACATTGGCATAGTCCTTGGTAGTCAGGAATGCTGTGCCGTGCTTGGTCTTGAACGAGGTAACACCCAATGTGTCAGCCTGTCCTTTGATCCACGCCTCGATCTTGGTCATGTTGGCTTCGATCTGGGATACTTCGTCTTTGATCTGGGCTTCGATCTCTGCCTTCTTCAACCGGAGTTTCATATAGGCCGCGACGGCCTGATCCACCGTGATAGTCATCGTCTTGTTTCCTCTTGGATTAGGTCGAGCAGCAGACCTTGTAGCTTTTGTTTATTTCTCAGCCGCTCATACGCTCTGTGTTCAAGATCGGTTGCCTCGATATGGATGACATTCGAAGTCTTGTTCTTACCGATCCGCTCGATACGCCCGTTTGCTTGGACGTATGTCTCGTTGCTGTTGACAGGTCCGTACCAGATGATGGTTGATGCAGTCGTCAGCGTAAGCCCGTGGGCCATAGTTCCGGGGTGGGCGATCAGGACATGTGGGTCTTTGCTATCCTGAAAGTCCTTGAATATCACGTCACGCTTGGAGGATGACACCTGACCGTTGACCACGCCGACAGTCCAGTGCTTCGATAGTTCTTTCTCCAGCATGTGCAGTGTGCCGGTCAGCGGCACGAAGACGATCACTTTCTCCCCTGCTTCCTCGATGATCTCCTTGACCACCTTGACCCGTGGGCTGGCATCGATCTCAATATTCTGCCCGTCATCACCATAGGCCACGCCACAGGCGATCTGGATTAGCTTCTGTACCTTGACCGCCTCGTTGACAGCGCTGATCGTACCGTCGCTACCAACCTCGGCGATGAAATCCTTGAGCATCGCTTTGTAATGCTTCTGCTGCTCAGGTGTCAGCGCAACCTGACGTGTCTGGATGATGGTCTCAGGTAGGTCGAAGCACTCGTCGCGGGTAAAGCGGACGGCAGGTTGCAGGATGTCCTTCACAATGTCTGTGGACTCTGGACGCGGCACATATTTCCACTGCCCGATCTTCATCATCACGGTCTCACGGAACGAAGTGAATGTGGATTTGCAGTTGGGACTATCGACCAGCTTGGCCAGTGCCCATGCGTCAGTCGGATCATTAGGGGTAGGCGTACCGGTCATCAACCACAGACGTGCCTGTGTATTGTTAGCCATCCACTTGCGGAAGAACTTGAACCGCTGCGTGCTGGGGTTACGCAGCACCGCTGCCTCATCGACGATGACCAGATCAAACATACCCTCTGCTTCATCAGCGATGATCGAGAAGCCGTCATGGTTTACGATGTAGAAGTCCACGTCCTGTTGGAGCAGCTTGCGCCTACGCTCTGCCGTACCATGTAGCACGGCGAACTTGCGATGCGGGAAGCCGAGGAATATACCATCACCCCAGACACGTTCCAGTGTGGAGAGCGGAGACAGGATCAGAACCTTCTTCACCTGCTTGGTCTTGAGCAGATAGTCCGCTGCCCAGAGGGCAGACTGGGTCTTACCAGTACCGATATCGTTGAGTACCAGTCCCTTGTTGTGCAGGGTGAGGAATGCAGCTGTCTCCTTCTGGTGGTCGAACGGAGTGAACCGCCCCGGCCAGTCGTAATAGTGCAGGATCGGCGAGGGTGCCTTGATCCCCATGTTGTTGAGGACACGCACTTCATCAAGCCGGTGCGGTGCGACTACGAGGTCCATGCCACGTACAGAGATATGTTTAGCAGTGGGGATCGTATCGAGGATACGGTTGGGGTTGTTCAGCTTCAGCGCAAGGGCCTTGGCTTTTTCAATTACTAGCACAGATCAATGCCTCCACTTCGGCGATGGTGTCGTCGTCGCATACAAGGAACCATGCACCACCTGCTTCCTTGATCTCGCGCCCTGTCTTCCATTGCAGGGCTGTTGGTTTCTTTGTTCTGTCCGCCTTCACCTCGATGCCTACGAACCGACCCCGCACGATAGCGATGATGTCGGGTAGTCCAGACTTCCCAAATCCGTTGTTGCCGGGGTAGAAATACCAGACCTTATGCTTACGCAGCATGTCAGTCAGGCGCTTCTTAACCTTTCCTTCGGGGGTCAGTGCTGCCATATGTGGCTCCTACCATACGATACATGGGTGTCAAGTATTAAATCAGCGCCGCGCCCACTTACATGTGGATTGTGCAGGGCACCAACCACACAAACCGCTGGGTCTGGCTGGCCAGTTGTCGAAGTGCAGCGCCTGTTCGATGCGGCTGGTTGCAGACAGGATGCCACCCCAGATGCCGGTGATGTCCATGCGTGTGTAGGTCTCGCTGTCCATCTTCATATCCTTCAGCCAGACAAGTGTGGTCTTGACCCGCTGCACGTCAGGGAAATGCTTGAACACTTGGCCTGCGAATATCTCCATCTGAAAAAAGTCCGGCTTACGCTTGCCAGTTTTCCAGTCCATTACGACAGCATCACTACCCTTTAGCACAAGGATATCGAGCTTGGATCTGAGCCATGCGTCACTGTCCCACCAACCTGTCGGTGTGTGGTTGTCGTTTAGCACTAGCTCTTTTTCAATATGTAATTCACCGCCTGTAGCCAGCTTCTCCACACCTTTACACAGTGCTTCATAGTGGGCAACTTCCTGCGGTAACTCCAGATTTTCCTTGAGCCTACGCTCCAGCATCTCATGGACCCGCTCTCCATACTTGCTGGCCTCGCCGCCTTCGTCCTTGATATCCTTCAGGATACGTTGTCGGTAGTACCGTTGCGGACAGTTCTCGAACAGCTTGAGCGCTGAGTATGAGTGCGCCAGCCGGATACCTTTGTCTTCAGAATCTGATGTCATGTTCGTTCCAGTCATATAAATCCCAGCCAAAATTATCCCGGAGGAATTGCCGCAGGGTCATTTCCCAAAGCCTTCCTCGTATAACTCGATAGCGCGGATGGCGCCTCGCATGAGATCCAAGTGATCCAGTTTACCTTTTCGGTATTCCTCCGCAATAGTTGTATACGTCTCAGCCGAAGCCTCACGCGCACAAAGCAGCTTGCGGTCCGCTGGTGGTTGCTCGTGTTTTGCAATCATGTCGCAGAGGGCAAGGAAGGCTCCATCGCGTCGATATACATCGCAGTCAGCCCGCTTCGCAGCTTCGAGCAGAACCCAATCGGGTGGTGTTTCTGTGGTCATGGTTTCTTCTCCTTCAAATGCGCGTCGTAAGTCCACAGCCACGGTTGGCCTGCCTCTTTCCACCCGCCTTCTTGTGGCGCCTCAGTCTCTACGTCTATAAGGTCGGCATCACTGGCGAATAGGTTGTCCAGTGCTTCCCTCCGCTTGATAGCGGCGCAGGTGCAGCTACCGGGATATGCGCCGGTCGCGTCTTCGCACTCAGGGTGGTGTGCTGCACGATATTCGGTTCTTAGCCATTCATCCTGTCTGGACTTAAACGCCGCTAGGCCCTCCTGCGCACTTATAAGGGGCGCTGCTCCCAAAGCCTTACGCAACAGCTCGTTCTCGACGGTCAGGGCTTGGCCTTTTTCAAACCACAGCTTTGCTTCAGCAGCTTCTTTGTGTTTTGCGTTGAGCAAAGCCCGTCCGGACTTTTTCAGCGCCTCATTCTCGGCAGTGAGGGCTTCGATGCGGTCCTGCCGTTCCTTACAACCTGTGCAGTAGTTAGTGCGGTCAACGTCGGTCTCCTCCACATCCTCGCGCACCAGTCCCACAGCCTCATGTGGCACGTAGTAGGTTGAGCCAGCGATCCATGCCCAATTGGTTTGGCGGACGAAGTTCTTACCATCCACGCTGGTCAGCATGTCAGGCGTCCAGTGCAGCGGCTTATGTCCGTGATGCTTCGGGTTCCACTCTACAAAATCAGCCATTGCGGGGGGTATCCTTATCTAAAAGAATAATAAGAACGGCAAGCCATACCGCCGCGCAAGTATGGTATACGGGTTCGTTAAGGGCGATAGCTGTTGCGGCCCACAATACAGCCATGACCATACAAAATATTCTATTAAACATTAACAATCTCCATAGTTATCAGCACGTCCTGACTCGCAAGCTACAGGTAGGTCAGGTGCCCATGCTGGTGGTGTTGACATGATCTTTATGATCTCGGTCTCAGCTGCCTCTGCCGTATCAATAGGCACTACGCAGACATTCTCGTCATGCACTTGAAAGGCGACGAAGTGCCCGGCCTGTCCGATCAAGGTCATCTGCCAGCGCACGATGATACCAGCCAGAGCCTGCACGATATTCTCAGTGACCTTCCCGCCATAAATCTTGACCCATGGTAAGTCGTCAAGGCTACCACCTGTGACCCTATCCTTGATCGCCTTGCGATATGTCCGTGCGTCATTGATATACTGGAAACCGTCCTTGGTTTGACGCAGTGCAGGGTAGGTGATGCGCAGTTTGTTCGGCAACATGATGCCGTCCTTATCATAGGAGATGACCTCCTTTAGCATACCGTTCCGGTTGCCTGCCATGTCCTTGAGTATCTGGTTACAGGTCTGCCAAAGCTGGACGATCTTCCAATATTTCTGCCGGTAGAGGCGGACAATGCGCTCGGCTTCATGCTCATCGATGGTGATCTTACTGAGGGCCAGTGTCTT
>Ga0316616_100000677_pt1 | contig 11832 bp, 6 predicted proteins | sample OWC_Aug_M1_C1_D1_FD_207660 | JGI IMG/M metagenome (GOLD analysis project Ga0316616, IMG submission 207660) | Wetland soil microbial communities from Old Woman Creek delta, Ohio, United States - OWC_Aug_M1_C1_D1_B | ecosystem: Environmental > Terrestrial > Soil > Wetlands | place: USA: Ohio... | reverse complement strand
AACCGTCGGCCCGGATCTCGGAGTGGTGGACGAAGACGTCCGGACCACCCTCGCGAGACAGGAAACCGAAACCCTTGGACTCGTTGAACCACTTGACGGTGCCTTCGATCATGAGCGTACTGGCCCTCCCTGGGCCCTTGCCTAGCAGCTTTGTGACCTGCGCGCTCACAAAACGAAAGCCGCCCACCGCGGGCGACTCCTTCCGAAAACGCGAGAGCAACAGCCGACTAATGCGCAGTGAGCATACACGATCCCGCTCGTTTCGGCAACAGGGCTCGCGCCTCCAGCCTGCACCGCACTCGGCCGGGTCAAGGACGAGCATTTCCACGCCCCGACGATACATCGAGGCTCTGCTATGGGAGACTCAAGAGACAGGCATCGAATCCCATCGCCCCGAGTTCCCCGGACGGCGAAGAGCCGCGAAGGGACCCAAGGCCGCGGTGAACACCGCGGAGATTCCCGGCTGGCCTGTTGCGGTCCGGTGGCAGAGAGGGAGGTCCCATGGAGCTGGGCATGATCGGACTGGGGCGGATGGGAGCCAGCATGGTGCGGCGCCTGCTGCGGGCCGGTCACCAGTGCGTCGTGTACGACCTCCAGCCCGAGGCCGTGGAGGCACTCGCCGAAGAGGGGGCCATCGGAGCGACGTCGCTGGGGGACCTCATGCAGAGGCTGAGCAAGCCCCGCGCCGTCTGGATGATGGTGCCGGCGGCAGTGGTGAATCCGACGCTCACCACCCTCGTTCCTCTCCTCGCGCGCAACGACGTGGTCGTCGACGGCGGCAACTCCTACTACCACGACGACATTCGACGCGCGGCCGAGCTTGAGCCGGCGGGCATCCACTACGTGGACGTCGGGACGAGCGGCGGAGTCTGGGGACTGGAGCGAGGTTACTGCCTCATGATCGGCGGCGACGGCGACGCCGTCCGGCGGCTCGAGCCCGTCTTTGCCGCTCTGGCCCCGAGCCTGGGGTCGGCGCCGCGCACGCCGGGCCGCGAGAAAGCCGGCGGCACGGCAGAGCGCGGGTACCTGCACTGTGGCCCGAGCGGTGCCGGCCACTTCGTCAAGATGGTCCACAACGGCATCGAGTACGGCCTCATGGCGGCCTACGCGGAGGGCCTGAACATCCTCCACCACGCCAACGCGAGCCGACAACGGAGCGCCGCCGATGCCGAGACGACGCCGCTGCGCCACCCGGAGTACTACCCGTTCGACCTGAACCTGGCCGACATCGCCGAGGTCTGGCGCCGCGGCAGCGTGATCGCCTCGTGGCTGCTGGACCTGGCCGCCCGCGCTCTCCTCGAGAGCCCCGACCTCGGGAAGTTCGCCGGGCGGGTGTCGGACTCGGGCGAGGGCCGCTGGACGATCATGGCGGCCGTCGACGAGGCCGTGCCCGCGCCAGTCCTCAGCGCGGCGCTCTACGAGCGCTTCGGCTCGCGCGGCGAAGCCGACTTCGCCGACAAGGTGCTCTCCGCGCTGCGCTACGAGTTCGGCGGACACCAGGAGAAGCCCGCCGCCGCGAAAGGAGGCGCCTGATGGCCGCCTCCCGCTCGGACGCGCTGGTCCTCTTCGGCGTGACCGGCGATCTCGCCCACAAGATGATCTTCCCGGCGCTCTACGCGATGGCGAAGCGGGGCGCCCTGCAGGTCCCGGTCGTCGGTGTCGCCTTCCCGCGGTGGAGCGTGGCTCGCCTGCGCAATCGCGTGAAGGACAGCCTCGCCCGATCGGGCGGGATCGACAGCCAGCGCGCCCTGCGCCACCTTCTGTCGCTCCTCCGGTACGTGGCCGGGGACTACAACGACCCCGGCACGTTCACGGCGATCAAGGAGGCGCTGGCCGGCGCCCGACGACCGGCACACTACCTCGCCATCCCGCCCTCGCTCTTCGCCACGGTGATCCGGGGGCTCGGCGCCGCCGGTCTCGCCGGCGGCGCGCGCGTCATCGTCGAGAAGCCGTTCGGGCGGGACCTGGCCTCTGCGCGGGCGCTCAACCGCGTCGCGGGATCGCTGTTCCCGGGAGACTCGATCTTCCGCATCGATCACTTCCTCGGGAAGGAGGCGATCATGAACATCCTCTACTTCCGCTTCGCCAACTCCTTCCTGGAGCCGATCTGGAACCGAAACTGGGTGGCCAGCGTTCAGGTCACCCTGTCCGAGGACTTCGGCGTCGGACAACGCGGTGCGTTCTACGAGAGCGCCGGCTGCCTGCGCGACGTGATCCAGAACCATCTCTTCCAGATCGTCGCGCTGCTGGCCATGGAGCCGCCCTCGTACCGGGGCTTCGGCGCCGTGCACGACGAGAAGGCCAAGGTCTTCCACGCCATGCGCCCCCTGCGGCCCGACGACGTGGTCCGCGGCCAGTACGCGGGCTACCGCAAGGAGCCGAACGTCGCGAGGAGGTCAGACGTCGAGACCTACTGCGCCCTCCGGCTCTTCATCGACTCGTGGCGCTGGCAGGGCGTGCCGTGGTACCTGCGCTCGGGCAAGTTCCTGGCCGCCACGGCGGCCGAAGTCCTGGTGGAGCTGAAAGCGCCGCCGCAGAAGCTGTTCGCCGACTCGGAGCCGGCGGCTGGCCGGGCCAACTACGTTCGCTTCCGTCTCTCGCCGAGCTCCGCCGTCGCGCTCGCCGCCCGAGTCAAGCGCGCCGGGAACGAGTTCGTGGGCGATCAGCGGGAGCTCTACCTGCTCGAAGAGCAGCCGGGAGAGGAAGGCCCCTACGAGCGGCTACTGGAAGACGCCATGGCGGGCGACGGGGCGCTCTTCACGCGTGAGGACGCCGTCGAGGCGGCCTGGGCGGTGGTCGACCCGGTCTTGAAGGCCCACCACCGGGTCCACCCCTACCGGCGCGGGAGCTGGGGGCCGAAGGCGGCCGACGCGCTCATCGCGGCCGACGGTGGCTGGCACAACCCCACGCCCGAGGAGGCCGCATGACGCCGCCGGCCTCGGCGGTGGCCGCCCGCGGACGTCACGGTCTGGTCGCCTCGGTGTTGGAGTGCGCGCGCCTGGTCGCGGCCCTCGAGCCCGACGACGTCGTCCTCGGGGGCGGAAACGTCCGGAAGCTGGCGGAGATGCCACCCGGCGGCCGGAGGGGCGACAACGCGAACGCGTTGCGCGGAGGCTTCCGGCTGGGGGAGGCGAACCGATGAGTCCACCGACCGAGGCGGCGAGGGGAGATGCTTTCGGGCGTCCGGGGATACCTCCGCGCTGGACGAGCAGCAGCAAGGCGGGGGTGGGCACGGCCTACAACACCGCCAGCCGCGTGTGGTTCACGCTCTCGCACGGGATCCTCAACGAGGTCTACTTCCCCACCGTCGACTCTCCCCAGGTTCGCGACCTGGGTTACCTCGTCACGGACGGCGAGAGCTTCTTCCACGAGGAGAAACGGGATCTCGAGACCCGGCTGGAATACCTGGACGATCACGCCCTCGGCTACCGCCTGATCAACGCGGACCCGCAGAAGCGCTATCGCATCGTGAAGGAGATCATCGCCGACCCGCATCTCCCTTGCGTCCTGATTCACACTCGCCTGGAAGGCGACGAGGCGTTCCTGGCGAAGCTGCGGCTCTACGTCCTGCTCGCACCGCATCTCGAGGGCAGGGGTTGGGGCAACAGCGCGGAAAGAACGAGCGTCGCCGGCCGGGACGTGCTGGTGGCCTGGCGCGGGGAGATCCACCTGGCGCTCGGGGCTTCGAACCCGTTCTCGCGCTCCTCCTGCGGTTTCGTGGGCGCGAGCGACGGCTGGACCGACCTGAAGCGGGACTTCCGGATGGACTGGGAGTTCGACCGGGCCCTCGACGGAAACGTCGCGGTCATGGGCGAGCTCGACCTCTCCGAGTCGAGGACGTTCACCCTCGGCCTCGCCTTCGGCTTCGGCCTTCACGCCGCCACGACCACCGTCCTGCAGTCGCTGGGCGTCCCGTACGAGGAGCAGCTCGGGAGGTTCCGGGACCAGTGGCATCGCGCCTGCTCCTCGACGGCTCCGCTGCAAGCGGCCTCGGGCGACGGCGGAAGGCTCTACCGGACCAGCCGCAGCCTGCTCCTGGCGCACGAGGACAAGAGCTACCCGGGCGCCCTCATCGCGTCGCTGAGCATCCCTTGGGGGGAGGCGCGCGGCGACGAGGACGGGCTGGGGGGCTACCACCTGGTCTGGACGCGGGACATGTACCACAGCGCGATGGCGCTTCTGGCCGCGGGGGACACGAGGACCGCCGCGAGGGCCCTCATCTACCTCGCCGCGACGCAGCTGCCGAGCGGCGGCTTCTACCAGAGCTTCTGGATCGACGGCGAGCCCTTCTGGCGCGGAGTCCAGCTCGACGAGTCCGCCTTCCCGTTGATCCTGGCCTGGCGCCTGCACGAGCACGGCGCCGTGGGCGACTTCGACCCCTACCCGATGGTCCTGAAGGGAGCCCGCTACCTCGTCGAGCAGAGCCCGGTCACGCCGCAGGAACGATGGGAGGAGTGCGCCGGATACTCGCCTTCGACGATGGCCGCCTGCATCGCCGGGCTCGCCTGCGCCGCGCAGTTCGCCCGGCAACGCGAGGACGTCGCCACGGCGACGTTTCTCGAGGAGTACACGGACTTCCTCGAATCGCACGTCGAGGCCTGGACGGTGACGACCCGGGGGTCCCTCGTGCCGGGGATCGCCACGCACTACATCCGCATCCTCCCGGCGGACCCGAACGATCCCCGCCCCCTGGACGATCCCAACGCGGGCAGGGTGACTATCGCCAACACCGAGCCGGGCAAGCCCTTCCAGTTTCCGGCCAAGGACATCGTCGACGCCGGGTTCCTGGAGCTGGTCCGCTACGGCATCCGCCGAGCCGGCAGCCCACTCATGGAGGACTCGCTGCGCGTCGTGGACGCCGTCCTCAGAGTCGAGGCTCCCGCGGGTCCGTGCTGGCGCCGCTACAACAACGACGGGTATGGCCAGCGGGCGGACGGCGGCCCCTTCGACGATTGGGGGGTGGGACGGGCGTGGCCCCTGCTCACGGGCGAGCGCGGCCACTACGAGCTGGCCGCGGGGAGGGAGGCCGGGCCGTTCATCAGGGCGATGGAGGGCTTCGCCTCGCGAGGAGGAATGCTCCCGGAGCAGATCTGGGATGCGGACGACGTCCCCAGGAAGGAGCTGCTCTTCGGACGCCCCACCGGCTCCGCGATGCCTCTGATGTGGGCCCATGCCGAGTACATCAAGCTGCTCCGCTCCGTCCGCGACGGCGTCATCTTCGATCGCGTGGCTGCCGTCGCCGATCGCTATCTGTCGGGGAGGGGCCGACAGGACCTGGAGATCTGGAAGCTCAGCCGTCAGCTGCGGATCGTGCCCGCGGGAGCGACGCTGCGCATCCAGGACCCTGCTCCCTTCCGGCTTCGTTGGAGCCTGGACGACTGGCGCACTTCCACGGACTCGGCATCGCTGACGACGGCCCTGGAGATCCACTGGGCGGACATCGTCGTCGGGGAAGGCCAGCGGGCCCCGGTTCGATTCACTTTCTTCCGGCCCGAGGCCGGCCGGTGGGAAGGCCCGGACTTCCAGGTCGACGTCGCGAGCACTCCCTGAGCGTCGGGGGAGCGGGCCACTAGGCGAAGAGCGCCCGGGCCCGTTCGGAGATGGCGATCACCGCGGGGTTGCGCAGCTTCCTCTCGACGGTGATCGCGTAGAAGCGCTGCCTCACCGTTTCGAGCCGTCCCACGAGCCGCACGCGGTACTGCCGCCGCACCTCCGCTTCGATCGCCGACGGCATCGCGAACAGCCCCGCCCCCGCCTGCCCGAAGGCGTCGATGAGCGCGCTGTCCTCGAAGGTGCCGACGACACGCGGCCGGATGCCGTGCTCCCGGAACCAGCCCTCGAGCGAGAGGCGCAGCCCGGAGTCCCCGCTCGGCACCAGGAAGGGCGCCCCTTCGAGCGAGCGCGGGAAGCGGCGACGGAAGGTCGCCGCCAGGCGATCGGTCGCGAAGACCGAAACGCCACACTCGCCGAGGAGGTGGCTGTAGGCCCGCACCTTGACCGCCGGAGGGGCCGGAGTGTCGCCGAGGACCAGGTCGAGGGAGTAGGTCGCGAGCTGGGCGACCAGACGCTCCGGCCGCTCGTGCACGCAGTCCAGCTGGATCGGCTCGGGGAGCTGGAGGGCCGGCTCGAGGATCTCGTAGGCGACCAGCTTGGGCACGACCATGGCCACGCCCACGGCCAGGCGCGCCGGATGAGTGACCCGGCCCTTCACGGCCTGCTGCAGCTCGCGACCGAGAGCGAAGATCTCGTCCGCGTACCGATAGACGGTGCGGCCCACGTCGGTGAGGACCACGGTGCGCCCCGAGCGAACGAGCAGCTTCTCCCCGAGCGCCTCCTGCAGCTCCCGGAGCTGGCCGCTGACGGTGGGCTGCGAGACGTGGAGCGTCTCGCTCGCCCGCGTCACGCCGCCTTCGCGGACCACCGTCCAGAAGTGGAAGAGGTGGTGATGGTTGAGGGTGTCCACGCCCCGACGATACATCGAAGCGGCCCTATAGGACACCCTCCAAACAGGTATTGGACCGCGTGGCCGCCGACTCCCTACACTGTCCTGGCAGCAAGAGGGGAGCTCCGGCACCATGCCGCTGCCGCGACATTGACGATCGACGTCACGAGCGCGGGCTTCGTCCTCACGAAGGCCCTCCGTGGCGAGGTGCGACGGCGGGTGCTCCTCTCCCTGAGCCGCTTCGGCCCGGAAGTTCACGGCGTGACCGCGCGCCTCGCCGAGGCGCCGAACCCCCTCGGCGGCGTCGATCAGCGCTGCCGCGTCGAGGCACGCCTGCACTCCGGGCTCGTGCTCCGGGCCGAGGCGATGAACGGCCTGATCGGGACGGCGGTCGGCCGCTCCGTGGCCCACCTCGCGCTGCTCGTCGCCGACGCTCTCGACGGCGCCGGCGGCCGCCACCTCCCGGCGCCCGGCCTGGTCCGTCGAGGGTCCGCCGAGTGAATCCGACCCTCCACCGGATGCTCCGCCGGCTCCGGCGACGTCGCGTCCAGGCTCCCGAGAAGCCCCTCCGCGACGAGCTGCTGAGCATCGAGCGCCTCGAGGAGAGGGCCAAGGCCCTGGCCGCCCGCCTGACCGTCGATCCCGCGCTGCGCCGAGGGGGGCGCGACCCGTTCCCCCGCTTCGACGACAACGCGCGCGTCCTGCGCGAGGCGTACCTCGGCATGGCCGAGGACGTGCACCGCGGGGAGTTCGTCACCGCGGCCGCGGAGTGGCTCCTCGACAACTACCACCTGGTCGCCTCCGAGATCCGCGACGTGCGCCAGAACCTGCCGCGCGGCTACTACCGCGAGCTGCCGAAGCTCGCCACCCGCGAGCTCGCCGGCGACGCGCGCGTCTACGCCCTGGCCATCGAGCTCATCCGCCACAGCGACAGCCGCCTCGACCGCCAGCAGCTCGTCCGCTTCATGAACAGCTACCAGACGGTGGCGCCGCTCACGATCGGGGAGCTGTGGGCCTGGCCGAGCATGCTCAAGCTCGCGCTCATCGAGAACCTGCGCCGCCTGGCGGAGGAGGTCATCGACGCCCGCTCGGCACGCCGGGCGGCCGACGACTACGTCGCGCGGATCGACGCCGCCGGACACGGTCGGCCCCCGCCGCTCCCCCCGGAGATTCACCCTGCGTTCGTGGTGCAGCTGCTGCAGCGTGTGCGCGAGTACGGCCCGCGCCTCTCCGCGGTGCGCGCCGCGGTCGACGCGCATCTCCTCGCGCAGCAGACGGCGTCGGAGGAGGCAATCCGCGGCGAGCATCAGCAGCAGGCGGCGGCCCAGGTCTCCGTCGCGAACGTCATCACGAGCCTCCGCCTGTGCTCCACCCTCGACTGGAGCCAGTACTTCGAGTCCGTGAGTCTCGTCGAGGGGGTGCTTCAGCGCGACCCGGCCGCCCTCTACGGCAGCATGGACTTCCTGAGCCGCGACCGCTACCGCCAGGCGGTGGAGGATCTGGCCGACGGCACCGGGGAGGGTCAGCTCCGGGTGGCCCTCCGAACCGTCGAGAGCGCGCGCCAGGCCGCGGAGAGCGGCGGAGCCGGGCGCGTCGTCCACGTCGGCCACCATCTCATCGGCAGAGGCCGCGCCGATCTCGAGACCGACGTCGCGTACCGTCCCCGTCTCTTCCGTCGCGTCCGACGCATCATCTTCGCCCATGCCACCGCGGCCTACCTCGGGACGATCGGGCTCCTGACCACCCTCCTGCTCGGCCTCGGCTTCGCCTACGCGCACGAGCACGGGGACTCGCCCTGGCCGCTGGCCTGGGTGGCGGTCCTCCTGCTGCTGCCGGCCAGCGACGTGGCGATCGCCGTCGTCCAGAGCCTGTGCGTCCGCTTCGCCGCCCCGCGGCGGCTCCCCCGGCTCGACTTCCTGGGTGGAGTGCCGGAGAGCGCGCGGACCATGGTCGTGGTGCCGACGCTCCTGACGAGCGTCGAGAGGGTCTCTGAGCTGCTCGAGCATCTCGAGGTGCTGGCCCTCGGCAACCTCGACCCGCGCGTCCACTTCGCGATCCTCAGCGACTTCGCGGACGCCCCCGCGCGCGAGATGCCGGACGACGAAGCGACCCTGAGCGCCGCCCGCGCCGGAGTCGAAGCGCTCAACGCCCGCCACGCCGAGGGGCGCAACGACCGCTTCTACCTCGTCCACCGCGTGCGACAGTGGAACCCGCGCGAAGGCGTCTTCATGGGCTGGGAGCGCAAGCGCGGCAAGATCGAGGAGTGGAACCGCCTCCTGCGGGGGGCCACCGACACGAGCTTCTCGGTCGAGGCCGGCGACGCCTCCGTGTTCCCCGCCGTCCGCTACTGCATCACGCTCGACTCCGACACACGCCTGCCCCGGGACGCCGCGAAGAAGCTGATCGGCATCGCCGCCCACCCCCTGAACCAGCCCCACTTCGACCCGCGTCTCGGCCGCGTCACCGAGGGCTACGGGATCCTCCAGCCCCGCGTGAGCGTGACCATGGCGAGCGCCGCCGGCTCGCTGTTCGCGCGGCTCTACGCCGGCCACACCGGAGTCGACCCCTACACCACCGCGGTTTCCGACACGTACCAGGACCTCTTCGCCGAGGGGATCTTCACCGGCAAGGGGCTCTACGACGTGGACGCGTTCGTCGCCGCCCTCGAGGGGCGCGTGCCCGAGAACGCCCTCCTCTCGCACGACCTCTTCGAGGGGCTCTACGCGCGCACGGCGCTCGTCACCGACATCGAGGTCGTGGACGACTACCCCTCGAGCGTCCTCGCCCACGCGCGCCGCCAGCACCGCTGGGTGCGCGGCGACTGGCAGATCCTGTGGTGGCTGTTCCCGTTCGTCCCCACCCGCTCCGGCCTGCGCCGCAACCGTCTGCCCCTCATCTCCCGCTGGAAGATCCTGGACAACCTGCGCCGGAGCCTCATGGCGCCCGCGACAGTGGTCCTGCTGCTCCTCGCGTGGACGATCCTGCCGGGAAGCCCCCTGGTCTGGACGACCGCGGTCCTCGCCGCGCTCGCCTTCAACATCTATCCGCTGGCCCTGACCGCCATCGGCGGCCCGCCGTCGCAGCAGCCGTGGCGCGTCTTCCTTCGCGTGGTGAGAGAGGACGCCCGGGTGGCGCTGGCCCAGACCGCCCTGCACCTGACCTTCCTGGCCAACCAGGCCTGGCAGAGGACGCACGCGATCGCCCTGACCCTCGTCCGTCTCGCGGCCACGAAGCGACGCCTGCTGGAGTGGGAAACGGCCGCGGCGAGCGCCGAGCGCGGTCGCCACCGCGACGACGCCCGCGCGTTCGTGATGGAGATGATCGCGAGCCCCTTCATCGCGCTCGGCGGCCTCGCCCTCGTGGCGGTGGCCCGTCCGGCCGCGCTCGCCGCGGCCGGACCGGTTCTCGTGCTGTGGGCCGCCGCGCCGCTCGTCGCCCACGCCCTCAGCAAGCCCGTGGCGGAGAGACGTCTCGCGCTCAGCCCCGAGGACCGCGCCTTCTTCGAGGGCGTCGCCCGCGACACCTGGCGCTACTTCGAGGACTTCATGGGCGCCGAGGACCACGGCCTGCCCGCCGACAACTTCCAGGAGACGCCCGAGCCGCGGGTGGCCCATCGGACCTCGCCCACGAACATCGGGATGGGCCTCCTCGCGACGCTGGCCGCTCACGACCTCGGCTTCATCGACAGAGGCGCCCTCGCCGCGAGGATCGACGCGACCCTCACCACGATGGAGGGCCTGGAGCGGCACGAGGGCCATCTGCTCAACTGGTACGACACGCAGAGCCTGGCCCCCCTCCCCCCGCGGTACGTCTCCACCGTCGACAGCGGGAACCTCGTCGGGGCGCTGATGACGCTCGCCGAGGGATTGCGCGCGGCAGACCTGCCGGATCTCGCCCGGCGCGCGTCGGACTTCGCGGACGGAATGGGCTTCCGCTTCCTCTACGACCCGCAGCGCCGGATCCTCTCGATCGGCTATCGCCTCGCCGACGCCGAGGGCCCGGGCCGCCTGGACGTCTCCTACTACGACCTGCTCGCCTCGGAGGCGCGTCTCGCGAGCTTCATCGCCATCGCGCGCGGCGAGCTCCCCGAGACGCACTGGTTCCATCTCGGACGGCTGGTGACGAGCGTCCACGGCACCCCGACCCTCCTCTCGTGGAGCGGCACCGCCTTCGAGTACCTGATGCCGCTCCTGGTCATGAAGAGCTACCCGGACACGCTGCTCGACCAGACCTGCCGCATGGTGGTGCGCCGCCAGGCCGAGTACGCCGCCGGGCGGCGAGTGCCGTGGGGGATGTCCGAGTGCGCCTACAACCTCAGCGATCACCACGGCAACTACCAGTACAAAGCCTTCGGCGTCCCCGGCCTCGGCCTGAAGCGGGGCCTCGCCGACGAGCTGGTCGTGGCGCCGTACGCCACGGCGCTCGCCGCGATGGTCGAGCCGCAGCTCGCCGCACGCAACCTGCAGCGCCTGTCGGACGAAGGGCGGGCGGGGACCTACGGCTACTACGAGGCGATCGACTACACGCACCCGGCGGTCGGCGAGCTCACCGCCGGCGAGACGACCGGCCCCTCCGGCGGAACGGTCGTGCGCGCCTTCATGGCCCACCACCAGGGGATGACGCTCGTCTCGCTCGCCAACGCTCTGCTCGGCGACCTCATGGTGAGGCGCTTCCACGCCGATCCGCGCGTCCAGGCCACGGAGCTGCTGCTGCAGGAGAGGGTGCCGCGCGCGGCCGCGATCACCCAGCCCCGGCCGGTGGAGGAGACACGAGCGGCCGGTCCGGCGCCCGCGCAGGCCCTGCGTCGCTTCCGGTCGCCGCACACGCTGTGGCCGCATGCCCAGTTCCTCTCGAACGGCAGCTACACCACGGTGGTGACGAACTCCGGCGGCGGAGCCAGCTTCTGCCGGGGTCGGGTCGTCACCCGCCACCGCGAGGACACCACGCGCGATCCGGGAAGCCAGTTCGTCTATCTCCGGGACGTGCGCAGCGGGGCCGTATGGTCCGCGACCCACCATCCGACGGGGACGGAGCCGGAGGACTACCTGGTGACGTTCCTCGCCGAGAAGGCCGCGTTCAGCCGTCGCGACGACGGCGTCGCCACGCTGCTCGAGGTGGCGGTCTCGACGGAGGACGACGTGGAGGTGCGACGGCTGGCGGTGACGAACCACAGCACCCGCCCCCGTGAGATCGAGATCACGAGCTACGCCGAGATCGTGCTCGCCCCGGCGGCGGACGACCTCGCCCACCCCGCTTTCGGAAAACTGTTCGTCGAGACGGAGTACCTCCCCGAGCGAGCGGCGCTCTTGTGCAGTCGCCGGCCGCGCTCGGCCGACGAGGCGGCCTTGTGGGCCGTGCACGTGCTGAGCCTGGAAGGCCGCACGCAGGGT
>Ga0316616_100000676_pt1 | contig 11834 bp, 9 predicted proteins | sample OWC_Aug_M1_C1_D1_FD_207660 | JGI IMG/M metagenome (GOLD analysis project Ga0316616, IMG submission 207660) | Wetland soil microbial communities from Old Woman Creek delta, Ohio, United States - OWC_Aug_M1_C1_D1_B | ecosystem: Environmental > Terrestrial > Soil > Wetlands | place: USA: Ohio... | reverse complement strand
CACCTGCACGACACCTGGGCGATCGAAGCGGACGGCCTTTGACTTCCCCCGCGAGTAGCGGCCGAGGTCGAAGGCCTTCGTCTTCGAGAGCGAGAACACGTTGTGAAACGTCAGGTCGCTGTTCGGGAAGTCCACGGTCGAGCCGACGGTGACGGCCAGGACGTGGGGCACAAACGTCTGGTCGCGCTGGTCCATCGACGCGCGGCCAGGCTCAGGGAGTTCGAACGCCCGGCTCGGCGCAGAATCGAGGTAGACAACGGCGGGCCTGAACTCCACTGGACGCCGCGGCGAGGCCCCCAGGCCGGCCGAGGCCGGCCTCGCCTCGGTCGCCGAGTGGCTGCGTCGGATCTCGACAGTACCAATGACCGTGCCATCCGCGCCGGCAGTCACGGGACAGGGTGTCAGTCCGAGCACGGCGGCCGGAACGAGTGCCGCCGCCATCAGCCGGACGCGGGCCGGGATGCGTTCGCCGATCATGGGCTTCAGAACCATGCGAGCACCTGCACCGCACCCAGGTTGCTCTGCCGGACGCGTCCCCCGTCCCGCCAGTTGCTGAGGACGGAGGCCTTGAGCAGCAGGCCCCGGCGGATGGTGAAGCCGGCGCCGTACTCCACGCGCGAGACATCGGCCTCCCATGCGTCCGTCCCGCTCCCGCTCTCGATGGACGCGAACGAGATCCGATCTCCCCGCACCGCCACATAGAGGCGCGGGAGCAATCGGATCCTGGCTTCGACGTAACCGGAGCGCGAGCGCAGCGGGTCGACGATTTGCGGCGGGTCGAGCGGCGGCACCCGCCAGTCGTTGACCACGAACTCGCCCCGGATGAGCCACCGGCCCCAGGATGCTTCGGCGTCGACGCCGAATGCGCGCTGATCATCGCTGCCCGGCGGAGCGTCTGGCCGCGCCTGCCTGACCTCGTCGGACACGAACGTGCCGCTCGCCGCCGATGCGCCGACGGAAAAGGCCGGGGTGGGGCGCCACGCCAGCCGGCCCGAGACCTGCCGGCCGCGATTGTCGTCGTTCACCTTCGGCGACGAGAGCGTGCCTGCCGTGTAGGCGACCGCCGCCTCGAACGCCGGCGGGCCGATTCGAACCTGCACGCCGGTGTCCCACCGCTCGGCCGCCACGACCGGAACACCGTTGTGAGGCTCGGGGTTGCCGACGGAGTAGTCGACGAGCCAGCCGCTGCCCTTCGATTCGAGCAACTCGACGGCCGTCGCGGGAATAGCATCCGGGCGGACCGTCGTCAGGTACTGATAGGTTTGCGGCGATCCGATCAACGGATTGTCCTGGGGATAACTGCGGCGTGAAAACGCCCCGAAGACGGGCGGGACCCGCCCGGCCTGGATGTCGAGCAGGCCGCTGTCGAGAGGGCTCACTCTGATGTACCACGCATAGGGCGTCACGCCGACGCCCGTCTCCGCCCGGATCTCCGCGAGGAACGCGATGCGTTTCGTCGCGCGCGCTTCCACGGTGACGCCCGCCCTCAGGCGGCGGATCGCACTGGTTTCGTAGTTCGTGTAAGTGAACCAGCCCGGGTCTTCACTCCCGTACGTCACGGAGGCGTCTCCAGCCACCAGCACCCGGCCGCCGGCGAAGGCGACGGGTTCAGTCGGCCAGTGCTGGCCCCAGGCGACCCCGCAGACTCCGAGCCAGAGGCCTGCGGCAATGGCAACGATGCCAAACGAGTGAGGGCCCGGTCGGCGCATGTCGGGGATACCATCCCTATTCTATGCACATCCGCTGCCGTCCCGGCCTTCGCGGCGTGGATTCGGCATGGCGCCGGGTCCTGACAGGCAAGGGAATTGCAGGATTATGATGACGCGTTGGGCTGTGTCCAGAACCTGGAGATCCCATGACCTCTACCCTCTTGAAGCGCATCGTTCTCGGCCTCGTGGTCCTCGTCGCCGCCCTCCAGCTGTTTCGGCCGGAGCGGACCAACCCCCCGGTGAACCCCGCGCAGACGGTGCAGGCTGGTGCGGTCGTGCCCCCTGACGTCGACGCGATCCTCAAACGCAGCTGCTACGACTGCCATTCCAATGAAACGCGGTGGCCGTGGTACAGCGCCGTGGCGCCGATGGCCTTCGGCGTCGTCGACCACGTGACCGAAGGCCGCGCCGAGCTGAACTTCTCCGAGTGGGGTGCCTACCCTGCGAAGAAGCGAACCGGCCTCCTCGAGAAGATGTGCGAAGAGGTGCGTGAGGGGAAGATGCCGCTGAAGCAGTACCTGTGGCTGCACCGCGACGCGACGCTCTCGGAGGCCGACTGGAAGTCGGTGTGCGACTGGTCGGCGGACGAGGCTGACCGGCTGGCGGCCGGCCGGTGATCAGCGGCTGCCCGGCATCAGGCGGTCGAAGAGGCTGATGCGGGCGAGGTCGTTGTACATCACCGTCACCATCAGCACCATCAGCACCACGAACCCGGCCAGCATCAGGCGCTCCTTCATCTTCATGCTGAGATCGCGCCGCGCCAGGCCTTCCACCGCCATGATGAAGATGTGGCCGCCGTCCAGCACCGGGATGGGCAGCAGGTTCAGCAGGCCCAGGTTGAGGCTGAGCATGGCCATGAAGCTGAGCAGCGGGATCCAGCCTGCCGCGGCCGTGTCTCCGGACAACTGGGCGATCGCGACGGGCCCCATCAGCTGGCTCGGGGACGTTTCGCGGGTCACGAGGCCCCGCAGCGTCTGTACGATCAGCCCGGCAAACTGCACGTTGCGCTCGACACTCATCTTCGCCGCGCCGAGCAGGGTGGGCTGAACGTCCCGGAACGGGTCCTGGATGCCGATGCCGATCAGGCCGATCTCGCCCTGCCTCCGGGGTGTCACCTGGACGTCGAGCGTCGCGCCGGCCCGCTCAACCTGCAGCGTGATCGCCTCTTCCGGGTGCTTCCGGATCTCGGCCGACAGCTGGCCGGAAAACACGATCGGCTCACCGTCGAGCGCCAGCACCACGTCGCCGACTTTGAGGCCGGCCTTGTCGGCGGGCCCATTGGCCTCGAGGCTGCGGATGCTCGGATGTACTTTCGGCAGCACGCCGATGTCGCCGATCCGCATCTTCGTCTGCGCCTCGGGCCTCACCGTAATGACGGTCTCGCGTCCTTCGCGCAACAGCGTGATGGGAACGTCCCTCTCGGCGCGCCCGCCGATGGCCAGGAAGAAATCCTCCCAGGTTTCCGTCCGCTGGCTGCCGACCTTGATGATGCGGTCGCCCGGCCTGATCCCGCTCTGCTCGGCCGGCGATCCCTTGGTGACGACCGCGACGTCGACCGGGTCGCTTTCGAAGATCGGCACCTGGGCGCCCTGGGCCAGGACCACCGTCATCAGCACGAGCGAGAGGACGATGTTCATCGTGGGCCCGGCGATCAGGATGCGAAAGCGGTCCCACTTGGGCCGGGTGATGAACTCGTCGGCGGCCCCGGTGTGCGGATCGTCCGGGTTTTCGCCCGCCATCTTCACGTAGCCGCCGATGGGCAGCAGCGCAATCGCGTATTCGGTCTCGCCGCGCTTGAACTTGAGGATCTTCGGCCCCATCCCGATGCAGAACGTGATGACCCGGACGCCCAGCATACGCGCCACGAGGAAGTGGCCCAGTTCGTGGACGAAAACCAGGACACCAAGGACGAACACGAAGGCCAGCAGCGAGTTGAGCAAAGAATTCCCTCTGAACTAATTGTAATCCCGGATCACGACCTGGGCGAACTCGCGCGCCCAGCGGTCTACTCTTCGGACGTCATCCAGGGTGGAGACGTTCCCGGCGTCGTTCGCGTCCATCGTGCACTCGATGACCTCGGCGATCGAGGTGAAGCTCAGCTGCCCGCCGAGAAAGGCGGCGACGGCGACCTCGTTGGCCGAGTTGAGGACGACCGGGAGGCTCGAGTCCCCGCCCAGGGCGCGGTACGCCAGTCCAAGGCACGGAAACCGCTTGTGGTCCGGGGCGGCGAAATCGAGCTGCCCGGAGCGCGTGAGATCGAGGGGCGGAAGCCCGCTGCTCCAGCGCTCGGGGTAGGAGAACGCGTACTGGATCGGCAGCCGCATGTCCGTCGGGCCCAACTGGGCGATGATCGACCCGTCGCGCAGCTCGACCATCGAGTGCACGACCGACTGCGGGTGGATCACCACGTCGATCTGCCCGCGGCCGACGCCGAACAGCCAGTGGGCCTCGATCACCTCGAGGCCCTTGTTCATCAGCGTGGCCGAGTCGATGGTGATCTTCCGGCCCATGCGCCATGTCGGGTGGCGCAGCGCGTCCTCGGGGCCCACCTTCTTGAGCTCGGCGGCTGAATGGCTGCGGAACGGGCCGCCGGACGCCGTGAGGATGAGCCGGCCGATTTCGCCGCGGCTCCGCCCGTGCAGGCACTGGTGGATGGCGTTGTGTTCGCTGTCGACCGGGAGGATCGTCACGCCCTTCCGCTCGGCCGCCGCGGTGACAATGGCGCCGGCCATGACCAGGACTTCCTTGTTGGCCAGCGCGATGGTCTTGCCGGCGTCGATGGCGGCCAGCACGGCCTCCAGGGCGGCAGTCCCCGACGACGCGCACAGCAGCACATCGACGTCAGGGTGCGTGGCGACCTCGATGAGGCCCTCGGCGCCGGCGATCAGGCGGGGCTTCGGGGCGCCGGCCAGGTGCGAGCGCACCAGGTCGAGCGCGTGCGGCGTGGCCATGCACGCCACGCGGGGGCGCACGTTGGCGATCTGGGTCGCAAGGAGGCTCGCGTTGGAGCCGGCGGCGAGGCCCACGACTTCCAGGCGATCCGCGTGGGTGTCGACTACGGACAGCGCGCTGCGGCCGATCGAACCGGTCGAACCGAGAATGGCTATCCGGCGCTTCGCCTCGGGACGGGCCGTCATGTGAGCAGGGCCAGGATGAGGTAGTAGCCGGGGATCACGAAGAGCAGCGCATCGATCCGGTCGAGTACGCCGCCGTGACCCGGGATGAGCGCCGAGCTGTCCTTCACGCCCGCGCTGCGCTTCAACAGCGACTCGAACAGGTCGCCGGCGATACCCAGCGCCACCAGCGCCGCCCCGGCGGCCGCCAGCACGGGCGCGCTGACGAGCGGGAGCCAGTAGCGGCCAATCAGGGCCATCGCGGCGATGCCCGCGACAAATCCGCCGACGGCGCCCTCGACGCTCTTCTTCGGGCTGATCAAGGGCGCCAGGCGGCGCCGGCCGAGCGTCGAGCCCACGTAGAACTGCGCCGTATCGGAAATCCAGACCACCAGCAGCCCGAGCAGCAGCGCCTCGCGGCCCCATCCATCGCGGATCACGGCGGTGAGCGCCAGCGGCACGGCGAGGTAGATGACGGGAAAGACGGCAGCCGCGGCCGAGGCGGGCACGTCCGGCGCAGGCTGCCGCGTGGCGAGCACCACGATGAACAGGACCAGCACCGTGCCGACGAGCAGGAACCCGCTCTGCGCGCCGGGGCCGGCCACGGCGGCGCCGGCCGCGAGCGCTCCCGCGACGGCCGCGTACGGGGACATCCGCACGCCGGCGCGCGACATGAGGCCCGTCAGCTCGATGCACGCCCCGACGAGGATCACGCCGAGGAGGATCAGGAACACCGGCGGCGGCGCGAACCAGATGGCGGCCAGCGTGGCCGCGATCATCACGACACCGCTCAGGAGCCGGGTCACTTGCCGCCGCGCCCCTGGGCGAGGGGCTTGAGGCCGCCGAATCGGCGGTCCCGTGTCTGGTAGTCGAGCACCGCCTCGAGCAGGTGGCGGCAGCGGAAGTCCGGCCACAGCACGTCGGTGACGTGGATCTCCGCGTACGCGATCTGCCACAGCAGGAAATTACTGACGCGCAGTTCGCCGCTCGTGCGGATGAGCAGATCGGGGTCGGGCTGCCCCGCGGTGTAGAGCAGGTCGCCGAACCGCTCCTCGTCGAGGCTGCCGGGGTCGAGGCCCATGCCGATGGCCCGGCGCGCCGCATCGACGATCTCGGCGCGGCCGCTGTAGTTGAGCGCGATGTTGAACAGCATGCCCCGGCACGACGCGGTGGCGTCGCGCGCGCGGGCGAGTTCCTGCTGGATGTCCCGGGCGAGGCCATCCGGCCGGCCGATGACCTGGAACCGGATGTCGTGCCTGATGAGCGTCTCGAGTTCGAGCCTCAGGTAGCGCTTCAGCAGCCGCATCAGCGTCATCACCTCGAGCTGCGGCCGCTTCCAGTTCTCCGCCGAGAACGCGTAGAGCGTCAGCACGCTGATGCCGAGCCGTGCCGACGATTCGACGGTGGCGCGCACAGCCTCGACCCCGGCCTGATGGCCGCGGACCCTCGGCAGGTGGCGCTGCGCCGCCCACCGGCCGTTGCCGTCCATGATGATGGCGATGTGAGCGGGAAGCCTGGCGGGGTTGATCCGCTTCGCCAGGCTCTCTTCTGGCGAACCCGGTTCGATCGACGCCAGGAGCTTCTCAAGCGCCATGCGGTTAACCTGGGGAACGCAAAAGCTCATGATACAGGCTTCGCGACGCGCACGCTACCGCCGGCCAGGACGCGGCTGGCGATCAGGCCCCGGCCGGGGGCCCGGAATACATCACGCGCACCAGGACGAGGCCGTGAGCCGGCGCCGTGGCGCCGGACGCGGCCCGGTCGCGCGAGGCCAGGAGCGCGGCCACCGACGCCGCATCGCGCCGCGCGTGGCCGACTTCGACGAGCGTGCCCGTGATCGCGCGCACCATGTGCCGGAGAAAGCCGTCCGCCGCGATGCGGATGATGACGAACCGCCCGCTGGCGGCGCCGTCCTCACCCGCAACCTCCACTCCCGGTTCGCGTACGCCGGCCCGCGCCGACGTCACCGTCCGCACCGCTGATCGCACGCCGCCGCCGGCCGACTGGAACGCCGAGAAGTCGTGCCGTCCCTCGAGCATGCGGGCGGCGCGGTCCATCGCCGCCACGTCCAGCGGCCGAGGCAGGTGCCAGCTCCACGCCCTGGCGAACGGCGGCTGCACATCGCCCTGCCAGATTCGGTACTCGTAGATCTTGCCGGCGGCGTGGTACCGCGCATGGAAGTCCCGCGCGGCCTCTTCGACCTCCACGACGCGGATGTCGCCCGGCAGCATGGCATTGAGTGCGCGCCGGACCACCAGCGGTTCATGGGCCGTCGTGACCCGCGCCGACGCCACCTGCCCGAACGCGTGCACCCCCGCGTCGGTGCGGCCGGCGCCATGCGCCGTGACCGGCGCACCGTCCAGGCGCGCCAGCGCGTCCTCGATCAGGCCCTGGATGGACACGCCGCCGGCCTGCCGCTGCCAGCCGACATAGGCCGTACCTTCGTACGCCAGGGTGATCTTGAGCGTTCGTGTCATTGGCCTGGCTGACGGTAGAAGTCAGAAGCCAGAAGACGTCACGCTGCACCTGGGGGTCTTCTTGCTTCTTGCTTCTTGCTTCTTGCTTCTTACTTCTTCTCCCCCCGTGAACCCGGTTTCATCACGGGGTCCCCCGCTGCGCACAACGGACACACCTCGGGTTTGTAGGTCGGCGGGGTCAGCGCCGCCAGCGCCGCGAACGGCACGTCCACGGGCGTGTCCGTTCCGCTCCGGTTGATGACCGCCGCTGCCGCCACGACGGCGGCGCCCTTCTGTTTCGCCACCTCCATCGTCTCTCGTGTGGACCCGCCCGTTGTCAGCACGTCCTCGACGATCACGACGCGGTCGGCGGGGGCGAGGTCGAATCCGCGCCGCAGGGTGAGCACGCCTTCCGCGCGTTCGGCGAAGATCGCCCGCACGCCGAGCGCCCGGGCCACCTCGTGGCCGATGATCAGCCCGCCGAGAGCGGGCGACAGGACCGCGGTCGGCTTGACGCCGCCAAGCCGGGCCGTCAGCGCCTCGCCCAGCGCGCGCCCGAGGGCCTCTGCCTCGGCCGGATGCTGCAGCACCAGGGCGCATTGCAGGTAGTTCGGGCTGTGGAGGCCAGACGAGAGACGGAAGTGCCCCTCGAGCAGCGCGCCCAGTTGCGTGAAGCGATCCAGCACGTCTTTCGATGTCATCGTCGGGCTCCGGGTTGAGGCGTCAGCGGGCCTTCGCGCGCGACGGCGGCGCCAGACGCAGGTGGGTCTCGAACAGCTTCAGGATGCGCTTGTACTCGTCGGCCCAGCTGGTCTCCTGCTCGAACGCATGGTTCTCCACGGGATACAGCGCCAGTTCCCAGCCGGTCTTGCGCAGTTCGATGAGGCGCTGCGCCAGACGAATCGAGTCCTGCACGTGCACGTTGGTGTCGACCACCCCGTGGCAGATGAGCAGCGCGCCCTTCAGGCCCTCGGCGAAGTAGATGGGCGAGCTCTGTTTGTAGGCGGCCGCATCGTCCTGCGGCTCGTTCAGGATGCTGCCCGAATAGCCGTGGTTGTAGTGGGCCCAGTCGGTGACGGGCCTCAGGGCGGCGCCGGCCGCGAAGGTGTCCGGCGAGGTGAACAGCGCCATCAGCGTGATGAACCCGCCGTAGCTGCCGCCGTACACGCCGATCCGCCGCGGGTCCACGCGCTGGGCGTCGACGAGGTACTTCGCCCCGTCCACGACGTCGTCGAGGTCCTTGCCGCCCATGTGCCGGTAGATGGCCGTCCGCCAGTCGCGCCCGTAGCCGGCGCTCGCGCGGTAGTCTGCGTCGAGCACCACGTATCCCTGGGACGCGAGCAGGTTGTGGAACATGTACTCGCGGTAGTAGGTGGACCAGTACTTGTGCGCGTTCTGAAGGTAGCCGGCGCCGTGGACGAAGATGACCGCCGGCCTGGTGCGATCGCGGGCGGCCCCGATCATCTCCGGCGTGTAGAGGCGCGCATGGACGTCGGCGCCATCCCGCGCCTTGTACGTGATGACTTCCGGCTCGATCCAGCGGAACGACCGCCATTCCTCGGTGGGCGTCGTCGTGACCTGCTGCGTCGGTGCGCCGGCCCGGTTGGGCATGACGAAGACTTCAGGGGGCCTGGTGAACGACGAGTGGATGAGCGCGATCATGGCGCCGTCCGGCGACACCTCGCCGATGTTCGACCCCGTCATCGTGGTCAGCCGGGTGCGCGGCCCGCCGGCGACCGGCATCTCGTACATGTGCCGTTCGCCGGGGTGGACCTCGCTCGAAACCAGGTAGAACTTCGTCTTGTCGCGTGAAAGCTCCGCCGAGGCGACTTCGAACGTGCCCGAGGTGCGCTGCACGGGGGCGGCGCCGGGCTGCGCCGCGTCGACCACGTACAGGTGCATGTACCCGTCGCGCTCCGACAGGAACCAGAGGCTGCGGCCGTCGGGCATCCATCCGAGGCCGCCCCCGCCGAACGGCCCGCCGCCGGCCTCGCGGATCCACGCGTCGTCGTGGAGCGCGTCAATGACGCGCGTCTTGCCGGACTCCGGGTCCAGGGCCACGATCCAGCGGTCCATGAAATCGTCGGACCTCGCGGTCGCGACCACGAGCCGGCCGTCCGGCGAGATCGACGGCGCCGACCAGCGCACCTCACGCGGCGCGTCTTTGCCCTGGACCTTCGTCGTCCCGGCGAAGGACGCGTCGGCCCAGACGCTCTTGCGGGTGTCCAGGTTGAGGACCGCGAGGCGTTGGCGCCCCTGGGCGTCGCCGACCTTCGGCCGCGACGGAATGTCCTCGGTATAGCCCGACTCGGTCACGTAGTTGGGAACGATCGTGGCCTTGGCGTCCGGCCGGTCGGCGACCAGCAGGAACACCCACGTCCCGGAGGGGTGGAGCAGGATCTGGGACACGCTCTGGCGCTCTGTGATCTCGAACTCCGGGAGCGCGTCCTTCTTGCGCCGTTCTTCATCGGCCTTGCGCTGCTCGATCGCCTTTCTGGTCGCCTCCAGCAGCGCCGGCTCCTGCTCGCGCACGAACTTCTGGTTCTCGGTGTCGCGCGTCTCGCGCCGCCGCGGCTTCACGTCGGTGAGTTGCTCGATCGACCCCGTCGAGAGCGGCACGATGAACAGGTTGTTCTGCGAGACGAACGTCACGGCGGTGTCGCCGCGCGCCCACCGCGGGCTGGATTCCGGCGTCGTCGTCCTGGTCACCTGCTGGCGGGTGCGCGCCACGGTGTCGAGGATGACGATGTCGCCGCCGTCAGCGAACAGGACGCGGCGCCGAGCCTCGTCCCAGGCGCCGCCGGGCGGCGGAGCGAGTTTCCGTTCCTCGGGCGAAAGGCGCCGGGGCGTCGTCGTGTCCCTGGACAGGACGTAGGTCGCGCTCTCCTTCTCCCCGGGCTTGCGCCACTCGAAGAAGAGGTCGCGGGAATCGCCTGACCAGCGCAGCCCTGAGGGCGGATAACCCACGAGGTCGGGGCCGCGCATGATGCTGTCGACCGTCAAGGCCATTCTGGCCGGCGCTGCGGCGCCCGCTGCGGGGGGCGCCGGCTGCTGGGCGGCGAGCGTCAGGACGGCGAGAAACGGGAGCGTCAGCACGGGCAGGGATGACGGGATTCGCATAGACGGGCAACCTCGGTTCGAGGATGGCAGAGAGCTTGCAGCCAGGCCCGGGACGCATGCGCTGGCGCGGTGCTAGTATACCCGCTGGGGATTGGCTGAACCGCTCTCCGTCAGGATTCGTCTATACATCTCAGGACCGGCGTATCCCGCCTGTGGTTCTGGTTCTTCAGTCGTGGAGCAGATGGCAATGCGTCAATATCGTTCGCGTGTGGCCCGTGTGGCAATCGTCGCGGTCGCGGTCGTCGGGCTGGCGCTGCCTGCCTTCGCGCAGGCTCCCGCGTCACAGGCGCCGCCGGCCGGCCCGATCAGACAGTTGTCGATGGAGGACGCGATCGGCCTGGCCCTCCAGAACAACCTCAGCCTGCGGGTGGAGCGCATCAACCCGGAGTTGCAGGACCTCGCCATCGCCCAGGCCCGGACGGCGTGGACGCCGAACGTGACCGGGTCGCTCTCGACCTCGAGCCGGACGAGCCCGATCAGCGGCTTCTTCTCCGGCGCGACCGACAAGCTGACGAGCGAGAACGTGAGGTCCAACGTCGGCGCGAACCAGGTGTTGCCGTGGGGCGCCAACTACACGCTGGGCTGGGACACGAGCCGCAACCAGTCCAACAGCGTGTACGACAGCCCGAACCCGTCGCTCTTCACCAACCTGACGTTCAGCTTCACGCAGCCGCTGCTCCGAAACCTCAAGACCGATTCGGCGCGCAATCAACTCGTGGTCAGCAAGATGAACCGCGAGATCTCGGACATCGACCTGCGCCAGACGGTGCTGACAACCGTGCGGAACGTGAAGTACGCCTACTGGGACGTCAAGGCGGCCGGCGCCGCGCTGCAGGTCGCACGGCAGTCGCTCGATCTCGCCCGGGAAGCGCTCCGCAACAACCGGTCGAAGGTCGAGATCGGGACGATGGCTCCCATCGACATCGTCGAGGCCGAAGCCGAGGTGGCGCGCCGGACGGAGGCGGTGATCGTCGCCGAGGCCGCGGTCAAGCGGAGCGAGGACCGGCTTCGCACCATCATCCTCGACACGAAGGACCCCAACTACTGGGCGACGCACTTCGACCTGACCGAGCAGCCGGCCTTCGAAGCGAAGGCCGTGGACGTCGACGCGGCGGTCCGGACCGCCCTCGAGAAGCGCACGGATCTCCTGCAGTCCAGGAAGAACCTCGAGATCACCAGCACCAACATCCGCTATCAGCGCAACCAGACGCTTCCGGACCTGAACGCGCAGGTCGGCTACGGGCTCAGCGGCCAGGGCGGCCGGAAGCTGAACTTCGGCCCGGGCTTCCCGCCGCCGGTCATCGGGGAAATCGACGAAGGCTTCGGCACGATGATGAACCGGCTGTTCGCCAACGACTACCACAACTGGTCGATTGCCGTGCAGTTCTCGTACCCGATCGGGAACGGCAATGCAGAGGCCCAGCTCGCACGCACGA
>Ga0316616_100000674_pt1 | contig 11846 bp, 11 predicted proteins | sample OWC_Aug_M1_C1_D1_FD_207660 | JGI IMG/M metagenome (GOLD analysis project Ga0316616, IMG submission 207660) | Wetland soil microbial communities from Old Woman Creek delta, Ohio, United States - OWC_Aug_M1_C1_D1_B | ecosystem: Environmental > Terrestrial > Soil > Wetlands | place: USA: Ohio... | reverse complement strand
TTGCCGAAGGTCGCGAACTCATCGGGGAGAAGAGCAATGCACACCATCAAGTCGCTTGCGGCCCGCCTGATCGGCGGCGCCTTGTTCGTGGTCTTCGCGCTGTCAGGCGCCGCGGCGTGGGCGCAGCAAGGCTGTCGCGCCGATTTGGCCAAGTTCTGTCCGCAGGCGAAGGCGGGCGACGGGCAGGTCGCGGCGTGCCTCGAGACCAACAAGGCGCAACTGTCGGTGCCGTGCAAGGACCACGTCGCGAAAATGACAGAGCTGCTGAAGGAGGTCGACAAGACCTGCGAGGAGGACATTCATGCCCACTGCCCTGGGGTGCAACCCGGCGGTGGGCGGGTCGCGGCTTGCCTCAAGCAGAACGTGAGTTCCCTGTCGTTGCGGTGCAAGGTCAAGCTTGCAGAAGCCAAGGCGGCCCAGTAGCGCCGGCCAGAGGACACAGACCCCATGGCATTGCTGCAGCTCGACGAAGCACAGATCCGCACCTGGACGCGGGCCCAGAAGGACGAGTGGTGGTTTACAAACGTCTTCCGCGGCGACATGCCGCAGTTGACGATCCGGTCGGCGATCACCGGGTTCCTGCTCGGTGGCGTGCTGGCTGCCACCGCCATGTACATCGGCGCCAAGACCGGTATCAGCATCGGCGTCGGACTGACGGCCGTGATCCTGGCCTTCGCGATGTACCGGATCATGGCGAGCGCGGGATTCGCCAAGGACTTCACGATCCTGGAGAACAACTGCACGCAGTCGATCGCCACCGCGGCGGGCTACATGATCGGCCCGATGATCTCCAGTCTGGCGGCCTACATGATGGTCACCGACAGGATCATTCCGTGGTGGCACATGATCATCTGGATGTGCATCGTGTCGATCATCGGGGTGCTGCTCGCGTTTCCGATGAAGCGGCGCTTCATCAACGATGACCAGCTGCCGTTTCCGGAAGGGCGCGCCAGCGGCGTGGTCCTTGATGCGCTGTACACCGGGGCCGCCGACGCCGGGATGTTCAAGGCGCGGCTGCTCGGCTTCACTGCAGTGATCACGGGCCTGTATCAAGCCATCGTCAGTGACGGCTGGATGAAGTTGCTGCAACTCAAAATCCTGCGCCTGGATCAATGGGCCGGCATGAAGGAGCCCTGGACATTCCACGAGCGGCTCGACACGTATTACTACGCCGTGGCCACCAAGGCGCAGGGATGGATTCCGACCATCCTCGGCACCGACATCCGCCAGCTCGGTCTGCGCCTGACGCTCGATGCCGCGATGCTGGGCGTCGGCGGCCTGATGGGGATCGCGGTAGCCACGAGCTGCCTGCTCGGTGCCTTCATCAACTTCGTGATCCTCGCGCCGATCATGATCCAGGCCGGCGACATCGTTGCGCGCGTGGGGCCAAATGGCTCGGTGGTGCCGATTTCGCGTGCGGAGATCGTCAACCAGTGGTCGCTGTGGTGGGGCGTGACGATGATGGTCGTCGGTTCGCTCGTCAGCCTGGTGGGGCGGCCGGAAATCTTCCAGGGCATCTTCAAGCGCAGCGAGAAGTCCGCTGGTGCGGATGTGCTCAAGGACATCGAGTTTCCGCTGTGGATCTCGGCCATCGGCATCCCGCTCTTCAGCGTGCTCGGCGCCTGGGTGACCCACGAGTTCTTCGGCGTGCCGTGGCTGCTCGCGTTCATTTCGCTGCCGCTGATCTTCGTGCTGTCGATCATCTGCACCAACTCGATGGCGCTGACTTCGTGGACTCCGACCGGTTCGATGTCGAAGATCACCCAGTTCACGATGGGCGCGATCGATCGGACCAATCCGGCCAGCAACCTGATCCCAGCCGCGATGACGGCCGAGATTGCGGCCAATTCGGCCAACCTGCTCTCGGACATCAAGCCTGGCTACATGCTGGGAGGCAAGCCGCGCCAGCAGGCAATCGGACACGTGATCGGCATTTTTGCCGGTGCGCTGGCCTGCGTGCCGCTCTTCTTTCTGCTGTTTCTGCAGCCCGACGCCAATGGCGTGCGTTCGGCGGCCGCGATCGTATCCGAGCAGTTCGCTTTCCCGGCCGCGTTGCAGTGGAAGGGCGTGGCCGAGATCATCGCCAAGGGTGTAAGCGCCCTGCCTTACACGGCGATCGTCTCGATGATCGTGGCGGCCATCAGCGCGGCCGCGATCGAGATCGCGAAGATCGTGACGAGGGGCCGCTTCCCGCTGTCCGCGGTATCCATCGGCCTCGGTGTCGTGCTGCCGCCGGAGGCGACCTTCGCCATGTTCGTCGGTGCGCTGGTCTTCTGGATCATGGGCCGGCGCTACCCGGCCAAGGGTACGCGCGGCAACGAGTTCTGGGTCGAGGGCCTGGAGCCGATCTGCGCCGGACTCATTTCCGGCTCCGCCCTGATGGGCATCGGCAATGCGATCGTCAATGTGCTGATGAACTGAACGGGAGGGCGCGGGCCTTGGCGGCGCCCTCGGGGCGGTGTCGTGCAGGAGGGGTCTCGGCAAGCGACGTCTCCCATGCCCGTCGCCTGGAGCCGAGCGGCATCGGAGGGTTCAGTACAGGCCCGGCACGAAACGGCGCGTGCGTTGCCGGTATTCGCGATACGCCGGATATCGTTCGGTCATTCCGCGTTCCTCTACATTGGCCTTGATCACGAGCACGACGGCGAGTGCCCCCAGCACCAGCCACGTCTCTGCGTCCGCCGCAAGGCGTGCCGCCGCTACTCCGGCCAGCAGGAGGGCGCTGTACATGGGGTGTCGGATCCATCGATACGGCCCGTGCTGTATCAGCTGGCCTCCCGCACGGGGTAGCGGTCGGATGTTGAAGTTGCCCAACCGGTTGGCCGAAAGCGCCCACAGGCCCAACGCGATCGCCGCGCCGGCAGCGATGACGGCATCGATCGGCAATCGACCCGCCACGAGGCCCCCGGCTCCTTTCAAGGCGAGCCACGCCAGCAGAATGAATTGCAGGCTAACCAGCATGCTACCGAGCCATGCGTCGGAACTGGTGCGCGTCCGCCTCGTCACGGGCCCTTAGCGCTTTTTTGCCACGAGGCCGATCAGCGCGGACCGGCCGCAATGGCCAGTACCCTCCGCTACATCAGCCTCGTAATCGCGCAATTCGACGATTTCGAGGTCAGCGAGCGCCGCGCGCAGCAATTCCGGCGTGTACAGATGCGACACGTGCGGTGGGCCTCCGGTGCGGTACTCGAGCTGCTTCGGCGTGTAGCCCTGCAAGACGAGAATGCCGCCGGGCTTCAAGCTTTCCACGATGTGCGCAAAGAGTCTTTCGCGCTGCGCGGGGTCGGCGAACTGGATGAAGATCGCGGCCACACCGTCGACGCTGGCCTGGGGCCAGGGGTAGGTATCGCAGTCGGCGACGCTGTAGTTCACGGTCACGCCGAGTTCAGCCGCGAGTCGACGCGCTTTCGACACGCCGACGCCGGCGATATCGAACGCGTCCACCACGAAGCCTTGCCGGGCCAGCCACACGCTGTTGCGGCCTTCGCCGTCGGCAACGCACAGGACCCGCCCACCCGGCGGCCAGACTGCCACGTGTTCCCGCAGCCATTCGTTGGGTTCGACGCCGAACAGAAACTCGTCACCTTCGAAGCGGCGATTCCATGCCGCGGCTGCGTCGGTGAAGGCCGTCGAAGGGCTAGGGCTCATGCCGCCAGTCTACGCAGAGCGCCTGCCGGTTCTCCGTTGCTCCCTCTGACGCTTTCGTGCCACGCCAGCGATGGCGGTTCGCAGGCACAGCGATCATGGACAATCCGCGCTGCCGATGACCAACTGCGGCAAACCGCATTCGAGATTCAGCCGATGAAGCGTTCAACCCTGTGGATCGGGGCGGGCGGGCTGGCGTTCCTCGTCGTCCCAATCGCCTTGCTGCTCTGGCCGCGCGAGCCCAGCGTCGATCACACCGATCGCGCGCTCGTCGCGCGGGGCGAGCCGCTGTACAAGCAGCATTGCGCCGCCTGCCACGGCGCGCGGCTCGAAGGTCAGCATGACTGGCAGTCACGCAATGCGCAGGGGCGCCTGCCGGCGCCACCCCATGACGACAGCGGGCATACGTGGCACCACGACGACGTGGTGCTGTTCGAGGTGACGAAATACGGGATCGCGAAGCATGCGCCGCCGGGCTATCAGTCCGACATGCCGGGGTTTGGCGACCGGATGAGCGATGACGACATCGTCGCGACGCTGGCGTATATCAAGAGCCACTGGTCGCCCGGCGTGCACGAGAAACGCCGGGCGGCCGGAATGAGGTGACGTGGCGCAAGGCGGGGCCGGGACGCTGGGGCAGAATCGGCGCTTTTCGTGACGGAGGCGGTAATGAAAGTGGTTTCACTCGCGGCGGTCGCACTCACCTGGGCGCTGGCGCTGCCGGCATTGGCGCAGTCGGCGGCGACCCACAACCACGGCACGCCGACAGCGAAGGCCGCAACGTCCGAGATGTACGACGGTCAGGTGCGGCGCGTGAACAAGGAGACGCGCCGGGTGACGCTGGCGCATGGCCCATTGACGGGTTTCGACATGCCTGCCATGACGATGGCGTTCCCGGTCAAGGATCCTGCCCTGCTCACCAACCTCAAAGAGGGTGACAAGGTCCGGTTTGCCCTCGAGAAGTCTGGCGAGAACCTCGTAGTAACCCGGATCGAGCCGGTTAAATAGACCATGGGTCCGAGGCGCTTGACTACAGTCAAGGTCGTCGCATCCGCCCTCCTGATACTGCTCGCTCGATGCTGACTTTGAAGCCCTTCGGTTTTAATACACGCCGCGTGAAGCGCGTCGCGGCGGGCGTGCTGGCGTTGGCGATCGTCGCGAGCAATGCGTGCGCGGCGATGGGTGTCTGCGTCGCGAAGGCGCCGGTGCGGGCAGCGTCGCAGTCGTTGGCGGCCGAAGCCCCGTGTCCACAGCACGCAATCGACGCGTCGGCGCCGGCTGGGGAACTGGGTTCGACGCATTGTCCGCAGGACGATCCGGGAGCCCAGCCGCGCGCCGCGGACTTGCCGGCCGGTGATTGGATGGCGGCGCCCGCGTACACGCGAATCAATATCGCGCCGAGCGTAATCTTCACCGCCCGCGCCACCACCCTCGACCAAGCTCCGCCTGAGCCGCTTTACGCGCGGCTGTCCCGCCTGCTGCTGTAGCCCCTCGGGCCGGCGCACATCGCGTGCGCCTGTTCGCTACGCGCGTGTTGCGCGTGGCTTGCCATGACCGGAGGTTTCCGTGCAACGACATCCTGGACGTTTGCGTTTCCCAACCCTGTTCGCACTTCTCACTGCCGTGGCGAGCGTGCATGCGCAGTCACAAGGCTCGACCGCCGATGGCGAGCTCGGTGCGACGCTCAAGGGCGTCCTCGCCTTCGTGGAGGCGCGCAATCCCGAACTGCGCGCGATGGGTTACGAGGCCGATGCAGCCCAGGCGCGGCTGCGCGGGTCGGGCGCGTTGCCCGATCCGGTGATCCAGATGGAACTGCGCGATATCCCTTTCTCGGAGCCGACGCTGTCGCCGGCGAACGCCGGCAGCACACGCTACTCGTTGCGGCAAATGTTTCCGCTCGGTGAAAAACGTGAACTGCGGCGCGGCGTCGCGACCGCCGAGGCGTCCGTTGCCGATGCGCGGCGAGGTGCCGTTGTGGCTGAGACGCGAATGCGCGCCAAGACGGCGTATAGCCAGTACTGGTACGCGGCCCAGGCCCAGCGGGTGACTGAAAGTCTGCGGGCCGTGATGTCGGACCTGGAGCAAGTCGCGCGCGCGCGCTATTCGAGCGGACTCGCGCCGCAGCAGGACGTGATCAAGGCGCAGACCGAGCTCACTGGCCTGCGGACCGACCTCGTCATGATCAGTTCCGAACGGCGCCAGGCGGCGGCGCGCCTGAATGGCGTGCTGGCGCGGCCAGCCGACGCCCCGCTGGCAGACCCGCGCGAGTTGCGTCCGGTACCGAGCCGCGCGTTCGACTTCGCGGCGCTCACCAAGGCCGTGGGCGAACGCAGTCCGACGCTGGCCATGAACGCGGCGCAGATCGCCGCTGCGGAGCGCAATGCGCAACTGATGCGCGCTAGCCGAATTCCCGATCTTGGCGTCGGCGTTGCCGTTATCCAGCAGGGAACGCGACTCACCGACTACGAGCTGATGCTCGAAGTCAACATACCTTGGCAGACTGACATCATCCGCGCCAACGTCAGCGAAGCCATGGCAATGAGCGATGCCGCCACAGCGCGCCGCGATGCGGCTGCCTTGCAGTTGCAGTCCGAACTAGGGCAGAACTGGGCATCGCTGGACGCGCTGCGGGAGCAGGGCGAGATCGTGCGGTCAACGCTGTTGCCCCAGGTCGAGCTGACTTACCAGTCGGCGCTGGCCAGTTATCAGTCCGGGCGTGTGGACTTCACGACCCTGCTGGACGCCCAGCGCCAGATCCGGCGCACGCGGATCGACTTGCTGAAGATCGAACTTGAACAACAGATGCGGCTTGCCGAGATAGAGCGCATCGTCGGAGAAGACCTATGAACTCCACTGCGCGAACCATCGTCGTCATCGCGTTGCTCGGCGTCGCGCTCGGCGTCGGCTACTGGCTCGGGCGCGGCAAGTTGGGTCCAACGCCGACCGCGGCACCCGCGGCCGATGGGGGCGCGCCTACCAAGCCGGGCGAGCGGAAGTTGCTGTACTACCGCAACCCGATGGGACTGGCCGACACCTCGCCAGTGCCCAAGAAAGACCCGATGGGAATGGACTACGTCCCTGTCTACGAAGGCGAGGACCAGGGCGCGCCCGGCACGGTCAAGGTGTCTGCCGACCGCATTCAGACGCTGGGTGTGCGCACGGAAACGGTCAGCAAACGGTCGCTTGCGCGCGTCGTGCGCGCGGTTGGCACCATCGAAATCAACGAACGCGGGCAGCACACGGTCGCGCCGAAGTTCGAGGGCTGGATCGATAAGCTTCACGTCAACACCACCGGCCAGGCCGTCGTTCGCGGCCAGCCGCTCGCGGAGGTCTACAGCCCCGAGCTCGTTTCAGCGCAGCGCGAATATCTCATCGCGTACAGAGCGACCAAGACGCTGATCGGCGCGGGCGCCGACGCCCAAGCGGGCGTGCAGCAGCTGGCCACTGCAGCGCTGGAACGCCTGCGTAACTGGGACATCAGCGAGGAGCAGCTGGCGCGACTGCGCGAAGGCGGTGAGCCGCGCCGGACGCTGACACTCACGTCGCCTGCCTCGGGAGTGATCATCAAGGACCCGCCGGTGGCCGGAATGCGGTTCATGCCGGGCGAGGCCCTGTTCAAGATTGCTGATCTGTCGCGCGTGTGGCTGATCGCGGACGTGTTCGAGCAGGACCTTTCGCTGGTGCGGATCGGTACGCGGGGATCGATCACCGTCAGCGCCTACTCCGACAAGGCCTTCCCCGGCGAGGTCACATTCATATATCCGACGCTCAACACGGAGACGCGCACGGCGCGTGTCCGCATCGAACTTGCGAACCCGCAGGGTCAGCTTCGGCCGGGCATGTACGGCACGGTGCAGATCGAGGCCGGGCCGAAGCGGGAAGTGGTGACGGTGCCGGATTCCGCGGTCATCGACAGCGGCACGCGACAGGTGGTACTCGTCGCGCTGGGCGAGGGGCGCTTCGAGCCGCGTGACGTGAAGCTCGGCACCCACGGTGAAGGCTTCGTCGAGGTGCTGTCAGGCGTGAAGGACGGCGAGTCCGTCGTCACGCGTGCGAACTTCCTGATCGACTCGGAAAGCAACCTGAAGGCGGCGCTGTCCGGATTCAACGCCGACAAGAACGTGTCGGGCGGCGGCGCTGCGGGGTCTGCTAGCGGCGAAGGCTCGGTCGTGGAAATCGACATCGCCGGCAGCCGGATCACGCTTAATCACGACCCAATTCCTGCGCTGAAGTGGTCGGCCATGGAAATGGAGTTCGGGGTCGCGCCCGGTGCGCTGCCGAAGAACCTCAAGCCGGGCGACCGGGTGAAGTTCGACATGAAGGCGGGCAAGCCCGGCGAGTACGTGATCACGAAGATCGAAGGCATAGCCGCGCCGAAGCCTGTGAAGTCGGTGCCGGCTCCTGCCCCCGCTTCGAGCCCGAAACCAGACGCGCACAAACACTGAGGAAGAATTCATGCTCGCCCGTCTGATCGACTGGTCGCTGCGCAACGTCTTCCTGGTGTTGCTGGCGACCGCGTTCGCCGTCGTCGCCGGCGTCTATGCTGTGATCAAGACTCCGGTGGACGCGATCCCCGATCTGTCCGATGTGCAGGTCATCGTATTCACCGAGTTTCCCGGCCAGGCGCCGCAGGTCGTCGAGGACCAGGTCACGTACCCGTTGACCACGGCGATGATCGGAGTCCCGCGGTCGAAGGTCGTGCGCGGCTTCTCATTCTTCGGCGCGTCGTTCGTCTACATCATCTTCGAGGACGGTACGGACATCTATTGGGCGCGCTCCCGCGTGCTCGAGTACCTCAGCGCGGCGACAGCGCGCCTGCCCTCCGGCGTGACCCCGACACTCGGGCCCGACGCCACCGGTGTCGGCTGGGTCTATCAGTACGTCGTCACCGGGACCAATCGCTCGCTGGCCGAATTGCGCACGTTGCAGGACTGGTTCATCAGGTACCAGCTCTGGAAGGCATCCGGCGTGTCCGAAGTGGCCTCGATCGGCGGCTTCGTGCAGCAGTACGTGGTCACAGTCGATCCGCGCAAGCTCCAGGCGTACAACCTGCCGCTGTCGAAGATCATCGAGACGATCCGCATGAGCAATCGCGACGTTGGCGGGCGGATCGTCGAGATGTCGGAGACCGAGTACATGGTGCGTGGCATCGGCTACCTGCGCGGCGCCCAGGACCTCGCGAAGCTGACGGTGCGAGCCGAGAAGGGCGTGCCGGTACGGCTCTCTGACGTCGCGCGCATCGAACTCGCTCCGGACGAGCGGCGCGGTGTCGCCGAATTGAATGGCAACGGCGAGGTGGTCGGCGGAATCGTGGTGGCGCGCTATGGCACGCACGTCATCGACGTCATCGACAACGTCAAGCTGCGCATCAAGGAGATCGCCACCGGCCTGCCCGAAGGCGTCAAGATCGAGACGGTGTACGACCGCTCGCAACTGATCGAGCGGGCGATCGACACGCTGAAGCGAACGCTCGCCGAGGAGGCGGTGATCGTGGCCGTCGTCTGTGTCGTGTTCCTGATGCACGCGCGCAGCGCGCTGGTTGCAATTCTGATGCTGCCGGTCGGTGTGCTGATGGCGTTCGTCGCGATGCGCTGGCTTGGCATCAACGCGAACATCATGAGCCTGGGCGGGATCGCGATCGCGATCGGCGCAATGATCGACGCGGCCATCGTAATGATCGAGAACGCGCACAAGCATCTCGAGCGCGCACCGCCCGATGCGCCGCGTCTGCCGCTGATCCGCGCCGCCTGCGTTGAGGTCGGTCCGGCACTGTTCTTCAGTCTGCTGATAATCACCGTGTCGTTCCTGCCGGTGTTCACGCTGGAGGCGCAGGAGGGGCGCATGTTCGCACCGCTGGCGTACACGAAGACCTTTGCGATGGCAGCGTCAGCGCTGCTGTCCATCACGCTGGTGCCCGTGCTGATGCTGCTCTTCATCCGCGGCAAGGTGATGCCGGAGAAGAAGAACCCGATCAATCGTTTCCTGATCTGGATGTACCGACCGATCATCGACCTCGTTCTGCACTACCGTGTGATGACAATCGTCATCGCACTGGTTGTCCTCGCCGTCTCCTGGATCCCGGCATCGCGGCTCGGGTCTGAGTTCATGCCAACGCTGAACGAAGGGACGCTTTTCTACATGCCGACCGGGCTGCCAGGCATGTCGGTGACCACGGCCACCGAGCTGCTGCAGACGCAGGACCGGATCATCAAGAGCTTCCCCGAAGTCGAATCCGTGTTCGGCAAGGCCGGGCGCGCCATCACGGCCACCGATCCGGCGCCGGTCGAGATGTTCGAAACGGTGATCAACCTGAAGCCCGAGGCGCAATGGCGGCCGGGCATGACCACCGACAAGCTGATCGCTGATATGGACAAGGCGCTCCAGTTCCCGGGCATCGCCAACTCGTGGACGATGCCGATCCGGGCAAGGACTGACATGTTGTCGACCGGGATCCGCACGCCGATCGGCATCAAGGTCTTCGGTCGCGATCTCGGCGAGATCGAGCGGCTGGCGAAGGAAATCGAAGACGCGGTGAAGAACGTCCCGGGCACGACCAGCGCGTTTGCCGAGCGGCTGACCGGCGGCTTCTATCTGAATATCGAACCGGACTACGAGAAACTGTCCCGGTACGGCATCCGTGTCAACGACGTGCAGGAGGTGATTGCCAGCGCGCTGGGCGGTGAGATGATCACCACGACCGTCGAGGGGCGCGAGAGGTTCGGCGTCGCCGTGCGCTACCCGCGCGACTACCGCAGCGATCCGCAGGCGATTGCGACGCAGGTGCTCGTCCCCGCCGAGGGCGAAATGGGCAAGCCGGCACCGATGGTGCCGCTCGGTCAGCTCGCGAAGGTGAGCCTGTCGAAGGGCGCCCCGGCGCTGCGGACGGAAAATGCGCAGCTTGTCGCGTACATCTATGTCGACATCCGCGACCGCGACATCGGCAGCTACGTGCGCGATGCGCAGAAGGCGGTGCGGGAGCAGGTGAATTTCGCGCCGGGCTACACCGTGCAGTGGAGCGGTCAGTTTGAATACATGGAGCGCGCCACCGAGAAGCTGAAGCTGGTAGTGCCACTGACGCTGGTGATCATCTTTCTATTGCTGTACCTGAACTTCAGGCGCCTGACCGAAACTCTGATCGTAATGTTGTCAGTGCCGTTTGCGCTGGTTGGTGGTGTGTGGCTGCTCTGGCTGCTCGACTACAACCTTAGCGTGGCGGTCGCAGTGGGGTTCATCGCATTGGCGGGCGTGGCCGCCGAGACCGGTGTAGTGATGCTGATCTATCTCGACCATGCACTTGAACGCATCCGCGCCGAGCGCGCCGCCGAGGGGCGGTCACTGACGCTGCAGGACACCTACGATGCCATCATAGAAGGCGCTGTGGAGCGTGTGCGGCCGAAAATGATGACAGTTGTGGCGATCATCGCGGGCCTGCTGCCGATCATGTGGGGAACCGGCACTGGCAGCGAGGTGATGCGACGCATTGCGGCGCCGATGGTCGGCGGCATGATCTCGTCGACCATCCTGACGCTGATGGTGATTCCGGCCATCTACATGCTTGTCAAGGCGCGCAAAGTGGAGTCAAGCGAAGGCTCGGTAAGATTCTCCGCATGATGTCGTCTTGGGTCCGGGGCCGTCTCGATGCGTGGGGTGCGCGGCCGCTCTATCTGCTGATCGCGGCCACTTCCATCGCATTGATCTTCGCTGCACTCTTCATGCAGCACGTAGTGGGCCTGAACCCCTGTCCGCTGTGCATCATTCAGCGCGTGATCTTTTTCCTGCTGGCGCTGATTGCGGTGCTGGCCGGGTGGCGGTCACCACGGCCGGCCGGGCGCAACTTCGGGGTGGCGGCGCTGATCATCGCGCTGGTGGGTGCCGGGGTCGCCGCGTGGCATGTGCGGCTTAAGAACCTGCCCGAACTGCTGTCGTGCGGACCCGGTCTTGGGGCGATGCTCGAGAACTTTCCGCTGACGCAGGTCTTGCCGCGCATTCTCCGCGGCAGCGGTGACTGCGCGGATGCCAGCGCCGCTCTCTTCGGCGTGTCGCTGGCAGGCTGGTCGCTCGCCGGGTTCGTCGGACTGGCGCTGGTCGCTGTTGCCGCCATCGGCCGCCGCTAGGGGCGGCGCGGTTCCACGCGCCGTTCATCGCCGGACTTACAGTTCGTTACATCGGTCGCAGTCCCGAAACTGACAGCGGTCGACCCG
>Ga0316616_100000673_pt1 | contig 11847 bp, 4 predicted proteins | sample OWC_Aug_M1_C1_D1_FD_207660 | JGI IMG/M metagenome (GOLD analysis project Ga0316616, IMG submission 207660) | Wetland soil microbial communities from Old Woman Creek delta, Ohio, United States - OWC_Aug_M1_C1_D1_B | ecosystem: Environmental > Terrestrial > Soil > Wetlands | place: USA: Ohio... | reverse complement strand
GAAGTTGCGGTGTCGTTCTTCAACGGGTATGGATCCGAGCTCAACATCATGCGGCCCGGGCGGCCGGACTGGATTACGGAGGAGCTGGCGTATCTCGGACGCACGACGAAGATCCTGCGTGAGAACAGCGCGGCGTTTCTGAGCACTGCCTGGGATCCGCTTCTCACAACCTCGGCTGACAGCATTTGGGTGAATGCATGGCCTGCGCCATCAAAGACCCTCTTCACCGTATACAATCTCCGTCCGGAAGGGTGGAGCGGCCCGCTCTTCCGCGCCAGGATGCCGAAAGGCCATCATGCCGTTGACCTCTGGAATCACGAGGAACTTGCTCTGGAAGTCATCAGTGACAGCGTTACGGTTCCGGTCACGGCGGATGGCTTCAGCCGTGCATGGCTCGGCACCCGGCAGGAAGGAAGCGTGGACTGCATCGCGTTCCTGCCCACACTGCTCTCCACTTCGCTGGATCAGGATTCGCTGAGTGTAAGCGCGACGCGCGGGACGAAAATCGTGGTCTGGGCAGGAACACCGGGATACAGCACCCGGTCTGCCGAGCTCCCCTCCGGCACACACGCCATTTCACTCCTCAACCGTCTCGGCAGACACGAGGAAAAGGTCGTCGTGCAGCTGTTCGATTCGACGGATCTGCTGGATGAGCGCGTGCTGAATATTCCGCTTGCGACACCGCGGTTGATTTCACGGAAAGCGCGGACTGATCCCGCCACGTCAATTCCCAAAGGAATGGTGAAGATACAAGCCGGATCATTCACATACCATTCCACGCGGAGTTTCCTCAGTCCAAACGAAGTAATACCATATCCTGGTTCGGCAACGCCGAAGACCTACGCGATCCCCGCATTCTACATGGACACCTATCCGGTCACCAATGCGCAATTCAAGGAGTTTCTGGTGGCGACAAAATACGCGCCCCCCGATCCGGCGAATTTTCTGAAGCACTGGAACGGAGGAAGCCCGGCGGCAGGAATGGAGAACCATCCGGTTGTGTACGTCGACCGTGGTGATGCGGAGGCATATGCCCGGTGGGCAGGCAAACGGCTCCCCACTGAAGTGGAATGGCAGTATGCGGCACAGGGCACCGATGGACGGAAGTATCCCTGGGGCAAGGACTTCGATTCGACGCGATGCAACTATGGCAACACCACCACGACGCCGGTCGATGCGTATCCCACAGGAGCGAGTCCGTTTGGCGTCATGGATCTTGTCGGAAATGTCTGGCAGCTCACCGGGGACGTCTACAACAACAACACGTTCAACTTCGTCATGATGCGGGGAGGATGCTACTACAATCCCACCTCGAGCTGGTGGTATTCCCGTGGCGGGCCGCAGCCAGTCGACAACCCGCAGATCCTGCTTCTCGTCTCACCGGGCTTCGACAGGTGTTCGACGGTGGGATTCCGGTGTGTGAAGGATGCAGGGCGGTGAGGATCCGAGTTGTGTGGGAGGCCGGCCCGAGACAATCGGCCGGGCAATCAGAAGTCTATACCAAACCAGCTAAGGTCGATCTCATGACACGACGATTCTTTCTCGAGGTTCTCTTCCTTGTGTTAGCCGCCAGCGGATTGCTGGCGCAGCAGACACTCGAGAACCTCCTCTCGCCGGCGCTGCTGCCGCAGCTCAAGGAGGGGCGTTTGATGCAGCTCTCCAGCGGCGACACGACGGGCGGGAATACCGACTTCGTGGCAATACAACCCGGGAAGACCGCGGTCATTGCCGACATCCCGGGACCGGGGATGATCGTCGGGATGTGGTTCACAATCATGTCATCCGACAAGCATTTTCTCCGGCGGATGGTGCTGCGTGCGTACTGGGACGGCGAGACGTCGCCCTCGGTGGAAGTTCCCGTCGGAGACTTTTTCGGTACGGGCTTCGCATACAAGCACTACATCACCCCCTTCCTGGGCATGTCCAGCGGCGGCTACTACTGTTATTTCCCCATGCCGTTCGCCAGGTCCGCGCGGATGGAGATTGTCAATGAGACCGGCCAGGAAGTGCAGTCGTTCTATTATCACATCAACTACCGGCAGTTGACGCAGCCGCCTTCGCCGGACATAGCCTATTTCCATGCGGTCTGGCACCGGGAGCCGCGCACACAACCCGGCCAGCCGTACCTGATCCTCGAGGCAAAGGGCAAAGGGCACCTCGTCGGGGTGAACATGAACATGCAGGGCATCGACAACGGGATGCAGTACCTCGAGGGAGACGAAATGGTGTATGTGGATGGAGAAAAGAGACCTTCTCTGCAGGGAACGGGGACAGAGGATTATTTCAACGGAGGGTGGTATTTCAACAAGGGAGAATTTGCTGCTCCGTACCATGGCCTTATTCTGAAGGATGACACGCTGGACCGGATTGCGGCCTACCGGTTCCATGTACCCGATGCCATTTCGTTCTCCTCCTCTCTGAAATTCACAATCGAGCACGGGGATCAGAACACAGAAATCGCGGACTACAGCAGCACCGCATACTGGTACCAGCTTGAACCACACGCGCCGTTCCCGGCCATGCTGCCGCCGGGAGCGCGCATTCCGCTGCGCGTGGTTGTGCCCGGCGGAGGAATCGAAGCCGAAGACATGGTCCCGAAGGATCCCGGACTCATGACCGAGACCGAGGACATGACGCGGTTCGGGGCCGAGTGGAGCGGGATGAAGCATCTCAAAATCAACTTCGCCAAACCCGATGACGGGCGGGAACTCTCGTTCCGCGCCGAAGAGGAAGAGTATGATGTTGCGATGTATGTGACGCACGGACCGGGATATGGAAAAATCCGTATCGAACAGAGCGGGCAGACGATCGCTTCGTACGACGGGTATGCCCCGGAGATCAAACCGGGCGGCAAGGTGATGCTCACGAACGTGAAGGCCGTGAACGGCCTGGTACGGCTGGAAGTGAATGCCGATGGGAAAGATGACCGTGCAACAGGCTTCGCTGCCGGTATTGATGCGTTTGTCCTCGAGCCGCACCGGTCCTTCATCCCCGAATGGCACCTGATCGGTCCCTTCGACAACCCGCGCGACGAGAATCTGAACCGGCTCGGTCTCGATCTGGTCTATCCGCCGGAAAAGGAGATCGACCTCTCAAAGACCTATCAGGGTGTCGGCAAGAAGCCGGTGCAGTGGACGTTGACGAAGACGCCGGCCCGCGGGCGGATGGATCTCTATCAGTTCGATCCCTACGAAATGGTGGTGGTGTACGCGCACACCTATATCTATTCTCCGAAGGAACAGACGCTGCCTCTGCTCCTCGGGACCGATGACGGCGTGAAGGTATTCCTGAACAAGACGCCTCTCCACAGAGTGCTTACTGTCCGCGTTGTGCGGCCCGACCAGGACCGCGTTCCGCTTCCTCTGAAAAAGGGGTGGAACTCGCTCCTGCTGAAGATTGAGAATAACTACGGCGGATACAATTTCTATGCGCGTGTGCTCGACCCGGGCCACACGCTCCGTATCAGCCCAACGCGGTCGGAATGAAAGGGCGAGTCTTGAAGAACTACCGGACCATCGCAGCTCTGCTGCTGTTGCTGGCGCCCGCCAATCCGTCCTCTGCGCAAGTCACTGTACGGGATGAGTATCTGCGCATCCGTGCCGGAGCAACGGATCCGCTCTTCACCACCTACGCCGCCTCCCTGCAAAGATCCCGCTTCTTTGCCGACAAGGCGTATTTCATGGAGTATTTCACACCCGACAAACCGATCACGTACAGCAGTCAGTATGCGGGCGACATGGCGGTGATCTGGAAGGTCAACAATGTCGTCGTCAGCAAGACCCGTGAATTTGCCCGACCGCCCGTTGTCGTGGCGTCGTTCCCGGACATGGCTGTGCTGGAATATGAACCCTTCACCGGCATCGCAGTGCAGGAGGTGTTCTGCGTGTACAGCTCCGGCTCGGCGATCATTGAGCTCCACATGGCGAATACCGGTACGCTGCCACTCTCTCTGATGCTCTATCCTCTGGTCCACCTGCCGAACGACTCACTGAGAGTGACGCGGTATGACGGGGGCCTGGGTGGAGTGGTGTTCTCTCACTATGAGCAGCTGGTCCGCCTGCACAGCAACCTGTACAAAGACCGGGGCTATCCAACGGATTTCCGGAACCTCCTCACTGCCGTGCCGGCTCCGGAAAGCCATGGGTCATACGACGCGTGTTCCCTCGACGAGTTCTATTTTGCGATCAAGCGGCTGAGCAAAGTCCATGAGAATGTGACCGCTCTGAACCTCAGGTCGGAAGGGCCGGCGGAGATTGTTGCGCTGCAGAAGACGATTTCACTCCGCCCCGGAGAGAAGCTGACAGTACGGTTTGTGAGGAGCATCCAGGATGCCAGGGAACCGGAAGAATCTCTGCAAACTGAGGTGCGCAATGCACAGAAGGCGGATCTGCAGAAGTGTCTGGATGACAATGTCGCACTCTTCCACGGTGTGCCGCGGGTGCGCTTCAAGACGGCGGGAGAGAAGCTCGTCTACCTGGGTGCGCTGAACCTTGTCCGCCAGTGCATGCTCCCCCCATCGGGTCAGACAAAGCACAACTTCTATGTCTTCTCCAGAAACCCGGTGTGGGGATGGGGCCACGGCCATCAGGTGATGCATGAGTCGCTCTCGATGATACCCTATGTGTACCTGGATCCCCGTTCGGCGGAAGAATCGCAGCGGGTCTATATCGAGCAGCAGTATGAGGATGGACTGATCGCCTACCGGCACGGACCGCGGGGCCCGCAGGTGTATCCCCATGAAGGTGTCCCGACAACATCGGCGCCATTCTTCACCTGGACGAACTGGGAGCTGTACAGGGTGACGAAGAACAGGGAGTTTCTCAGGGATGCATATGCCGCCGGAGCACGGTACATCCGCTATATGGAAACCGAACGCGATGCGGACAAGGACGGGATGTATGAATGGGGCCCGTACGGGATCATTGAAAACGTCCGGGATGGGTGGAATGTGGTCTTTCAGCTCTTCTCCGAAGGGGAAGACGAAGGACGGGACATCTCGCATGAACTGGATGTGCTGGATCTGACCGCGGAGATGGCGAACGAGATGTACTATCTCCGGGAGATGGCACGGGAGCTCGGGGATACCGCGGGCGTGCGAGAGTGGTCTTCGAAATTCGACCGGACAGCAAGGCTGATCAACCAGCACATGTGGGACCCGCAAGACAAGTTCTACTACAACGTGGGAATGACGGACGACAGCTTCACGTTCGAGGGGCGGAGTCTGAGGCGGAAGGAGCTGATCGGCTTCCTGCCGATGTGGGCGCACGTGGCGACGAAAGACCAGGCGCGTGAGCTGGTGAAACATCTCACAAACCAGAAATCCTTCTGGCGGCGGTTCGGCGTGCCGACGCTTGCTGCGGATGACCCGCACTATACGCCGTTCGTCGACGGCTGCTGCCGCTGGAACGGGCCCGTCTGGCTGCTGTGGGATTACATGGTCATGCGCGGCCTGAGTAACTATGGGTACACTGACCTCGCCCGATCGGTGGGTCAGAAGATGATGGATGCCGTCTCGTTGCAGCTCTCCATCAACCACCGCTTCTGGGAGTCATACAGTCCGGATTTCCCCGTGCAGGAGAGTCCCTCCAACTACATCTGGGATGCGATCATGGCCAAGGTGCTTCTGGAGATGTATGGGCGGTGAGGAGGGTTCCGCACCCGACCGTGGTCTGCCCTTGCTGCGGTACATGCGGGTGAGCTCCGTTGAAAGGCGTGTGCAAGCGGAGGAGAGGTGTCAGAAAAATTTCCTGTCGCTGCATCTGGTGCAAACGGACCGGATGGAGGGTGATCACGTTCGGCCTTCGCAACAGCAGGGGGAATTGTTTAACGCTGAAGGACTGCGCGGTATTCATTCATAGTGGAGGTTGAGTGATATGAAGAGTACGAACCATTGCGTGGGACGGCAATTCCTGATCGCGGTGCTCGTCGCCGGATTTGCGGCAGCATCGGGGTTCGCCCAGATCAAGCGAGTGCTTCCATTCGACATCCTTGACCAGATTCAGAACAAGAAGGCATCGGTGACGGTGGTTCCTTCAACGGGCGCCGATTCCACCAAACCCTTTGACGGAAACCCTTTCACGGAATTCGCGCTGCACACTGCCGATTCCCTTGTCGTGACGCTGGCTTTTGACACGCTGGTAAGCGTCGAGAAGAGCAAGGTTTTTCTCTGGAACGGGGGAGTCTGGTCGCTGGAAGGGGCAGACTCGCTTGCCGACCTGGTGCAAAAGAAGGGCTCATACGCCCTGATCTCGGACAACCGGCCGTATTCGTTCTTCGTCTGGGATTCGGTGATATTCGCGAAGAAGCAAGTCCGCTGCTTACGGCTGCGCGCGCGGAACACTACCGGTCTTGGAGTCTACCTGGGTGAGTGGATGCTGGAAGGGACGGTGACATACACGCGGTTCGTTATCTACCCGTCGCCGTTGACGATTGTTCCTGGCGCCAGTATGCTTCTCACGATCAAAGTGGAGGATGACAGGGGAAAGGTCTCGCCCAACTTCCTGACAGAGCCGCTGGACTATGGCTCGGCGAATCCCTCAATTGCCGGTGTATCTCCGGACGGAACGCTTACGGGGGTGGCCGTTGGCTCGACCACCATCACCGTACGCACGGACGGGGGCGAGCTTTCGGGTGCGGCGCCAGTGTCGGTGGTCCAGGATTTTCGGGGAGTGAAGGTTCCTCCGATGACAATCAAGGTCGCCGTTCTGTATGAGGATCCCGTCCTGGCATCATCGGCCAACCGGATCCATGAAGAATTCCACTGGCGCGATCCCCGCATCCTTACCGCGTCGCTGGTGAAGCACTTCCGCGAAGCAACGGACAGCGTTCTCAACTTTCAGATAGTTGAAGTCGTGGAGGGCACACGGCTCTTCACGAAGTACAAGGGAACCTACCTCACCGTAGACCAGTTTGTGACCCTCCTGAAAGAGCCAGGGTGGCCGACGCTCCGCGCTGCATCGGATTCAGGGCAGCTCGCGTTCGACTACCGCGAGTGCGTGAAGTATTACAGCTTCGACACGAAGCGCAACAATGGACAGATCGATGAGGTATGGGTTTGGGCTGCGCCCTACCTCGCCATGTATGAATCACAACTGATGGGGCCCAACGCCTTCTGGTGGAATTCTCCGCCGATCAAAGACGGCACCGCTCTCACGAAATTGCTTTCCGTGATGGGACTGAACTATGAACGGGGAGTCGACCAGGCATTCCACAGCTTTGGCCACCGGACCGAGAGCGCCATTGTTCAGGCGTACCACAATGCTCTGGGCAAACCCTGGAATCCGAAGTCCACCACGCCCACCCCATGGGACCTCTTCACACGCGTCGAGAAGGACATGCCAGGCCTTGCCCATGTCGGGAATATTCACTTCCCGCCCAACGGCGTGAAAGACTACGACTACGGCAATCAGACGCTCGTGAGATCCTACGCCGAGAACTGGTACCGCTATCCGTACCTCTTCAACATGAGCCAGCAGGTGAATGTCTCGACATGGTACTACACGCCGGGAGAGCCGCTGGCGGAAGGACTGGATCACCTGGGATACCTTCGCTGGTGGTACGGGCATCTGCCGCGGTATGTCGGCGTCACCGACGGGGTGCTGAACAACTGGTGGCATTACGTTGTGGATTTTGAGGCAGCGGAGGCCCTCGCGAAATCTACCTCGGTGTCTTATCCCATCCCCGTCAACACTGGAAAACCCGAGGGATTCCGCCTGGAACAGAACTATCCGAATCCGTTTAACCCGTCAACCACAATCGAACTGGATCTGGCGGTGCGATCACCGATGACCGTAGAAGTCTTCAACGTGCTCGGCCAGCGCATACGCACGCTCGCCGAAGGGACGTTCGATGCGGGAACGTACCGGCTCAGCTTCGACGGGAACGGACTGTCATCGGGTCTCTATTACTACCGGCTTACCACTCCCGGGTGGGTCCAAACACGCACAATGGCGATGGTGAAATAGATGCACACCGCTTCCCGCTTCATGCTGGTTCTTGCCTCCGGGCTTGCGGCTGCATCCGTGTCCGCCTCCGCTCTGCCGCGGACCACGGTGGGCTATGTTGTCGTCGGCGAACGGATGAGCAGTGAAGACAGCGCTGTGGTATCCTGGCTGAACGGACATACTGCATTCACATGCCGGGTTTCCTACGCGGCATCTTCATCGTGGACTCCGCCCGCTTGCATAGTGCTCTGGGTGCATCTTCCGGATTCGACAACATACCGGAGGCTCGTGAACCAGCCGTCGCTCAGAAAGGCGCTCAAGCGATTTGTGGCGAAGGGAGGAAAGCTCCTGGCTACAGATTATGCCGCGTTCCTTCCATCGGATCTGAGCATTGAACCAGTACGGCCTTCGGTGCGCCTGGACACACTGCAGGACGACTGGCTCTGGGACAAAAAGGGATACCACAGTTTTCAGGGACATCCGCTGTTCACCGGCTTGTTCGGAGGAGAGTATGTGTGGGACGCCACAAGCGATCACGTCCTGCCGGTTGTGGGATACAACGGCGATCAGTGGCCCGCCAGAGGGCAGGTGGTGGGGGTGGAAAAATCGTATGTCTTTCTCCGCGCAGAGCGAAAGATTGCGATTCTCCATCAGGATGGCAGAGGAAAGGTCCTGTCTCTTGGTGGCATGATTTACTTCGGCCGCGAGAACCATCTCCGTGCGAACCTGGAACAGTTCATCACGAACAGCCTGCTCTTTCTGGCCGGTTCAAACCTCGGGGGGCCCGTGACTGTCTGGGAGCGTCCGGATCCTGCTCCCCGTGAGACCACAATCGTCTCGCAGACCTTGACGGTCGCCGGGGACCCGCTTCTCGCATCGCCTGGTCCCGGGGACCTCGTGTTGTCGCGCGACAGCGCAACGGGCAACATGTTTGATCTGGCCGGCCGGCGGGCTCTGATCATGGGAAAGGAGCGGGGAGGGATCGATGAAGTCTGGGTTCACCCCATTCGCATTCTCCGCGACTATCAGGCCGGCGTCGTGATGGGGGATTCAATCGCCTGGCTGCACCATCTTGTGCCGCAGGTTCTGATCCAGCCCGCGTCGTTCACGCGAACCTACAGGGTCGGCGACATCACGCTGATTGAGACGCTCTTTCCTTCATTTGCGCGTGCAGGAGGGGTCGCTCACTACCAGAGCTCAGCTCCCGTCCGCCTGATCATTCGCTTCAAGGCGGACATGCGATGGATGTGGCCGTATGATGCCCAGGCCCTTGGCACGCTGTATTACGGATTCGATCGCGGGCTCCAGGCACTGCACGTGCGCAACCGCCAGGGCTCATTCGCATGTCTCTTCGGAGCTGACGCGAAGCCACGTGCGGTCCTCGCCGGTCATTTCGGCCGCGTTGACTGGCTTGGAGGCAAGCTTGTCGGAATCCCCGCAACCGAACACCAGGTTGCCTGCGCCGCGGAGTACAGCGTAGGCGGTCCGGAGCATCACGCCCTCACATTCGCGTTTGTCGGAACGAACGAAGGTGCCCTGGTCTGTGATGCCGACTACCGGGCATTGGCAGGTTCCCCGGAGGCGACACACCGTGAACTGAAGGAGCACTACAGGTCGCTCCTGGACCGGACTGTTTCCATCACGACGCCGGATGCGGAATTCAACACGCATTTCAAGTGGGCGATTGTAGGGACGGACCGGTTTGTCGCACGGACCCCGGGTGTAGGGACGGGCCTGCTGGCCGGATTTGCCACGACTGCACGCGGATGGAATGGTGCGCAGAAAATCAGCGGCAGACCCGGATACGCGTGGTACTTCGGGCGCGATGCAGCATGGTCTGGCTTTGCCATCGACGGCTACGGAGATCTGGAGACGGTTAAACACCAGCTCGAACTGTACCAGGCCTGGCAGGACCGCAGTGGCAAGATCTTCCACGAACTTGCAACGAGCGGTGTCGTTCACTTCGACGCTTCCGACGCAACCCCGATGTATATCATGCTTGCGAGTCACTACCTGCGTGCCTCCGGCGATGCAGCCTTCATCAAACAGAGCTGGCCTCACCTGAAGAAGGCGATGGATTTTCTCTTTTCCACTGACACCGATAGCGACGGGCTGATCGAGAATACCAACGTGGGCCACGGATGGGTCGAGCCCGGCGGTGAGCTCTTCGGCACACACAGTGAATATTATCTCTCGGTGCTCTGGGCCAGGGCGCTGGAAGATGCCGCGGCGCTCGCGGTGATTGCAGGGAAACCGGAACTGCAGAGTGGATATCTGACACACGCCCGGCGCGTCCGGGAAATCCTGAACCGTGATTTCTGGCTTCCGGAAAAGCAATTCTTCAGTCATGGAAAGACCCGGAACGGGACGTTTGCCAGCGAACTCACCGCGTTCCCCGCCGTCGGCCTGATCTATGGCATGGTTGACCCGGCAAAGGCACCGTTTCTGCTCAGGGCATATCCCGGCCATGCATTCTCCACGGATTGGGGAGTGCGCGGCTTGAGCGGAGATTCCCGCTTTTTCAACCCGAGAAGCTATCAGGAAGGTGCTGTCTGGCCGCTATTCACAGGATGGACCTCGCTGGGAGAATTCTCCTATGGAAATTCTGTACAGGGATTCACCCATTTGAAAGAGGTCATGCTCATCAAGAACAACTGGGCACTGGGCTTCGTCGAGGAAGTGATGCACGGATCCGTCTACAGGCCGAGCGGCGTCTGTTTCCACCAGTGCTGGTCGGAGACGAATATCCTTCATCCGGCGATTGAGGGCCTGATAGGATGGAAACCGGATGCGCCGGCGTCGTCGGCATCGCTCGCCCCGCGTTTCCCGGCCGACTGGGACAGCGTCACCGTCGAACGCCTGCGCATGGGATCGACCGTGCTGAACATGACACTGGCGCGGACCAATTCCACACTGGTGATTACGCTCAAACGAACAGAGGGCCCCGGATGCGACGTGATGCTTGCTCCGGAGATGTTCACCGGGATGAAGATCGAACGCATTCTCATCGATGGCGTCCCCCGGAGCCGGGAAACAGAAACCATGAACGGACTCCTCAGGAATCCGGTCGCAGTGCATGTGGACAAACCCGTGACCGTGGTGTTCGAACACACCGGTGGCATTGCCCTTGTTCCGGTTGTCCCCCGTCCTGCGCCGGGCGACACCACGCGCTGGCACCGGATACTGGCCTCCAACTGGAAGGACGGCGTGCTCACTGTGGACGTCGAGGGAATGGGAGGAACGACAGGGGTGTTTCCCGTGCGACTGTTTAATCGTCAGCACCTGACCGCGACCGGAGCTGAAGTCCGTTCCGGAAGGCGGAGCGACGAGAGAGAAGTGCGCGTGACATTTGATGAGTCGGCGCACGGTTACATACAGAGGACGTTTGTGCTTCAAGCGAAGTAGCTGATCTGGTTAACCTATGCCCCGGAAACGACGCACAAGAGCCAAGCTTCAGCGGCAGTCTGTGTCCCGCGTGACCGCGCGGGATGTTGCCCGAGCTCTTGGAGTCTCCGCGATGACCGTCTCGCGGGTACTCAATCGCAGGCCGAACGTCGACGATCGCACGCGCGCGATCGTCCTCAAGACGGCCAAGAAACTGGGCTACAGGCCGAACCAGATTGCGCAGAGCCTGGCACTGAACAGGACATTCACCATCGGTGTTGTGGTCCCCGAGATCTCTCACTCCTTCTTCCCCGAAGCTATCAGGGGGATAGAGGAAGTCACGTACACGGCGGGATATCATCTCATCCTCACCCATTCCGCCGAAACCGCTGAGCGTGAACGGGATGCCATACAGATGCTTGAGTCCAAACGGGTGGATGGAATCCTGCTCTCCGCGGCGCAGGATGTGCAGGATGACACGATCTACCGGCAGCTCATGAAAGTCGGTGTACCGCTTGTG
>Ga0316616_100000672_pt1 | contig 11848 bp, 12 predicted proteins | sample OWC_Aug_M1_C1_D1_FD_207660 | JGI IMG/M metagenome (GOLD analysis project Ga0316616, IMG submission 207660) | Wetland soil microbial communities from Old Woman Creek delta, Ohio, United States - OWC_Aug_M1_C1_D1_B | ecosystem: Environmental > Terrestrial > Soil > Wetlands | place: USA: Ohio... | reverse complement strand
CTGCTGCGCGCCCTCGAGGTCCCTGATCCGGCGCTCGAGTTCGCCAACGCGGCGCCGATCCTGCTCCCGCTTTTCGACCAGCTCGGGCACCAGCGCCGGCATGCGCATGGTCCCGGAGCCGGGCGAGAGTTCGTCAATCGCGCTGGCGAGTTCCTCGAGCGTCGAGCCTCGCGGCAAGAACCGCTCGGCGCCGACCTCGGCGGCAAACGCCTCGTACTTCGGCCCCTCGACGCGGAACGACAGGATCAGCACCGGCATGTGGTGCAGCAGTGGGTCTTCCTTGATGCGGCGGCACAGCGCGAAGCCGTCGAGCTTCGGCAGCAGCACGTCGCTCACGATGACGTGCGGGGCCTCGCGCCTGGCCACCTCCAGCGCGTCCACGCCGGAACGCGTCTTGATGACACGGTGGTTCCGGGATTGGAGCAACGTCTCGAGGGCTGCGAGATCCTGGTCGCGTTCGTAGGCCAGCAGGACGGTCTTCATCGTCACGGGTCACGTTGCCTGGCAGGCAGTCAGTATGCACCCCCGCGCAGGATGCACCAACGCGCCCCTGGGCCGCGCGCGGTCCGTCACAGTTCGCCCCAGCGCCAGCCGTCAGCAGTGCCCTAGGCCGGGTGCAACTCCGCCGCGGACTCGGGCAGGTGCTTCCGCAGCGCCTCGACCGGGCTGTGCACGAGGTCCTTGCGGATCTCGTGGACCACTCGCTCGCGGGTCGGCCGCGACATCTCCTGTCGCATCAGGCCCAGGAACGGCGGTCCGGCAACCACGATCAACTCCTCGAATTCGCCCTTGCGGCGAGCCTCGTCGAGCCGCCGCGAGATGCGCTTCGCAAAACGGACTGCCTCCAACTGCCGCGGGTCGTTCTCCCGCGCAATGGCGTGGCGCTGGCCGCCGACGCTCTCATAGCTGCGACCTGGCCGGTCGCTCACGAGGTCGCGGTTATGCAGATGCGCCGCAGGATCGGTGATGCGGGCCACCTGCTTCGGTTGCGCCTGCAGCGAGGCGGTGTCGTAGAAAATGGCTTCTGCCTGGTCGGCGACGACGATCCGGATCCGGTTCATACTGGCCTCCCCTTGGTTGGGGCCCGATTACAGGTTGCACCGCCGCCCGCGACCTGGCAATGCGTGGAATTGGCAGCCCGCTGCTGACCGACCGATCGGTCAGTGCTAGGATGCGGCGATGGACCGCAATGCCCGCCGCCCCCGTGCGCCGGCCCCGGGTGCCCGGCGCATTGAAAGCGCTGCCCGGCGGCTGTTCGCGAACCGCGGCTACGCTGGCACCTCCATGGCGGAAATCGCCGTCGCCGCCGGAGTCAGCAAGGCCACAGTCTTCCACCATTACCGCAGCAAGCGCGCGCTGTACGAGGCGCTGGTCGGCGACGCCTTCGCCGGCTTCCGCGAGCAGCTCATCCCGCTGCTCGACGCCGAGCACGACCTGCAGGGCAGCCTGCGCGAGTTCATCAAGGCTCATGCCGAACGCATGACCCGCATGCAAGGCACCATGCGCCTGATTGCACGCGAGATGCTGAGCGGCACGGCCGCCTCGAGCGACCTGCTCAGCAGCGGCGAGATGTCACGCAACTTCTCGCTCCTGGTGGACGGCCTGCGCCGCGGCCAAGCGAGCGGAGCCGTACGCGCCGACGTCGATCCCGGCCTGGCCGTCTTTCTGCTGCTGGCCGCCAACTGGTTCCTGTTCCAGAGCTCGGCGCTGGTCCGGCGCAGCCCGGACCTGGCCGTGACCACCTCCAGCGAGGCCTACGCCACCGAGCTCGCCCGCCTTCTGTACCACGGGCTCGCGCCGCATACCGAGACCGTGCGCGAGGACTCGCCATGAATCGACGAACGCTCCACATCCCGCTCGCCCTGCTCGCACTCGCCGCGCTCGCCGCCGGCTGCGGTGGCAAAGACAAGGAGGACGGAGCTGCCTTCGTCCGCAAGACCCCCGTGACGGTCACGCAGGCCGTGCAGGAGCGCGTGAATGCCGTCGAAACGACCGTCGGCCGGCTCGAAGCCACTGCGGCCCCCGCGCTCGCGGCCGAGACCTCCGGGCGCGTGGTGCGGCTGCATGTGGACGGCGGGAGCGTCGTGCAACAGGGCCAGGTTCTGGCCGAGCTGGACGGGGAGCCGCAGCGACTCGCCGTCGCCTCGGCGCGCGCGAGCGTGGAGCGCCTCGAGGCATTGCTCGCGAACCAGCGACGGACCGTCAAGCGGTACCAGGAGCTCCGCTCCAAGGCGGTATCGGAAAGCATGCTCGAGGAGGCTATCGCCCAGGAGAGCGCACGCCAGGCGGAACTCAACGACGCGCGGGCGCGCCTGGCCGAGGCCGAGTACCGCCTCGACCGCACGCGCATCAAGAGCCCGGCAGACGCCATCGTCGAGCGGCGCCTGATCTCGGTCGGCGACTTCGTGTCGCCCGGCACGCCCGTCGTCACGATCGTCAGCAAGGGCAGCCTGCGGGTCGTGCTGCCATTCCCGGAGCGGCTGTCGGGCCAGCTCCAGACGGGACTCGCGGTCACGCTGGACCAGCCGGCGCGGCCCGGCCAGACACTCACGGGCGTCATCGCCGAGGTGCGGCCGATGGTCGGCACCAACAACCGCGCGGTGGAAGCGTTGGTGGAGCTGCCCGCAGGCTCGGATTGGCCGCCCGGCGGCAGCGTCACGGCACGGGTCGTGCTCGCCTCGCGGGATGGGGTCGTCGTGCCCGCCGGCAGCGTCGTGCGCCGGCCGGCGGGCGACGTCGTGTACGTGCTGAAGGATGACAAGGTCGTCGAGCGCAAGGTCACGGTCGGCATCCGCACCAGCGAGCGCGCTGAAGTGCTGGGCGGCATCGCGGCCGGCGAGACCGTGGTGCTGTCGGGCGCAGGCTTCCTCACCGACGGCGCGCTGGTGACCGTGCGCGAGCCTGGCAAGACGGACGCCAAGCCATGAAACTCGCCGAACTGTCGGTCCGGCGGCACGTGCTCGCCTTCATGGCGAGTGCGGTGTTCGTGCTGTTCGGCCTGGTGGCCTACGACCGCATCGGTGTCGATCGCTTCCCGCGCGTCGAGTTCCCGGTGATCTCGATCACCACCGTCCTGCCCGGCGCCAACCCCGACATCGTCGACGCCAGCATCACCAACATCATCGAGACCTCGGTCAACAGCGTCCCGGGCATCGACTACATCCAGTCGCGCTCCAGCCCGGGCGTGTCGTCGGTGGTGCTGAGCTTCAACCTGTCGAAGGACATCGACGTCGCCTTCTCCGAGGTGCAGGCCAAGGTCAACCAGGTGCTGCGCCAGCTGCCCGACGACGCCGACCCGCCGGTGGTGCTCAAGGTCGAGGTCGGCTCATCGGCGGTGATCTGGCTCGCCCTGCAGGGCGACCGCACCACCCAGCAGCTCAACCAGTACGCCCGGCAGGTGATCAAGAAGCGCCTGGAGACGGTCGAGGGCGTCGGCCAGGTGATCATCGGCGGCGAGCGCCGCCGCAACATCCGCGTCAACCTCGACCTCGACCGCATGGCGGCGCTCGCCGTGACGGCGCAGGACGTGCGCAACGCCTTCCGCACGGAGCACGTGCAGCTGCCGGGCGGGTTCCTCGTGAGCGGCCCGGGCGAGAGCCTGATCAAGCTCGACCTGGAGTACCACAGCCCCGCGGCGCTCGGCGAAATGATCGTCCGCTACGCCGACGGCGCCCCGGTGCGGCTGCGCGACCTCGGCACCGTGGAGGACGGGCTCGCGGACGATCGCCAGGTCATCCGCTTCAACGGCGAGCCGAGCGTGGGCATCGGCATCGTCAAGGTGAGCAACTACAACACCGTGCAGCTGGTCGACGACGTCCGGCAGCGCCTCGACGAGCAGATCATCCCGCAGCTGCCGGCCGGCCTGAAGATCAGGGTTTCGTCGGACGACTCCGCACCGATCCGCAAGATCGTCTCCGCGCTCGAGGACCACCTCGTCGAAGGCACGGTTCTCGCAGGACTCGTCGTGTGGTTCTTCCTGCGCAGCTTCCGCTCCACGCTGATCATCTCCACCGCCATCCCAGTCTCGCTGCTCGGCGCGATCGCGACCATGTATTTCATGGGTTACACGTTCAACCAGATGTCGCTGCTCGGCCTGCTGCTGCTGATCGGCGTCGTGGTGGACGACGCGATCGTGGTGCTCGAGAACATCTACCGGCGGCGCGAGGAGGACCCCGCCCTCGAGCGCCGCGCCGCCGCGATCGAGGGCACCGAGCAGGTCGGCTTCGCGGTGATCGCGGCCAGCCTGACGCTGGTGTCGATCTTCGGCTCGGTGCTGTTCCTCGAGGGCATCGTGGCGCGCTTCTTCCAGTCGTTCGCCGTGGTGGTGACGGTTGGCGTGCTGGCCTCCCTGTTCGTCTCCCTCACGCTCACCCCGATGCTCTGCTCGCGCTTCCTCGAGGTGTCGGAGAAGCACGGCCCCGTTTACCGCTTCTTCGACCGGCTGCTCGACGCGCTCGACAGCGGTTACCGCCGCATTCTGGCGTGGACGCTGACGCACCGCGGCAGGGTGCTGCTTGCAACGCTGGCGCTGGTGCTCTCGAGCGGCTTCTTCTTCGCCCAGGTCGGCAAGGATTTCATCCCCGAGGAGGATGACGGTCGTTTCCTCGTCAGCTTCCGGGCGCCACTCGGCACCAGCCGCGCCGCCATGGACGACCTGCTCACGGAGGTCGACGAGACGATCAGGCGGCATCCCGAGGTGGTGACGGCATTCATCGGCATCGGCATCGGCGGCACCGCGCAGGTCAACAGCGGCGTCGCGTTCGTGACCATGGTGCCGCGCGAGGAACGCGTGATCACGCAGAAGGCATTCCTGCAGAAGCTGCAGGGAGAACTCGCCCAGATCCCCGGCGTGCTCGCGTTTGCGGCCGTCCCCTCGCCGATCGGCGGCATGCGCGGCGAGCAACTGCAGTTCGCCATCGTGGGCCCCGAGCTCGACGGTGTCGCGTCGCTGTCGCGCGAGCTGGCCCGGCGGCTGGGCCAGACGCCGGAGCTCGGCCGCATCGACCTCGACCTGCAGCTCGACCTGCCGCAGCTGCGACTCGAGGTGGACCGCGTGCGCGCGGCGGACGTCGGCCTGTCGAGCGCGGACGTTGCCTACGCGGTGAACATGCTCGCCGGCGGCGTGGACATCGCGAAGTACAACGACGACCCGGGTGACGGCGATCGCTACGACATCCGCGTCAAGGCCGCGGACGGCGAGATCACCTCGGCCGACGACCTGCAGCGCATCTTCCTGCGCACGCCGAAGGGCCAGATGGTGCGGCTCGACACGGTCGCCAAGATCGAGGACGTGGTCGGGCCGGCGGTGATCAACCGCTTCAGTCTGCAGTACTCGGCGAACTTCTACAGCAACCCCACGATGCCGCTCGGCGCCGCCGTCGAGCTGGTGCGGGCCGCGGCCGCGGAGCTGCTGCCGCCCGGCTATTCGATCGAGCTGCAGGCACGCGCCCGCGAGTTCGCCAAGACCTCGGGTTACGTGCGGGTCGCGCTGATGCTGGCGCTGGCGCTCGTGTACATCGTGCTGGCGAGCCAGTTCAACTCGTTCCTGCAGCCGCTGATCGTGATGACGGCACAGCCGCTCGCGGTGGCGGGCGGCCTGTTCGCGCTGTGGATCACCGGCACCACGCTCAACATGATCTCGATGATCGGCCTGATCCTGCTGATGGGCCTGGTGGCCAAGAACTCGATCCTGCTGGTGGACCTCACCAACCAGTTGCGCGAGCAGGGGCGCGGCGTGGAGGATGCGCTCAGCGAGGCCTGCCCGGTGCGGCTGCGGCCCGTGCTGATGACGTCGCTCACCGTCATCCTCGCTTTGCTGCCGGCAGCGCTTGGTTTCGGCGCCGGGGCCGACACCAACGGGCCGATGGCGATCGCGGTGATCGGCGGCATGGTGAGTTCCACGCTGCTCACGCTGGTCGTGGTGCCGGCCGTATACTCGCTCGTCGAGCAGGGATTGCGCCGCCTGCGCCGGAGACCCGCATGATCCTCAAGCATTCTGCCGTCCTCGCCGCGCTCGGGCTCGTCGCGGCCTGTGCCGCCAACCCGTGGAAGGTGGACAGCTACGAGGCTCCGGAAGCGAACCTCGCAGGCAAGCGCAGCTTCACCTGGAAGGCTGGCGATCTCGCGGCGCCGTTGCTGCGGCGGCCTGAAGTCGGGGCGCAGGCGGAACCGCGCATCCGCGCGGCGATCACGGAGGAACTGGTCCGCAAAGGGTACGTGGAAGCGCCCAGCGCTGGCGCCGCCGACATGGTGATCACCTACCAGGTCGCGGGTTCGCGTCGCTTCGTGGAGTCCGACAACGCGCGCATCGGCGCCCCGTCGCCGAACGAACTGCTCACCCCCGGCGGCACGCCGCTGCCGCCGGCCTCGGAGCTGCCGACGGAGCGGTCGGTCCGTGAAGGCACCGTCGTCGTGTTTGCGGAGGACCCGTCATCGGGCCGCCTCGTCTGGCGTGGCCTCGTGACCACCGAAACCGGCGCTGCGTCGGCAGACGCCACCGTCCGCCAGGTCGTGGACATCGCACGTCACATCACGCAGCAGTTCCCGGCGCACCGCGCCACACCCTGAGCGTCGACCAAGGGGTCGGTCACCCCCGGGCGTAGTAGTCCGGCTCGTTACCCTTGCGCCACTTGATGTTGCAGCCAAGGCTCGGCAACTGGTCGGGGTCCGGCGAACCGCCCACGAGCGCTGCCTCGACAGCCGCGCGCAGGTCGGAACCCGTCACGGGACGACCGTTGCCGGGCCGGCTGTCATCGAACTGGCCGCGGTAGACCAGCCTGCGCTGCGCGTCGAACAGAAAGAAGTCCGGGGTGCAGGCGGCGCAGTAATCCTTCGCCACCGACTGGGCCTCGTCGAGCAGGTACGGGAAACCGTAACCGAGTTCCGCGGACTCGGCGCGCATCCCGTCGGGACCATCCTGCGGATACGCCTCGATGTCGTTCGAGTTGATCGCGACGACCGCGAGCCCGCGCGGCTGGTACTCGCGCGCAAGTGCGGCAAACTCCGTGCGCACGTGGCGCACGAATGGACAGTGGTTACAGATGAACGCCACGAGCAATGCGGGCGATGCGGCGAAGTCCGCCAGGGCGTATCGCCGGCCGTCATAGTCCGGCAGGGAGAACTCCGGCGCCGGCGTTCCAAGCGCGAGCATCGTGGATGGCGTCCTCGCCATGGCAGTCCCTCCGTTTGCGTCAGCGACGCATGATCAGCAGCACGCCCGCAACCAGCAGCGTCGCGCCGAGCAACCGCGCCGGCGTCACCGGTGACTGGGGGAACCCGATGACGCCGTAGTGATCGACGAGCAGCGCGGCCAACATCTGCCCGGCGAGCGTGAGCGCGAGCAACGTGGCAGCACCGAGCCGCGGCCCCAGCACCGTGGTGGATGCGACGTACGCGGCGCCCAGCAGTCCGCCGAACCACGCCCAGGCCGGCACGGTCGCCGCCGAACCCGGCGCCCAGCGCGCGCCGCTCGCGACCGCCACCAGCACCAGTGCCGCGAGCCCGACCACGAAATTCACGATCGCGGCGATCACCGGCGAGCCGATGCCGAAGCGCACCGTCGCGTTCATGCCCACCTGCACGGTGAGCCCGGCACCCACGAGCGCGGCCATCAGGTGCGGCCAGTAGTTCATGCGGTGGCCGCCTTCCGTCCGTGCCAGGCGCGCCACGTCAGCGCACCGATGCCTGCCATCAGCGCAATGAAGCCGACCAGGCCGCCGACGAGCGGGATCTGCGTCAGCAGCCACAGCGCGACGAGCGCCAGGAACAGTGCGAGCAACTGCCAGCCACGCGTCGGAGGCCGCCGAGGGCGCAGGACGTCGAGCCCGCGCTGCGCCACGAACAGTGCTGTCGTGACCCAGCCGAGGAACAGCACCAGCAGGTACAGCGACATCAGAAGCAGCGCCAGTGGAATGCCGATGATGGTGATCAGCAGCAGGACCGCGACGAACGGCACGCACACCAGGACCGCAAGGCCGAGGCCGAGCGACTGCATCGGCCTGCGACCGACGGCCGACCCGGCTTCGCTGGCGAAATCCGGCAGCACCAGCAGGAACAGTGCCGCCGCGACGAACACGCCGGAGAACCACAGGAACGTGCCGACGCCGTGCACCGTGTCCCGCACCCGCGGCTCGACATCCTCGAAGTAGCGGCCGACGTTTTCCTCGTGGAACTCCACGCCGCCGGCGATCTGCGCGCCCTCGGGCACCACCGGCTCCGCCGGTCCGCGATACACCAGGCGTCCGCCGATGCGCGTGTCCGGGCCGATCTCCAGTTCCTCGGCGTTCACCTCGGCATCGCCGTGCACCTCGCCGTTGAGGCGTACCGAGCCGCCCGAGGCCTGCAGGTACTGGTGGACGTTGCCGTCAAACTGGACGCGCCCGCCGGTGAGGGAGAGCGCGCCCGCCACCACGGTGGCCGGACCGACCGCCACGTCACCGCCCGCTACGCGCGCATTACCGGCCACGATCGCGTCGAGCTGCACGTTGCCGCCACCGGCATACAGGTCGTCGCCGACGGCACCGCCGATCGACAGTTCGCCACCCGCCACCACGAGGTCGCCCTTGACCTCGCTCGCGATATCCACGCGTCCGCCGGCAAGGAGCGCATCACCCTCGACGGCATCGGTGAGGCTCAGCATGCCACCGGCGCCGAAATAGTCGGAGCCGAACTCGTGGCTGACGGCATCGTCGCCGTCGTAATGCACGCCGCAGCCGGTGATGGTCGCCAGCACGAGCGCGACGAGCGCCGCACCCGAAACTCGCCGTGTCATCGCAGTCTCCTTCGTGCCCCGCCCGGCGCTGCGGCCGATGGGGGGCGGTTGGCAGGCCATCGTGCTTCAGTTTAAGGCACGGCGGCCCGGGCGGGCGAGCGGCGGCACGACCAGCCGATCGCTGGGGAATTACGCACGCCCGTGATCACGTCCGCGTCGCGAGCCCTTCGGTCAGGTATCCCACAAACTTCGGCGCGCTCTGCAGGTAGTAGTTCTGCAGCGGTCCGAGTTCCAGGCCCGCGCCCTGGATTAACTCGCGCATTGGCCGATTGAGATGACAACCGCCGGCGAGCGGCATCCACGCCCGGTTCAGGCGATCCTGCCAGCGCGCCACGCTGGAGTCCGGCGAACGCCCGTGCTCGAGGAACAGGAACTGGCCGCCTGGCTTCAGGACGCGTCGCACTTCGCCGAGCGCGTGCACCACGTCCGGGATCGAACAGAGCGTGAACGTGCTTACCACCGTGTCGAAGCGCGCGTCTTCGAACGGCAGGTGTTCGGCATCGAGGTGATGGAAGTCCACCTCGATCGATGCATGCGCTATGCGCGGCATCGACAGGCGATCGAGATCGAAGTCGGGATCGATGGCCTCGATGCGCTTGACCGTCGGCGGGTAGTGGGTGAGGTTGCGTCCCGTGCCGAAGCCGATCTCGAGGATGCGACCGTGCGCTGGCGCGAGCGCGCGGTCGCGCGGCTTGTGCAGCCGCCGGCTCGACATCGCGAGGTCGAGCACGCGCGGGAAGATGTAGTGGTGGTAGAAACCCACAGGGAAGTGCCTGGATGTCAGCGATTCGTGACTGGGGACGGAGCGGACCAGGTTACGGTGAACGCGCCGCGGAGCTGGCCGAGTTCGAAGCCCGTGGCCTGGTCGCCCGGGTAGTCGCGGGCAATGGCGGCAGCAACATCCGGGGCGAGCGTCTTGCCGTGGCACGTCAGGCACAGCGCCTCGGTCGGGATCGCGCGCATGAAGCGTCGCTCTGTCTGGTCGCCGCGCCTGGTCTCGAAGACGGCCTCGAGCGGCCCCTCCACCTTCCCCGACGCCAGTTCGGCACTGAACTGTTCGAGTACGCTGCGCTGCTGGTCGTCAGGAGCGTTGGACGGGTTGCGTACGCGCAGCGCCGTTCGTCCGACCCTGGCGCCGGATTGCTCCGACAGCTGCGCTGCGATCTCGGGCGCTCGCGTATGGCATACCTTGATCGCGGCAACCGGACCCCCTTCGTTGATCGCTCGCCCGAGCTCAGCCTTGAGCTGGCTGCCGAGCTGCATCGTGAGTTGGCGGCTCTGGTCAATCCAGGCGGAGGCCGGCGCAGTGTCGGCTGCCATCAGCGTGGCGGGGCTCAGGACCACGAACAGGGCGGTGGCGATCTGTTTCACAGGGGGCACCTCGTGACTTTTCCGTCCATACAGCCGAACTTCACAATTCGGGTCTGTCAGTGCTAGCAGGGACGTCGATTGTTCCACTGCCGCATATAATGCCTGGATGCATGCCGTTGGCCTCGAACGCGCGCTCGGGTAGATTGCGCGCCCCGCCCAGCAGGTCCAGACACGATGGGACGCATTTTCGAAGTTCGCAAGCACGCGATGTTCGCGCGCTGGAACCGGATGGCGAAGCAGTTCGCCCGTATCGGCAAGGAGATCACCATAGCGGTGAAGAAGGGCGGGCCGGACCCAGGGTCCAACCCTGCCCTGCGGCGCGTGATCCAGAACGCGCGCGCCGTGAACATGCCGAAGGACAAGATCGAGGCGGCGATCAAGCGCGCGTCGGGCCGCGACGCGGCGAACTTCGAGGAAGTGATGTACGAGGGGTACGGGCCCCACGGTGTGGCGGTGCTTGTGGAGTGCGCCACCGACAATCCGACGCGCACCGTGGCGAGCGTGCGCAACGCCTTCAGCAAGCACGGCGGCAACCTGGCCACGACGGGCAGCGTCGCCTTCCAGTTCAAGCGCATGGGTGTGTTCCGGCTGAACCCCGAAGGCATCGACCAGGACGACCTGGAGCTCTACCTGATCGACCACGGGCTCGAGGAATTCGGCGAGAGCACCGGCGAGAAGGGCGAGCCGCAACTCGTCGCGCGCTGCCGGTTCGAGGACTTCGGCACACTGCAGAAGGCGCTCGAAGACCGGGGCATCACGCCGATCTCGGCCGAGCAGGAGTACATCTGCCAGGTTCCCACCGAACTGGCGGAAGAGCAGGCCACCGAAGTGCTCGAGTTGATCGACAAGCTCGAGCAGGATGAGGATGTGCAGAAGGTCTATCACACGCTGGCGTGAGAAGGAGGGGTCTGTCCCCTCCTGTTCACTGCCAGCCGGCGGCCGTGAACTCGAACACACCGGGATTGAGCGGGTCGCAGCGCTGCCAGACGACGCGCGTCTGCGTCACCGTGAGGATCCATCCCTGCTGTTCCGTCGGCGCGCGGTTCGTGAACGCCGCGGCGTCCAGCACCGCGCCGCAGCCGCCATGGCGCGAGTCGCGCACCGATTCGTAGCGAAGCCAGCGCACTGCCGCCTCGCGCGCGACGCGACCGATGGCCTGACAGCCGGCGTAATCGGAACGGTGCGTCCACTGGTCACGGTCACGATCGAAGGGCGACTCCCGGAGGTCGATCGCGGCTCCCGACACCGGCACCGTGAACACCGTTTGCGGCCGCGGGGGCATGGCCGCGATCCCCGGCGTATCGCGCAGGTGCCGCCAACGCCAGTAGCCCACCTCGGCGCAGGCGGTGCGTGCGTGCTCCGCGCCATAGAACACGCCGGGGTCGTTGGGACCGCGGAAGCGTGAACCGCCCGGCGGCGGCGCGTATCGGAAGGGCGTGAACAACAGCCAGTGAAGGTTCAGCCCCGCCACCTCGCGGGGCACGGGCGGCTTCGAGGCTTCGATCAGGCGCTCGAGGACCGCTTGCTCGGTCACCGTGTCCACGAGCGCCATCGTCGAAGCGACATGCTGCGCCTCGACTGCCCGCCACAGGTCGAGGGTAGCCGGCCGCGCCTCAGACGCGACCGCGTGCGTGGTCCAGGTAGTCAACGACTCTCACCAGCCCTGCGGCAGTCTTGATCAGCTCGAGCGGCGCGGCGCCGAGCGCG
>Ga0316616_100000671_pt1 | contig 11855 bp, 11 predicted proteins | sample OWC_Aug_M1_C1_D1_FD_207660 | JGI IMG/M metagenome (GOLD analysis project Ga0316616, IMG submission 207660) | Wetland soil microbial communities from Old Woman Creek delta, Ohio, United States - OWC_Aug_M1_C1_D1_B | ecosystem: Environmental > Terrestrial > Soil > Wetlands | place: USA: Ohio... | reverse complement strand
GATGGTTTCGCATGGCGGCAAGCAGGCGATCGGCATCTTCGGCAGCGCAGATGGCGACGAGCTTGCCTTCGTTGGCCACATGCAGCGGATCCAGCCCAAGAAACTCGCACGCGGCCGCAACTGCGGGATTGAGCGGGATCGTAGCCTCTTGCATCAGCATGCCGGTGCCAGATTGTCTGGCGATCTCGTTCAGCGTGGCCGACAGCCCGCCTCGCGTCGGGTCGCGTAGCACATGCAGGTCTGCCCCGCTGTCCAGCATGGCGGCAACCAGGCCATGCAGCGCCGCAGTGTCGGAAACAATCGGGGCATCGAAGGCCAACCCTTCCCGTTGCGACAGGATGGCCATGCCATGGTCGCCAATGGTGCCCGAGAGCAGAATTCTGTCGCCCGGTCGTGCGCGGTCGCCGGACAGGTGCACACCATCCGCCACCACGCCCACGCCGGTGGTTGTGATGAACACGCCATCGCCCTTGCCCTGCTCGACGACCTTGGTATCGCCGGTCACCACCGGCACCCCGGCCTCGCTGGCAGCCTTTGCCATGGATTCGACGATGCGCTTGAGGTCAACGAGCGGGAACCCTTCTTCCAGGATGAACGATGCTGAAAGATAGAGTGGTTTCGCACCCATCACGGCAACGTCGTTGATCGTCCCGTGCACCGACAAACAACCGATGTCGCCGCCGGGGAAAAACAGCGGCGAGACCACGTGACTGTCGGTGGTCATCACCAGCCGCCCGCCAGCCTCGGGCAGCAAGGCACCGTCGTTGCCCTGCGCCAGGTATTGATTTCCTAGGGCCGCCACAAAGAGTTCGTCGATCAATTGCGCCATGGCGCGCCCGCCACTGCCATGGGACATTTCGATACAGCCATTTTTAATGTCCAGTGGCCGTCCATAGCTGGTTTTTATTTTCATCATCACATTATCTTCATGCCGCCACTACAGCCATGCCCTTGAAGCGGCCATAGGTGTAATAGGCGGCACAAGCGCCTTCCGATGACACCATGCAGGAACCAACAGGGTTCTCGGGTGTGCAAACCGTGCCAAATATCCTGCATTCCTGCGGGCGCTTCTCGCCCCGCAGTATGGCGCCGCACTCGCAGGCCTTGTGGTCTGGCACCGAATGATATTGCAAGTCGAAGCGCAACTCGGCATCGAATTCGGCAAATGCCGGCCGCAGTTTCAGTGCGCTGAGCGGAATCGTCCCCAGCCCGCGCCACTCGAACGCATCGCGCAGTTCAAACACATCATTCACCAGAGCTTGCGCCTTCTTGTTTCCTTCCCGCGTCACCGCGCGGGTAAATTCATTCTCGACCACCGCACGGCCCGCGTTGACCTGGCGCACCAGCATCAGGATCGCCTGCATCACATCCAACGGCTCGAATCCTGCAATGACGACTGGCTTGCCGTAGTCGCTGGCAAAAGGCTCATATGGCTGACTACCGATCACGGTCGACACATGAGCCGGGCCGACGAAGCCATCCAGCCGTTCACCACCCTGGCCAGCGAGGATGGCATGCATGGCGGCCGGCGTCAGCACGTGGTTGCAGATGACCGAGAAATTCTTGAGGCCGAGCGCCTGTGCCTGCTTGAGGATGGCTGCGGTAGGCGGCGTGGTGGTTTCGAAACCGATGGCAAAAAATACCAGCTGTTTTCCCGGATGATCCTGCGCCAGTTTCAGCGCGTCCATCGTGGAATACACCGTGCGCACATTGGCACCGCGCGCTTTGGCCTTGAGCAACGACAAGCCGTCAGAGGCCGGAACGCGCAGACAGTCGCCATAGGTGCACAATATGACCTTGTGCTCCAGCGCCAACCGGATGGCGAGATCGATGCGGCCGATGGGCAGAACGCACACCGGGCAGCCCGGGCCGTGGATCATGCGCACAGTCGACGGCAGCAGATCGGAAAGCCCATAACGCGAAATGGCGTGCGTATGCCCGCCGCAAAATTCCATCAGGTTGTAACGATGGCCGCTGTCGGCCTCGCGAGCGATATTTGCGGCAACGATTTTAGCCAGTTCGCCGTCGCGGAATTCATCCATGTATTTCATGAACTACTGTTTTCCAGCTCACTCACTTCTGCAAACAGCGCCAGCGTACGCAGGGCCTCATCCTCATCGAGCTTTTGCAGAGCGTAGCCGACATGCACGATGACGTAATCGCCGACCACGACGTCTTCCACCAGTGCCAGCGATATCTCCTTGCGTACCCCAGCCAGATTGACGATGGCGTTGTCAGCGCCGTTGACCTGCTCGATGCGCGCCGGAATTGCGAGACACATGTTCAGCCCTCCTCCGTTCGATGCATAGCAATCCAAGCCTGCCCTAAGGACAATCCGCTGTCACTTGGGGACAACCGCCGTGTCTCCAGCACTTGGAGGCCTTTCGCCTCCAGCGCCTTGGAAAGATGCTGCTGCAACCATCGATTCAGAAAACAACCGCCGCCGCAGGCGACCGTCCGGATGGCATGCCGGGAAGATGCCTGCTGCACCCATTCCGCCAGCCCGGCCGACAGCGTGGAATGAAACACCGCAGCACCATAATCCGCATCGCATCCATCTGCCAGCAAGGCCAGCAGCGGGCGGAAATCCAGCACATCATCCAGCCGGTAGCCATGCACCATGGGAGCGACTGCACCATGGCGCTCCGCCAGTTGCTGCAGCTGCATGGCGGCTTCCCCCTCGTATTTTTGCACGGCGCATATCCCCAGCAGCCCGGCCGCCGCATCGAACAGGCGACCCATGCTGGAAGTGGGGGGGCAGTTGAAGCCTTGCTGCAGCATAGTTCTGACAGTTGCCGCGGCCGGTTGGGCGGCAAAACGAGTTGGTATTTCCTCGTCTCGGCCCAAGGCATGCAGTGCTGCAGCCGCCATGCGCCAGGGTTCACGGGCGGCGCGGTCACCGCCGGGCAACGGCAAGGGGTATAAATGACCCAACCGCTCGAAGTCCGCACCATTCACTTTCAGCAACTCACCACCCCACGCACCGCCATCGTCACCCAGACCGAAGCCGTCGAGCGCCAGCCCGAGTATCGGGCCGACATGGCCATGCTCGGCGCAGATCGATGCGACATGGGCATGGTGGTGCTGCACGCCGATGAGAATTCCGCCCTGGCTTGTGGCCATTTCATGAGCCAGTCGAGTGCTGAAGAAGTCCGGATGCAGGTCGTGGGCGATGATGCGCGGCGAAACATCAAGCGAGCGGCACAAATCCTCAATGGTGTTTTCCAGGACGATACAGTTCACGGCATTATCGAGGTCACCGATAACAGCCGAGACATGGGCCTCGTTTCCCCGTATCACGCACACCGTATTCTTGAGCCCGCCACCCAGCGCCACTACACATGTGTCGGATTTCGCCAGCGGAACGATAATCGGCTCTGCCTGCATCAAATCAAGCCTTGGCGGCCGGTTGCGCTTCTAATCCCGTGATGCGCTGCTTGAGGCCGTCGATGGTTTCGCGCTGTTCGGCCTGAATGGCAACATGCTCGCGTGCTATCCAGGCCAACCAAGCATCGAAGCCCTCGCCCGTCCTGGCAGAAAGAGAAATGATCTCGATCGCCGGATTGACGCGGCGGGCGTTCGCGATGGCACGTTCCACATCGAAATCCACATGAGGCAGCAAATCGCATTTGTTGAGCAGCATCAGGCGCGCAGCCTGAAACATGTCGGGATACTTCAGCGGCTTGTCCTCGCCTTCAGTCACCGAAAGAATGGCGACCTTGGCTGCCTCGCCCAAATCGAATGCCGCCGGACAAACCAGATTACCCACGTTCTCGATGAACAGCAGCGATGATTCCTCAGGCTCCAGTTGCTCCAGCGCGCGACCGACCATGGAGGCATCCAGGTGGCAGCCTTTGCCGGTATTGATCTGCACGGCCGCAGTGCCAGTAGCCCGGATGCGATCGGCGTCCACGCTGGTTTGCTGGTCGCCTTCGACCACGGCGAGCGGCGTTTTTCCCCGCAGGGCTTCGATGGTGCGCACCAGCAGGGAAGTCTTGCCAGAACCCGGACTCGACACCAGGTTGAGCGCCAGCAGACCCCTCGCCCGAAAGCGCTGGCGGTTGGCTGCGGCAAAATCGTCGTTCTTCGCCAGAATGTCGCGTTCGATTCGCAACATGCGTGACTGCGTCATCCCCGGTACATGGCTGCGGGCTGGGCCGCTGCCGAAATTCAGCAGGCCATGGTCGTGATCATGGGTATGGCCGTGTGCATGATCATCATGACCATTAGCATGGCTGTGATCATGCACATGGCGGTAAATCCTGCCATCGGACCCGACGTGCTCATGCTCGTGCGGTGTGCCGCCTTCCCCCTCGATATGTATTTCACCTGTCCCACAACCGCATGTCGTACACATAAATTACTCCACTTCCAAGTCTTTAACTTGCATCTTCGTTCCACCAGTCGGCTGCAATGGAACCCCACCGCACTGCGGGCAGGCGGCGACCAAGTCGTCCATGGGTACGGTCGTCGCGCAGCGACTGCACCAACCGGCCCCGGCCACCTCAATGATCTCCAGCGCGGCACCCTCGGCTACGCTACCCTGCATCACCGCATCGAAACAGAATCGCATGGCCTCTGCTTCAACCGCCGCGAGCTGACCGATTTCCAGTACCACGGTTCTGACACGTCCGAACTGCTGCTTCCGCGCTGCCTCTTCAATGATCTGCAGAACACTCTCTGCCAGAGACATCTCGTGCATGTCATGCCACAGCGAAATAGACGCCGCTCAGGGCAATGGCGATACCGGCCAAACGGGCGAGTTGGCCCCTGACGAGCAATGCTCCACAAATCCCCAAGCAATGCAGTAGTGCGGTTGCCAGCGCAAACCCGGCACTGTAGGCCAGCATGCCACTGGCCAAAGGAATTTCAGCGCCATGAGCATGACCGTGAAAGATGGCGATGAAACCGACAATTGCCGCGCTGAATAACACATCCAACTTGCTGGCACTCGCGATCAGCAACCCCAGTACCAGCAGCGAAGCTGCGATGCCATACTCCACCCGGGAAAGCGGCAATCCGGCCAATCCCGCCGCTCCGCCAGCCAACATCAGGCCGATAAATGCTATCGGCATTACCCATACCCTGCGGCCACCACCCTGAGCTGCCCAGATGCCCACCGCGACCATGGCCAGCAAGTGGTCTAGGCCCGAGAATGGGTGGCTGACTCCCGACCAGAAACTGCTGGCGGCCCCTGCACCGGCATGTGCCCACGCGGCAGATGGCATCACAACAGCCGTAGTGATGGCGACATATTTCCATATTTTATTGATCATGTTGCAAACTCCTTCATTTGTTTTTCTTCGCCGGCTTCGTGATTGCTGGAAATTCCTGCCATCCCTTGCCAAGCCTGCTTCCGAGGCTGTGCAAACAGCCGCTGGCAAAATGCGAAGGCCGCCTCAAGATGCCGCGTGGCCTCGGGGGAAAGTGGTTCGCCGAGGTCGAAAGCCATACCGGCCACGCACAGGATAAAGGCCGGAGGTGGCGCGACATCGTGTACCACGGGATAAATGCCCAGCAAGGTTTCCGGCGCCACGGCATGAGTGGTGTGTCCCTCCAGCCGCTTGGCTTTTGCCTCGTAAAAACTGAATGGCGAAGGGGTATCCTGTCCGGCATCGAGGAACAGCACCAACTCGCGTTCCACGAGATCCAGCGTGTGTTCGATCTGCAGCTGAAAATCCTCGATTACCTCCACCTGCTCGCGCATACCGACGGTCTCCAGCCAATCATCGAGCCGACGCGCAAGCAACGGCCCCAGCGCATCATCGCCGCGGCTTTCGTTGCCGATGGCCAGCAGCAGTATCGGTCTGGGCATAGTCAAGCGCAAAAATCCCCGTCAGCCGATTTGGCGAGCCGGCTGATTTCACGGCCTTCGACGTCCAGAAGCGTCACTTCCAGTGGCATCTTGCCCAATGCGTGCGTGGCGCACGACAGGCAGGGGTCGAATGCGCGGATCGCCACTTCGATGTGGTTGAGCAGCCCCTCAGTGACTTGGTGTCCGTTGAGGTACTGGCGCGCCACCTGACGGATGGCCTCGTTCATCGCTTGGTTGTTGTGGGTGGTGGAAACGATCAGGTTGGCGCGGATGACCAGATCGTTCTCGTCCACGCGGTAATGATGGATCAAGGTGCCGCGTGGCGCCTCGATCACGCCCACGCCTCTACCAGCCCTTTCGCCGGTGACCATGAGGTCATCCCCCATGATGTCGTCGTCGTGCAGCAGATCCTTGATGGATTCGGCTGCATGCAGCATCTCGATCATGCGTGCCCAGTGGAACCCCAGCGTGGCGCCAGCCGCATTGCCACCATCGAACGCGAGGAATTCCCGCCTCTCCTTGTCGGCAAGCGGCGTGGGGATGAAATCGCAGTTGGACACGCGAGTAAGCGGCCCGACCCGATACCAGCCCTGCTCCGGGCCGAGCCTGCGCAGGTAGGGGAACTTCATGTAAGACCAGGGCTTGGTGTCCTCGAAGATGACATCCCAGTAGTGCCGGTAATCGTAATGATCGAAAAAAATGTCGCCATCCATGCTGCGCGCGCGCAAGCCGCCATCGTACAGATCCATTGCACCATCCGCCCGCACCAGGCTCATGCTATGGGCGCGAAAGCGGCCGAAGGCGTTGTACATGGTCAGATGCTGCTCGAATAGCCTGCGTACCAGATGCACCGCTTCCAGGCTCCATGCCACCATCTGGTAGGCATCCTTGAGCAGCAAGTCGCGCTCTTCGCGGCTCAGCGACTTGTTGACGCCGCCGGGGACGGAACCGGTCCCGTGGATGCGCTTGCCGGCGGTATGGCGGATCACTTCCTGGCCGTATTTGCGCAGCAATACCCCCTGTTTGGCGATATCCGGGTACTCGGCCGCAACGCCGATAATGTTGCGGCGCGCCACCTCGGAATCGAAGCCGAACAGCAGGTCGGGCGAGCACAGGTGGAAGAAATGCAGCGCATGGGATTGCAAGATCTGACCGTAGTGCATCAGGCGGCGGTTCTTGTCGGCGGTGGGCGTCACCTGGTTCGCCCCGACGACCATATCCAGCGCCTTGGAAGCGGCCAAGTGGTGGGATACCGGGCAGATGCCACACAGGCGCTGCACCATGACCGGCACCTCCCAGTAAGGCCGCCCCTGAATGAATTTTTCAAAGCCGCGGAACTCGACGATGTGCAGGCGCACCTGGTGCACCTGGTTGTCCTCGTCCAGCAGTAGCGTCACCTTACCGTGCCCCTCGACGCGGGACACCGGATCGATCGCCACCCGCCGCAGTTTTTCCGGGTGCGCTGCCGTTTCCAGTTCAAAAGTCATGGCGTCTCTCAATCGTAATGCAAGTTGGCGTATTCCAGACGCGGCTCGCGTCCGGCCAGCAAATCGCTCAGGAATGACCAGATAGCCTCACCCGAAGGCGGGCAGCCGGGAAGAAAGTAATCTACCTTGACCACTTCATGGATCGGGTGCACCTTGTTGAGCGGCAAGGGCAATTCGGGGTCATTGGGAATCCCGCCATGCCCCAGGCCTTGCTCAGCCAGGTAGATTTCATTCAGGATCACCGATAGCGGAATTGGGTTGCGCTGCGCGGGCAAACCGCCGTTTATCGCGCAGGCGCCAACCGCCACCAGAATCTTGCAATGTTTGCGGAATTCCTGCAGCACATGCACGTTCTCGGCGTTGCATAGCCCACCCTCGATCAGGCCGACATCGCAATCGCTGACCTCCTTGATGTCCGTAAGTGGCGAGCGGTCGAATTCGACTAGTTCGGTCAGTTCAAACAGGTGTTCGTCGATATCGAGCAGCGACATGTGGCAGCCGAAACAGCCGGCCAGTGTCGCAGTCGCGACCTTGAGTTTCTTCTTGACTGGGGCATCCATGTCAGTCTTCCCCTTGTGTTAAGCGCGTATCCACGTACTCAGCAATCGATTGCTTATCGAATGTACGCTCACCGATCGGCACGGCAAACCCACGGCGCTTGGGCAGGATCACGCCGACCGGGCAGACATTCGCCGCTTTGTCCATGGCGCTGAAATCAGTATCCCCCAGTTTGCCCGACTTGGCGTTGACGATAAGGTGCGATTTGATGCCACGTCCGGCCAGTGCGAACACGCTCTTGCCATCGACATCCCTGCTGGCACGCACGCACAGTGAACACAGGATGCAGCGGTTGAAGTCCAGCAGATAGTCGGGATGCGACGCATCCAGCGGCCGGTTGGGGAAGAAGTGGTCGTAGTGCGGGGACATCATGTCCAGATGATATGCGGTGGCCTGCAACTGGCAGTCGCCGCTTTTCTCGCACGAAGGGCAGAAATGGTTGCCTTCTACAAACAGCATCTGTGTCAGCGCGCGGCGTTCGGCATTGAGCTCTTCCGTCTCGCTTTCCACCACCATGCCTTCAGCGGCCTGCATGGTGCACGAGGCAGTCTGGCGGCCGTTGACCGTGACCGTGCACAGTTTGCAGGAACCGTGCGGCTTGAACTCGGGATGGTGGCACAGGTGCGGAATGTAGCTGCCGGCATCCATAGCGGCCTGGATAATCGTCTGGCCGTCGGCAAAAGGGATGGTCTTGCCATCGAGGGTAAAGGTCTTGCTCATGCTTTATCTTTCAAAATATGCAGATGCGCCCCGATATCGTCTCGCCCGGTCATCTGGCGCGCTTCGTGCAGAGCCCAGTCCAGGTCGAAGGCCGGGGAAAACTCTTGGTGCAGCATCCGTGATTCATATGCCGGACGGAACTTGGCGATGGTATCCAGCACCGGGTTGCAAGCAGTATGGCCGAGGCCACAGTGGCTCATGGACAGCAGGATCTGGTTGAGCTTCTCGATCTCGTCGAAATCATAGGGGGAGCCGTGCCCGTAATGCATTTTATCCATCAGGTTGCGCAATAACGAGGTGCCGACACGGCATGGCGTGCAGAAGCCGCAACTTTCGTGTGCGAAGAAATGCACGAAATTGCGCGCCACCTCAAACATGTCACGACTGTCGTCGAACACCATGAACGCGCCGGCCGTTCCGATATCCTCGAAGGCGAGCACGCGGTCGAACTCGGCGGCGGAAACCGTCACGCCGGAAGGCCCGCTGACCTGCACCGCCTGCGTATTGGCCGCGCCGCAATCCTCCAGCATCTGGCGCACCGAAACACCGAACGGATACTCGTAAATGCCCGGTCTGGCGCAATCGCCCGAGATGGACATGATCTTGGTACCGGAAGACTTGGCGGTGCCGATCCCTGCATACCACCCCCCGCCCTGTTGCGCGATGTGGCATGTGGCGGCGAAAGTCTCAACGTTGTTGACCACGGTCGGCTGATTGAGATAGCCGTGCGTCACCGGGAATGGCGGACGGTTGCGTGGCGTTCCGCGCTTGCCTTCCAGTGACTCGATCAGAGCGGATTCCTCGCCGCAGATGTAGGCCCCGGCGCCGAGGTGGATCTCGATATCGAAGTCGAAACCAGCCTGGCCAAGAATGTTGTTGCCCAGCAGATTTTGCTGTCGGCGCTGTTCCAGAACTGCATTCAACTGATCCAGCAGGTAACGATATTCGCCGCGCAGGTAGAGCATGCCTTTCTTCGCGCCGATGACGTAAGCGCACAGCGTCATGCCCTCGAATACCTTATCCGCGTAGCTGTTGAGCAGAACACGATCCTTGAAGGTGCCAGGCTCGCCCTCATCGGCGTTGCACACCACGTAATGTGCCTCGCCCGGCGCGTTGCGGCAGGATTCCCACTTCATGCCTGTGGAAAAGCCCGCACCACCACGACCACGCAGTCCGGAAACCTTGACCTCGGCCAGCATGCCTTGCGGGCCACGTTGCAGAGCAGCCTCCAGCGCCTTGCCGGAGACGAAACCTTCGCTCAGCAGCATATCCTTGCGGCGGATATTGTCCACCACCTGGAAATATTCCGCAGGCCACTCAGCCAGCGGCACCTGTTCGCGAATCAATTCGCAGATGTTGTCCACGCGCTGTTCGTTGAGATTGGTGATCGCGATGTTATTGACCAGCAAAGCCGGTCCCTGGTCGCACATGCCTGTACAGGAGCTAAAATCGACACTCACAAGGCCATCTTCCGAAGTCTTGCCCAGCTCAACCCACAGGTTGCTGCACATGCGCTCCATCAGCACCTTATTGCCCAGCATGCGGTCGGTGATGTTGTCGGAGAACAGCACGCGATATTTGCCACGCGGCTCCAGATAGAAAAAAGAATAAAAACTCGCCACGCCCTCAATTTTGGTGCGCGGCACACTGAGCTTTTCAATCAGATAATCGATAGCATCCGGATGCAACCAGCCGAAATTCTCCTGCGCCTCGCGCAGAATTTGCATTAAATTAGTAGCGCAGTAAGCATAGCGCTCAAGAATTGGATCAAGATATAACGAGTGGGTTATTACTTCTTTATTGTTCATAAGTGATCCATATCGGCTTCAACACCACACCATTTTAACAAATTCCCAACAGATACACGACGAATACATCCTGATTAATCCGGCCCACGTAGAAAACTATAGCGTTAGCTTGTTACAAAGCGATTAACACCTCAAAGCCTGCGTACCATCTTGCGCAACTCAGGGGCATCCTCTACTGGTTCGATGGCAAAACCCATCGAGCGGGCCAAATTGATCATTTTATAGTTTTTGGCCAGAACATCGCCTTCGATGACTTCCAGTCCGTAGTCGCGGGCAATTTCCATGAGACGGTTCATGAGCTTGTGACCTACCCCGCGTCCCTGCCAAGCATCGGCTACGGACACGGCAAATTCGCAGCTCTTTGCGTCCGGATTGATGGCGTAGCGGCTGACACCAATCTGCAATTCCTTGCCGCCTTCCTCCACGGTAGCCACCAGTGCCATTTCGCGGTCGTAGTCGAGCTGAGTGAAGCGCGAGAGCATAGTGGGCGAAAGTTCGCGCATGGCTTCCATAAAGCGGAAATAGCGGCTTTGCTCCGACATGGCGCGAACAAATGATTGCACCAGTTCGGCGTCCTCGGGACGCATGGGGCGCAGGGTAACGTCGTAACCGTCATCCAGTTCCCAATGCGAAACCAGGTGTGTTGGGTAAGGGCAGATCGCCATGTGGGCATAGCGATCTGCCGAGGCTTCTACGGGGCCAATGATGACGCGCGCATCGGCGGCCAGCGCGCCGTTTTCGTCAATAATCAATGGATTGATATCCATTTCCTTGATCCACGGCAGTTCGCACACCATCTCGGAAACACGCAGCAGCAGGGTTTCCAGGGCCTCCATATCCACCGCCGGCAGGTTGCGGAAGGCTCCCAGCATTTTGGAAACGCGGGTGCCACTGATGAGATTTTCGACCAGATGCTGATTAAGCGGGGGCAGCGAGACAGCACGGTCGCTCAACACTTCCACCGCGGTGCCGCCTGCACCAAACGTAATCACGGGACCGAACACCGGGTCGCTGACGATACCCACCATCAGTTCGCGCCCGTGTGGTTTCTTCACCATCGGCTGGATGGCCACACCCTCGATCCTGGCCTCCGGCTTGATTTTGCGTACCCGCTCCATCATGTCGTGGTACGCCGCCCGCACCTCTGGACCATTCGCAAGATTGAGACGCACACCACCGACGTCGCTCTTGTGGGTAATGTCAGGCGAATGAATCTTCATGGCCACCGGATACCCAAGTTGCTGGGCGATCATCAGCGCCTCGCTGGAAGTGCGCACCACCATGGTTTTCGCGACCGGAATGCGGAAAGCCGACAGCAGTGCCTTGGATTCCATTTCGGACAACACCGTGCGGCCTTCAGCCAGCGCGTCTTCAATCAACAGGCGTGCGCCTTCGATATCCGGGTCTTCGTGGTGCGAAAGCGGCTCTGGAAGCTGCATCAGCAGCTGCTGATTGAGATAGTAATCG
>Ga0316616_100000669_pt1 | contig 11865 bp, 7 predicted proteins | sample OWC_Aug_M1_C1_D1_FD_207660 | JGI IMG/M metagenome (GOLD analysis project Ga0316616, IMG submission 207660) | Wetland soil microbial communities from Old Woman Creek delta, Ohio, United States - OWC_Aug_M1_C1_D1_B | ecosystem: Environmental > Terrestrial > Soil > Wetlands | place: USA: Ohio... | reverse complement strand
GGTCATCGCCTACGAGCCGGTCTGGGCCATCGGCACCGGCGTCACCGCCAGCGACGACGAAGCGCAGGAGGCGCATGCTTTCGTGCGCGGCTTGCTCGCCAAGCTCTACGGCGACAACGTCGCCCAGTCGATCTCGATCCAGTACGGCGGCTCGATGAAACCCGAGAACGCTGCGGGTCTGCTGGCTCAGAAAGACATCGACGGAGGCCTGATCGGCGGCGCGGCGCTGAAGGCTGAAAGCTTCCTGGGTATCGTTACCCCGGGCGAGTCGATCAGCAAGTAGTCTGATTGAACGCGGTGCCGCGACAGGCGACAGGCCTCGCGCTGTCTGCGGCAGCGAGCCGCACTGGCGCGCTGAGGTTCTCGCCACTGGGCCAGCCTGCCCCTGATTCCAGTTCAACCCTCGACGGGCGCCCGGATCGTCCGGCGAACTCGAGGCCAGGCGCTTGATCTCATCGAACTGCGCCGGGCGGCACCTGGCTCCATGGGCCGCCGCGCCTTGCCTGAGAGTGCCGGGCTGTGAGGTCTTGTGACGACAAGCAGATTCGCCAAGACATGGATCAGGACGAGAAAATGGCAGCACTGAGCACGCCGGATGGCGAAAAATCCGGTCTGGCCGCTACCGCACTGGCAGCGATGGGGGTGGTTTTTGGCGACATCGGTACCAGCCCGCTTTATACAGTCAGGGAGATCTTTGGCGGGCACCATGCGGTTCCCGTGACCGTCGACAACGTGCTTGGCATCCTGTCGCTCGTCTTCTGGGCGATGACCATCACCGTCTCGCTTAAGTACATCCTCTTCATCACCCGCGCCGACAACCGGGGCGAGGGCGGCATCATGGCCCTGACAGCGCTGGCGTTGCGCACGGCCAACCCGTCGCCACGGCTGCTCTGGCTGCTTTCGGCACTCGGCATTTTCGGCGCCGCGCTGTTCTATGGCGATGCCGTGATCACCCCGGCGATGTCGGTACTGGGGGCCGTCGAAGGGCTCAAGGTGGTCACGCCGCTACTCGAACCCTACATTCTGCCGATTGCCATCGTCATCCTGGCCCTGCTTTTCCTGTTTCAGCGCCGCGGCACAGCGGCCGTCGGGGCACTGTTCGGCCCGGTGATGCTGCTCTGGTTCATAACGCTCGGGGTGCTCGGGCTGTGTCAGGTGATCGAGCACCCGGCAGTGCTGCGAGCGATGAATCCCTGGTATGCGATTGCCTTTATCGCTGAACACAGAGGCCTCGCCTTTCTGGCTCTGGGGTCGGTGGTACTGGCGATCACCGGTGGCGAGGCGCTGTACGCCGACATGGGTCATTTCGGTCGGCGGGCGATCAAATGGGCCTGGTTCGTCGCCGTCTTTCCGCTGCTGTACCTCAACTACCTTGGCCAGGGGGCGCTGATCCTCCACAATCCGAAGGCGCTCGATAACCCATTTTTTCTGATGATGCCGAGCGAGAACCTGCTGCTCCCGCTGGTCGTCCTGGCCACCGCCGCAACGGTGATCGCTTCGCAGGCAGTGATTTCCGGCGCGTTTTCGCTCACCAGCCAGGCCATGCAACTGGGCTACTGCCCACGCCTTCAGGTGAAGTTCACTTCGGAACATGCAAAGGGCCAGATCTACATCCCGAACATCAACTGGTTGCTCCTGTTTGCAGTCATCGTCGTCGTGCTGGGGTTTGGCTCGTCTTCCAATCTGGCGTCCGCCTACGGCATCGCCGTGACCCTGACCATGATGATTGACACCATACTGGCTTTCGTCGTGGTCCGTTCGCTATGGAAATGGAACTGGACGTACGCCGCGATCTTCCTGGTGTTCTTTGTTGTCGTCGACCTTGCCTTCTTCCTCGCCAACGTCACCAAGATCCCCGACGGAGGTTGGTTCCCTCTGGCGGTGGGTGCTTCCGTCTGCGTGTTGCTTTCCACCTGGCGATTGGGTCGCCGGTTGCTGACGGAACGACAGAGCGAGCGGGCGATACCGCTCGACGCCTTCATTGCGAGTCTGGCCGTGGACGGTCCGCAACGCGTCGACGGGACAGGCGTCTTCCTGACCGCAAACCCGCAAGGAGTGCCGCGGGCCATGCTGCACAACCTCAATCACAACAAGGTCCTGCACCGGCGCGTCGTGGTGCTGAATGTCATCACCGAAGACGTTCCTCATGTCCCCGAGCGCGAGCGCGTGCGCGCCGAAGCGCTCCCCGACGGGTTTCATCGCGTCATCGTTCGCTACGGCTTCAAGGACGATCCCGACCTGCCGCGCGCTCTGGAACTGTGCGGGGAACTCGGCCTGCATTTCGACCTGATGGAGACCTCGTTCTTTCTCGGCCGCGAGACGGTTGTCGGGCTGCCCCTCGCTCAGCATTCGCGCATGGCGCACTGGCGGCAGGTTCTGTTCAACTGGATGTTCCGCAACGCCGACACGGCGACGGCCTTCTTCAAGATCCCTCCCAACCGCGTCGTCGAGCTTGGGGCGCAGGTTGAGCTTTGATACCTGACAGCGAACGTTTCCACCTTTCCCAACGCGGACATTGCAAATTTGCTCCTGCACATTGCCGCATGCCGCATTGACAGCAACTCTCAGGCACGGGATACTTCGCTGAAGCTCGTTGAATTTCCCGTCGTCTGAATTGTTCCCAACACACTTGCCGTGATTCGAGCAGCGCGCATGCCTGCCTCGGTCATCATAAGGGGATTGCATGTTCCAGATTCGTATTCACGGACGCGGCGGCCAAGGTGTCGTCACTGCTGCTGAAATGTTGTCCATCGCAGCATTTGAAGAGGGGCGCCATGCCCAGGCGTTTCCCAGTTTTGGCTCCGAACGCACCGGTGCGCCGGTGGTTGCGTTTTGCCGCATTGCCGACCACGAAATCCGGTTGCGTGAACCGATCATGGAACCCGACGCACTGGTCATTCAAGATCCCACCTTGCTGCATCAGGTCGACGTATTCGCCGGCCTGAAAAAGGGCGGCTACATTCTGATCAATACCAACAAAAGTTTCGAGGAGCTCGGCCTGGCTGACTATGTACGCGACTGGCCGGCTGACCGGTTGCTCACCGTCTCAGCCACTGACATTGCGAGAAAGCATGTCGGGCGGCCCGTTCCCAACGTACCGCTGCTCGGCGGCTTCGCTGCGGCCTCCGGACTGATCCAGCTCGAATCGGTGATAAAGGCGATCCATAGGAAATTCGGCGGCAAGATCGCTGAAGGCAACATCGCCGCCGCCACTGAAGCCTTCAACACTGTGCGGGCAGCAATCGACGAAGCAAAGCGAAAGGAAGACGCCCATGCTTAAGCAAACCGAAGGCTCCCACGCGGTTGCCGAAGCCGTTGCCCTTTGCCGGCCGGAGGTGATCTGCGCCTATCCGATCTCGCCACAAACCCACATCGTCGAAGGCATCGGCGAAATGGTCAAGTCGGGCGAACTGAAAGACTGCGAATTCATCAATGTCGAATCCGAATTCGCCGCAATGTCAGTCGCGATTGGCTCGTCTGCCGGCGGTGCGCGCACCTATACCGCCACGGCCTCGCAGGGATTGCTCTTCATGGTCGAGGCCGTTTACAACGCGTCCGGCTTGGGGCTGCCGATTGTGATGACGGTGGCCAACCGCGCCATCGGCGCGCCGATCAATATCTGGAACGACCATTCCGATTCGCTCTCGCAGCGCGATTGCGGCTGGATTCAACTCTTCGCCGAAACCAATCAGGAAGCGCTTGACCTGCACATCCAGGCGTTCAAGCTGGCCGAAGAACTCTCCATGCCGGTGATGGTGTGCATGGATGGCTTCATCCTGACCCATGCCTACGAGCGGGTGGATATTCCCACGCAGGCGCAGGTGGATAGATTCCTGCCGCCTTACGAGCCCCGCCAGGTGCTCGACCCGGCTGAACCTGTGTCGATCGGTGCCATGGTCGGTCCCGAGGCGTTCATGGAAGTCCGCTACCTTGCACACGCCAAGCAGATGCAGGCGCTTGAACGCATCCCGCAACTGGCCAAGGAATTCGAGGCGTGCTTCGGACGCGACTCCGGAGGACTGATCCGCGGCTACAAGACCGAAGACGCAGAAACCATAGTCATCGCCATGGGTTCTTTGCTTGGCACGATCAAGGACACGGTAGACGCCATGCGTGAAGCTGAACATGGCGGGCACAAGATCGGTGTGCTTGGCATTACCAGCTACCGTCCCTTCCCCTTGGCCGCTGTTGCAGCGGCACTAAAAAACTGCAAGCGTTTTGTCGTGCTGGAAAAAAGCCTCGCCGTTGGAATTGGCGGAATTGTCGCGACCGACGTGCGCATGGCAGTTACCGGCATGGGGCTGAAGGGCTACACGGTAGTCGCCGGTCTTGGTGGCCGCGCCATTACCGTCAAGTCGCTGACCACACTGTTCGAGAAAGCCTGCCGCGAAGAACTTGATCTGGTGAGCTTTCTTGACCTCGACTGGAAGGTGGTCAACAAGCAGCTCGAACGTGAGCGTACGACGCGCCGTTCGGGTCCGGCAGCCGAAAGCATGCTGCGCGACGTCGGCGTTATTGCCGCCCGTATTGGTTGAGGATATCTATAATGAGCTTCCAGCCCCTCCATTTCTACCAGACCGGCACCTTCACCATCGGCAACCGTCTGCTCGGCGAAGAAGACCGGACCGTGCAGGCTGGCATCCGCCGCACCAATTCGCTCAATTCGGGACACCGCGCCTGCCAGGGCTGCGGGGAAGCACTCGGCGCGCGATTCGCCATCGATGCGGCAATGAATGCCGCCCGCGGCCGTCTGATCGCGGCCAATGCCACGGGTTGCCTCGAGGTCTTCTCGACACCCTACCCCGAGACTTCGTGGCAGATCCCGTGGATTCACTCCTTGTTCGGCAACACCGCCGCAGTCGCCACCGGCATCGCTGCGGCGATCAAGGTGAAAAAACAGAAAGGCGAGATGGGTGATGTACGCGTCGTTGCCCAGGGCGGCGACGGCGGTACCACCGATATCGGCTTCGGCTGTCTGTCCGGGATGTTCGAGCGCAACGACGACGTCCTGTATATCTGCTACGACAACGGCGGCTACATGAACACCGGCGTTCAGCGCAGTTCGGCCACCCCACCGGCAGCCCGTACGGCGACCACCATGCCGGTCGGTCCGGAACCCGGAAATGCGTTCGGCCAGGGCAAGTTCGTCCCGGCAATCGCCATGGCGCACGAGATTCCCTATGTCGCGACGGCCACCGTCGCAGGGCTGCACGACCTCGAATACAAGGTTACCAAGGCCATGGGCATGCGTGGCGCACGCTACATCCACATCCTGGTGCCCTGCCCGCTCGGCTGGGGCGCGGCGTCGCAGGACACCATCCGACTGGCGCGCCTGGCCAAGGAGACCGGCATTTTTCCGGTTTTCGAAGCTGAACATGGTGAAGTCACCGGCGTCCTGAAGATTCGCCGGAAGCAGCCGGTCGAGGAGTATCTGCGACTGCAGAAGCGCTATGCCCACCTGTTCGGCAAGACGCCGGCAGTGGCAACGATCGCCCGCCTGCAAGCGGCGGCCGACAAGAACATCCGCAAGTACGGACTGCTCGACCAGGAGGCGAACTGATGGAAAAGCCCTTTGCCATAACCCTAGACCCGGGTTCTTCGCTGGCCAACCACACGGGCTCGTGGCGCACGTCACGGCCGGTGTACGTTAACCGCCTGCCGCCGTGCAACAAGCAGTGCCCGGCCGGCGAGGACATCCAAGGCTGGTTGTTCCACGCCGAATCCGGCGACTACGAAAGCGCCTGGCGGCACCTGACGAAGGACAACCCCTTCCCGGCCATCATGGGGCGCGTCTGCTACCACACCTGCGAAGGGGCCTGCAATCGTGGCAACTTAGATGAACCCGTCGGCATCAATTCGGTGGAGCACTTTCTCGGAGATGAGGCACTCAAGCGCGGCTGGAAACTGACGGCCCCGACAAGCGAGTCAGGCAAACATGTTCTGGTGGTCGGCGCTGGCCCCTCGGGCATGTCGGCAGCCTATCACCTGCGCCGGCTCGGTCACCGGGTCACCGTCCATGAGGCGGGTCCGCTGCTCGGTGGCATGATGCGCTTCGGCATCCCCAAGTACCGCCTGCCGCGTGACATCCTGGAAGCGGAAATGCAGCGCGTCGTCGACCTCGGCGTACGCGTGGAATTGAACAGCAAGGTCGAGAACATCCTGGAGACCATGCAGGCCGGCAAGTTCGACGCGGCCTTCCTGGCCGTCGGCGCGCACATCGGCAAGCGCGCGATGATTCCGGCGGGTGACGCTGCCAAAGTCATCGATGCGGTTTCGCTGCTGCGCAGCATGGAGGGCGAAGAAAAGCCCATGCTCGGCCGTCGTGTCGTCGTCTATGGCGGCGGCAATACAGCCATCGACGTCGCCCGGACCGCCAAGCGCATGGGCGCCGAACCGCTGATCGTCTACCGCCGCACGCGCGACAAGATGCCGGCGCACGATTTTGAGGTCGAAGAGGCCATGCAGGAAGGCATCATGGTCAAGTGGCTGTCGACCATCAAGCAGGCCGACGAATCGTCGCTGACCATCGAGAAGATGGCCCTCGACAGCAAGGGCTTTCCCCAGCCGACCGGCGAGTTCGAGACCATCGAAGCCGACTCGCTGGTGCTCGCGCTCGGGCAGGACGTCGATCTCGGCCTCCTCGAAGGCGTTCCCGGCTTGCAGGTGAGTGGCGGGGTGGTACAGGTCGCAGCCAACATGATGACCGGCCATCCGGGGATCTTCGCCGGCGGCGACATGGTCCCGGCCGAACGCAATGTCACGGTCGGCATCGGTCATGGCAAGAAGGCAGCACACCATATCGATGCCTGGTTGCGCGGCGAGGAGTACGTGCCAGCGCCACAACACGACGTCGCGACTTTCGAGAACCTCAACACCTGGTACTACACCGATGCGCCAAAAACCGTACGCCCAATGCTGGACGTCATTCGCCGTCAGTCAACCTTCGATGAAGTCCAGGGCGGACTCGACGAGACCAATGCCCTGTTTGAAGCCCGCCGCTGCCTTTCCTGCGGCAACTGCTTCGAATGCGACAACTGCTATGGTGTCTGTCCGGACAACGCGGTGATCAAACTCGGCCCCGGCAAGCGCTTCAAGTTCAATTACGACTATTGCAAGGGTTGCGGCATGTGTGTGGCTGAATGTCCCTGTGGAGCCATCAAGATGGAGACAGAAGAGATCTGATTGCTGTGCAGCAAGCCCCGGCGCCCCTGACCTTTTTCATCGGCGCAAACAATACGTGACCCGGCGTAGTTGGCCGGGTCACCAAATCTGGGGGCTCTTCGGGCGTGCCGTTCGAGGTGTCCTTTCCTTGTTCCCTCATCCGCGAGGTATGTATGTCAACTGAAGCAAAGAACGTTTATGTATTTGGTGCCGCCCGAACCGACGGCGACGCCAAGATGAAGAATCTGCTCGGCGGCAAGGGCGCCAACCTGGCCGAAATGTGCCGTCTGGGGATCCTGGTGCCGCCCGGTTTCACGATTACCACCGAAGTCTGCACGGTCTACAGCGAACAAGGCCCGGAGGGGGTGGTAAACCTGATCAAGGCCGACGTCCTGCAGGGCGTCGCTTTCGTCGAACAGGAGATGGGCAAGAAATTCGGCGACGCGTCGGATCCGTTGCTGCTTTCGGTGCGCTCGGGCTCGCGCGCGTCGATGCCGGGCATGATGGACACCATTCTCAATCTCGGTCTCAATGACGAGGCGGTGGTTGGCCTGGCACGCAAGGCCAACAACGAGCGCTTTGCCTGGGACTCGTACCGCCGCTTCGTGCAGATGTACGGGGACGTGGTCATGGGCCTCAAACCGGTCTCGAAAGAGGAGCACGATCCCTTCGAAGTGGTCATCGACATGCTCAAGGAGAAGAAGGGCGTGCAGCTCGACACCGAGCTCGACACCGAGGACCTCAAAGAACTCGTTCTGCGTTTCAAGGGGCTGATTCGTGCCCGCGTCGGCCGCGAGTTCCCGACCGATCCCTGGGAACAGCTCTGGGGTGCGGTGATGGCGGTGTTCCAGAGCTGGAACAACGACCGCGCCAAGGTCTATCGCGAGCTGAACGACATTCCCGACTCCTGGGGTACGGCAGTCAACGTCCAGGCGATGGTCTTCGGCAATCTTGGCGACCATAGCGGCACCGGCGTCGCTTTCACGCGCGATGCGGGTACCGGAGAAGATCTGTTCAACGGCGAATTCCTCATAAACGCGCAAGGCGAAGACGTGGTCGCCGGCACTCGCACGCCGCAACAAGTCACTCTCGAAGGCTCGCGGCGCTGGGCGCAACTTGCACTGGTCAGCGAAGAAGAGCGCCGCAGCAAGTTCCCGTCGCTAGAGGAACTGATGCCGGAGATCTACCAGCAGCTCCTGCAGGCCGAGACCAAGCTCGAGAATCACTACAGGGACATGCAGGACGTCGAGTTCACGATCCAGGAAGGCCGCCTGTGGATGCTGCAGACGCGCAACGGCAAGCGTACTGGCGCGGCCATGGTGCGCATCGCCATGCAGATGCTCAAGCAGGGCATGATCGACGAGAAAGAGGCGCTGCGGCGGGTTGACCCCGAGCGTTTGAACGAACTCCTGCACCCCGTCTTCGACCCGGCAGCGATCAAGAAGGCACGTTCGATCGCGCACGGCCTGCCGGCATCGCCGGGCGCAGCCAGCGGCCAGATCGTCTTCTTTGCCGACGAAGCCGAGGAATGGGTCAGAAAGGGCAAGGCCGTGATCCTGGTGCGCCAGGAGACCTCGCCCGAAGACCTGCGCGGGATGAGCGTCGCCAAGGGGATTCTCACCGCCCGTGGTGGCATGACCTCGCACGCGGCAGTCGTCGCGCGTGGCATGGGCAAGTGCTGCATCTCGGGTGCCGGTGCGGTGCGTGTCGACTACCACGGGCGCACGATGACGATCGGCGAACAGGTCTATCAGGAAGGCGACTGGATTTCGCTCGACGGCTCGACCGGTGAAGTCTACGAGGGCCAGGTGCCGACCAAGGAAGCCGAACTCACCGGCGACTTTGGCGCGCTGATGGAGCTGACCGACCGCTACAAGCGCCTCGGCGTTCGCGCCAATGCCGACACCCCGGATGACGCCAAGGCCGCACGCAATTTCGGCGCCAAGGGCATCGGGCTGTGCCGCACCGAGCACATGTTCTTCGAAGGCGACCGCATCAAGGCGGTTCGCGAGATGATTCTCGCCGAAGATGAAGCCGGCCGTCGCCGCGCGCTCGCCAAGCTGCTGCCGATGCAGCGCGGTGACTTCGAAGGCCTGTTCCGCGAGATGAACGGCCTGCCGGTCACCATCCGCCTGCTCGACCCGCCGCTGCACGAGTTCGTCCCGCACGACGAAGCCAACCAGAAGATCATGGCACACGAAATGAACGTGCCGCTGGGCGTGATCAAGATGCGTGTCGACGATCTGCACGAGTTCAACCCGATGATGGGCCATCGCGGTTGCCGCCTCGGCATCACCTACCCGGAAATCACCGAAATGCAGACCCGCGCGATCCTCGAAGCGGGCCTCAACATGAAGGCCAAGGGTATCGACGTCAAGGCGGAAATCATGATCCCGCTGGTGGGAACCGTGCGTGAATTCAACGCCCAGGCCAAGGTCATCCGCCAGACTGCGGCGGCGGTCTTCGCCGAGCGCGGCGAGACGCTCGACTACATGCTCGGCACGATGATCGAAACACCGCGCGCTGCGCTGATCGCCGACAGCATCGGCCAGCAGGCCGAGTTCTTCTCGTTCGGCACGAACGACCTGACGCAGATGACGATGGGCTTCTCGCGTGACGACGCCGGCAAGTTCCTGCCGAGTTACCTGAAGGACGGCATGTACGAGCAGGACCCCTTCCAGTCGATCGACCAGAAGGGCGTCGGCCTGCTGGTGAAGATGGCCGTCGAGAAGGGTCGTTCGGTCCGTCCGGGCATAAAGCTGGGCGTCTGCGGGGAGCATGGTGGCGACCCGGCATCGGTCGGATTCTTCCATCGTACCGGGCTCGATTACGTTAGCTGCTCGCCGTTCCGGGTGCCGCTTGCCCGCCTGGCGGCTGCGCAGGCGGCTATTGAAGAGAGCACCTGAGCGAGCGGATCAGGCTTGACCCCAGCGAGACCACGGGCGCAAAGGCGGTGGCGCAATCAAGCGTGGCGCGACAGACGCTAATCGACGGCAGAAGGCAACTTTGGTGATACGACGCTGGCGTGGGGCACTGCTCCACGCCAGCGGCGCTTTGAGTCTGAGCAACGCGGGCAGAGAATCCGTCAGGATTCAAAGCCGAATACTCGCGCAGCACGCTGAAAAGCCTCCGCTGCATCGGCCGGTTGCCGGAAGTGAAATCGCCGCGCGACAGCGGTGACAAACGATAGTCAGAAGCGATGCCCTGTTCGATGACCGACGCGCCGATGAACGCTGGACCGCCGCGGCGCATCCGCGTCGGTGATGTCGCGCTGAACGTGCGGGTTGCCGGCGAGGGTGAGCCGGTGCTCTTGCTGCACGGGTTTCCCGATTCCTCGAACGTCTGGCGGGGGGTCACCCCGAAATTGGTCGCGGCGGGCTACCGCGTGATCGCCTTCGATCAGCGCGGCTTCGGCGAATCCGACGCGCCGGCAGGGGTCGGGAATTACCGGATCGAGGCCATCGTCGCCGACATCCCGCGCCTGCTCGCTGCGCTCGGCATCGCCGGCCCGGTGCATGTGATGGGCCATGACTGGGGCGCCGTCATCGCCTGGTGTCTCGCCCTTGCCCATCCCGGGCGGGTGCGCGACCTGGTGGCGGTTTCGGTCGGCCATCCACTGGCCTACGGGCGCGCCGGGTTCGAGCAGAAGATCGGGAAGGGCCTGTACACGCTGGGCTTCCAGTTGCGCGGGTTGGCCGAAGCCTGGTTCCTCCGCAATCAGGGCCGTGGATTGCGCAGGTGGCTCGCTGCCCATCATCCGGATCCCGACGAAGTCGTTCGCGACATGTCGCGTCCGGGCCGGCTGACGGCGGGAATGAACTGGTATCGCGCCAACCTGACCAGCATCTTGTTCGGCACCTGGCCGCGCTGCCGGGTGCCGGCCCTCGGCATGTGGAGCAGTGGCGACCGCTACCTGACCGAGGCACAGATGCAGGCTTCGGGGAAACTGGTCGACGCCGCGTGGGAATATCGTCGCATCGACGATTGCGGCCACTGGATTCCGTTGCAGCGGCCCGACGCGGTCGCTTCGGTGGCGCTCGACTGGTTCGGGCGTCATCCGCTGGCGACGGCGGTGGGTTGAACGCCGCCATGCCGTCGTGACAATGGCGTTGCCGGCGCAGGCGCCTGTTGCGGTCGACCGCGAAAAAGCGGCCGATTTGCCCGTGCTCAGAAGGTCAGAGACAGGCCCTTGGGGTGGAATGCCAGGTAGCCACGGGCGGTCTGGTCGGTTTCTACGCTCCAGGCCTCGGTCGAAGTCACAAGATAGTTGAAGTGCAGGCGGGGTTTGCCGGGGCCGGCGTGGGCCTTGAGCAACAGTTCGACGCAGCGGGCGTGCGGATGCTTGAAGATCGCGCCGTTGGTCGAAATCAGGTAGTTTGGACAACGCAGCTTGGCGAGCAGCGTCTCGCTGATGTTGGCGACGCTGCCGTGGTGGGCGAGCTTGAAACCGTCGACGGCCAGGCGCGCGCCCGGTGCCAGCAGGCGGTCGAGCGAAGTTTCGAGCACCGAAGCCCAGGCGTCGCCAGCGAGCACGAAGCGCACCTCCGGTTTCGCCGCCGGGTATTCGAGCAGCAGCGCGATGCTGCTGCCATTGGCGCGACTGGTGTCGCCACCGAACGGGGCATCGGCGCCGGGTTCGCCGGTGCCGCCGCCGAGGACATCGGCGAGTTCGAAATCCTCGGCGGCGCCGGGTGGTATGTCGAG
>Ga0316616_100000667_pt1 | contig 11878 bp, 9 predicted proteins | sample OWC_Aug_M1_C1_D1_FD_207660 | JGI IMG/M metagenome (GOLD analysis project Ga0316616, IMG submission 207660) | Wetland soil microbial communities from Old Woman Creek delta, Ohio, United States - OWC_Aug_M1_C1_D1_B | ecosystem: Environmental > Terrestrial > Soil > Wetlands | place: USA: Ohio... | reverse complement strand
TATTTACTAAATGCGGAAAGGAGAAAACCATGGCTATTATGCAGATCGTCATCAGCCCCAGGATCCGGGAAGGGGAGAGCATCAGCCTCTATGTCGCCGAGGTCCACAAGATTCTGAAAAAATCCAAGTTCCCCCACCTGCTCCACGACATGGGCACCCTCATCGAGGGCAAGGCGGGGGACCTTTACGCCCTGGCCCGCAAACTCCACGAAATCCCCTTCAAAATGGGGACCAGCCGGGTTTACACCACCATTCAGATCGACGACCGGCGGGACAAGGTGGTCCACCTGGGGGACAAGATCCAGTCCGTGCGGAACAAAATGAAAAAGAAATAGGATTATTCACCGCGGAGAGCGCAGAGGGAAAAATAATCAAAATCAAAAAGCCCGAATAATCAATGGCCCCGTTAGAGATCCCCCACGGTTTTGCTATTCGAAATCGAAATTCTTTCTCTGCGTTCTCTGCGCTCTCCGCGGTGAAATCTATCTTTCGAAAGCTTCCAGAATGCCCCGCAGGTACCCGATGCTCCGGCTCGCGATGGTCCGGGGGTCGCGGTCGAACTCGAAGACCTCCACCGCCGCCCAGCCGGAATAATCTCCCTTGATTAATTCACGCAAGATCGGGGCGAAAAGGACCTCGCCGAACCCCGGCCCTCTTCCGGAAATATCGTTCAGGTGGACATGGCGCAGATGCCCGGAGGTAAGGGCTCTTCGCACCGCCTCGGCGGCGGATCCTTCGTTGGCCTCCGCGCTCCGGCAGTCGACCAGCATCTGGAAATTCGGGTGGCCGATCTCCTCGACCAGGCGAAGGGCCTCTTCGACGGTGTTGATGAAGTTGGTGTTGCTCCGGGTTAAAGGTTCAAGGCAGTAGGTGACGCCTCTCTCTTCCGCGGTCGGCAGGCATCCCTCAAAGATCTCCCGGGCCCGTTTCCAGGACTCCTCGAAATTCCAGCCTTCCTGAACGGTTCTCTGCTTCGGCGACCCGTGGGATAGAATTGTTCCCCCGAGGTCCGCGCAGAAGTGGATCAGCTCCTGCAAGTATTCCCGGGTCCGGCGGCGGATTTCCCTTTCCGGGTGACTGATGTGCAGCCCCTCCGGCTTCACCAACAGCCAGTGAAGGCCGACGATCTCGATCCCCAGGTCTTCCGCGGTCCGGCGGATTTCCTTTCGCTTTTCGGGGGAGATCTCCCGAACCGAATCCGCCAGGGAGAAGGGGGCGATTTCCACGCCCCCGTACCCAAGCCGGGCGGCGTATTCAAAAATCTCCGCGATGGGCCAGCCCTGGAAAAGCTCGTTGCAGACCGCGATTTTCATCCGAGTTTTTCGAGCCATTTCTTCTCGATCTGCGCTAGCTTTTCCCTCTGGCCTCCGCTCAAATGGTCGGAAGGCGGTTTCTTCAGAAGCTCATCCACCTGCTGCCCCGCCCGGGCGATTAACTCTTTTTTTCCTTCGCTTTCCCAGACGGCCCATCTTTCGCGGCTCATGAGCTGCGTCACCCGGAGTTCTTCTTTGAAATGCCGGTACGTGTGGTCGCTCCCGAGATAGTCCGCCTTCCGTCCGATCGCCTTGATGGCGGAAACCGCCATCTTCTCTTCATCCACCCGAATCCCCCGCCAAATCCTGAGGATCCCGGCGGCAATCTCGTCGTCGATCACCGCCTGCTCCGGGCAGAGGGTCAGGGTGGACTCCAGATTACCGATCCCCCAGATGAGGTTGACCCCGCCCAGGGCATGAAGGAGTCCGAGCATCGTTTTTTCGGAGGCCGCCTGGGCGTCGGGCGCCTTCGCTTCCGTGCTCATCCAGGAGGCGGAGGGGAGCTGGTGAAAGTGGGCGATGCGGCTGGCGGCCGCTCCCAGCAGGGCCCCTTCCGGGGCGCCGGTGAGGGTTTCGGCGGCCAGCATGTCAAAGGTGTGGGAAAAGCCCAAATTGAAGACCACCGGCCTTCCCGGTTCCAGGAGCTGGGCGATGGTCACGCCGCTGAGCGCCTCGGCGTTGGCCAGAACCAGCGCGCCGGCCAGGGAAACCGGGCCCGTGGCCCCGCAGATGACCTCGGAGTTGATCATGAGGGGGATGCCGTGGCCCGAGGAAACGCGGAACACCTCCAGGGCCGAGTTCGACCATTGCAGCGGGCTCACGATGGTGAACCCGAAGCTGAGGATCGGGTGGTCCCGAAGAGGTCTTCCCTCCAGGAGGACATCGGCCATCTCCAGCATGATTTCGATCCCCCGGGGGGTGAAGATTACCGGCCGCAGGTGCTTCCGGGTGTTTTCGGCCATGGCCCGGAACCCCACGAAATCCCGGGTGGTGGGAGGATAGTCGCCAAGGCTGGTCCCGACGATGGCATGGAGGTTCGGCAGCTCATTCGCCACCCGGCAAAATTCCACGTAGCTCTCGCGGTTCAGCTCCCGCCTCTTCCCTCCGCGGTAGTAATACATGGCGTTCCCGGCCCAGAAGAGCGGCGTCGCTCCGGGTTTGATCTCCGTTCGGTTGCCTTTGAGATCGGCGAAGGGAACGGAGGAAGGGGCCTTGGCCAACGCCTTGGTGACCAGCTCCGTGGGAATGGCGACCGCCGATTCGTCCTTTTCTTTGGCGCCGGCTTCCAGGAGCATCCGGCGGATCTCCGGGTGCGGGATCTTGACCCCCACTTCCGAGAGGATCTCCAAACTGGCCTCCTGGATCTTCTGAATCTCCCCGGACGACAAAAACCCTTCGACTCTTCCTTCCATGATTGTCTCCTCCAAATTTCTTTAGAGAACCATGATCTGACCATTTTGGAAAAAACTCTCCCGCCACAGGTGGGAGGCTTTTTGCGAGGCCATCATGCTTTGCGGGACCACAAGGCCGCTACTTTGGTTTGAACCTTTCTTCCCACCCCCGTCGGTCCGATAAGGGAAAGAACCAAAAGCGCAAACAGAATGAGGGCAATGGGGCGGGTAAAGAAGGGAGAGGGATCCCCGGCGGTGATCACCAGCCCGCGGCGGAGATTGTCTTCGGCCATAGGCCCGAGGATGAATCCCAACACAAAAGGGCCCACCGGGTATTCCAGTTCCTGCATGAGGATCCCCACCAAACCGAAGGCGAACATGATATAAATGTCGAAGAGCCGGCCCGAAAGGGCATAGGCTCCCGTGACGCAAATGATGAAGACCGCCGGCATCAGCACGTCCCGCGGGATGAGGAGTAGGCGCACCATCTGGCGAACCCAGAGAAGACTGAGCACGAAAACGGCCACGGTCGAAACCATGGAGATGGCGATAATCTGGCCCACCACTTGGGGTTGCTCCGCCACGAGCATGGGGCCGGGCCGAAGGTTATGGATCGTCATGGCGGCGAGCAGAACCGCGGCCGGGGCGCTGCCCGGGACAGCCAGCGTGAGGGTCGGGATGATGTCTCCCCCGATGCAGGCATTGTCGCCGGTCTCCGCCGCAATGAGCCCTTCCACGGCTCCGTTTCCAAACTGCTCGGGATGTTTGCTCCCGCGTTTTGCCGTGAAGTACGAAAGCCAGGCCGCAGTATCGCTGCCCACGCCGGGGACGATTCCAATAATAATGCCGATGAACGAAGAGCGGAGGATGATCCAACGATGTTGGATGACCTCGCGGAAGCGGGGAACGACCCGGTCGACCATGGTCTGGATGACCATTCGTTCCCGTTTGCGGACGGCGTTCAGCACCTCCGGGACCCCATAGGCTCCGATGAGCACCGGGATGAGGGAAAATCCTCCGGAAAGTTGAGTATACCCGAACGTGAACCGCGGAACTGCATGAATGCCGTCGTCCCCCACCGTGTTTAGGAGCAAACCCAGAAATCCCGCGATCCAGCCTTTGATCGGATCTTTGGGGGCGCAGAGGCTTCCGGCGATCACGACCCCAAAGACGGCCAACCAGAAAAATTCCCAGGTTCCGAATTTGAGGGCCAGCGCCCCCAGAACAGGAGTAAAAAGGGCGAGGGCAATGAATCCAATAAGGGTCCCCAAGGTGGAGGCGGTCACCGATAACCCGATGGCTTGGGCGGCTTTTCCCTGCAAGGCGAGCGGGTAGCCGTCCAGACAGACGGCAGCCTGAGCGGGCGTCCCCGGGATATTGATGAGGATGGCGGAGCGGCTTCCTCCCGTGACCGAGCCGACATAGGCCCCGAGGACGACGGCGATGGCTTTCTCCGGCGCCAGGGAAAAAGTAAGTCCCGTCAAAAGGCTCAGCGCTGTGGTGGTCGTCAGGCCGGGCATCATGCCGAAAAGGATTCCGGCCTGGGCCCCGATAACCACATACAATAGGGTGACCGGATCCAGGAGGAGCCGCCAAAAACCACCCAAAATGCTGAGGATGTCCATCCGTCACCCGTCGCTCAGGGAAAAATGATTCCGAAAACTTTCATGATGGTATAAGAAAATATCACCACCACCAGGGCCGCGATACTCGCCGGACGCAGACCATCCAAAAATCTTCCCTCCCGAAAGACCGTGCCGAAGATCAAGATCAAACCCACGGAAGCGAGCAAAAAGGGGACCCGGCCGAGGAGGATCAGATACACAAGAATGATCGCCACGGAGGCAAGAAAACGTCCCATACCCCAGGAACGGAGCCCTTCCAGCCAAGACCCGGATCTATTCGCCGGTCGCTTTTTCACCCAGCCGCGAAGTCCCCGGTAGCCGACCACGAGACTGCATCCGCCGAGGCAAACCGCCATGGTGAGCGCAAAAATCCCCGGGGAGGTATACCACTTCCACTCAGGATTTTGGAAGGGAATTTGCAGAGAAGCAACGATGAAGGAAAAGCTGACGATTAAAAGGAGGAGAGCACCAAGGAAATCGCGTCCCGGGGATGGTTCGGTACCAGGAGGAGGGGATTTCCCCTCCTCCTGCCGGTTTTTTGCGGCGGAAAGCATGTTTATGGTCGGGGGATCTTCAGATCGGCCGGATTTTTAACGGCTTGCCCGGCTTCAAACATGATCCAGGCTTCCTTGCGGGCAAGCTGATCGGCCACGGCAAGAGCCTTGTCCCCGGAGATGGCAACCGCGAGGCCGCCTTTCATCTTGGCGTAATCCTTGACGGCCTTTGTTTCGGCGGCTGTCTGGAAGGCATTTTCCAGAGTCGCGGCGACGTCCTTCGGCAGATCCCGCGGAGCCTGCAGGCCGAAATAGGCACCGTAATCCCCAAATTGAGGAAGGGCTTTCGTAATGGATGGAATCGTCCCGTACCCATCGATGGTCAGGGGTTCCTTGGTCGATACGGCCAGAGCCCGGAGTTTGCCGCTGCGCAGCATTTCGGCGATCTCAATGGACAGCTGGGGAACCATCTCCGCCTCGCCGCCGGCAACGGCGACAACCGCCGGAGCGCCCCCCGCATAGGGGACATGACGGTACGTAATGCCCGCCGCCGCCTTGAATTGTTCTATGAAATAATACCCGGAGCTTCCCACGCCCGCGGTCGCTATCGTCACCGCATTGGGCCGCGCCTTCATGGCGGCAATGAGATCCTCAACGCTTTTGAATGGGGAATCAGGCTTCACGGCGATCACATTCGGCGTGTACATGCAAAGGTAATAGAGCCAATCCCGGTGGGTCTGCTCCATGCGCCCGAGCACCGCGTAGCTCACATATCCTGCCGTGGCATTGGCAGCCAGCGTGTACCCGTCATGAGGGCGGTCCCAGACCTCTTTGGTGCCGATGGCCCCCGCTCCGCCCGGAGTGTTGACGATCACGATCCGCTGTCCCAAGATCGGCTCCATCTGGCCGGCAATCATGCGTCCGGTCGTATCGGACGCCCCGCCGGCGGGCCAGGGCACGATCACGGTAATCGGCCGGGTGGGTTTCCATGCCTGGGCATAGAGGTTTTCCCCTGCGATTACGAGCGTCACGGCCATCAAAACGAAAATCACGAGGTGGTTCTTTTTCCGCATGTCCGGATCCCCCTTTGGATTTTGTTGAACCATTTTATTAGGATTGGTTTATAAATGTCAATCTAATTCAAGGTGGGTTTGCTCCGGAAATCCGTTTCAAAAAAAAGAGGGTAATGTATAATGAAAAAAATTATTTCAAGGGTTTTATCTTGATCGAAATCGTCGGCTTGGAAAAAGCTTTCGGGGAAAAGATCCTCTTTTCCGCCACCTCGCTTCGGCTCGGCGCCCGGGACCGGATCGGTCTCGTCGGCCCCAACGGGTCCGGGAAGACGACCCTTTTCCGCATGATCACGGGCGAGGAACATCCCGATCGGGGCGATATCCTGGTCCGCAAAGGCGTCCATATCGGGCATCTTTCCCAGGAGCCCATGCCCGTTCAGGGCCAATCCCTGCTGGAAGAGGTGCAGAGCGGGGTCAAGGATCTGTCTCTCCTGGAAGACAAAATGCGGCTTCTCCAGGAGGAAATCTCCGAAGAAAAGGACTTGGAAACGCTGGAAGCCCTGGCCAGGGCTTACGGACATCTCGAAGAGCGGTACGCCCGCCGGGGCGGATATGCCCTGGAGTCGCAAGCCAAGGCGATCCTCCAGGGACTCGGCTTCCGGGAAGCGGATTTTTCGCGCTCCTCCGAAGAGCTCAGCGGCGGCTGGCTCATGCGCCTCGCCCTGGCCAAGATCCTTTTGGCGAATCCCGACTTGCTCCTCCTCGATGAACCCACAAACCACCTGGACCTGCAATCCCTGATCTGGCTGGAATCTTTTCTGGGCGAATACCTCGGCACGATCCTGATCGTCTCCCACGACCGCGATTTTTTGAACCGGGCCGTCACAAAAATCCTGGCCATCGAGGGGAAAAAAATCGTCCCCTACGCAGGCAACTATGACGCCTTTATCGAGGCCCGGGAGAAGAAAACCACGATTCTCGAAGCCGCCCTGGAGACCCAGCGCAAGAAGGTCGAGCAGACCGAGCGCTTCATCGAACGGTTCCGTTACAAAGCCACCAAGGCCAAGCAGGTTCAGAGCCGGATCAAGACTCTTGAAAAAATGGAGCTGATCGAGGAACCCTTGGAATCGCAAAAGACCATGCGCTTCTCTTTTCCCCAGCCCGTCCGCAGCGGAAGGGTCGTGGCGGAAATGAAAGGGATTTACAAGGGCTACGGCCCCGTGCAGGTGTATTCCGGCATCGACCTCACCCTTGCCCGCGAGGACAAGGTCGCCTTGGTGGGCGTCAATGGCGCCGGAAAGTCCACTCTCCTGAAGCTCCTGGCCGGGGTGATCGAACCGGATGCCGGTGTAATCCAGCTGGGACACAACGTGTCGCGGACGTACTTCGCCCAGCACCAGCTCGAACTCCTGGACCCGGCCAAAACCGTCTGGGAGGAAATATTTTCCCTGGCCAAGGACGAATCGATCAGCTTTCTCAGGGCGATTCTCGGGGCTTTTCTCTTTTCCGGCGAGGAGGTGGAAAAGAAGGTGTCGGTCCTGAGCGGCGGGGAAAAGAGCCGCCTGGTTCTGGCGAAGATGCTCATGCGCCCGGCTAATTTTTTGCTCCTGGACGAGCCCACAAACCACCTGGATATCGCCGCCCGGGACGTTTTGGAGCAGACCCTCCAGGGTTTCCAGGGAGCGCTCTGCTTCATCACCCACGACCGCCACCTGATCAACGCCGTGGCCAACAAAGTCATCGAGGTCGACGCCGGGAAGCTCACCGTATACCCCGGGAACTACGACGACTATCTCTACAAAAGGGAACTGGAAAAGCAGGTGGAAGCGCAAAATGGCGTCAATTCCGCAGCCGGAGACGGGGAGTCAAAAGACAAGGCGGCCCGCCGCAGCAAGGAGCAGAAGAGACTCGAGGCCGAAGCCCGCAACCGCTTTTACCGGGAGACCCTGGAGATTCGGAAGCGAATCCAATCCGTCGAAGCGGACCTGGATCGGTATACGAAAAAGATGGAAGAACTTGCCCGGCAGTTAGCCGACCCGGAAGTCTATCGGCGGGGCGAAAATATCCCCGAACTTCTGAAATCGCACGCCTCGGCCAAGAAACAGGTGGAAGATCTGACCGCCGAATGGGAAGCGCTGGCCCAGGAGCTTGAGGGTTTGGAGCAATCCCGCGTTGGCAATGCCGATGAACCCCTATGAAGCAGGGAGCGTCTGGTCCGAACCTGCGGCGATTCGCCTTCGTTGACATTCGAATTGTCTCCTGGGTATATTAGAACCCTAAACAAACTCTGGAGGAAGGGAAAATGGGCGCGAAACCTGATTCTCTCGTGATTGCCAAGGCGAAGTCGGAAATCGCCATCCTCCCCAAAATGGCCAACCGCCACGGCTTGATTGCCGGGGCCACGGGGACCGGGAAAACCGTGACCCTGCGGACGCTCGCCGAACAGTTCAGCGCCATCGGGACCCCGGTCTTCCTGGCGGACGTCAAGGGCGATCTCTCCGGTCTTCCTTTCCCGGGGGGGGAAAATCCCAAGGTGAAGGAGCGGATCGAAAAGCTGGGTCTGGACAACTTCGCCTTTCAGGGATTCCCGGTGGCCTTTTGGGACGTCTTCGGGGAGCAGGGCCACCCGGTGCGCACCACCGTTTCCGAAATGGGCCCCCTGCTCTTCAGCCGGATCCTCACGCTCAACGAAATCCAGAGCGGCGTCCTCACCCTGGTCTTCAAAATCGCCGACGACAACGGCCTGCTTCTCCTCGACTTGAAAGACCTGCGTTCCATGCTCCAATATGTGGGCGATCAGGCGGATCAGTTCAAAACCCAGTACGGGAACATTTCCCCCGCTTCCGTGGGGGCGATCCAGCGCGGTCTTCTCACTCTCGAAGAGCAAAAGGGCGACAAGTTCTTCGGCGAACCCGCCCTGAACCTGCAGGACCTGATGCAGACGGATGCCAAGGGAAAGGGGGTCGTGAACATTCTCGCCTCCGACAGGCTGATGCAGTCTCCCAAGCTCTATGCCACCTTTCTGCTCTGGATGCTCTCCGAAATCTTCGAGACCCTTCCCGAAGTGGGGGACCCGGAGAAGCCCAAGCTGGTCTTTTTTTTCGACGAGGCCCACCTGCTCTTCGACGACGCCCCCAAGATCCTGGTGGAGAAGATCGAGCAGGTCGTTCGCCTCATCCGTTCCAAAGGGGTAGGGGTTTACTTCATCACCCAGAACCCCCTGGATCTCCCCGAAACGGTGCTGGGCCAGCTCGGCAACCGGGTCCAGCATGCGCTCCGCGCCTTCACGCCCAAGGATCAGAAGAATGTCAAAGCGGCCGCCGACACCTTCCGCGCCAGCCCCAAGCTGAACGTGGCCAAGGCCATCACCGAGCTTGAGGTGGGGGAGGCCCTGGTTTCGGTCCTGGACGAAAAGGGCGCGCCGACAAAGGTGGAACGGGCCTACATCTGTCCGCCGCACAGCCGCCTCACTCCCCTTGCTCCCGAGGAACGGGGCAAGATCATTAAAGGATCCCCCATTTACGGCCACTATGAAAAGACCGTGGACCGGGAGTCGGCCTACGAAAAACTTAAGGCCCGGGCCGAACAGGCGCCGCAAGAGCCCGTCCCCCAGAAGCGCTCGGCCGAACCCCGCTCCCAGGCCGGGGACCTTCTCTCCGCCGCGGCCAAAAGCGCCGCCCACGCCATCGGCAGCCAGATCGGCCGGCAGATCATCCGGGGGGTTTTGGGATCGATATTTGGAGGCGGGAAGAAAAAATAGCCACGCAGTTTCGCTATTTACTTTTTTATTCGCCTATATTATGATTTTTCAAAATTTCTATCATAAGGAGGATATTTATGAAACGGATCCTGTTGGTGGCGGGAATTCTGGTTCTCATCGCTTCTTTTGCCATGGCCGGGGCTCCCAAGAGTTATCAGGTTACCGGACCGGTCCTGGAATTCGACGGCGACCACATCACCGTCCTGAAAGGGAAGGACGAAAAACACGAAATCGCTTTTGATAAGGATGTGAAGGTAACCGGCGGGGAGATCAAAAAGGGAGCCAAGGTTACCGTGCAGTACAAAATGATCGCCGTGGCGGTGGAGGTGAAAGAGCCGGCGAAGGCTGAAAAACCCGCCAAAGAAGCGCCGAAAGAAGCCCCCAAGAAGAAGTAGTTCCGACGAAGCAGAGCTTTCCGAGGGCCGCTTTGGGTTTTTTCCGAGCGGCCTTTTTCTTTCCGAATTCTTTCTTCTTCCCGCCCCCCCCCGATTGGCTCCTTCATCTGTTCTCCGAACCAGGATTGCCCGTCTTCTTCCCCCCGATTTATGGTATAAAAGAAGGTGCGGAAAAACTTTTTATGAGTGCTTTTTGCTGAATGCTGACGGCTCTTAGCCCCATCTCGATATTTTTCCCCGAGGAGGGAAATTCCTATGCGCGAAATATTTTACCCGGAAAGCGTCGCGGTCATCGGGGTTTCGAACTCGCCGGACAACATGGGCCAGTCGATCGTTCGCAACCTCATCGAATTCGGCTTTCAAGGGATCCTCTACCAGGTGGGCATCAAAGGCGGGGTCTTTGCCGGCCGCCGGATCTATGAGTCCCTTCTCGACATTCCCGACCCGGTCGACCTGGCCATTATCCTCACCCCGGCCCGGACGGTTCCCGGACTCCTGGAGGATTGCGGCAAGAAAGGAATCCGGCGGGCGGTGGTGGAAACGGCCGGTTTCCGCGAATACGGGGAAGAGGGCAAGAGGATCGAGCGGGATCTGGTCGCCGTCGCGGCGAAATACGGAATCCGTTTCGTCGGGCCCAACTGCATCGGCCTGATCAACATGGAAAACGGCCTCTGCACGCCCTTCCCGCCCCTGAAAAAAGTCGTTCAGCCCGGGGACATCTCCATGATCTCCCAGAGCGGCGGAGTGGGAATGTCCGTTCTCAACCTCCTGGGCAACGAGGGGCTCGGCCTCAACAAGTTCGTCTCCGCCGGCAACATGCTGAACATCCAAACCGAGGAATTCCTGGCCTATTACATCGAGGACCGGGGGACCCGTTATATCCTCCTCTACCTGGAGGGAATCCAGGATGGACGGAAGCTCATGGAAGTGGCGAAGAAATCCACCAAACCGATCGTCGCCTTCAAATCCAACATCGGCCAGCTCGGCCAATCCATCGCCTCTTCCCATACCGCTTCCTTATCCAGCAACGACAAGGTGGTAAATGCCGCTTTTCGGCAGTCCGGGATCATCCGGGTCTACGACGCCACCACCCTGGGGAACGATCTGAAGATCCTGCGCCTCCCCGCGATGAAAGGACGGAATCTGGCCATCATTTCCCGATCGGGCGGGCATGCCGTGATCGCCGCCGACGCCTGCGAGATGTCCGGATTCAAGCTGGCGCCTTTTCCCAAGGAGTTCATCGAAGAAATCGAGCGCCATTTCCGGGCCTCCGTGATCAAGCTGACCAATCCTTTGGATCTGGGAGACCTCTTCGATCTGGAAATCTATCTGAAGATCATCGACCGCACCCTGGCCCAGAAAGATGTGGACGGGATTGTTTTCCTGCACACCTTCCTCGCCGGAGCCGAAGGGGAGAAATCCCGGCAGCTTTTCCGGCGGATTACCGAGCTGACGAAAAAATACGAGAAGCCGGTCGCTCTTTATGTTTCCTCTGAGATCGAGGAGGTAAACTGGCTGAGGAAAAACCTTGATTATCCGGTTTTCACCCAGGTCGTGGAAACGGTTCGGGCGTTGGAGCTCAACCGCTGGTATCACGCGGAGATTCAGCGTCTCCGCCAGCCGGAAGACATTCCTTGCTATCCGGCCGATAAAGATCTGGCAAGGTCACTCTTAGAGAGCGCCCGAACCGAGAAAAGGGACCTCCTCCTGCACGAGGCCGCTGAAATTCTCCGCATCTACGGGATTCCCATGGTCCGGGGGGTGCCCGTGCCCGATGAGGAGGAAGCCATCAAAGCCGCCAAAACGCTCGGTTTCCCGGTGGCGATGAAGGTTATTTCCAAGGAAATCTCCCATAAATCCGATGTAGGCGGAGTGCAGCTGAACCTG
>Ga0316616_100000666_pt1 | contig 11884 bp, 6 predicted proteins | sample OWC_Aug_M1_C1_D1_FD_207660 | JGI IMG/M metagenome (GOLD analysis project Ga0316616, IMG submission 207660) | Wetland soil microbial communities from Old Woman Creek delta, Ohio, United States - OWC_Aug_M1_C1_D1_B | ecosystem: Environmental > Terrestrial > Soil > Wetlands | place: USA: Ohio... | reverse complement strand
GGGCATCGGCTGCTCGAGCCGCATCCCGGGGTACACGACCGCGTACGGGTTCAACAGCGTGCTCGGGCGCGCGCTGCCGATCGCGCAGGGCATCAAGCTGGCCAATCCCGGCCTGCTCGTGCTGTGCGCCGGCGGCGACGGCGACGGCTTCTCGATCGGCGGCGGTCACGTGGCCCACGCCATCCGCCGCAACATCGACCTCACCTACATCGTGATGGACAACCAGATCTACGGCCTCACGAAGGGGCAGCTCTCGCCGACCTCCCGGCGGGGCCTGGCGACGGCGTCCTCCGCCCTGGGCTCGATGGAGAGCCCGGTGAACCCGCTGCTCTACGTGCTGGGCTACGGCGCCGAGTTCGTGGCGCAGGGCACGCCGGCCGACATGAACGGCCTCGCCAAGGTGATCGAGGAGGGCATCCGGTACCCGGGATTCGCGTTCGTCAACGTGCAGTCGCCGTGCGTCACCTACGGGCAGGAAGACCAGATGCTCAAGGCCCAGAAGGCGGCGATGCAGACGCTGGAGTCGACGGGCCACGATCCCGCCAACCGCCTCGCCGCCATGGACCTCGCCCAGGCCTACGGCGAGAAGCTGTACACGGGCGTCTTCTACCGCCACCCGGACCCGGCGCCGACATTCGAGGGCCTCGCGCGGCAGCGTCAGGAGGCGCAGCGCTCCAGCGTCAAGGGCCGGGCCGACGTGCTGAACGCCTTCAAGCTCAGGAAGTAGTCAATCGGCCATCACGCGGCGGTACCGGAGCGAGTAGTGGCGCACGCGCCGAGGGGCGTGCGCCCCGACGGACGCGAGCACCAGGACCGCGAGGAGCAGCGGCACGCGCTGCTCCCAGAGGAACGGGACGAGGCACAGGATCCCGAGTTTCGCGTACACGAACAGCGCGCAGATCTGGTGCGCCCAGTGGGCGGTCGGGTACAGCTCGATCGCGATCATCGCCGCGCCGCTCGCGATCGCCACCCAGAGCAGCGGCAGCAACGCGGCCGCGTCGGCGCCGAATGCGTGCCCGCCGAGCAGCGCGCCGGTGGCGGCCAGGTGGATCGTCCGCGCGCCGATGTTCCACCAGCGGGAGTGGGGCAGCCGGCGCCGGGGGTCGGGAAACAGCAGCGCGGAGAGCGAAGGCATCGGGTCCTTTGCGGGCGTGGCGGCGTCGCCTGGTCGGCCGTCCACCGATTATAGCGGGAGCGAACATGCCGCCGGTCAGGATCCGCGGGGCGATGGGCGACGACGCGAGGTGGGCGGCGGGGCTGCTGTCCTCCTCCGACCCCTGGCTCACCCTCGGCCGCGGGTTCGACGCCTGCCTTGCCGCCTGCACCTCCGCGGCGGACGTGCTGGAGATCGCCGAGATCGGAGGCGAGCGGTGCGGGCTCGTCCTGGTGCGGCCGGCCGGCGTGGCCGGGGCGCCCTACATCGTGTCCATCGCGGTGGCGCCGGCCTTTCGCAGCCTGGGCGTGGGCGCGGCGCTCCTGGACCACGTCGAGCGCACCTACCGGGGGCGCTCGCGTCACCTGTTCCTCTGCGTGTCGTCCTTCAACCCGCGCGCGAGGCGCTTCTACGAGCGCCATGGCTTCGAGGCGGTCGGTACGCTGAAGGCCTTCCTGATCGACGAGGCGGACGAGATCCTGATGCACAAGCGCCTGGCCGACGCGGCTCCGTGACGCCGATCAGCTAGAATACGGGTTCCTCTGCCGTGTAAGGGACGCTGGCAGCCCCTGCCGGTTCCCCATCGAGGCATGCATGTCCACTGACGTCCGCCGGGTCGCCGTCGTGAACCGTGGCGAGCCCGCCATGCGGTTCATTCACGCGGTCCGCGAATACAACCTGGAGCACCGGACCGACATCCGAGTCATCGCCCTGTACACCGAGCCGGACCGGCACGCCCGCTTCGTGCGGGAAGCCGACGAGGCCGTGGATCTCGGCCCCCCGACCTATGTCGACGAAACCGACGGATTGAGGCGGCCGTCCTATCTCGACTACGGGGCGGTCGAGCGGTGCCTGATCGAGGCGCAGGCCGACGCCGCGTGGACCGGGTGGGGCTTCGTGGCGGAGCGGCCGGAATTCGCCGAGTTGTGCGAGCGCCTCGGCATTCTGATCATCGGGCCGGACAGCGGGTCCATGCGCCGCCTGGGCGACAAGATCTGCGCCAAGCGGCTCGCCGAGCAGGCCGGCATCCCCGTCATCCCGTGGGGAGACGCGCCGGCCGGGTCGATCGACGCCGCGCTCGCGCAGGCGGAGCGCCTCGGCTACCCGGTGGCGCTCAAGGCCAGCGGAGGGGCGGGCGGCCGCGCGATCCAGCGGGTCACCTCGCCGGCCGACCTCGAGCTGGCCTTCGGGCAGGTCCGGCGCGACGCGGCGCGCGTGTTCAGCGACCGCACGCTGTTCGTCGAGCGCTGGATGGCCGGGATGCGCCACATCGAGGTGCAGATCCAGGCGGATCGCCACGGGACCATCTGGGCGATCGGGACGCGCGACTGCTCCCTGCAGCGGCGGTACCAGAAGCTGGTGTCGGAGGCGCCAGCGACGGGCCTGTCCGCCGATCTCGAGTCGGCGCTGATGGACGCCGCGGTGCGGCTGGTCGCCGCGGCCCAGTACCGGGACCAGGCGAGCGTCGAGTTCCTCGTGGACCTGTCCGGGCGGTTCTATTTCCTCGAAGCGAACACGCGGCTCCAGGTCGAACACGTCGTGACCGAGGCGACCAGCGGCATCGACCTCGTCAAGCTCGAGATCGACGTCGCTCGCGGGGGCCGCCTCGCGGCCGTGCCGCCGGCCAGCTCCGGGCATGCGATCGAGGTCCGCCTGAACGCGGAAGACCCGTACAACCGGTTCGCGGCGTCGCCGGGCGTCGTCACGCTCTTCCGGACCCCGACCGGTCCCGGGCTGCGGGTTGACACGGGGATTGCCGAGGGCAGTGAGATGCCGCCGGACTTCGGGCCGATGTTCGCCAAGCTCGCCGCCCGCGGCAACACCCGCGAGGAGGCGCTCGGACGCTTGAAGCGGGCCCTCGCGGACAGCGTGATCGTCGTGTCGGGCGGCCCGACGAACCGGACCTTTCTGCTGCAGGTGCTGGATCGCGCGGAGGTCCAGCGTGGCATCGTCGACACGGGGCTGCTCGACCGGCTGACCATCGGCGAGGAGTCGCTCCCGGAGCGCCACGCCAAGATCGCCTTGCTGCAGGCCGCCGTCGAGGCGTACGACACCGAGCACGCCGAGGAGGTCGCCGCGTTCTTCGCCTCGGCGGCACGCCTCCGTCCGACGGTCAGGGCGGGCGTCGGGCGCCCGGTGGAGCTCAGTTACCGGGGCCACCGGTACGAGTTGCGCGTCTTCCGGACGGGCGAGGGGCGCTACCGCATCGCCGCGGGGAACCAGCGCATCGACGTCGAGGTCGAGCGCGACGGGCCGTGCGAGCGGTGGCTGACGACCGACGGACGCCGGTACCGGGTGCTGGCGGCGCTGAGCGGCTACACGCTGCTCATCGAGGTCGAAGGCATTCCGCACGCCATCTCCCGCGCGGACGAAGGCGTGGTGCGCGCGGGATCGCCGGCCGTCGTGGTCTCGGTGCACGTGGACCCCGGCGACGAGGTGGCCGCGGGCGAGCGGCTCGTCACGGTCGAGGCCATGAAGATGGAGACGGCCGTCCTGGCGCCCTTTGCCGGCGCCGTGCGGCAGGTCTTCGTGCTCCCGAACAGCCAGGTCGGCCCGGGGACGCCTCTCGTGCATCTCGACGCCGCGGCCGAGGGCCGGACCCGCAAGACCGGTCCCAAGGTCGTATTCGACGGCGCGCGGTCGGTGGTCGTGCGGGACGGCGGGCGCCCGGTTTCCCGCGGGCGCGCGCTGCTGAAAGGCGTGCGGGCGGGACTGCGCGAGTTCAAGCGGGCCGCGCCGGGGCCCGCGCCCAGCGTACTCCCGGCGATGCGGTCGGTCGTGCTCGGGTTCGATCTCGACGCGGCGGAGGTCGGCCGGGTCCTGCAGGAATACCACCGCCTGATCCAGTCGCTGCCGCCCGCCGATGAAGGACTCCTCAGGGCGGAAGATGACCTGCTCCGGGTCTTCGTCGATGTGCACGCGGTGTTCGGCCGCCAGTCCGCCGACGACGAGGACACCGGCCCGGCGCTCAGTTCGGAGCAGTACCTCTTCAGGTACTTGCGGACGCTCGACTCGCAGGGGGCCGACCTGCCGGCCGTCTTCCTGGACCAGTTGCGCTCGGCCCTGCTGCACTACGGCGTGGCGACGCTCGAGCCGACCGGCGCCCTGCGCGAGGCGCTGCTGGCGCTCTTCAAGGGGCACCAGCGCAACGACCTGCAGGTGCCCGTCATCCGCGCCGTGCTCGAGCGGCGCCTGGCGATCGTCAGGACGCTGGCCCCGGGCACTCCCGCCTTCCTGGCGATCATCGAGAAGCTGATTGCCGCCGTCGAGGGGCGGTCCCCCGACCTGGCGGACCTCGCGCGCGACGTGCACTATCGCTACGTCGAACAGCCCGAATTCGAGCGGGTGCGCGGCGTGGTGCAGGCGAGGATGCTCGACCGCCTGGCGCGCCTGGCCTCGAAACCCGACGGGGCGGAGGCCGAGGCCTGGCGCGCGGAGCTGGTGTCGTGCCCGCAGCCGCTCAGGACGGTCTTTGCCGCGAACCTGGCGCGATCGTCGCAGGCCGTGCAGCGCCTGACCCTCGAAGTGATGCTCCGGCGCGACTATCGCTTCCGGCAGCTCGACCGCCTGCGCCACGCCGCCGGCCTGCCGTGGCCGTTCGTGCTCGCGTCCTACCTGCACGAAGGGCAGACCATCGATGTCGTGGCCACCGGGGGGCGCCTGCACGACGTCCGGTCGCTGCTGGCCGCCCTCCGCGAGGAGGTGGCGTCCGCCCCGGCCGACCACGAGTGCGTGGTCGAGATGTATCTCTGGGAGTGCGACGTCAGCAACATCGAATCGACGGCCGAGATGCTCGGCGACCAGCTCGAGCAGGTGGCCTTCGACCGTCCGTTGCGGCGCGTGGTGTTCGTGCTCGTGCCGGCGTCCGGCGACGGGCCCGGAACGGACCTGCAGTTCCTGACGTTCAGGCCGTTCGGGCCGGGCTTCCGCGAAGACAAGATCTTCCGCGGCCTGCACCCGATGCAGGGCAAACAGCTGGAGTTCACGCGCCTGCGGAACTTCTTCCTGGAGCGCCTGCCCGCGGCCGAGGACGTGTACCTCTTCAAGGGCGTGGCGCGCGAGAACGCGCGCGACGAGCGCCTGTTCGCCCTGGTCGAAGTGCGCGAGGCCACGCCGGTGCGGGACGGCGCGGGACGCCTGATCAGCGTGCCCTATTTCGAGCGCATGGCGCTCGAGGCCTTCACGGCCGTCCGCCGCGCGCAGCTGAAGCGGTCGGGCGAGGAGCGGTGGCAGTGGAACCGGGTGACGCTGTTCGTCCGGCCGCCCCTCGCGCTGAGCCGGACCGAGATCGGCGAACTGGCGTTGCGCATCTCGACGCACGCGCACGGCCTGGGCCTCGAGAAGATCGTCATCCGCGGGACGATGCCGGACGGCGCAGGGGCAGCGGCGGACGGGTCGGCGACCATCGCCCTGGCGGCGGGACGGGCGCCGGTTTTGCAGTTCTCCGCGCCGTCGGCCGAGCCGCTCCGCACGCTGTCCGACTACGACCAGCGCGTGGTGCGGATGCGCCACCGCGGGTTGACGTACCCGTACGAGATCGTGCGCCTGATGACGCCCGAACATGCCGGGCCGGCGTCGGACATCCCCCCGGGTTCGTTCGTGGAGCTCGACCTCGACCGTGCAGGGGCCCTGGTGCCCGTCGATCGGCCCTACGGCCAGAATTCGGCGAACATCGTCGTCGGGCTGCTGACGAACCGGACGGCGAAGTACCCCGAGGGGATGACCCGCGTCGCGCTGTTTGGCGATCCGAGCCGCGAGGTGGGTTCGCTGGCCGAGCCGGAGTGCCGGCGCATTCTCGGCGCCCTCGACATGGCCGGCTCGATGGGCGTGCCGCTCGAGTGGTACGCGCTGTCGGCCGGCGCGAAGATCTCGATGGACAGCGGCACGGAGAACATGGACTGGATTTCGCGCGTCCTCCGCCGCCTCATCGACTTCACGCAGGCCGGCGGAGAAGTGAACATCATCGTCACCGGCATCAACGTCGGCGCCCAGCCGTACTGGAACGCCGAGGCCACGATGCTGATGCACACGCGCGGCATCCTGGTCATGACGCCCGAAGGGGCGATGGTGCTGACCGGCAAGATGGCGCTCGACTACTCGGGTTCGGTGTCGGCCGAGGACAACATCGGCATCGGCGGCTACGAGCACATCATGGGCCCCAACGGCCAGGCGCAGTACTGGGCGCAGGACCTGCGCGACGCGTGCCAGATCCTGCTGCGCCACTACGAGCACTGCTACCGCATGCCCGGCGAGCGGTTCCCGCGGCGCGCCGCGACAACAGACCCCCCGGCGCGCGACGTGCGCGGGTTCCCGCACGACAGCCTCGCGGACGGGTTCAGGACGGTGGGCGACGTGTTCTCCGACGACGCGAACCCCGGGCGGAAGCGGCCGTTCGACATCCGCCGCGTGATGCTGTCGGTGTGCGACGCCGACCATGCGCCGCTCGAGCGCTGGGCGGGGTGGCGGGACGCGGAGATCGCGGTCAGCTGGGACGCCCATATCGGAGGCTACCCGGTCTGCATGATCGGGTTCGAATCGCGGACGGTGCCGCGCTTCGGCGTCGTGCCCGCGGACGGACCGGAGCAGTGGACCTCCGGCACGCTGTTCCCGATGTCGTCGAAGAAGGTGGCGCGGTCCATCAATGCCGCGACGCTCAACCGGCCCCTCGTCATCCTGGCGAACCTGTCGGGCTTCGACGGGTCGCCGGAATCGATGCGCCGCCGGCAGCTCGAGTTCGGCGCCGAGATCGGCCGCGCGGTGGTGAACTTCAAGGGGCCGATCGTGTTCGTGGTCGTGTCCCGGTACCACGGCGGGGCGTTCGTCGTCTTTTCCAGGACGCTGAACGAGAACCTGGAAGTCGCGGCCCTCGAGGGCAGCTTCGCGTCCGTGATCGGCGGGGCGCCCGCGGCCGCGGTCGTGTTCGCCCGCGACGTGGACGGCCGGACCAGGAAGGACGCCCGCGTGAAGGAGGCGGAGGCCGCGCTGAAGGCGGCCGCGACCGACGCGGAGCGCGTGGCCCGGCGCGCGGCGCTCGCGGACGTGACCAAGGCGGTGCGGTCGGAGAAGCTCGGCGAGGTCGCCGACGAATTCGACCGCATCCACAGCGTGCACCGCGCCCTGAAGGTCGGGTCGCTCGACCGCATCATCAGCGCGGCCGAACTGCGGCCGTACCTCATCGACGCCGTCGAGCGCGGGATGGCTCGGGAGATGGAGCGCTGGCTCAGATGCACACCCCCATCGCGGTGATCCTGGCCCGGGGTCTGGGTACGCGGATGCGGCGCGCGGATGCGGCGGCCGCCCTCGCGGACGACCAGGCGCGCGTGGCCGACGCGGGCCTCAAGGCGATGATTCCCGTCGGCCGGCCGTTCCTCGACTACGTCCTCAGCGGCCTGGCCGACGCCGGGTTCGCCGACGTGTGCCTCGTGATCGGCCCCGAACACGGCGCGGTGCGCGAGTACTACGGCGGGGCCGGCACCCCGACCCGGCTGCGGATGGTCTTCGCCGTGCAGGAGGAGGCGCGGGGCACCGCCGACGCGGTCGCGGCGGCGGCGGGGGTCGTCGGCCCGCGCGACTTCCTGGTGCTGAACTCCGACAACTACTACCCGGTGGACGCCTACCGGGCGCTCGCCGCGCTCGACGGGCCCGGTCTCGTGGCGTTCGAACGCGACGCGATGATCCGCGACAGCAACGTGCCCGCCGAGCGCATCAGGCAGTTCGCCGTCATCCGCATCGGCGCCGACGAGTCGATGCTCGACATTGTCGAGAAGCCCGACGAGGCGACGCTCGCCTCGTTCGGGAGCGACGTGTACCTCAGCATGAACTGCTGGCGCTTCGATACCTCGGTCCTCGACGCGTGCCGGCGCGTGCCGCTGTCGCCTCGCGGCGAACACGAGCTGACCGACGCCGTCCGTCTCGCCCGGCGCGACCTGGGCACCCGGTTCCGCGTGATCCGGATGAAGGCCGGCGTCCTGGATTTGTCGAGCCGCGGCGACATCGCCGGCGTGACCGGACGCCTCGCGGGCGTCGAGGTCCGCCTCTGATGGTGCCCGTCGTCGGCGGCCTCGAACGCGCCGGCCTCCGCGCCGGCGCGGCGGCCTCGAAGGCGCGGCTGTTCGCGCGCGCGCGGGCGGCGCTCGGGCAGCCGGCGCGCGAGCCGCGCGCGGCGTTCTTCGTGCCCGGGCGGATCGAGGTGCTCGGCAAGCACACCGACTATGCCGGCGGCCGCAGCCTGCTCTGCGCCGCGGAGCAGGGCTTCTGCCTCGTGGCCGCGCCGCGGCGTGATCGCCGGGTCACGGTCGTGAACGCCGAGACCGGCGAGCGGGCGGACCTGGCCCTGGACCCCGACCTCCAGCCGGTCCTCGGGCACTGGAGCAACTATCCGGCGACCGTTCTCCGGCGCGTCGCGCGCAACTTTCCGGGGGCCGCAACCGGCGCCCGCCTCGCCTTCGCCAGCGACCTGCCGCCGGCGTCCGGGATGTCCAGTTCGAGCGCCTTCATGATCGCCGTGTTCCTCGCGATGGCCAGCCTCAACGACCTGGACGCGACCCGTGTCTACCGGGAAGCCATCGGCAGTCCGGCAGACCTGGCAGGCTACCTGGGTACTGTGGAGAACGGCCAGACCTTCGGTCCGTTGATCGGCGACAAGGGCGTCGGGACGTTCGGGGGCAGCGAGGATCACACCGCCATCCTCTGCTGCCGCGCGGCGACGCTGAGCCAGTACCGCTTCGCGCCGGTCCAGTTCGAGCGCGACGTGCCGATGCCTCCCGGGCACGTGTTCGCCGTGGCTTTCAGCGGCCTGCTCGCGGAGAAGACCGGCGCCGCCCTGGCCACCTACAACCGGGCGTCCCACGCGGCGGCGAGAGTCCTGCAGATCTGGCGCGAGGCGAGCGGCCGGCAGGCGAGCACGCTCGAGTCGGCGGTGGCGGACGACCCGGGCGCGGCCGAGGCCATTCGCGCGGCCGTCGCCGCATCGGGAGACACGGCGTTCGGTGCCGGCCTCCTGCGGACGCGGTTCGATCAGTTCGTCCTGGAAAGCCGCACGATCGTGCCCGGGGCCGCCGACGCGCTCCGTGACGGCGACCTCGGCCGCTTCGGGGCGCTCGTCGACCGGTCGCAGCAGGCCGTCGAGGACTGGCTGGGCAACCAGGTGCCCGAGACCGTGTCGCTCGCGCGCGAGGCCCGGCGCCTCGGCGCCGCGGCCGCCTCCGCGTTCGGCGCGGGGTTCGGCGGCAGCGTCTGGGCCCTCGTGGCCGAGGCGCAGGCGGCGGACTTCCTGCGAGAGTGGCAGCTCGCCTACGAGCGCGCGCACCCGCAGGCCGCAGTGCGGGCCGTGTTCTTCGAAACGGCGCCGGGTCCGGCCGCGTTCCGCCTCGCGTGACCGGCTGCGGCCGCTGTCGCCCCGGGCAGGACCGGCGGGCGGCGGGCCGCAGACGTCGGACCGCCGTCTCTCGAGTAGACTGCACTGACCCGTCGCCGCCGAGCGCGACGCCCGAACGCCTGGAAGGCTGACCGATGACCGAGACCCGACGCCGCATGTTCGTCCTCGACGATGGCCGGAACGTGGTCGTCACCTTCATCCTCGTGTGCTCGCTGTTCCTCCTCTGGGGGTTCTGCAACGGGATGATCGACGTGATGGACAAGCACTTCCAGACCGAACTGCACCTGACGCTGGCGCAGTCGGCGTGGGTGCAGTTCGCCCACTACCTCGGCTACTTCCTGATGGCGATTCCGGCCGGCTGGCTCGCCACGAAGCTGGGCTACAAGGGCGGGATCATCGCGGGGCTGCTGCTGGTGGCGGTCGGCGGGTTCTGGTTCATCCCCGCCACCAGCATCGGCGCGTTCTGGGCCTTCCTCGTCGGCGTGTGCGTCATCGCGGCGGGCCTCACGTTTCTCGAGACCATCGCCAACCCCTACACGACCGTGCTCGGCAGCGACCGCTACGCCGCCACGCGCATCAACCTCGCGCAGTCGTGCAACGGCGTTGGCTGGATCTTCGGCCCGATCGCCGGGGCGGCGTTCTTCTACGGCAAGGACGCGTCCGGCAACAGCACGGGAGCGGCCACGCTCTGGATCCCGTACGCGGCCGTCGGCGTCGTGGTGCTGCTCCTCGCCGTGGTGTTCTACTTCGCGAACGTGCCCGACGTCCGGATGAAGGACGACTATCACCTGGATGACGGCTCGGCCGACGCGCCGCATTCGATCTGGACGCACCCGCACTTCGTGTTCGCGGTCGCGGCGCAGTTCCTGTACGTCGCGGCGCAGGCCGGCATCTTCAGTTTCTTCATCAACTACATGACGTCGCAGACCCCGCCCGTGCCCGAGGCCTGGCGGACGGGCGTGCTGGCGGGGTGGATCGAGCAGGGGCAGGGAGGCCCCCTCCGCCTGACCGACCAGGGCGCGGCGACGCTCGCGTCGCTCGGCTTCGTGTGCTTCCTGGTCGGGCGGTTCACGGGGGCGGGGATCCTGCGCACCTTCGCGGCGCACCGCGTGCTGGGCCTGTACGGCGTCGTCAACGTGATGGTCTGCCTGCTCGTCGTGCTGAAGCTGGGGTGGTTCTCGGTCGCCTGCGTGTTCCTCAGCTACTTCTTCATGTCGATCATGTTCCCGACCATCTTCGCGCTCGGCATTCACGGCCTCGGGGCGCGCGCCAAGAAGGCGTCGGCGTTCATCGTGATGGCCATCATGGGCGGGGCCATCCTGCCGAAGCTCATGGGCGCGGTCGGCGACGCCTACGACATGTCGCGCGCGTTCGCGGTGCCCATGGTGTGCTTCGCGGCGGTGGCGGCCTACGGCTACGCGTGGCCGCGCCTCAGCCGGACCGGCGGGCGGGCGGCGGTGAAGGCCCTCGGCGGGCACTGACCGGCCGCCCGCGCTTCGGGCTCGCCGCAGGATCGGGCGCGGCCGCGGCTCGACCTTCGCAGCGGTTACGGCGTCGGCGGCTCGTAGCGCGCCTTCAAGGCGCGGTAGTCCGTCTTGCCTGTGCCGAGGACGGGGATCGCGTCGACGACCGTCACCTGCCGCACGTAGTGCAGCGCGCTCAGGCCGGCCTCCTTGATCAGGGCGTTGACCTCGCTGCGGTCGGCCGGGCGCCTCGTGAAGAGCACGACGTCCGGGTGCTCGGGATGGCCGACGGCCTCGACGGCAATCACCGGCCCGTCGTCCGCTTCCCCGAAATGCTTCAGCAGCACCGCTTCGATGGCTGGCAGCGACACCATCTCGCCGCCGAGCTTGATGAATCGCTTGAGCCGTCCCTTGAACGTGAGGCGTCCGTCGGCCGCGGCGCAGACCAGGTCGCCGGTGCGGTACCAGTCCCTGCCCTCGAAGGTCACGAACGGCGATTCGCCGGCGTGGTTCAAGTACCCGGTGAACACGCTCGGCCCCCGCACGAGCAGCATCCCTGTCTCGCCGGGCGCCGCCCGCCGCGTGAGTTCGAGATCCACGACCGCGCCTTCGAGCGACGGCATCAGCCTGCCGATGGTGCCCGGCACGGGCGCGTCCATCGGGTTCACCGCGACGACCGGCGAGCACTCGGTGATGCCATACCCCTCGAGCACGATCGCCGACGGCCACCGCTCGGCGAGCGTCGCGAACAGCGTGTCGGGGCACTTCTCGGCACCGGTCACGGCAAGCCGGAGGCTGGCCAGCTGCCGGTCGGCGGCCACCCGCACGATGCCGCCGAGGAATGTCGGCGTGCCGAAGAGCACCGTGGCCTTGTAGGTCTCGACGACTCGC
>Ga0316616_100000665_pt1 | contig 11888 bp, 9 predicted proteins | sample OWC_Aug_M1_C1_D1_FD_207660 | JGI IMG/M metagenome (GOLD analysis project Ga0316616, IMG submission 207660) | Wetland soil microbial communities from Old Woman Creek delta, Ohio, United States - OWC_Aug_M1_C1_D1_B | ecosystem: Environmental > Terrestrial > Soil > Wetlands | place: USA: Ohio... | reverse complement strand
ATCCACTGCTTGAACCGGAAGGGGCCGGTGCCGACGGGGTTGCGCGCGAAGCCCTCCTCGCCGAGCTTGTCCATGGCAGCCTTGGAGACGAAGGCCACGCCGGTTTGGAGCTTGGCCAACCCGATGAGGAAGCCGGCGTTCGGGTTCTTGAGCTTCAGCCGGAGCGTGGTCTGGTTCACCGCCTCCGCCGAGGCGAGATTCGCCAGCTGCGACTTGAGGAACGCCTTGGGGTGGTCGCGGCAGCGGAGGAAGTTCCAGGCGGCGACCTCGGCAGTGAAGGGGCTGCCGTCGTGGAAGGTGACCCCACTCTTCAGCTTGAACACGATGGTGGAGAGATCGGGCTGCTCCCAGGATTCGGCCAGATCCCCCACCAGCCTCTGCTCCCAGGTCTTCGCATCCGCCAGCTGCAGGCGGACCATCATGTTGTACATGGCCCCGCAGCCCAGCATGTCCGCCCCCATGGTGCTGAGGTGCGGGTCCATGGTCGGGTAGGTCCAGGGGGTCGAGGCCACCAGGGTGCCGCCGCGGCGGATCCCCGGGGCCGGCGCCTGGCCCGCCTGCGAGGAAGAGGCGACCAGCGGGATCGTCGCCATGGCCGAGGAGAGCAGAAACTGTCGTCGGGTCACGCCGCCCGTCGGTCCGCTACGCTTGTGCACGGCACGTCTCCTCCTCGCCCGCATGATTCGCGACCGCGGTCCCGAGTCATCACGCAAATGACCAAGTCCAAATTCTCAACGACCAAAATGGAACCAGCCGTGTGTCTAGCCATCACAGCGCCTGAGGCTCCGCTCTGCCATTGGGCTGTGCGAAATTGCTCTTTGCTTCATTCGGCCCGGAGAATTCACGAGCACCTTCGTGCATTCTCCGGGCCAGCGGCCTGTTACGCCCCGCCCAGTCCGTAGCTCGCCGGCTCGTACAGCCGCCCGTACGTCGCCGTCATCTCCTCGATCAGCTCCCCCTCGGTCGCGGGCAGGCTCGCCAACTCCTCCTCGATCCGGTGCAGCCACTGCGCCTCGGACTTGGCGAGCGTCAGCCGGCCGGTCGCCGTGCCCTCCTTGAGCAGGCGGACCGCCGTCTGCCCGGCCGCCACCGTGCGCCGGTAGTCGTCCGGCGCCGCAGCGATGGCCCGGGCGATCTCCCAGGTGGCCTCGGGCGACAGGATCACCGCCTGCGGGCTGAGCCAGCGGTCGGACTCGGTCAGCCAGTCGCGAAGGGTGAGGCTGCCGCCCCGCTCCAGCGCCTGGTTCATCAGCCGGCAATCGTAGATCAGCAGCTCCGCGAACGCCTCGGGGGCGTTGCCCGAGAGCAGCCGCACGTTCTGGACCGACTCGTTGCTCCACAGGTCGCACATGGCCGCCGCGATGTTGCCCAGCGGGCTGAAGTGGGCGCAGCTCGCCGACTTGCCCTCCATGGAGATGGGGACGCCGGCGACGGCCTTCATGACCGGGCCCTCGTAGGCGCAGTCCTTGGACGGCCCCACCGCCCCGTGCTCGAAGGCGACGAGGCTCCGCGGCGCGGTGAGCGCGCGGTCCACCGCCGCCAGGACCTCGGGCAGCATCCCCTGGTGGGCCAGCTGCATGGCCGTGTTGGCGAAGCCGCAGGCCGTATCCCCGCCCGCGAGCACCCCCGGCCGCGACCGGCAGACGTCGCCGATGCGGTCCCAGAGCCAGGCCATGTCCCGCGCCGCCAGGACCCCCAGTCCGAAGACCAGCCCGCGCACGTCCCCGAACAGCAGGGCCTCGTCGTGAACCTCCTTGCCCCCCACCGACTCGATGGACAGGATGTGGGCGCCCGCGTCCGCGCAGCGCTCGAAGGCCTGCTGCACCTTCTCCCAGGCCTCGCCGCGGCGCAGGATGGGCGGGCGGACCTGGTCGCGGAGGTCCGCCGGGGTGACCCGCAGGGCCGAGCGCAGCCCGTCTGCGCGGTGCGCCCTCTCCAGATGCCGCCGCAGCAGGGCGGTGATCTCGGCGCCCCAGGCGGGCCGGTCGGTCATGGGGGGCAGGTGCTCGAACTCGAGCACGATGCCCGGGACCTTCAGGGCGACGGCCCGGCGCAGGATGCCCTCGGCCATCTCCTCATAGTGGGCGACGACCTCGGACCAGGTGGCCTCCGCGATGGTGATGGGGGGCAGCGTGAAGTTGACCTCGGGATAGACCTGCCCGCCGCCGATGGTCAGCTCGAAGCCGCAGCGGACCGGCCGGGGGGCCTGGCCGAAGACGAGCCCCGAGGGGCTCGAAACCGCCAGCGTGGAGAATCGGGTCCCGGGAGCGGAGTTCGCCATGGTGGTTACCCTCGCGGCCCGATGGAGGAGAGGTCCGGGGCACACGGAGTCCCGCCCGCGCACGAGGGGAGCGCCCTGGCCGGAGTCTTCTGCCGTCTCCCCACACGACCCCCCACCGGCACAAGACTGGATGCAGGAATGCTGATCAACGACGCTAGGCGGGCCGACGCTAGCACCGCCTCGCCCGCCCCGTCCAGCCGGGACGCGGCTTTGTCACCTTTTTCAGCCATTACGGGGCGGGCGCACCCCGCACCGTGCAGTGCTCACGCCAGGCACGCCAGGAAGGCCACCGGGATTCGCTCCTGCCCGTCTTCGCGGCCTTGGCGTTCTGTGCGTGAGAGATCCGGTCTCACCGCGCCCCGGCTGTCGGGGCGGCCGGCCGGTACTGCAGCCGCGCGAACGCCGCCAGCATCGCCTCCGCATTCTCCAGCGGCACGTCGGTGTTGATCTGGCCGTAGCCGATGTAGCCCCCGTTGTGCCGCCCGAAGGCGGCGTACAGCCGCTCGACGTAGGCCGTCACCTCCGCCGGGGTCCCGAAGGGCAGCACGTACTGCCGGTCCATGTCGGCCCGGAAGCCGACGCGCCCGCCGAAGCGCCGCCCCACGGCCTCGATGTCCATGCAGGACATCTGCGGGTTCAGCTCGTCGAACCCGATCTCGATCAGGTCCTCCATGATCTCGTCGGTGACCCCGTCCGAGTGCAGATGGGCAAAGCAGCCGGCGCTCTTGATGGCCGCCACGATCCTGGCGTAGGCCGGTTTGTAAACCTTCCGCCAGTACTCGGGCCGGATCATCAGCGTCTCCTGCGTGCCCCAGTCGTCGTTGACCAGGATGCCGTCGATGTACTCCCGGTGGCGCAGCAGGATCTCCACGCGCTTCAGCAGGAACTCGGTGATCCGGTCCCGCAGCGCGTACAGCTCCGGGCGGTCCTCGATGACGTCCATCAGCGAGTTCTCGAAGCCGCGCAGCCAGTTGGTCTGGTGCCAGAGCGTCCCCACCTCGACCAGGGCGTAGTGCTGGTGGCCGTCCGCCCGCACCGCCGCCACCATCTCCTCGACCCCCTGGATCCCCACCGTGGGCTCGGGCACCTTGAAGCGGGCGAGCGCGTCCCACTCCTCCAGGGGGTGCCCGAACACCTGGCCCAGGTAGTCGTCGTTCAGGCTGTCCCAGACGCAGCCCCACTCGTCCGTCACGCCGCGGAGAGCCCCGCTGGATTCCGCGACGCCCCGCCGGAAGGCGAACCAGGCGCGCGTGGAGGGCGACAGCAGCACGTCGGCCGGGTAGCGCGCGTAGAGGGCCTCGAGCCGGCCGGCGTGCCGGCGGAAGGCGCCGGGGATCGTGCGGTGCATCGTCGGAACGCGGTCCGGCCCGGCGAAGGTGAGGGCCCGTGTGTAGCGTTCTCGGCTGTTCATGGCTGGTCCTCGCGACGATAGCCGGCGGGGCCCTTCTTCCGCGGGGGCCCTGCCGGCTCGCCGCTGCGTCTCACTTGACGGCCTGGATCTTCTCGCGCAGCTCCTTCGTTCAGACGCTGTCGTACGTCTCGCAGAGGGGCTTCCTGGCCTTGCGGAAGGCCGTCTGATCCGGCTCCACCGCCGTCATTTGGCGAGGATCCAGCGGAAGGTGGAGGCGGGCTGGGCGGGAAGCGTCGGAGAGGAGGCGCCCAGGGCGGAAACCGCGGGACCTGACTCGCCGTGGCTCGTCATCCGCGCATACCCCTCGTGGGAACCGAGCATTCGCCCCGGCATGGGAGCCTCGGGCCGGAGCCACTGGGCCGTGCCGTTCCGGCTGGCGCACCTACGTACCAGGACCTGGCGCGCTTGTCAATCGAAACCGGGGGCGAAACCGGGGGCGAAACCGGGGGCAGCCGTGCGGTCTCGGGCCCGGTCAGATGTCGGCGATCCCCAGGAACGCCGCCACCTGCTCGAGGGACCGCCAGGTGTCCTCCGGGATGGGGATACCGTCCCGCAGGCGTGCGGTCCGCGTCCGGCTCTCGGGATCCCCTGGGACCAGGACCTCCGCGACGCCGGGGGCAGGCGCCACCGCGCGGACGCGGCGGGCCATCTCGTCGGCCTGCCGGGTGAAGTCGGCCAGGGGGCGGAGACGGGGAAGGACGGCGAGCGAGTGCGGGGTGGGCGAATCCGGGGAAACGCGGTGGCGGAACCTGGGGCGGTCGGCCTCTCGCCGGGCTACTGTGCCGGGTTGCCCAGGAGCTGTCCGGCCGCAGGCATCACGATCTGGATGTAGGACTGCGCCCGCATCCTGACCAGCCACTCCTTGCGCTTGACCTGGAATTTCTCCTCGAAGACCTTCTCGCGGACCGCGTCCCGGACCTCGGCGTACGGGGCCACCGGCTCGACCCGCCGGCGGTCCACCCGGATCAGGTGCCAGCCCGATTCGGTCCGGATGGGGGAGCTGAAGTCGCCCGGGGCCAGCCCGAAGGCTACCGACTCGATCGCCGGCGCCAGCTCTCCGCGCTTGACCGTCATCCGCTCTGCGCCCGCGCCGCCCCCCGAGACCTCCCGCGCGACCGCGTCGAAATCGGCACCGGCGCGGAGCTTGGCCAGCACCGCCTCGGCGCGCGCCTGCCCGGCCGCCTCGTCCTCTCCCGGCCGGGACGGGATCAGGATGTGGCGGATCTCGGCCTGGGGTTCTCGCCGGAACTCGTCCTCGTGCGTGGCGTAGTAGCGCTTGAGCTCGTCCTCCTCGACGATGATGCTGGAGCGGACCTGGCGCGCCAGCATGCGGCCGATGGCCAGCCGCTCGGTCACCGACCGCTGGACCTGCTCGAAGGTCAATCCCTCGCTCCGGAGCAGCGCGCGGAACGCCTCGTCCGTGGCGACATTGTTGTTCTTCTTGAGCTCTTCGATGGCCGTCTTCACCTCGGCCGGGGACGGAATCGTGCCCTCGCGCTTGGCCACCTGGAGCATCAGACGGCGGTCGATCAAGTCGTCGAGGATCTTCTTCTCCGCCTCGACGACCCGCCGCTCCCGTTCGGACCCGAGGTAGTCCTGGACGATCTTGCGGATGACCGGCTGGCCGTCCTCTTGGACCTCGCTCAGCGTCAACGCCTCTTCGTTGACCACGGCGACGACCCGGTCCAGGACGATGCCCCGGCCCTCGGCGTCCCCGGCAGACGGTGCGGCGCTGGGTGCGGACGGTGGGGCGGTGGGTGCGGACGGTGGGGCGCTGGGTGCGGACTGCGCGGCGGCCGGCCCGGGCTGCCCCACCAGCCCGAGCAGGAGGAGGGCTCCCGCCCCTGCCGTGAGCCCCCGCCACCCCCTGCAGCGGCGGGACGCTCCAGCGCGTCGCGTCACGACTTGGTCCCGCCGGGGGCCCCGGTGCCCGGGACCGCCGGGGTCGGCGCGGCGCCCGGTGCGCCCCCGGCACCGCCCGGCGGCGGGGCCGCGCCCTGACCGACGGGCAGGAGGGACTCCTCGCGGCTGATCTTGGCCGAGGCCTGCAGCTCCTTGATCCAGTCCTGGAAGCGCTGGCCCCGCCGCTCGTCGGCCAGCTTGCGCCGCAGCTGCTCTCGGACGTCCTCCAGCTTCACGGCGGTCCCCTTCTTGCGGTCCATCGACTTGATGACGTGGAAGCCGAAGGGGCTCCGGACCGGCTCGCTGACCTCGCCCGGCTTCAGGGCGTAGGCGGCCTTGGAGAACTCCGGCACCATCTCGGCGTACCCGAAGTAGTCCAGCTCGCCCCCCTTGGGGACCGAGGCCGTATCCGTCGACAGCTCGCGGGCCACCTTCTCGAACGGCTCGCCCTTCTTGACCCGGTCCAGCGCGTCCTTGGCCTCGACCTCGGAGCGGACCAGGATGTGCTTGACCTTCACCTGGTCGCCCGAGAATTCGTCGGGATGGCCCTTGAAGTACTCGTCGACGTCCTTGTCCTCGACCTTGACCTTGGCGGCCACCTCGTCCTGCAGCAGGGCGCGGATGATCAGGTCCCGTCGCAGCTGGGCCACCTGCTCGGCAATCTCGGGCCGGTCGGCCAGCTTACGCTTCTCCGCCTCCTGGAGCAGCAGCTCCCGCCGCACCAGCCCCTCCAGCAGCTGCTTCTGCCCCTCCTTGGTCGCCAGGTACTGCTGCATGGCGGCGGGGGCGCGGCGCGCCTCCTGCTGGATCTCCCGCTCCACGTCCGACACGCTGAAGCTCTTGTCGTTCACCTTGAGAACAACGGGGCCCTTGTCGCCCCCGTCCTTGCTGCAAGCCGCGAGAGCCAGCGCGCAGAGCGCCCCCGCCGCCACCCGGCACCAGATGCCTGTCTTCACTCCGCAAACCTCCTGTGTCCGCAGCCGACGCAGCGCCGGCGCTCAAGAACGGCCGACGCTACCACCCGTTATGAGCCTTTGCAACAGATTTCTGGCCGCCTCCACGCGCGCCTCGGCCGTCGTGCCGCGGGTTTGATACTCCAGCGTGTCGTTCGGCAAGTACTTGAGCCGGCCGCGCTCCGTGCGCAGCAGCTGCAGGATCGTCTCGGGCGCGATGGGGGGATCCGGGGCGAAGCCGACCCGGATGGCCTCGCGCCGCGCGTCGATCTCGCGCACTCGGAGCGAGCGGGCCTGCAGCTTCAGGTCCACGACGGTGAGCAGCCAGCGGACCTCGGGCGGGGCGGGGCCGAAGCGGTCCGCGAGCTCCTCGGCGAACTCCGCCAGGCGCCCCGCGTCCGGGACGGCGGCCAGGCGCTTGTACAGGTTGAGCCGCAGCGTCGGGTCCGGCACGTAGGCTTCGGGGATGTAGCCCTCCGCCCGGATGCGGATCACCGGGTCGAGCGCTGGCACCACCGGCTCGCCCTTCAGCTCGGCGATCGCCTCCTGGACCAGCTGGGTGTACAGGTCGTATCCCACGGCGGCGATGTGGCCCGACTGCTCCGAGCCCAGCAGGTTCCCCGCCCCCCGGATCTCCAGGTCCCGGCTCGCGATCTTGAAGCCCGAGCCCAGCTCGGTCAGCTCCGCGATGACCTGCAGGCGCTTGCGGGCCACCTCGGTCATCCCCCCGTCGGCCGGGATCAGCAGGTAGGCGTAGGCCCGGTACTTGTCCCGGCCCACGCGGCCGCGCAGCTGGTAGAGCTGGGCCAGGCCCAGGGTGTCCGCCCGGTCGATGATGATGGTGTTGGCCGAGGGCACGTCCAGGCCGGACTCGATGATGGTGGTGCAGAGCAGGACGTCCACCTTCTTCAGGTAGAACTCCACCATGATCTTCTCGAGGGCCGTCTCGCTCTGCTGGCCGTGCGCCACGGCCAGGCGGGCCTCGGGCACGAGCTGCTTGAGCTGGCGTGCCACGCTGTGGATGCTCTCCACCCGGTTGTGGACGAAGAACACCTGCCCGCCCCGGGCCAGCTCCTGCCGGATGGCCTGGGCGATGACCTCGGGGTCGGTGGGGGTGACGTAGGTGCGGATGGCCAGCCGCTCCTCGGGCGGCGTCTCGATGAGGCTCATGTCCCGCACCCCCAGCGTGGCCATGTGCAGCGTCCGCGGGATGGGCGTGGCCGTGAGGGTCAGGACGTCCACCTCGCGCCGCAGCTTCTTCAGGGCCTCCTTGGCCGCCACGCCGAAGCGCTGCTCTTCGTCCACCACCAGCAGGCCCAGCCGCTGGAACTGCACGTCCCGCTGCAGCAGCCGGTGCGTCCCGATGGCGATGTCCACCGTCCCCTCCGCCAGGGCGCGCAGCACCTGCCGGTTCTCCGCCGCCGGGCGGAAGCGGGACAGCATCTCCACCCGGAACGGGAAGCTGGCGAAGCGGGCGCTGAAGGTCTGGTAGTGCTGGAGGGCCAAGACCGTGGTCGGGACCAGGACCGCGACCTGCTTGGCCTCCATGGCCACCTTGAAGGCGGCGCGCAGCGCGACCTCGGTCTTGCCGTAGCCCACGTCGCCGCAGACCAGCCGGTCCATGGGCCGCGGCGCCTCCAGGTCGCGCTTCACGTCCCGGATGGCGCGCAGCTGGTCGGGCGTCTCCTCGTAGGGGAAGGCCGCCTCGAACTCGCGCTGCCAGGGGCTGTCCGGGGGGAAGGCGTGCCCCGGCAAGACCTGCCGGGCGGCGTAGAGCTTGAGCAGCTCCTGGGCCAGCTCCCGGACGCTGGCCCGGACACGCTCCTTGGCGCGGGCCCAGGACGTGCCGCCCAGCCGGTCCAGCGCGGGGGCCGCCGCGGACTCGCCCCCGACGTAGCGCTGCACCAGCTGCAGCTTCGAGACCGGCAGGTACAGCGAGTTGGTGCCGGCGTACTGCAGCTGCAGGAAGTCCCCCTCCTGCCCCCCCACCGCCAGCTGCCGCAGGCCGAGGTACCGGCCGATGCCGTGGTCCACGTGGACGACGTAATCGCCCTCCTTCAGGTCCTCGAACGAGCTGAAGGGCAGGGCCTCCCGCGGCCGGGCGCGCCGGCGCGGCAAGGCCCGCGCCCCGAAGATCTCGCCCTCGGTGAGCAGCGTGACCCCGACGCTCGGCAGGCGGAAGCCCGCGCTCAGCTCCCCGCTCCAGATCGTGATGCCGCCGGCCTCCGGCACCTCGCGGCCCAGCCGCGCGCCCAGGTCGTGGTCGCGCAGGATCTCCTGCAGGCGGCGGGCCTGGGCCTCGCTCCGGGCCACCAGCGCGATCCGCTCCCCGCGCCGCCGCCAGCGGTCCAGGTCCTCGAGGAACGCCGGGATCCGCCCCCGGTAGCCGTCCACCGCCGCCGCCGGCAGCTCCGCGGCCGCGCCCGGGCGCGCCCCGGCGGGGCGCCCGAACTCCTCCAGGAGCAGCGCGGGCCAGGCCTGGGCCCGCTGCCGGAACTCCGCCCAGGCGCTCCAGCGCTCGGCGAGCGGCGGGAACAGGGCGGCCAGGTCCGGCTCGCGCGTCGCCTCGGCCGTCGCCTCGCGCAGGACCGCCGCCGCCCGCTCCTCCAGGGCGGCGGGCTCGTCCAGGACGATCACCGCATCCGGGGGCAGATACGCGTGCAGGGTGGCCAGCTCCTCCTCGAAGTAGGGCAGGAACGCGTCCCACTCCGGGGCGGGCCGCCGCTCGCGGAGCGCGTCCAGGAGGGCCGGCGGGACGGCGGCGCCCCGCTCCAGCGCCGCGGCGCGCAGGCGCTCTTCGGCGCGGCGCACCCCGCCGTCGGTCATCAACACCTCGGCCAGCGGCAGCAGGGTGAGCTGACTCTCGGGCAGGAGCGACCGCTGGGTCTCGGGGTCGAAGCGGCGCAGGGAATGCACTTCGTCCCCGTAGAACTCGATCCGCACCGGGTGGGTGAGCGACGGCGGGAAGCAGTCCACGATGCCGCCGCGCACGGCGAGCTCCCCCGGCTCGCTCACCTGGCCCACGCCCCGGTAGCCCCCCGTGCCGAGGCGCCGCAGCAGCTCGTCCCGCGCGATGAGCCGCTGCGGGTACAGCGCCAGGGCCGCCGCCTCGAGGCGGGCGGGCGGAAGCGTCCTGGGCAGGGCGGCCGCCACGGAGGCCACCAGCGCCGCCAGCTGGCGGCTCTGCAGGCGGTGCAGGGCCTGCACGCGGGCCGCCCGCGCCTCGGGGTCGGTCTCGCGCTCGGGCAGCAGCGCCGCCGCCCCCAGGAAGAACTCCAGGTCGGTCGCCAGTGCGGCCGCGGCCTCGTCGCTCCGGCACACGACCAGCAGCGTCCGGCCCGTCGCCACCTGGTAGGCGGCAAGCGCCAGCGCCCGGGCGGCCCCGTGCAGGCCGTGCAGGCGCACCTCGGCGGGCGCCGACAGGTCGTCGAGCAGGGGCCGCAGCTCGGATTCTCGCCAGAGGAACTGGGGCAGCATGGCGAACCGCGGATGTCAGGAACCAGCGAGCCCGTATTGTTCGCGAACGCGCCTCGCGAACAATGCGGGCTTAACCGGAGCCTTTGCGATGGGTGGCGCAGGACGGATCAAGGAACCCTGGGGCATCTCGACACCGCACCCCTCCCGCGGGACGCGGGACGCGTACCCGGTGCGCCCCCCACCATGGGTCAGTCCGCCCCAGGATTGCCATTGGCAAGTAAGCCCGGATTCTTCACGGTCTTCTCGTGAAGAATCCGGGCTGGGGGGTTCCGGCAGTCGCGTCAGCGGCGGGCGCGCCCACCCGCCTGGGCGTCGACGATCCGCCGAATCAACTCCGTGGTCGAGGTCCCGGCGACGTAGGGGAGACTGCGCACCGTGCCGCCCAGCGACTGCACGAACTCGGCGCCGATGATCCGGTCCACCGTCCAGTCGCCGCCCTTGACCAGCACATCCGGCCGGATGGACCGGATGACCCGCTCCGGGTCCAGCTCGTGAAACACCAGCACCAGATCCACCGCCTCGAGCGCCGCCAGGACCTCGGCCCGCTGGGCGGCCGGGACGACGGGACGGGTCGGCCCCTTGAGCCGGCGCACGGAGTCGTCGCCGTTGATGGCCACGACCAGGAGGTCCCCCAGGGCCCGGGCCTGCTCCAGGTAGCGGATGTGGCCCGGGTGCAGCAGGTCGAAGCAGCCGTTGGTGAAGACCGCCCGGCGGCCCCCCCGCTGCGCCGCGCGCACCGCGCGCACCGCCCCCGTCAGCGACTTCACTTTGCCGGCCGCCCTACGGGGCCTCTCGGCTCTCGGCACTGGGCCCTCCACACGCTTCGACGAGGGCCGCCGCCAGCAGCGGCACCAGCAGCTCGTGGTGGCCCGTCAGGGCAAAGCCGCGGCCGCCCCGGCTGACCGGCCGGCGGACGACGTTCTGCGTGGGTCGGTAGTGCTGGATGAAATCCAGGTTCACGGTCACGAACTCCTGCACCCGGTGGCCGAGGTTGCGGGCCAGGGTCAGCGCCTTGAGGAAGACCTCGGGCAGCAGCACGGCCGAGCCGAGGTTCACGTAGACCCCGCCCCCCTCCAGGTCGGCCACCGCCGCGGCCAGCAGCCGGAAGTCCTGCAGGCTCGCCGCCCCCACCGCGGCCCCGTCGCAGCCGGGGTGCATGTGGACGATGTCCGTGCCCAGCGCCACGTGGACGGTGCAGGGCCGCTCCAGCCGGGCGCAGGCGGCGAGCAGGCTCTGGTCCAGGTGCGGGGGCGCCAGCGCCAGCAGCCGCTCGCCCAGCGCCCGCCCGAACCCGAGCCCGCGCCGCACCCCCTCGCTGACCGCCGCGTTGAGGACCCGGCCGGTCTCCTCGGCCATGCCGAACTCGCCCTCGGCCAGCTGCGCCTCCACGTCCTCCGAGGTGATGCCGGCCCAGGCCAGCTCGAAGTCGTGGATGGCCCCGGCGCCATTCAGGGCCAGGACCGTCACGATCCCCCGCTCCAGCAGGTCGATGAGCACGCGGGACAGGCCAACCTTGATGACGTGGGCGCCCATCCCCAGGATGACCGGCCGCTCCCGGCGGCGCGCCTCGACGATGGCCGCCGTGACCTCGCGGAAGGTGCGGACGGCGAGCTGGTCGGGGAGCCCGGCCAGGAACTCGCGCAGCGTGCCGCCCGGGCGCCAGGGCGTGGCGGCGTCCGCGGCCCGGACCTTGCTCGAGCGGGAGGCCAGGGGGTACGTCCGTACGCCCCGCGGATCGAGGGGCTCGTAGCGGCGCGGCATCAGGGGACCCCCTTGCGCAGGCGGTCCACCTGTCCCGAGAGGGCGCGCAGCTGCACCTCCGCCCAGATCTCGTCCTCCAGCCGCCCCCGGGAGGCGCAGGGCT
>Ga0316616_100000664_pt1 | contig 11888 bp, 16 predicted proteins | sample OWC_Aug_M1_C1_D1_FD_207660 | JGI IMG/M metagenome (GOLD analysis project Ga0316616, IMG submission 207660) | Wetland soil microbial communities from Old Woman Creek delta, Ohio, United States - OWC_Aug_M1_C1_D1_B | ecosystem: Environmental > Terrestrial > Soil > Wetlands | place: USA: Ohio... | reverse complement strand
CTTTCTGGTTCTCTTGAAGGTAGCGCAGGATGGCGCCGGCGGCTCTCACGGCGAGCGGCAAATGAGCACAACCATAGCCTTCCAGGGTGGCCGCACCAAAGTGCTCGAGCAGGCTTTGCTGGGCCGTCTCCAGATCCGACCAGAGTTCGTCGATGCGCGTCAGTGCTCCGAAGCGTTCCAGGTCAGGCAGGTCCAGGTTGCGCGGAACCAGCACCTCCGAAGGATGCAGGCGTTCCAGCTCCGGCATCAGGTGGTCCAGCGGAATCTGGGCAGTGGCAAACTCCGAAGTGGTGATATCAACATGGGCCAATCCTGCCCAGTCGCCATCTACAACCACACTGACCAGGTAGTTGTTGGCGGTTACGTCCAGCAGGCCGGGCTCAACGACGGTGCCGGGAGTGACCACCCGCACCACGTCCCGCTCCACCAGGCCCTTGCCAGGAGGCGTTAATTGCTCGCAGATGGCCACCTTGTGGCCGTGGTTGATCAGCCGGGCCAGGTAGTTGTCCAGGGCATGATAGGGTATGCCCGCCATGGGAATGCGGTGTCCCTTTCCCATCTCCCTGGAGGTCAAGGTGATCTCCAGCAACTGGGAGACCAGCCGGGCATCCTCATCAAACGTCTCGTAGAAATCGCCCAGCCGGAAGAGGACGATGACTTCCGGGTAGCGCTGTTTCACCCGGAGATACTGACGGCGGATGGGGGTCATGCTGGCTTCGCCCATTTCTGCCATATTCTACAACTATTCCGGCCAAAACGCTGTGGCAGACGAGCGTGGGTGGGGAGCAAAAGCCGTCCAATAATCGCAGAAATAAATCACCTCGTGGACGCCCCCTGTGACCATCTGGTGCTGAAGGGGTAGAATGGGCAGTGACCAGGGGTTCGAAACAGAGAAGAAAGGGGACGGACTGTGAAAGTCAACTGGAAGATGATTGTCGTTGTTCTTTTCCTTGGCGTGGCTGTCGGCGGTCTGGTTGTGCTTCACTGCGACTTGAACAACGTTCGGGATGACCTTGCTGCGCTTCACGATGAGGTCGGTTCGGTTGACGCTCGCCTAAGTGGTTTTGAGGCGGAGATGGACAACATAAACACTGCCATTCCGCCGGTCGTAGCCAGCCTAACTGCCGACTTAAGCGCTATCAAGACTGACGTGGATACCATCCAGGTTGACCTGAACTACATTCGCCAAAATGGGCTTCCGTAGCCCAGGGTCATCCCAATTCGCTTGTGTACTGTCAACCTGAGCCTGAATAGGGATGGCATGTCCAGTGACCATCTGGGGCTTAGCGGCAGGGGAAGATAGTCTCAGGGGTTTGAATACTTGCCGCTAGGGGTCAAGCCCTTCGTACCCGAATTCCTTCATGACCTCAGGCACATTTGTGTTGGTTCTCTTGGTTGATATCAGTCGGGAGACAGTATGAGCCTGCATCTGGCTGGCGTCGTAGGGCTCCAGAAGGGAGTCAATGGCAGTCTTGTCCAGGTCCTTCTCAAGCCATTTCTCTTCATCCGCCTGCCTCAGTATCACCGGCATCCTCTTTCGTGTGTTGTGAATCCGTTCCAGCAGAGGATTGGCCCTTGTAGTGATGATGGAAAAGGTCTGTTTCATCTCCCCCGTTCGGTTGTTCAGCCATCTGTCCCATATTCCGGCCAGGGCAAAGGCTTCGTTGTTCGTCAGGGAAATGTGGTAGGGGTATTTCCTGTTACCTTCTTCTCGCCATTCGTAGAAACCGTCCACCAGTACCAGGCATCGCTTCGTCATTATCGAAGCCCTGAATGACGGCTTCTGATGAATCGTCTCGGCCTTGGCGTTCAGGGTTTCAGTTCTGATTCTCTCGGCGGAAACCTCATCCTTCGTCCAGAAAGGCACCAAGCCCCACTGGAAAAGGCTAATGGATTGGACGCTCTCGTTGGCTATCACGGGATGGAGAGGGGCTGAGAATCCCGAATGATGATATATGGGTTCGAAGAGATTCCGCTGCTCGAACTTGGCCTGAAACCTCTTCTCTAGGTAGTCAGCGGTCCTGGCCAGCGAGGTGTGGTAGCACAATCTGAGGCCTCTTTCTAGGTCATTGTAGCATCCAACCTGTCAACCAGGGTCTGGTTGTCGGGCAAAGAAGAAAGCCTACCTTGGGGGGTAGGCTTCTCTTTCTCTTTGTCTCAGACCGGGGGGTGTCCTGCCTAAGACAACACCATCATAATTCACGAAGGGTGGTCATGGATTGGAATCAGGTTAGATAAACCTGAGAAAACGATGAGACTTCTGGAGCGACTTACCTCGCTGGTATCCAGGATAGGCTCAGTGTGACCATCCGGGGCTGAAGGGGTGGAAGAAGATAGAATGAAGTTCCACAATGGGGTGGTGGGGACATGAAGGAAGCCCACCTTCGCAGGCGGGCCTCTCTAGCTTAGAAAGGGGGGTGACCTCTCAGAGCCAACCTCATTGTCTTCTGGTTGACTCCTACTGTATGTGACTTCAATCTCAGCCTCGACACAAAACGAGAAGGGTGGACATCTCTGCCCACCCCTCCCTAGATAGGACACCCCCCTTGGTATCTACTGGAGGTAGCATGACCCTAGATTGCCCATATGTCAAACTCGTTCTAGGGCGGGGAACGGGGTGAGGTGTAGAGGTGCCCCGTTCCTTCAAATCGGGTACTAGTACGGATAGGCAATTACGTAGTGTTACGGATACACTGGCCAGACCAAGTGTTGTAACATTGTCTTGAGGCTGGGGCGTTAGCCGATATTTCATTGTCACACCCTCTCCCTTATGGCCGCACCCAGCCTCCCCCCTTTCAGTTATCTCGTCGGCTGAATCAACATGCGGAATTGTGCAGAGCCTCACAGACGCCCCCTGTGACCACCTGGGGTTGAAGTAGGGCCAGCTTAGGGATAGAAGACTAACCTGTCGCTTGATGGGGGGTGACCAAGCCCTTTTGTGTCCAGCGAAGGTCGAGTGATATGATGGACTCAGCATAGACCAGGCAATGCCAAGTTTGTGAAGGAGGGGGGCGAATGGAGCCGGTTCAGGGGTTGAAGATCCGCATAATCACAGAGAAAGACTTGCCAAGTGTAGTTGAGATAGACGAGAGGATCACCAAAAGAGAAGGGGTATCAAGCGACCGCCGAGCAGCCAGCAGTCACTTCTGGACTTACTACGCCCCTCTGTCCTTTGTGTGTGAATCCAAGGGCAAGATTGCCGGCTTCCTGATTGGCACCGTTGGTGGTCCTGAATTCTCTCTCCCAATGTGCGGATGGATCAACATCGTAGGGGTTGATCCAGAGTACCAGGGTCAAGGTGTCGGCAAAGCGCTAGTGAAACACTTCATAGATACCTGCCAGAAGGAAAAGATTAGGGCTCGATGCTTGATTCCGCGAAGAACTGGGCGTTTTGAGAAGATGCTCTTGGCGCTCGGGTTTAAGCACGGAGAGCTGGTAGACTTTGTCAGAGACCCTCAGTGAATCACGAGCTATTCTCGTCCAAAGTGTATCATCAGCCCCCTGTGACCATCTGGGGCTGAAGGGGTGGACTGGACAGACTAATGAAGCCCCGCTGCGCAGGGGCTTCTCTTGTCTAGATTGTCTAGAGAGGGGGGTGCCACCTCTAGGGCAATCCTAGGACAGGGAGTATTCTTAACACGGAATCCTTGGCCTGTCAAGACTTTCTCATAAGATGTTATGAATCTGTAACCTTATTCGATCATCTATTTCGGGTACCTTTTGAGAGCCTTGACGCCGTCAGGAATAGTGCTACGATGAAGGGTGTTCTCGGGTGGTCAAACCAGCTATAAAAGACTAGGTCCGCCAGAGCAACATAAGGGGGGTGACTGAACTAACTCTGCTGCTACAAAGGCTCACAGGCGGACATCGAAAGATCTCGGGGGCTGGGAAGGTCACCCGAGATCTTTTTGTTATCTATTTGGATGGGGGGAAGATGGTACGCCCCAGCCATCAGAATCAGTCCTGGCGCATCTGGTGATTTGACACAACCGAAGACACTGGTATAATAACAATCCCTCTCGGGTGGTCGAACCAGCCGCAAGAGGCTATGCCCACCAGGGCAGAAGGAAGGGGTTGCCGCCGTCCACTCGCCCGGCAACCTAGCAGGGGTCGATCGGAAGGCTGGAAAGGTCACCCGAGATCTCCTTCTGGGGAAGGGGGCTGCAATAGGCCCCCTTCTCTTTTTGTGCAGCCCCTAGTAGACGCCCCCTGTGACCATCTGAGGCTGAAGGGGGAGGGGGAAAACAGCCGCAGGCGCAGCACCATCTAGACTAGGGACTGTTGGGCCGAGTACTCGGTTGGATCAAAAACGCGAGGGAAGTGCCATTCCAGTTCTCTCTGTGGGTCAGCAGAATACTCCGCCACCTGCCCACGGGCCGTTGATGTTGCAGGCGCGTTCACTGCCATTGGCTGCTATATGTCGGCAGTCGTACCCCCCTTCAACATCTCATCTACCTTTGCACTCGCCTGAGCGATGACGGCACCTAATTCGGCCATCCCCCTTTCAAGTCCTTGTATAGTAACAGCGGCCTGCTTCTTCTCATGTTCAAGGTCTTGTATCGTGGCGGCGGCTTGCTTCCTCTCCCGTTCAAGCTCTTGTATCGCGGCGGCGGCTTGTTTGTTATCATGTTCAAGAGCCCGTGCCATGGCGACGGCTTCGTCCCTCTCGCGTTCAAGCGCTTTCATCTTGGCAACGGTGTTGCCCCTCTCGCTTTCGAGGGACTTGATTCTTTCAGCTACCGCGTCCATCTGCTGTATCAACGATGACTGGCCCATGTCTCTCCCTTCCACTGATCCTCCACTGCCGAAGTGAACACATACAGGCGGCGGCTCAGCATCCCCTGCTGAGTCTGAGGATAGTAACAGACGATTGAGACTTTCAAACCTACACTGGTCCTTCAGGCCCTCTTGTTCCCTAACTTGTCCACGGCTGTCGTCCGTCTTGCCACTCGGGGCACTGGGCACCGCGATGGTGGCAGAGGAGTCAATCGAGTGAGGCGTTGGGATTGGCTGAACCTTCACGAGTCGGGTCTCACAAACTTCGGTATCTATGAGTCTGGCTGCGGTTTCGAAATGCCTTCCTGCACTATGGACAAGCCGCTTAAGAGATGCTGCCTCCATGCCTGTCCACGTAGTCTCATAGAATCCGCCTCTTGCGTAGTTCTTGCCGAACTTGCCTCCTAAGTCGCTCAGTAGCTTGCGGAGCCGGCTCGCACAGCGAATGTAGAGTCGCAATGCTTGCATGAGGCTTGCCCTGGAGTTGCGAGCTTCAGCTGAGGCCGGGTGAGGTACAGCCCTGATCGCTTCAGACAAGGCAGCGAGGTTCATGTGTGCCACTGCCATGGAACGAACTCCCTCTCCTAGCCATTCCTCATGCTCTGACATCAGGTCTGCACCTGCCCGTTCTTCCCCACGCCCATCATTTGTACGACGCCAACGTTCAAATTCTTGATGGACTACGTTGACTTTTGTCACGGCATCGGTCACGGCCCTGATGTACGTCTGTGCTGCTACGTAGCAAGACGCGACCATTTCCAGCCGCTTGTCATCGCTTACGCTCATGCCAGAGCGGCGCACAGCATTGTCAAGAGCGACCATGACTATCCTTCGCTCCTATAACAGCGTGTCACCAAAGCAATAACGTGGTCCATGTCGGAAAGAAAAGTAGGGACGGTACCGCCTTCACCACCCATTCCCCCTCTGGAGGTTTCTCAGAGCCTCTAGGAATCCGCATACGGATTCGTTATGTAAGGATTACTCTCCGATACTACCCCAGCCGACAGAGGTTGTCAAACACATTCTACATACCAAAGGCCTTACGGCGAAGTGGGATGCCGTTGGGCAAGGCTTAGCCAGAACATGTGATGCGGCGCCGAGATCTTCAAGCGAATCTCGGCGTCTCATACGCTCCCATGACCATCTGGGGCTGACTGAAGTGAGGGCCAGGCTAGCGAGTGGAAACTAACCTGGCCCTAGTAAGGAGGATAGGAACAGGCATCATCACAGTGGGAGTCCTAGCAACTGACAGGCAGGCGACGATGAGACGATACTGGTGCCGAGTTTCTCTCCTGCCAGCGCTCTCGATCCTCCTCAAACTGTGCGATAATCTACAATAAAGGCCGCCGCGGGGTGGCGGCGGCGTCCCTCAATCTCGAAATCCCAAACTCCGAATCCGAAATTCAATAGGGCGCAGGGACAGGTCCCTGCCGGGGGTTTGGGGGTGTCCCCCAACTTCTTCTCTTACCCCCAAGAGTGGGGGTCAGGGGGTTGAAAAGGTGTCCTGGGACATTCTCCCCGGCAAAGCCGCTAAACCTGAATTCCTTGACATTCCCAATCGAGCGAACTTAGAATCTAGTAGCACGTATCCTAATGGTTCGTGGCACCCGGAAGCCAGATGGTTCTGCGGAAAGCGGGGCTGGCAGAAGGCAGATCGGTGGAGGTGTACTAGATGGGAAATATCCGTGGGTTGGAGATTGCCCTCATCGTCCTTGCCGTCATTCTCATCTTTGGAGTGGGCAAGCTGGGACAGGTCGGCGGAGCTCTGGGCAAGAGCATCAGAGACTTTCGCCGTGAAAGAGACAAGAAGGACGACTCAGAAGCGGGATCCGCAGACGCCAAGAGTGAGAAGTCCACGGCCAAGTCGGAGGCCAAATCCACGAAGGAGAAGTTCTGCCCCGGCTGCGGTAACAAGATAGCAGCGAACGCCAAGTTCTGCATGGAATGCGGGGCCAAGATGGGGGACTACACCTAGAGGCGAGCTGAGAGGAAGCCTCCGGTACCACTATGCGGCATTCTGAGGAGTTCTGAACACTTCATTCCTATATTCTCCTCTTCTATCTTCTTCCCAGTCAGGGGAAAACCAAGGGACCACGTTATTCCTCTCCGGGTAGCCAGGGGGCAGGGCAGCGAGGGAAGATGGACTTTTTCGGTATAGGCGCCCCAGAGCTACTCCTCATCCTCCTCATCTTCTTCATATTCCTCGGTCCTTCCAAGTTGCCCGAGATGGCCGCCTGGATGGGCAAGGCCATGCGCAAACTCAAGCAGGCGTCAGCAGAAATGAACAAGAACCTGCAGGAGATGTCCGACGAGATCCAGGAGACCAGCAAAGAGACCAAGGGCGCTGCCTCCGGAGAGAAGGGACTGGTCGGGGAACTCAAGGATGTCTCCAAGGAACTGGGTGATGCCGCCAAGGACATCAGCGATTCTGCCAGGATTCCTTCCGGACTCACAAAGGACTTGAGAGAGGTCCCCAAAGAGATCTCATCCGCTGCCAAGGAGACCGCCGTCACTGAACCGAAACGCGGGGATGTCACCAAGAAGCCTGGCCAGGAGAGCCAGCCTTGATGGGCAGCCTGAAGAGCATGTTGTGGGTGCGCAGAGGGGCCGGAGGGGCGCAATCTACCGCGTCCTTGCCCTTTGCCAGATTCTGGGGGAGCATCTCCCAGCAGCGCATTCTTGCTTCGCCAAGAGCGGCGCCAAAGAGGTGCAGGAGCTTCTCCTGCCGGGAGTCCGAGGGTGTCCCTCGGTCCCATATCTCTTCTCCCCCAAGAGTGGGGGCCCTGGGGGTTGACTCTGTGGGCCTTATAGGCACTGACCTATGGTAGCAATCACCAAAGGCAAACGGGACAAAGAGAAGAAGCTGACCCTCCTGGGACATCTTCAGGAGATACGGCGGCGTATGGTCTATTCAACCATCGCCCTCATCATCGCCGTCGCCGTCTCTTTCTACTTTGCCGATGACGTTTTCGACTTCCTGGTCACGCGGAGTCCTTCCGAGGTGCCGCTTATTGCCATCACCCCGACCGAAATGATCGTCATCTACTTCAAGGTCTGCCTTTATGGCGCACTGATCCTGGCGGGGCCTTTCTTCACGTTCCAGATCGTGATGTTCGTCCGGCCGGCTTTGACCCGCAAAGAAAGGTTCTATCTGTATGCTCTGATGCCGGCATTGCTGCTCTTCTTTGCCGCCGGCGCCGCCTTCGCCTGGTTCATCTTCCTGCCGAACGCCCTCGACTTCCTGCTGCACTTCATGGACGACCTGGTCACGTATCAGATCAAGATAGGAGCCCTCATCTCATTCGAGGTCCAGATCATTTTCTGGATGGGCGTTGTCTTCGAACTGCCGATAGTCACATTCTTCCTGGCCAAGATCGGGATATTGAATTATCGCTGGCTGGCCAAGCAGTGGAAATGGGCCTTCGTCGGGTCTTTCGTGATCGGTGCCGCTATCACCCCCACCCCCGATCCCATCAACTGCACCATAGTCTCTGTGCCCGTTTTCTTGTTATACTTGCTTGGGATTCTGACTGCGTGGATAGCGCGGCCAGGCAAGAAGTCGCCAGCCTAGCGGCCGGCCGCACGGCTGTGAGGGAGCGAGTGAGCTCCGGTGAGCTTCGCGGACTTCAAATCCGTTGATGGGCACCTCAAGTGTCCATGGTGGGTTCGACACCCATTCGCTCCCGCCAACCTTCTGCCCAACCCTTTTTGTTTAGAAGTTTGCTTAACACATCTCAAATGATGTTTACGTGCGTGGTTAGCTTTGGAGTTCCGCTCAGATTCCTTCATGCACGCCAACTCCTTGACCTCCAACTTGACAATAAGCTTGGGTGAGAGTGCCTCTTGTTCTCGGGCCAAATAGCCTACATCATCCATCTAGTCGAATAATGTTCCCGAACCTCCGGGCATCCTCTCCTACCGCTTCAGCCCCAGATGGTCACAGGGGGCATCTCTACACTCCAACCCCCTTCCTACCCATGAGTGCAATTATGCTTGGTGGTTCACTTGACTTCCCTGACCATAGCTTGTGTCCACAGTGTGACAGAGTCTTTAGTCCAAATGTATACCCCACCTTGAGGTCTCCATCCCTTCTTGATTGCCTGGTTCACATCGTATCTCAGGTCATCCAAGGTATGTCCGTTGATGACATCGTATTCCATAATCACAATCTCCTCCCTGACCGACATTCTACGCCTTCTCCGCCCATGGCCTCACCAGATGCTCCAGGACTGATTCTCAGACTGGCGGGGTATCATCCTTCCCCCTGCCCACAGATACGTAGTCTCCACACCCCGGATTAAGTAGTTATGCCAATGTACCGCCATTGCCGTTCTGCCACACTATGGCTGGTTGCAGGCGCGGAATGTGTTCTATCTACTGATGAGAGGATTTGTGACAGATTGGGATGGTGGCATAATGAAACGCATGCTGACTTGTGCCTACTGCAAGAGGTTGCCACGATACAGGGCGGGGTATGTATACTTGTGCACCTATCATGCCAAGTATAAGCGGCCCCAGGGGTTGTTGCCACAAAGAATGTTGTGACTGACAAGGACACTCCCCCTCTGTCTCCAGGCTGCGGTTGACCAACTCTGATGGCTCAGCGAAACCCCAGTGTTTCTAATCGTCTTCTAAGTACTCTCCAAGCTGGTTCCAATCTCTCATCATCAATCAGTCCGTATCTTCTAGACAGAGGCAAGCATTGAACAACCCAAGGAGGGTGGCCGGTGAGAGAGCGAGAAGTTAGGAGAATCCTAGAGAATCTGGGGCTGGGGCATCGTCAGGCATCAAAGGAGACAAGTGTCAGAGGACTCTCGAGCAAGTGGCGAAAGTTGCAGAGCCGAGAAATGAGCCAACCAAGAGGTGAGTCCGTAGAACCAGCCTCCACCCCGTCTGGGTCCACCACCTCCTCGTAGGACCCAAGTCTGTCCTCCCCCACCCCCTTCAGCCCCAGATGGTCACAGGAAACGCCCTCTGTATCCAAGATGAGGCTAGGAACCAGACTATTCTGCTTGCGGATTACGGCCCCCAGACCTAGAATGGGCAGGAATTGCGTGACTATTGTCGGTTGCGGAGGTGGCTGATATGAGGTCAAAGTCAGTGATTTGTCTGTCTGTGTTGCTCATGTTGTCAGCACTTGTGGTAGGTTGTGGTACAGGAGGTGGAGGTCTAACCGTGCCTGTCAAGATTGAGAACGCTGACCACGTAGGGGCCATAGCTTTCAACCTGGTGTATGATTCCTCAGTCTTGAAGGTTACGACGGTCAATGTGGAAGACTTGGCAAGGGGCAGCTCTGCACAGTGGGCAATAGTAGGGACAGGCCAGCTGAAGGTGGTTGTACAGAATGCCAACATAAACGGCGATGGCACTTTGGTCACCGTGAAGTGTAAGGCTCTTAACACTACTGGTTCAAGCACGTTGGTTATTCAAGTCCTGGGAGCCACCAGTGGCAACACTGGCGAGGATGTTGGCACCCAGGTCACAGAAGGCCGTTACTCAGCAGCAGACGATTCCGTTGAGGCTCCAGTGATTAGCTTCGGCGCATAGCGCAATCCTGAGCACGACCCCCCTTCATGTCCAGGCTTATGCTAGGTGTATAATGTCGCCAGCGAGTTGTTGCCAGAGGGGGAATCGGTAGATGGCGTTGTTTGACCCGCCTCTATACAAACCTGGGAACATGAAATGCCCCAATTGCGGGCATCCGGAAGGTTGGCGTTACTTTTGGGGGAGAGGTCGTGTATTCCGTTGGCTTGGCTTGTGGAGAGAATGGCGTTGCTCTAAGTGTCAATCTGTCTTGATTTATGACTCCCGGCGGCGGTGGGTCTGGGTGGTGCCGTGGTTGACTGTCATCATAGGCTGGAATGTGATAGTGGTGATGACGGAGCCATCGTGGCCAGTTCTACTAATTGAAGCATTCATGCTCTTCGCCATTGTGTGTTTGTGGTGGCGGTGGTTTGAGTCTTTCAAACTCATCAAGACCACAACGGAAAAGCTCTGCGACAACTGCGGCTGTCGGCTGAAGCCCGGTTTCGATACATGCAAATGGTGCGGAGCAGAAGTGAAGTAGGCAAGCCGTTCTCTCCTACCACTCCAGCCCCAGATGGCCACAGGGGGCGTATGTAGGGCCCGGATTTGTTTCAAGATTTCGCCGGGGCCTGATATTGCTACAGGAAGGGCACGCCCAAACCCATCCCACTTCTCCGTGAGACCCTCTGTGCTCAAGCTGAGGTTGACAGCTTCTATTGCCTGAGTGGTATTATCCAAGTTGAATACCACATACACAATACATGATGGCTGCTTTCCTCATCGGCCACTGGTCATGGCCTGAAAGCACTGGTTAGGGGAGCGGGCGGAGGTGGTGCCTATGCCGCATTCACAGCGACTTCTCAACCCTAGGCCAGAGGCGAAGTCGCTTCTTGGGTAACTAAGTGGCCGGACACAACCAACAACAAGGAGGGCAAAGATAGTGGCTAAGTATCTGGTTCTGTGGGAAATCGACTGGACCAAGGTGCCTGTGGATGCGAAGGAGAAGAACACTCTCGCGCTTACTCTCGCCGAGTTGGTCAAAGCAGATATGAAAAAGGGCTTCATGAAGGACTGGGGAATGTTCCCTGGGGAACTGAAGGGATACGCTATTGCCGAAGGCACTGAGGTCGCCGTTACGACTGAGTTTATGAGGTCTGTCCCGTATGCCAAGCACGAGGTTCGTGTTGTTGCCTCTGTCGCCCAGGTGGAGGAGGCAATAAAGGCCTTGATGAAATAGAGAAGCCAGGCGGACAGTACCCATGGGGTAGCGGAGATGTCCACCATTCTTCGTTTCCTCCCCCTACTCCTTCAGCCCCAGATGGTCACAGGGGGGCGTTTGCAGGCACCTACCTGCGCAGAGACAAAGCAGCCGCGACCCTCCGTGTGCAAGCTGATGTCCGGTATATAATGGCACCTACATTTGAATGAAAGGGTGTTGATGGAAATGGGGACCCTAGTTCATAGACCTTGTGGCTGGTGTGACGGTTCCGGAGAGGTGGAGGTGGGTACTGAGTCGAGAACCAAGGTGAAGTGCGGCGTATGTGGTGGGCTCGGCTATTCGGCGATGGATAGTGATTCAACTGTTT
>Ga0316616_100000662_pt1 | contig 11897 bp, 10 predicted proteins | sample OWC_Aug_M1_C1_D1_FD_207660 | JGI IMG/M metagenome (GOLD analysis project Ga0316616, IMG submission 207660) | Wetland soil microbial communities from Old Woman Creek delta, Ohio, United States - OWC_Aug_M1_C1_D1_B | ecosystem: Environmental > Terrestrial > Soil > Wetlands | place: USA: Ohio... | reverse complement strand
ACTCGGTCCCCGGCCAGGGGCCGAACGCGGCATCCGTGCCGACAAAGACCGTGACCCCTTGCGCTCGCATGTAGTGCAGGAAGGGCCAGCGGACTCTCAGCATGCTGAGCCACCATTCGTCCTCGGCCGTGCGGCCGGCGCCGGATTCGTCCGGGAAGAGGTATGGGCGTGGGATGATCGCGTGGTCCACGCGGACGTCGTTTCGCACCATCCATTCGACGGCTGTCGTATCCGTCACCGTGGTCCGCGGATCGGCGCCGATCCAGGAGCAGTGCTCGATGGTGTCGATGCCGGCTTCAGCGGACAGCCGGATGCTGTCGGTGGAGATGGCATGGGCAACGACCTGGAGGCCGAGGCGGTGGGCGTCCTGGACAGCCGCGCGCACCTCCTCGAGCGTGTATTGCGAATGGGTGATATTGGTTCCAGGCGTCGTCGTTCCGCCGCTGACGATCAGCTTGACGAAGTCCACGCCTCGACCGGCCAGCGAGCGCACCGCCTTCCGGACCTCGTCGGCGGTGTCCACGCCCCAATCGGAATAGATGTGGCCGGCAGTCGTCGTGACGGGTCGCCCGCAGGCCAGAATGCGCGGGCCAAGAAGCTGGCCGGCGGCGATGGCATCGCGGAGTGCGAGCACGGTGAAATCGTCGGCCCCACAATCGCGGAGCGTAGTGACGCCGCCGGCCAACGCCAATTGCGCGTATTGTGCGGCCCGCACCAGTTGCCGCTCGGGATCTCGGAGCAGCAGGCGCGTGCGGTAGTCCTTGGAGGAATACGCCGTGTAGAGGCTCTTGTCCCAGGTAATGTGGACGTGCCCGTCGATCAGGCCGGGGAGGAGTGTCATGCCGTTGGCGGAGAGGGTCGGCGCGTCAGCCGGTACAGGCACAGCCTGACTGGGTCCTACAGCCGCAATCCGGCCGTCTGCGCCGATGAGAATCGTGCCGGGGGAGACGGGGGTCGGGCCACTGGCCGTGATGAGCTGCGCCCCGGTGATGGCGAGCCGGATGTCCATAGGACTCCTTTCCGTGCCGCCAGGATCGCCCAAAGCGGATCACGCTGTCAAGAGCCGGTTGGGGTTCCGTCAAACCCGCTAGCGCGCCGCAGCGGGCGCTGCGGCGCGCTAGCGGACTCTTTGCGCCATGCGCTATGCTATTTCACGTCGGGGTTCGGCAGCATGAAGTCGCGTATGAGGTTCACAAGATCGTGCCACGACGACGTGAACGCGCGCAGCGTCCGCACGGTGGCCCCATAGCAGTCGAATTCCTCCACGGTCATTCCGTCGGGCTCGTACGCTCGGCGGAAGTCGGCGAACTTCTCGTACAGCAGGTCAAAGTATTCCTTGGGAACCGGGTTCTGCATCCGCTCGATGACCGGGACGTCGGAGCCGTTGAACTGGAGCTGCCAATCGTAGGGAATGGTCATGGAGAGATCGCCGCCGATCAGCTCTGACCAGTGCATGTGGTGCCGGTAGGCCGCGGCGAGCAGGCGGGTTCGATATCCGCGCTGCTGGTAGATCTCGTACGCTTTCTTCATGGCGGCGATTCCCGCCCAATGGAAGGCGCCCGGGTCGACGACGATGGTGTCGCGCTTCGCGACGACCTGCATCCAGTCATCCAGGCGGCCGATCATGATGGTGCAGACCGGCGTCATGTCGGCGACGGATTTGTCCTCTTGTTCCCGACGCCGCAGACCCCGTTCCACCGCCTCGGCCACGGCGAGGGCTTGCGGGACCGTGAACGAGACCGTTGCGTTGATGTTCACCCCGCGATACGTCGCCTCCTCCACGGCGGCGACGCCCGCCTTCGTAACCGGCAGCTTCACCTGGATGTTGGGGGCCAGGCCGTGGAAGTAGACGGCCTGCCTCACCAGTCGCTCCGTGTCCCGGTACCACTGTGGATTGGTCTGGATGGACAGCCGGCCGCGCATACCCTTCCGCGCCTCGAAGACCGGCAGAAGCACCTTGGAGCCGCGGACACCGACCTCTTCGTACACCTGCTGGGCGATCTGCTCCTCGTCCCACTTGGGATGCTCGGCGATCACCTGCCTGATACGGCCCTTCCATTCGCCGAGCGCGCCCTTCAGCACGGTGAACACGATGAATGGGTTCGAGGTGGCTCCCGTCGCCCCGTGCTCGATGGCATAGGTCAGTTCGGGTACCGAGCAGGAGTCGTTCCAGAACTCGGTCGGTGTGGTGCAGACGGTTTGGTGGAGCGGGCTCTTGTACTGCAATGTATTACCTCCTCTATGGGTGAGGTATGCTACTAGCTCATCACGAGATTCGGCAGCCAGGTGACCAGCGGCGGCCAGAGCGTGATCATGAAGAGCACGACGAGCAGCGGAATGATGAAAGGCCAGGTGGCCTTGACCACCTCCTCGAAGGACATGTTTCCTACCTGAACCATGACGAAAAGCACAACGCCGAACGGCGGCGTCAGGAGGCCGATCATCAGGTTCAGGACCATGATCACGCCGAAGTGAACCGGATCGATGCCGACCTTGCTCGTGACCTCCAGCAGGATGGGGCCGAGGATCAGCAGGGCCACGATCGTCTCGAAGAAACAGCCCACCACGAGGAGGAACAGGTTGATGATCAGCAGCAGGACGAGCGGGTTGCGGCTGAATTCCAGCATCCCCTCGGCCATCGCGGTGGGCGCGCCGGTTCGCATCAGGAGCCATCCGTAGAAGGAGGCCGCGGCCACGATGAAGCCCAGGGCCGCGGTATCCCTGGCGCTGTCCGCGAAGACCTGGACGACATCTCGCAACCCCAACTCATGGTAGATGATGGTTCCGAGGATCAGCGCATAGGCGACGGCGACGGCGGCCGCCTCGGTGGGGGTGAACCAACCCGTCCAGATGCCGCCGAGGAGAATCGCAGGCGTCATCAGCGGAAGGAAAGCATCGACGCAGGCCTTCACGATTTGCCGGAAGGTCGGGAACGGGGTTTTTGGATACCCTCGCTTCTCGGCGTATAGCCAGACCATCGCCATGAGTGCCGCGGTCATGAGGACGCCCGGCACCACGCCACCCAAGAACAGGCGCCCCACCGACACGCCGCCAACCAGGCCATAGATCACCATCGGAATGCTGGGCGGAAAGATGGGACCGATAGTCGAGGAGGCCGCGGTGACCGCCACGCTGAACGAGTGGTCGTAGCCGGCCTCGTCCATGGCTTTGATCTCGACTTGGCCGAGTCCTGCGGCGTCCGCCACGGCTGCACCCGACATCCCGGCGAAGATCAGGCTGCCCACGCAATTCGCGTGGCCGAGGCCACCGGGAAGGAAACCGACGATGGTCGTGGCAAAATTGAACAGGCGCGTGGTCACGCCCGAGGTATTCATCAGGCGAGCCGAGAGGATGAAGAGCGGAACGGCCAGCAGGACGAAGTTGTTGATCCCGTACATCATTCTCTGGGCAATCATGGGGATGTTCATCCGGCTGCCCTGTTCGATGAAGAAGGCGATCAGTCCGGTGAGCCCCAGAGACATGGCGATGGGGATACCGAGCATGAAGAGGCCAATCAGGCCGAGTGTGATGATGTAGGTCATTGCCATCCCTCGGGCCCTTGGGAGGGTGTGCCCAGAGTCGTGCGGGTGTCGCGAATGAGATTCCCCACCAGGTACCAGAGCATCAGCAGTCCCGACAGGAAGATCGCCAGATACACATAGCCGAAGCTCAGCCAGTCGATGGTCGGCGCATATGTCGTCCAGTTGACGCGCGTGTTCGTCCACGCTCCCCAGGTCATGACCGCGACGAAGGGGACGCAGAACAAATCGGTGAGGATGCGAAAGATCTTGCCGGCGCGCTTGCCCACGCGATCCGTCAGGACGGTGACCCGGATCAGGCCGTCGTCTCTGACCAGCAGAGCGGCTCCCAGGAAGACCATTACTACGTAGGTGAGGCGGGCCAGCTCTTCGGACCAGACCGACGAGGTTGCTAAGACCACGCGGGATACGACTTGAAAGAAGGTGATGAGGAACATCAAGAACAGAATGGCAGCGTTGATCTGCTCGAGACGCTTCTTCATACCGACCTCACACTACGGGAGGACCCCTGCCTGAAGCAGACAGGGGTCCTCGTTGGCTGCACCGCGCAGTCGCGTGCTACTTGATCGCCAGAACCTTCTCCAGCATTCCGGGCGCCCACAAGGTCTTGTTCAGCTCCTGAAGAGCGGGCTGGACGGCCTTTTGGAAGGCGGCCACATCCGGCTGGATCAGGGTCATGCCCTTGGCCTGCAGGTCGCCAGTGAGCTTATTATCGAACTCCACGGCCTGCTTGTTAGCAAAGTCGGTGGCCTCCTTCCAGGCGTCCAGGATGAGCTTCTGCTGGTCGGGCTTCAGGCCATCGAACCACTTCTTGGAGATTTGATACTTGCAGGCGGAGAAGACGTGCTGGGTGGCCATCAGGTACTTCTGGGCCTCGTAGAACTTGTACGCCCAGATGGACTCCTTCGGGTTCTCCTGCGCGTCGGCCACCCCCGTCTTCAGGGCCATATATACTTCAGGGAACGCTACGACGACTGGCTGCGCACCCAATGTCTTCCAGATCTCGATCCAGACCTTGTTTTCGGGCAAGCGAATCTTCAGGCCCTTGAGGTCGGCAAGCGTCTTGATAGGCTTGTTCGCCGTTAGGTAGCGGGCGCCCCGATAGACCACGCCCGCCGTCATGACCCCCCGCTCCTTGAGGGAGAGATCGTTGATCTCTTTGCCGACCGGTCCATTCCAGAACTTCCAGAAATGATCCGAGTCGCGCATCACGTAGGGGACCTCGAAGACCTGGTACTTCGGGAAGAAGATCGAGGTGTCCCCACTCCCCATGGCGCCCATTTCCAGGCCGCCAGAGCTCATGCCCTCGAAGACGTCGCGCTCGCCGCCCATCGCCCCGCCGACGTGAATCTGCACTACCATGTCGCCCTTGCTGCGCTGCTCCACCAACTCCTTGAACTTCACCTGGCCGAAATGGACCGGGGCGTCCGGCCCGTAGGTGGACCCGATGTTGATCTTCATCCCGGCGGCCGCCGGCAAAGCCGCCAGCGCAACGCCGAGGACCGCGACGCAGAGCACCATCAGTCCCATCCGCAACTTCATGGCCGCACCTCCTGAGTGTGAGTGGGCAGCCTGCCAGTGGACAGGACGGGGCGGCAGGCCGCGAATGCTTGACGGGCAGAACAGAGTGCCGCAAACCTATCCAAGGCGCACCCCGTTGTCAAGCAGGGCGTACGATCTTGCCGGTGCATGCGCGGGCGTCGGTACAAGCCCAGCGCCGGCTCCCTCTCGGCAGCTCCTTTTTCGTTTTGACAGTCGCGATGACCTATGGTACCCATTCCCCGGTTCGGCGAGTGCAGGAGCCGCCGCGCAACGCTTGCCGCTTCCCCGGAAAGGCACTAACGAATGCATCACTTCCAGCACCGCGACGACGATCTGTATTGCGAAGAGGTTCCGGTGGCCCGCATCGCCGAAGCGGTGGGCACCCCGGTCTACATTTACAGTTACGCCACGCTGACCCGGCACTTCCAGGCACTGGACGAAGCGTTTTCCTCTGTGCCTCACCTCATCTGTTTTGCGCTGAAGGCCAATGCCAACCTGGCGGTGCTGAAGCTCTTTGCGGCTCTCGGCGGCGGCCTGGATGTCGTGTCCGGCGGCGAGCTGTACCGTGGGCTCGCGGCAGGGGTGCCGCCCGAGCGGATCGTCTATGCCGGCGTCGGGAAGACCCGCGAGGAAATCGCGTACGCCTTGAAGTCCGGCATCCTGATGTTCAACGTGGAGTCCGATCAGGAACTGCGTCGCATCAGCGAGATCGCCGTGGCGTCGGGGTGCACGGCGCGCATCGCCCTGCGGGTGAATCCGGACGTGGATCCCAAGACCCACCCCTACATCGCGACCGGGTTGAAGCAGAGCAAGTTCGGAATCGAGATCGGGCGCGCCCTGGAGGAGTACGAGGTTGCCAAGAAGCTTCCGGCCCTGGAAGTCGTCGGCATCCACCAGCACATCGGCTCCCAGATCACCAAGATCCAGCCCTTCGTGGATTCCTTGACGCGAACCGTGGGCCTGGTTCGGCAGTTGCGCGAACAGGGCATCGATATCCGTTACATCGACATCGGCGGCGGTCTGGGCATCACTTACAACGACGAAACGCCTCCCTTGCCGCTGGAGTTTGCTCAGGCGCTGATCGGCGTGATCCGCGACCTGGGGGCGACGGTCATCCTGGAGCCCGGGCGGGTCCTCGTCGGCAACGCCGGGATACTGGCGACGCGCGTGCTCTACACCAAGCAGTCGCCGGCGAAGAATTTCGTGGTGGTGGATGCCGGCATGAACGACCTCGCCCGGCCGAGCCTCTACGGATCGTATCACGCAATCTGGCGGGTGCATCGCGTCTCGGGGCGGGACGAGGTCACGGTGGACGTGGTCGGCCCGATCTGCGAGTCCGGCGATTTTCTGGCCAAAGACCGCAAGCTGCCTCGCTTCGAGCCGGGCGAGTTGATGGCGGTGATGTCCGCCGGGGCGTACGGGCACACTATGTCTTCGAATTACAATGCCCGTCCCCGCGCTCCCGAGGTCATGGTACGCGGCGACCAGTTCCATGTCGTGCGCGAGCGTGAGACGTATGCCGATCTGATCCGAGGCGAGCGCACCCTGGAAGGCTGCTGAAAAAGGCCCATCTGCGGCACCCAGCCTCTGGCTGGGTACCCGGCTCGCTCGCGCGGCGCTGCGACGTACGGATACAGTACGCCTCGCGCCCGCACCCATCCTGCGGATGGGTACCCGGCGAACCGCCTTGCATCTGTACCTTTTTGAGCAGCCTGGGGTAAACGAGTTCCTTAGCTGTCTGTTGATGTTTCTGGTGGGTCGGGTGAGCGGCCATGCGGGCTGCGGCCCGAGTGACTTGTGATGTGGGGAGGTGGAGCGATGGCAAAGCGAGTGTTCCAAGGATCGATCGTGGCACTGGTGACTCCGTTTCGGGATGGAAAGGTGGACGAGGCGGGGCTGAAGGCCCTGGTCGAGTTTCAGATCGCCGGCGGAACGGACGGCATCGTGCCGTGCGGCACGACCGGAGAGTCTCCCACGCTGGACCACGATGAGCACAAGCACGTCATCGACGTGGTGATCAAGACGGTCAACAAGCGCATTCCGGTGATCGCCGGTACGGGATCGAACAGCACGGCGGAAGCCATCAGCCTCACGAAGCACGCCAAGCAGGCCGGGGCCGATGGGGCGCTGATCGTGCTTCCATATTACAACAAGCCGACCCAGAAGGGGCTCATCGAACACTGCCGGGCGATCGCCGACGCCGTGGATCTTCCCCTGGTGCTGTACAACATCCCCGGACGCACGGGCGTGAACATGCTGCCCGAGACGGTGGCCCAACTCGCCGATCACCCCAACATCGTCGGGATGAAGGAGGCCACCGGCAACCTGGAGCAGATGACCCAGGACATCGTCCTCTGCGGCGACAAGCTCAGCTTCCTCTCCGGCGACGACACGCTCACACTTCCCCTCATGTCGGTGGGGGGGCGGGGGATCATCTCGGTCGTCGCCAACATCGTGCCCAACGACGTCTCCGCGATGACCCGCGCCTTCCTCAGCGGGGATTGGAAGCGGGCGCGCGAGCTGCACCTCAAGCTCTTCCCGCTGTCGCAGGCGATGTTTTACGAGACCAACCCGATTCCGGTGAAGACCGCCTTGGCGATGATGGGGAAGATCCGCGAGGAGTTGCGGCTGCCGCTGTGCTCCATGACCGACGCGAACCGGAAGAAGCTGGAGGCGGCGCTGAAGAGCTACGGACTGCTGTAGTGTCCCATGCCCGAAATTCGTGGGCGAAGTGCCGGGCCTCAGTGCCGCCCCTCCGCCGCCTGGCGCCTGCACCCACGCGTTCGCGCGGGTACCCGGAACCGCCCGGCCTTGCGCCGGGTCGGCCGGTACAGAACACCGGCCTCCGGACCGGCACCGGCCGGGCCGCGGGCGCAGCGTCCTCGGGACGGCACTGAGGCCCTGACTCACATGACGAATTGCTGGGGCGGCACACTACCGCCGACACGGGCAGCCACAGGGGATGAAGCGGCGACGTGGTTCGCTGTCACTGTCGGCGACCGCTGTCGAAACAGGGGGTGAAGGCCGTGATTAGAACCGTGGTTGCCGGCGCCGCGGGGCGCATGGGGAAACGTTTGGTGGCCCTCTTGCACGAGAACCCCGACTTCCAGGTGGTCGGCGCCTTCGAGCGGCCGGGCCACCCGCAGCTCGGCCAGGATGCGGGGGCGGTCGCCGGCGTCGGATCGCTCGGCGTCGCCATCCTGGACGGGCCGGACAAGGCGCTGAAGGACGCGCAGGTCGTGCTGGACTTCACCGCGCCCGCGGCCGCCATGCAGAACCTCGCGGCGGCCAGCCGGGCCGGGGTCGCCATGGTCATCGGCACCACCGGGATCGGCGAGGCGGACCTCGCTCGCTTTCCGGAGTTCTGCCGGACGATCCCGTGCGTGCGGTCGCCCAGCATGAGCGTCGCCGTCAACGCCGTGTTCGGGACGCTCGCGCAGCTGGCGCGGACGCTGGGCGACGCGTACGACGTCGAGATCATCGAGGCGCATCATCACTTCAAGAAAGACGCGCCGAGCGGGACGGCGGAGCGAATGGCGGAAGTCATCGCCGAGGCGCTCGGCCGCGACTTGAAGGCGGTCGGGGTCTATGGCCGTCACGGCATGGTCGGCGAGCGAGGGCTGAAAGAGATCGGCGTCCACGCCATCCGGGCCGGCGACATCGTCGGGGAGCACACCGTGCTGTTCGGGGGCATCGGGGAACGCATCGAGGTGACGGTGCGGTCGCAAAGCCGGGACAGCTACGTGCAGGGCGCATTGCGGGCGGCGGGCTGGGTCGTCGGCAAGCCGGCCGGCCTCTACGACATGCGGGACGTGCTGGGGCTGAAATAGCGGCGGCGGGCGAGCCGACGCCGAGACGCAGAGGCGCAAAGGCGCAGAGGCGACAAGGCAGGAAGAAGCGAAAGTGGCGAGGAACCTCGACCCCGGAACCCTGAACCCCGAAGCTTGATCACGCGTCAGAGGACATATCACGATGAGCAGCTACACCCAATCGGATCGACTAGGCGCACTTCCCCCGTATCTGTTTGCCGAGCTGGACCGGATGAAGCAGGAACAGGTCAAGAAAGGGGTGGACATCATCAGCCTGGGGATCGGAGACCCGGACCTCCCCACACCGCCGCACATCATCCAGGCCTTGGCGCAGAGCGCGGCCGACCCGAAGAATCATCAATATCCCTCGTACGAGGGGATGCTCGGCTTCCGGAAGGCGGCGGCCGATTGGTACCGGCAGCGCTTCGGCGCGGCGCTGGACCCCGCCACCGAGGTCCTCGCGCTGATCGGATCCAAGGAGGGGATCGGCCACCTCCCCCTGGCGTTCATCAACCCGGGCGATATCGTCCTGGTCCCGGACCCGGCGTATCCGGTGTACCAGGCCGGTACCCTCTTCGCGGGCGGCGAATCGTACTTCCTGCCGCTGACCCCCGAGCGCAATTTTCTGCCGGATCTCGGCAGCATCCCCGCCGCGGTGCTGAGGCGCGCCAAGATCCTCTGGCTCAACTACCCGAACAACCCGACCGGCGCGGTGGCGCCGCGCGAGTTCCTGGCGGACGCGGTGGCCTTCGCCCGGCAACACCAGCTGATCCTGGCTCACGACGCGCCGTACTCGGAGATCGCGTTCGACGGGTACCGGCCCGAGAGCATTCTGAACGTCGAGGGCGCCAAGGACGTCGCGGTCGAATTCCACTCGGTCTCCAAGACCTACAACATGACCGGGTGGCGGCTGGGATTCGCCGTGGGGAACGCGCAGATTCTGGCCGGCCTCGGCCGCGTGAAGCAGAACGTGGACTCCGGTGTGTTTCAGGCTGTCCAGTACGCCGGGATCGCGGCGCTCGCGGGCCCGCAGCAGTGCGTGGCCGACAACTGCCGGATCTGGCAGGAGCGGCGGGACGTCCTCATCGCCTCGCTCCGCGACATGGGGTTCGCCGTCGCGGCGCCGAGGGCGACGTTCTACGCGTGGGTACCGGTGCCCCGAGGGTTCACTTCCAGCAGCTTCTGCGTGGATCTCCTGGTCAAGGCCGGCGTCGTAGTGACGCCCGGGAACGGGTTCGGCGCCTCCGGCGAAGGGTTTGTGCGAGCCGCCTTCACCGTCAACGTGGAGCGCATCCGCGAGGCCATGGATCGGATCCGGAAGCTGGGCATCCGCGGCGGCTAGCAGGCGGTGAAAAAGGCCCATCTGCTGCGTTGGCTCGCTCGCGCGGCGCTGCGACGTACGTGCTAAGTACGCCTCGCACCTCGCATCGCGCGCCGCCTTGCAACTGGACCTTTTTGAGCAGCCTGAGCAACAGTGAGTTTTTCAGCAACTTCCTAGACACAAACGTTCGGCGGTACGGCGGTTCGGCAGGACGATGGGACCGCCGAGCTGTCAAAGGGTCGAACGCCGTTCAGCCATGGCTGACCGCATTCTCCTGCAGGGAATCCAGTTCTACGGCTACCACGGCGTGTACGATGAGGAGCGCCGGCTCGGCCAGCGCTTTCTCGTCGATGTGGAGCTGCGCTTGGACGTCTCCGGCGCCGCCTCGGAAGACGACGTGTCGGCGGCCGTCGATTACGGCCAGGTGCACGCGGTCGTGCTGGAGATCGGCACGCGCCAAAAATTCAAGCTGCTGGAGACGCTGGCGACGCGCATCGCCTCGGCCATTCTGGAGCGGTTTCCGATCCGAGAGGTCACCGTGCGCGCGACCAAGCCGGCGCCCGCCCTGCCGGGAGTGCTGGCCGGGGTCAGCGTCGAGGTCACGCGCCCGTGAAGCTCCGCGCGTTCATCGGGATGGGGTCGAATGTGGGCGACCGCCGGGCGCACTGCGCCGAGGCACTGGCGCGTCTCGCGCGTCTTCCCGAGACGGAGTTGCTCCGCATCTCTCCGCTCCTGGAAACGGAGCCCGCCGAAGGGGTCGCCGGCGGCCCCTTCCTGAACGCCGTGGCGGAACTGGCCACGGCGCTCTCGCCCCTCGACCTGCTGCGCGCACTCCGGACGATCGAGGATGCACTCGGGCGACCGCCCGGTCATCGGCCCGGGATGGCCCGGACCATGGACCTGGACATCCTGCTCTACGGCGATCGTATCGTGCGGGAGAACGGCTTGGACATCCCGCACCCCCGCCTGGCGCAGCGCCGGTTCGTCCTGGAGCCGCTGGTCGCCCTGGCACCCAACGTCCGTCACCCCATTCTCAACCTGTCGGCGGCGGACATGCTGCGGGGACTTGACGCCGCGGCGGCGCCCCGCCCAGCGAGCGACGCGCCATGAGAGAGACCGGGAATCCGCCTCGCTACATCGTGGTGGAAGGTCCGATCGGGGTCGGCAAGACCAGCCTGGCGGATCGCCTGTCGGACAGCCTGGGGGCGCGGAGGCTCCTGGAGACGGCCGACGACAACCCGTTCCTGGCCCCGTTCTACAAGGACGCGCGGCGGTATGCCTTCCAGACGCAGCTCTGGTTTCTCCTCAACCGGTTCCGGCAGCAGCAGGAGCTGGCGCAGTGGGACCTGTTCCGCCAGACCCTCATCGCCGATTACCTGTTCGCCAAGGACAAGATCTTCGCGTACCTCACTTTGGAGGATCACGAGCTCGCCCTCTACGAGCGTATTCACGCGCTGCTGCAGGTTCAGGTGCCGCTGCCGGACCTCGTCATTTTCTTGCAGGCCAGCACCGACACGCTGCTCCACCGGATCGGCGTGCGCGGGAAACCGTACGAGCGGGAGATCAATCGGGAGTACCTGGAGGAGCTGAACGCCGCGTACACGCACTTCTTCTTCCACTACACGGCGTCGCCGCTCCTGGTGGTGAACACCAGCGACATCGATTTTGTGAACCGGCCGACCGACT
>Ga0316616_100000659_pt1 | contig 11911 bp, 11 predicted proteins | sample OWC_Aug_M1_C1_D1_FD_207660 | JGI IMG/M metagenome (GOLD analysis project Ga0316616, IMG submission 207660) | Wetland soil microbial communities from Old Woman Creek delta, Ohio, United States - OWC_Aug_M1_C1_D1_B | ecosystem: Environmental > Terrestrial > Soil > Wetlands | place: USA: Ohio... | reverse complement strand
GACGAAGCTCTTGGTGCTTTCGCCGACGGGCACCCCTTCGAGGCCCTTGGCGTACGGGATTTCCCCCGGACCGGCGACCAGTTTGACTTCTTCGGAGTAGGTGTTGGTCATGGATCCCTCCTGCGTCTCCGCGCCGGCCTACGTAAAATGGGACGACAATCCGGAGACGATCCGCCGGATCCGTTCGGCGGCCGCAAGCAGCGTGCCCTGTTCCTCGGCGTTCAGGGGCAGTTCGACGATCCGTTCCACGCCGCCGCGGCCGATCTGCACCGGCACGCCGAAATAAATGTCGCGCAGCCCGAATTCGCCGTCGCAATAGGCCGAGCAGGGCAGGACCCGGTGGGTGTTTTGCAGCATGGCCTCGACCATCGCCGTCAGGGCCGCCCCGGGCGCGTACGAGGCGCTGCGGTCCTTCAGCAGGTTGATGATTTCCGTGCCGCGGTTCCGGGCGCGGTCGACGATCGCCTGCAGCCTGTCCGCGGGAATCAGTTCGGTCAGCGGAACGCCGCACACGTTCGAGTGGCGGACCATCGGCACCATCGTGTCGCCGTGCCCGCCGAGCATGAACGCGTTCACGCTTTCCACGGATACTCCCAGCTCGCGGGCGATGAGGATCTGAAACCGCGACGAGTCGAGGATTCCCGCCTGGCCGACCACCCGTTGTTTCGGGAGGCCGCTTACCCGGTAGGCCAGGTAGGTCATCGCGTCGACCGGATTGGTCAGGATGATCAGAATCGCGTCCGGCGAATGCCGGAGCGATTGTTCGACCGCCTGCCGAACCACGCGGGCGTTGGTTTGCGCCAGATCGTCGCGGTTCATCCCCGGCTTCCGCGGGCTGCCGGCGGTGACGATGACCACGTCGGACCCGGCGGTGTCCGCGTAATCGCACGTCCCGGTCACCGCGGTCGAGTGCCCGAGGATCGGGATGGCCTCCTGCAGGTCCATCGCCTTCCCCTGCGCCAGTCCTTCGACCACGTCGAGCATCACGATATCGCACAGGTTCTTCGCCGCCAGCCAGATCGCCGTGGCCGATCCGGTGTTCCCGGATCCGATGATAGAGACTTTGGGCCGCATCGATGCCTCCGGAACGGCGGAACCGACGGACGGTCCGCGCAAATCGTGCCAGGATGCATACCCCGGGGGATTTAAGTCGTATAGTCTACCATATTCCCCATGTCCGGATGGTATAATCCCCGCGCCTTTCCCCGGCTGAGGGAGAAGGCCTGGAAGCGCCCCCGCCCAATGTCCGTCAAAAAAACCATCGTATCGCTCGACATCGAGACGACCGGATTGAATCCCGACCGGGATTCCGTGATTGAAATCGGGATGGTCCGCTATCACGGGGACCGCGAGGACGCCCGCTGGTCGTCGTTCGTGCATCCCGGCTGCCGGATTCCGCCGGCGATCATCCAGTTGACCGGAATCACCGACGCCATGGTCTCCGGCGCGCCGGGCATGAAGGAACTGGCGCCGCAGGTCCGCGAGTTCGTCGGCGACGCGGCCGTCCTGGGGCACAACGTCGCCTTCGACCTGGCGTTCCTCGCCAAACACCGTCTGCTGACGGATCAGGAATGGGTGGATACGCTGGAGCTGGCGTCGGCGCTTCTGCCGCGCGCCCCGCGCTACAACCTCGGCGCTTTGTGCGCCCATCTCAACATCCCCGCTTCCGCCACGCACCGCGCACTGGATGACGCGCTGGCCGCGTACGCGTTGTTCCGCCGCCTGGCGGAAACCGCGCGCGGCCTGCCGACGGCCTACCTCGCCGAGATGGTCCGCTTCGGACAGGACGTGGAATGGGGCGGTTCCCGGGTGATGGAGGACGCATACGCCGCCCGGTTGAAGGAGGAAGGGGCGCTGGCCAAGACGCCGGGAATCCGCTTCCCGAGCTTCGATTCCGGACCGCTGTTCGCGCGCGGCGGGGAGGGGGCGCCGCAAAAACTGATCCCGCGCGAACAGCCCGAGCCGCTGAATCCCGACGAGATGGCCGCCGTGTTGGATTCCGGCGGGCCCTTCGCCGCCCACTTCCCGGGGTATGAACGCCGGCCGCAGCAGGTGGAAATGACGGCGGCCGTGACGAAGGCGTTCTCGGATTCCACCCATTTGATGGTCGAGGCCGGCACCGGCACCGGAAAGAGTCTGGCGTACCTGATCCCGGCCGTCCACTGGTCGCTGCGCAACGGCGAGCGGGTGGTGATCTCCACCAACACGATCAACCTGCAGGACCAGCTTCTGCAGAAAGACATCCCGGATCTCGTTAAAGTCCTCGGGCTGGATGTGCGCGCGGCCGTGCTGAAGGGGCGCGGCAACTACGTCTGCCCGCGCAAGTTCGAGGCTCTCCGCCGCCGCGGGCCGGAAAACGCCGACGAGATCCGCGTCCTGTCGAAGACCCTGCTCTGGCTGACCGAAACCGCCAGCGGGGATCGATCGGAAATCAACCTCAACGGTCCGGCCGAGCGGGCGATCTGGTCGCAGCTCTCGGCCGAAGACGAATTGTGCTCCCCGGAAGGCTGCCACCTCTACGTCCGGAAGGTTTGTCCGTTCCTGCGCGCCCGGCAGGCGGCCGAGTACGCTCACGTGCTGATCGTCAACCATGCGTTGCTGGTGGCGGACGTGGCGGCGGAGAACCGGGTGCTCCCGGAATACAACTACCTGATCGTGGACGAGGGCCACCAGCTGGAATCGGCGGCCACCGACGGGCTGTCGTTCCGCTGCACCTGGGGGGATTTGGAGCGTTCCCTGCGCGAACTGGGCGGCCCGCGGACCGGCTGGCTGGGGATGCTCCTGGCCCAAGCCAGAAAGAAGAACGTGGAAAAAGAATCGGCCGCCTGGATCCGGGCCCGCGCGGAGGAACTCCTGGCCGCCGTCGAAGCCTCGCTGGGCAGCGGGCGCGCGTTCTTCGCCGCCCTCGACCGGTTCGTCGCCGGGCAAATCGACGGTCCGCCGAAGGAATACACCCTCCAGTACCGGCTCATCCCCGCCGTGCGCACCCAGCCGGGCTGGGAGGACGTGGAAGAGGCCTGGGAGAATATGCGCGCGGATTTCTCCGAGGCGGTGCGGATCACGACCGCACTGGCCGAAAAGGCCCGCGGCAACGGAGACGGCGGCGGGGAAAACCCCGACGAACTCCCGCTCCTGCTTGGCGCGTGGGCGTTCCGGATGGGGATGACCGTCGATTCGATCCACCAGATCGTCGCCAAGCCGAATCCGCAGATGATCCAATGGGTGGAGATTCCCCGCGACCGCGACGTGCGGACCCTGTTTTCGGCCCCGCTGCACGTCGGCCCGCTGGTCGAAAAATTTCTCTGGCACACGAAGCACTCCGTGGTGCTCACCTCCGCCACCCTCACCGCGGCCGGGGAATTCGACTACCTCCGCGAGCGGCTGAACGCCGACGAGGCGGAGACGCTGGTCGTGGGATCGCCGTTCGATTTCGAAAGCTCGGCGCTGCTGTACCTGGTAAGCGACATCCCCGAGCCGGGCGAGACCCGGGCGTACCAGCACGCGCTCAACCGCTGCCTGGTGGAACTCTGCAAGGCCACCCGCGGACGCGCCCTGGTGCTCTTCACCTCCTATTCCCAGCTCCGTCAAACCGCCCAGGTCATCCAGGGGCCGCTGGCGCGGGAGGGGATCATCGTCTATGAGCAGGGCGAGGGCGCGTCGCGGCACGCGCTGCTCGAAACGTTCAAGTCGTCCGAGCAGGCGGTGCTGCTCGGAACCCGCTCCTTCTGGGAGGGCGTGGACGTGCCGGGGCAGGCGCTCTCGGTGCTGGCCATCACCAAACTGCCGTTCGACGTTCCAAGCGATCCGATCGTCGCCGCGCGCGGGGAGACGTTCGAGGATTCCTTCCGCCAGTACTCGCTGCCGGAGGCCATCCTCCGTTTCCGGCAGGGGTTCGGGCGGCTGATCCGGACCAAGACCGACCGCGGTGTGGCGGTGATCTTCGACCGCCGCGTGCTGACCAAATCCTACGGGCGTTCCTTCGTGGATTCCCTTCCCGAATGCACCCGCGAGCAGGGCGGCGCCGCGGATCTTCCGGCGCGCGCGGCGCGCTGGCTGGGGGAGTAGCGGCCGGCATGGCGATGCGGGTTCTGGTCACCGGCGGCACGGGATTCATCGGGCGGGTCGTCACCCGGGTCCTGGCCGACCGCGGGTATTCCATCCGCCTCCTCGTCCGGCCGTCCAAAAAGATGGCCCGCCTGCCGGTCCGGGAGGCGGAGACGGTGGTGGCGTCGTTGCAGGACGAAGGCGGCATCCGCGCCGCCACCGCCGGGATCGACGCCGTCATCCATCTCGCCTCCGCCGAGGGCGAAAACCGTAGGCGGGACGTGTTTGCCGTCGACGTCGAAGGCACCCGGATGCTCCTGGCCCAGGCCAAAGCCTCCGGCGTGAAACGCTTCGTGTACCTCAGCCACCTGGGAGCCGACCGGGGATCCGCCTTCCCGTTTCTCCAGGCCAAGGGGGTCGCCGAACGCGCCATCCTCGACAGCGGCATTCCTTCACTCATCCTGCGCACCTCCCTGGTGTACGGCGCCGGGGATTCGTTCACCAATGCGATCGCGTCGTTCGCGCGGTTCTTCCCGGCCCTGATCTTCATCCCGGAAATGGACACCCACATGCAGCCGTTGTGGGTGGAGGACCTGGCGGCCTGTCTGGAATATTGTCTGGCCGAGGACCGCTATTTCGGCGAGGTGCTTTCCATCGGCGGACCGGAGCATCTGGCGTTCGAGCAGATCGTCGAATGCGTGCTCGACGGGATCCGCGCCCCGCGGATGATCGTCCGGATCTGGCCGCCGCTGGTCCGCTTCAGCCTGTCGCTGATGGATTGGACAATACCGAATTTTCCGTTCACGCCGTTCTGGATGGATTATCTGGCGGTGCCCAGCACCTGCGAGGCCAACAGCCTCTCGCGCCTGTTCGGCTTGAAACCGGCCAGCCTGCGTGAATCGATCGGCTACCTGCGCCGGGGATGGGACCTGCGCGGAAGGGTAAAGCGGGGATTTCGGAAGATAAAGAATTCGGTCCGGCGACGGCGCGGCTAATCCGGGGTCAGCCAGGGGATGGACAGCGAACCGGCGTAGGCGAACAGCAGCATTTTTATTATTTTTCCGATCATGCAGAACAGCAGGAACTTCCACACCGGCATCTTCAGCATCCCGGCGACGATCCCCGCCAGGTCGAATATCGGATTGGGGATGATCGCCAGAATGAGAATCGTCCAAGGGCCGTATTTCGTCATCCACGGCACCAGCCGCTGGAGGCGCGCCCGGTGTTCGACGACGATGTTGCCGGAAAAGCCCGCCAGGTAGCCGGACAGCTCACCGATCGCCGCACCGGCACCGGCCGCCACCGCAACCAGGAGGGGATTGTAGACCGCGCCGAGCCCGAATACGAACGCCACGCCGGGTGCGGGCAGGATGATCGTCGCGTTGGCCAGGATCGAGAGCAGAAAGATGCCGACGTACCCCAGGCTTGCCAGCCACTTGGCCTGGTCCCGAAGCAGATAGATCCCGACGGTCAGGCCGATGACCAGCAGGAGCGTGCCCACCCGCGCCAGGATAGGCAGGACTCTCTTCCAGAGGGAAGGTTGGGCGGCTTGCGGCACGGCGGCGGGGTTTTCCATGCGCTGGACTTCGTCTCCGGAAAGCCGGCTCACGCGGTCGTTGCCGCACCGCCGGCGGTTGATCAGGCGCGCATCATACCATTGAACTACGCGCCGGAATGATTTTTCATCGGCGGCGGGGGGATGGTTCCGGCGTCCAGATCCATCCGGTATACCGCGACGGCACCGGATTCGCGAAACGCGGATTCCACCGCCGCTTGTTTCCCGCCTTCGGCCAGCGCAATGACGTTCCCCCCCAATCCCGCGCCGGAGAGCTTCGCGCCCAGCGCGCCCGCGCTCCGGGCGGCGGACGCCAGCCGGCTCAACCCGGCCGTGCCGACCCCGACGGCTTCGAGCAGAGCGTGGCATTCGTTCATCGACCGGCCAAGCGCTTCCCGGTTTCCGCGCTCCAGTTCGGCGCGGCCCGTTTCCGCCAGGGCGCCGATCCGCCGGAACAATCCGTCGTAGCGGTCCGGATCCGCCCCGCGCCGCTCCCGCACGCCGTCGACCGCCTCGCGGGTCGGGCTGCGCACGCCGCTGTCGGCGATCAGGAACATCATCGGCGCGCCGGCCGCGACGATCTCCGGCTCCATCCCGCGCACGAAGAACACCGGCCGTTCGAAGGCGATCACGGTGTTGTCCACGCCCGAAGGGGTGCCGTGATGGATCCGCTCCACGTCGTACACGACCGTCGAGACCTCGTCCGCCCGGAGTGTCCGGCCGGCGGCGAGGGCGAGCACCCGGACGACGGCCGTCGACACCGCCGCGCCCGAGCCGAGCCCCGAGGCCACCGGAATGTCCGACGTCACGGTCAGCCGTCCTCCGGGCGGTGGGACGGCGAGCCCCTCGCAGGCGTGCCGGACGCAGAAGGCCAGCGGATGGTCCGCCGGCAGGTCCGTCAGCGCGGCGGAAAGCCGGATGTCCGGCGCGTCGATGCGGAGCGGGCCGGATCCTTCCGCCAGCTCCGCCGTCGCCCGCAGGGACCGGACGGGCAGGGCGATCGCGGGGAATCCGTACACCGCGGCGTGTTCTCCCAGGAGGATGATTTTTCCGCAGGCGGAGGCGCGCAGGGTCATTTCCACATATAGAGGATGAACATGGCGGTCAGCCCCCACAGGACGATCGCGGCCTGCAGGGGGCGGTCGGTCAGGACCAGATCTTCGGGGGCGCCGCCCTTCTGCTCGACCTGGATCAGATACAGGTAGCGGAACAGGCAGTAGAGCACAAAGGGGACGGTGAGCATCATCGCGTGGTTGGCCGGAAGATTGGGCGCGGAAAAGGTGTAGAAGGAATAGGCGACGATCGTCGCGGCGGAGACGATCTGGATGTAGCTGTCGAGCAGCGGAATCGAGTATCCGCCGAGCACGCGGCGGTGGTTGACCGCGCCGCCCTCCAGCAGCAGGATTTCCGAACGCCGCTTGCCGAAGGAGATGAACAGAGCCAGCAGGATCATGCAGACGTACATCCAGGGTGAAAACCGTTCGATGGCGATCAGCAATACGCCGCCCACGACCCGCAGCACGAAGCCGGCCGACACGGTCAGCACGTCGACGATCGGGACGTGCTTGAGGAAGAAGGAATACGCCAGGTTTAATGCCAGGTAGGCGGCGAGCAGGACGGCGAACGCGGGCGCCAGCAGCCAGCCCGCGGCGAAGGTGAAGACCGTCAGCCCGACCGCGCCCGCCACGGCGGCCGGGATCGGAAGCGCGCCGGAGGCGATCGGCCGCCGTTTCTTGACCGGGTGCAGCTGGTCCTGCTTCCGGTCGGCGATGTCGTTGATCAGATACACGGACCCGGAGGCCAGGCACAGCAGAAAGAATCCCGCGATCGTGCGGAGCAGGGGGCCGGGGAGGAAGAACTGCCGGTCGAACACCAGCGCCGCAAACAGGAAGATGTTCTTCGGCCACTGGCGGGGACGCAGGCTCTTCACGAAGGCGACGATGATGGACATGCGCGATTCCTTTTTCCCAAGCCGGATGTCGGATTCACGGCCGGCGAATAGGCCGCCTTCATTCCCCGGCGGCGGTGTTCCCGCCGGCCGATGGAGCGTCCGGCGGGCCGCCGCCGGCGGGCTGGGGTATCTCCGCAAACCGGTATCCGACCCCCCGTTCGGTCAGGATGTATCGGGGCTGGGCGGGGTCCGGCTCCAGTTTCTGCCGGAGGTAATTGACGTACAAACGAAGGTAATGCGTCTCTTCGCGGTATTCGTACCCCCAGACTTTCGCCAAGAGCTGGTCGTGGGTCACCACCCGGCCGGCATTCTGCACCAAGTGATAGAGCAGGCGGAATTCGGTCGGCCGCAGGACGACCGGCCTGCCTTCCACCCGCACTTCCCGCCGGTCGAAGTCGATCGTCAACCGGTTGTCCACGACGATCGGATGGTGGGCGGCCGTCCGCGGCATTTCGTCCCGGCGGAGCACCGCGCGGATCCGGCTGGCGAGCTCCCGCGGGCTGAAGGGCTTGGTGATGTAATCGTCTGCTCCGCGTTCCAGGCCCCGCACCCGGTCGTCCTCTTCGCCTTTGGCGGTGACCATCAGGATCGGCACCGGGGAAAACTCGCGGATCATGCGCAGGAGTTCCAGCCCGTCGATGTCGGGCAGCATGATGTCCAGCAGCACCAGATCCGGAATCGTGTCGCGGATTTGCCGCAGCGCCTCCGTGCCGTTCGGCGCTTCGACGATTTCGAATCCGTCCTGTTCCAGGTTGAGCCGGATGAACCGCACCATCCGCGGTTCGTCGTCGACCACCAGCACCCGGCGGCGAGAGGCGTCGGCCATGGGTTCTATTCGCGGACGAAGGTGACCAGTTTCTCCTCCGCCTCACCCGGCATCACTTCGATGAAGGCGATACGATGGGTGGCCCAGATCACGGTGCTGACGTTGTTTTGGAGGAACGGCAGATCCTTCCCGTCGCGGCGGCGGGGATTGGTGATCGTCATGAAATTCGCGTTCACCGCCGGAAGCTCTTCCACTTCCCCCATCACCGAATCTTCGCTGGCGAAATGAAGCAAGACGGTAATGGCCATGGCCCTTAGGATCCTCCAGTCTGACGGATGACTTCGATGATCAGGTTCCCCAGGCGGAGGATGTCTCCGTCGGAAAGTGTCGCGGGATGGTCGGGCAGCACCTTGGCGTCGTTGATGAAGGTTCCGTTGGCGCTGCCCAGGTCGATCGCCAGCAGGGTGTTGCCCTCGAACCGCAGATGGCAATGCAGCCGCGAGACTCCCTTCTCGTGCGCACCGAACCGGTTCAGATCGATATCGGGGATGACCGCCTGCCCCTTTTCCGCCCGTCCCAGGATGTACTCCTGCTGCCCGAACAGCGGAATGCCGACGTTGTTCCCCGCCACTTTGAGCGCGATCGAATCGGTCGAGGTCAGCGGAGCGTGGGGCGAGTCGGCCTGCCGCGCGGGGAGCATCTCCGCCGCCTTGTCGGCGGGCAGGGCGTTTGTCGGAGCGGAGGCGTCCTCGCTGACCCGGGCGCAGCACTCCGGGCAGAACAGAGTCCCGTAATACACCGATGCGTGGCAGACGTGGCAAGAAATCATCGCAACCTGCCCCCGTGTTTGGGATCCACCAGACCGCGGGTTCCGTACTTCACGGTCTTCTTGCCCTTTTCGGAAAAGGAGTGGCTGCGGCGAAGCTGGGAGGATTCCGAAAGGACGGTGTTGGCCAGATCCGGTTCGCCCATTTCAAACAGCCGTGTCGCCAGCCGTTCCAGCCGGGTCGTGGCCAGGTTGAGATGGCCGGTCTGGGCGTCGGCCAGCGCCTTCTCCTGCAGCCGCGCCAGGTTAACGTTCCGCACGGCCGAGAGGAGCGTGCCCGGGATGGGAGCCGGAACCGGTTCCGCGACCACCGGCAGACTCAGCGAAAGAATCGTCCGCAGATTGGTCGCCCGCTTGGCCAGATGCGCGCCGAGGTGCAGCCGGCTGATTTCAAACGAATCCATCGGCGTGATCGGCGGGACGAGGTACTCCATAAGCAGGGTGATGTTGTTGCCGGCGAACAGGGATCCCAGCCGCAGCATGTGGCCTTCCTGCAGCGGCATGGGAGCCGGATTCACCCGGAACGCGGATTGCAGCGTGACGCCGGGCGTGGTCTCCACTTCGACCACGACCTGATCGGCATGCACCTGCCCGAGTCCGAGGAACTTCTGCTGCAGGAACGGGCCCAGCGCGGAAATGTTGTCGATGTACACCGCCTGCCCGCCGGTCTTGGTCGCCAGGGAATCCAGGAACACGTCGTTCCACTCCTCGCCGATTCCCATCGCCGTGATCTCGATCCCTTCCTGGGCGGATTCCTCGGCCAGTTGCAGGCAGGCCGCCTCGTCGCCGTAGGTCCGGCCGTCGGTCAGGAGGATGACGTGGTCCACCGTGTTCGGATGCCGGACCTGGCGCAGCTGGTTTACGCCGGCCGACAGCCCCTGGTAGATTTCCGTCCCGCCGCTGGCCTGGATCAGGCTCAGGCGCTGGCGGGCTTCCGGCATGGGCAGGGCGATCTCCGTGGAGAGCAGCACCTCGGCCCGGTCGCTGAAGGTGACGACGGCGATTTTATCCTGCGGCCGGAGCTGGGAGAGGATGCTCTCCGCCGAGATCCGGGCCGTGTCGAGCCGCTCGCCGGCCATCGAGGTCGAGCGGTCCAGCACCAGGCTGAGGTTCAACGGCGGCGGGATGTGCTCGCCCTCCTGCTGCGAGGGCTGGATCGACGCCATGGCGTAGAGAACCTGCGGTTCGTCCAGCGCCCGGAGGACGGGCCGGCTGACGTGGACTTCCATGTACAGCGGTTCTTGGGCGCCGGATGGATTCTTCATTTCTCCCCTACCATCTCCACGATGATCGCCGATATGTTGTCCGGACCGCCCATGGTGTTGGCCTGGCGCGCCAGCGCGATCGCCGCATCCTGCGGCGAGGCGTACGTCTTGGAGATCCGGAGGATTTCCGCGTCCGACATCACGCCCCACAACCCGTCGGTGCACAGGAGCAGGCGCGAACCCTGCTCCCAGGGGACGGTCAGGAAATCCGTCTCGATCCCCTCCACCTGCCCGACGGCCTTCAGCAGCACGTTGCGTTGGGCGAACCGTCCGGCTTCCTCGGTCGAGATGTGCCCCTGGTCCACCAGCCGCTGGACGAGCGAATGGTCGTGCGTGATCTGGCGGATTTCCTTGCCGATGAAATACGCCCGGCTGTCGCCGATGTGGGTGAGGAACACCTGGCGGCTGAAGACCAGCGCGGCGGTGAGGGTGGTGCCGCTGCCCGGCAGATTCATCATGACCGCCTGGTTGGCCAGCAGCATGGCGGATTCCAGAATTTCCTGGATCGATCCGGCGTTCTCCTCCTGCCCGCCCATCCATTGCGCGCCGAATTTTCCGATCACCTCGCGCGAAAACGTCTGCGCCGCCAGCAGGCTCGCCCGTTCGCCCTGCTCGTGCCCGCCCATACCGTCGGCCACGAGGAACAATCCGTAATAGGGGGAGACCGCATCGCCCTGTTGCAGCGAGGTGACCGCGATCAGGCAATCCTCGTTGGATTGACGCACCCGCCCGACGTCGTAAGCGACGCCGCAGCGGAACAGCGGGATGTCGTGCGGAAGCTCGGCCGGGGGCGGCGTCTTGGTGCTGCGGCGTGTGCGGATGCGGGTGATGGGTGCCACTTCACTCTCCTGGGTGCCGCCTACAAGGGCAGCGAGTACAGTTTATGGTCGGTGGATCCGAAGACCAACATGTCCTCGCCGGCCGTGATGCCGCCGGTGATCGGACCGCCGGTAAGGAACTTCCAGCGGAGTTTGCCGGTGAGCAGCTCCAGGCAGTACATGTACTTGTCCACCGATCCGCAATACACCATGCCCTGGTAGATCAGCGGGTTGCCGGTCACCTGGCCTTCCGTGTCGAAATGCCATTTTTCCTTGCTGGAGTGTCCGTCGACGGCGTAGATCCGGCCGTCGGCGGATCCGATGACGACGATCCCCTGGGCGATGACGGGCGACGAGATGATGGCGTGGTTGCTGCGGAACCGCCAGACTGCCCAGCCGGATTTGATGTCGAGCGCATAGAGCAAGCTGTCCACCGATCCGACGTACAGCAGGCCGTTGGCTTCGCTGGGCGAGGAGGTGACGGCCCGCTTGGAGTGAAACTTCCATTTAATCTCCCCGCGCAGGTCCACCGAATACACGTCGCCGCTCTCGCACCCGAAGTAGATTCGGTCGCCGCTCGCCCACGGGGTGGAGCGGACCGGTCCGTCGACCTCCGTCTTCCAGGCGCCGCGTCCGTACAGGGCGTTGATGGCGTGCAGTTTGGCGTCGTCGGACCCGATGAAAAC
>Ga0316616_100000658_pt1 | contig 11918 bp, 10 predicted proteins | sample OWC_Aug_M1_C1_D1_FD_207660 | JGI IMG/M metagenome (GOLD analysis project Ga0316616, IMG submission 207660) | Wetland soil microbial communities from Old Woman Creek delta, Ohio, United States - OWC_Aug_M1_C1_D1_B | ecosystem: Environmental > Terrestrial > Soil > Wetlands | place: USA: Ohio... | reverse complement strand
CGTCCGGGAGGCCGGCAGCCGGGAGTTCGGGATGCGACGGACCTGGCCGGGGGCGTGGGTCGCGCCGCCCGCGCCGAGGCCCGAAGGAAAGGAAGCCCGCCCATGAACCGCCGAACCGTCCCATGGCTCCTGCTGGTCCTCGTGTTGGTGGGCTGCGGTGCGGCCGGCCTCTACCGGCTGGCAGGTGCGCAGAAGGCCCCAGCCTACCGGACCGCGCCTGTCGAGCGCGGGGAGCTGCTGTCCACGATCTCGGCGACGGGCACCCTGAACGCCGTCGTCAGCGTGCAGGTGGGGACGCAGGTGTCCGGGACGGTCTCCCAGCTCCTCGCGGATTTCAACTCGCCGGTGAGGAAGGGCATGCTCATCGCCCGGATCGACCCGGCGAGCTTCGAGGCCAAGGTCAACCAGGCGCAGGCCGACCTGGAGAGCGCGAGGGCGTCGGTCCTCAACCAGCAGGCCGCCCAGGCCAGGGCCGAGGCGGATCTCGCCAGCGCCCGAGCCAACGTGACGCGCCAGGCGGTCGCGGTCCGGGACGCCCGGATCAAGTTCGACTCCCGGGTGCGCCTGTTCCAGGAAGGGGGGATCTCCCAGGAGGAGCGGGACTCGGCCCAGGCGGCCCATGACTCGGCCCTCGCCCAGCTGCAGGCCGCCCAGGCTGGGGTCGGCGCGGCGGAGGCGGCGCTGGAGGTTGCCCGGGCCCAGGTGGTGTCCGCCGAGGCCCAGGTCCGGCAGAAGCAGGCGGCGCTGGATCAGGCGCAGGTGGACCTCGATCGCACCTTCATCCGGGCGCCCGTGGACGGGACCGTCGTCTCGCGCAGCGTGGACGTGGGGCAGACCGTGGCGGCCTCGCTGCAGGCCCCCACCCTCTTCCTTATCGCCCAGGACCTCACCAAGATGCAGGTGGACACCAGCGTGGACGAGGCGGACGTCAGCCGGGTCGCCCTGGATCAGGCGGTCAGCTTCAGCGTGGACTCGTACCCCGGGCAGCTGTTCCGGGGCCGGGTGGTGCAAATCCGCCAGGCGCCGCAGGTCGTCCAGAACGTGGTCACCTACACCGTGGTGGCGGCGGTGGCCAATCCCGACCTCCGGCTGAAGCCGGGCATGACCGCGAATGTGAAGATCCTCGTCGCCCGGCGCGAGGACGCGCTGCTGGTCCCCAACGCCGCCTTCCGGGTCCGCCTGGAGGGCGGCGGCACCGCGCCGACCCCCAAGGCGGTCGCCGGCCGCGAGCGTGGCGAGGGGATGGGTCAGCAGATCACGCTCCTCCAGGACGGGAAGACGGTGACGCGCCGAGTCCGCACCGGCCTGAGCGACGGCCAGAAGACCGAGATCCTGGAGGGCCTGTCGGGCACCGAGACTGTGATCGTGGGCCTGGCCGGTTCCACGACCAGCCGAGCCAACACGCCCCCGGGTCCGCCGGGCCCCCGGTTCTAGCAGGCTGCTGGGCCTTTGTGAGCAGCCTGTACGAAAAAGGGGTTTTTCGGCACCCTGCGAGAGCCGAACCGAATAGAGCCGTGAACCGCCAAGGCGCCACGGGCGCCAAGGAAAAGACGGTGGCACTCATCGAGATTGCGGGCCTGGTCAAGGTCTACCAGACGGGCGAGGTTGCAGTGGAGGCGCTGCGGGGCGTCAGCGCCTGCGTGGAGCAGGGGGAGTTCGTCGCCATCATGGGCCCCTCGGGCTCGGGAAAGTCCACCTTCATGCACATCCTCGGCTGTCTGGACACGCCCACCGCCGGCTCCTATCGCCTGAACGGGGCGGAGGTGGGCCGGATGAGCCGCGACCAGCTGGCGCTCGTCCGCAACAAGCACCTGGGGTTCGTGTTCCAGGGATTCAACCTCCTGCCGCGGACCAGCGCCCTGGAGAACGTGGAGCTACCGCTCCTCTACAACGGAGCCACGGCAGCCGAGCGTCGCACCCGCGCGCTGGCGCGCCTCGGCGAGGTGGGGCTGCGGGGGCGGGAGCGCCACCACCCGAGCCAGCTCTCGGGAGGGCAGCAGCAGCGCGTGGCCATCGCCCGCGCCTTGATCAATGCGCCGCAGGTCCTGCTGGCCGATGAGCCCACGGGAAACCTCGACTCCCGCACCAGCGTCGAGATCCTGGCCATCTTCCAGCGGCTGAACCGGGAGGAAGGGATCACGGTGATCCTGGTGACGCATGAGCCGGACGTGGCGGCGCACGCGTCGCGGATCCTCCGCTTCCGGGACGGCCGGATCGTCGAGGACGAGCGGCTAGGCGCGTCGCGGGATGCGGCGGGGGAGCTGGCAGCAGCGAGCCCGGAGAATTCACGGAAGAACTCGTGAATGGTGCGAGAACGACCGGGAGGCGGGAGCGATGTTTGCCCTGGCGAGCGTTCAGATTGCCTTGCGCGGGCTGCGCGTGAACACGATGCGCTCCGGCCTCACCATGCTGGGGATCGTGATCGGGGTGGCGTCGGTCATCGCCATGGTGGCGGTGGGGAGCGGCGCGGGGGCGCGCGTGGCGGAGCAGATCGCCAGCATCGGGTCGAACCTGCTGATGGTCCTGCCCGGCAGCGCGACCAGCGGCGGGATGCGAATGGGCTTCGGCTCGGCCCTCACCCTGACCGAGGAGGACGCCCAGGCCATTGAACGGGAGATCCCCGGCGTCCTGGCGATCAGCGGGGCTATGCGCGGGACGGCACAGGTCGTCTTCGGCAACCAGAACTGGTCGACGGTCATCCAGGGGACCACGCCAGGCTACCTGGAGATACGGGACTGGAGCCCGGCGGATGGGAGGTTCTTCGGCCAGGAGGACGTGGACGGGGCCGCCAAGGTGGCCGTTCTCGGTCAGACCGTGAAGGAGACCCTGTTCGGCGACGAGGATCCGCTCGGCAAGATCATCCGGATCCGGAAGGTTCCCTTCACCGTGATCGGGGTGCTCTCGCGGAAGGGGCAGACGGGTTTCGGGCAGGATCAGGACGACGTGATCGTGATCCCCCTGAGCACGGCCAAGCGACGCGTCCTCGGGGTGAGCCAGGCCAACGCCCGCTTCGTGCAAACGATTCAGATCAAGGCCGCAGGCCCCGAGGTGCTCTCGGAGGTCCAGCAGCAGGTGGAGGAACTGCTCCGGCAGCGCCACCGGCTCCAGCCGTTCCAGGACAACGACTTCGACGTGCGCAACCTGGCAGAAGCCTTCGCGGCCCAGGAGGCCAGCAGCCGCGCCATGACGCTGCTCCTCGGGGCGATCGCCTCGGTCTCGCTCCTCGTCGGCGGGATCGGGATCATGAACATCATGCTGGTCTCGGTCACGGAGCGGACGCGGGAAATCGGCCTGCGGATGGCGGTCGGCGCGCGCGGCCGGGACATCCTCGGGCAGTTCCTGGTCGAGGCCGTCGTCCTGGCCCTGGTGGGGGGTCTCCTCGGGATCCTGCTGGGCGTCGCGGCGTCGGTGGTGATCGCCAGCCTGGCCGGGTGGCCCACCCAGATCACCCCGCCCGCTGTGGTCGGGGCCTTCGTGTCGGCGGCGGCGGTCGGGATATTCTTCGGGTACTATCCCGCCCGCAAGGCGGCTCGCCTCGATCCGATCGACGCGCTCAGGCATGAGTAGGCGGGGGTCCAGCTCAGCGTTTCGGCAGGGGTCGGGGGGGACAGCAAGGGATCGGGACGGTGCCGGGGAGGTAGGTGGGCTGGGGAAGCGAGTACGCCGCCAGCCCCAGGAAGTCGGACAGCTGGGGGCGCCAGCGACCGTCCTCGTAGCGGAAGACGAACGTCCGGACGAGGGATCGGACGCTGCTGCTGCCGGGATCCTCGAGGCCGAGACGGGCCTGGACCAGGGCCGTGTCGGGCGAGGTCAGCGTGACCCGCGCCTCCTCGACCCGGCGGCCCGTGGCGGCGCGCGACTGGCCGCGCTCCATCTGCTCGGTGAACTCTTCCCGGGTCACGGAGAACTTGCTGTCGCTGGTCCCACTCTCCCAGAGGGTCCAGAACTGCCGGTAGGCCCACTGTTCCATGCTCTGCTGGAATGCGGCCTCGACCAGGGGCGCCGCGCTCTCGCCCGGCGGCTGTCCAAGGCAGGTCGACGGCAGGCCGCCAAGAAGCGCCACCAGGAGGATGAGGGAGGCGATTCCCATGGTCCCGGGCCCGCAGGGATCCAGTCTGAGCGATGAGCGCTGCGGATGCATGGGTGCAGTCTAGCAGTCCACGCCTTCCCCTGCAATCGGACCCTGACCTGCCGTCCAGCGCGTCCCGCTGGCGGAAGTGCGGGTGATTGTCCGGCCGACCTTGACACCCGCCTCGACCCCACAGTAACGTACGCCCTCGGGGCTTCTCTGCGCCGCCGGCCGCCCGCGGTTCGTCAGCGGTCCGTCCTCGCGTGGACGCCGGCGAGCGCCTGTGCACTAACGGTGCCTCCTCGGCTGGAGGATTCACCATCCGAAAGGAGCGATCATGCGAGGATTCCTGGGAGGTGCGCTGTGTCTCCTGCTGACCCTGTCCCTGGCCGGGCCGCCGCTGGAGGTGGCCGAGGCCGGCGAGGTGACCTGGTCCTCGCTCAAGCTGCAACTGACGGCGCCGCAGGGGGGGCCGGTCCAGGCGCCCCCCGTGCCGCTGGCCGGGGTCATGCCCCTCTCGATCCAGGACGCCATCGCGCTGGCCCTCAGGGGCAACCTGGACATCCAGGTGGAGGGATTCAATCCCGAGGTGCGCCAGCAGGAGCTCACGGGCGAGAAGGCGGTCTTCGATCCCAGCGCGTTCCTGGAGACCAACGGATCCGACAACCGCTTGCCGGCGAGCCTGAATGTCCTCCTGGCGCAGCCCAACTTCAGCACGCAGTTCAACCTCAACGCGGGTCTGCGGCAAAAGCTGCCCTTCGGCGGGACGTACGAGGTCCGCTTCGACAACACCTGGCAGGATCTCAAGAACGCGGACCGGGGTGGCGCACTCAGCGGCCTGTCCCTCGCCCTCAGCATGCCGATCCTGAAGAATTTCGGCCTGGAGGCCAACGAGACCAACATCCGGCTGGCCACGAACAACCAATCCATCTCCAAGGAGCAGCTGCAACTGCGGGTCAGCGACATCGTGACGCAGGTCCAGAACGCCTACGTGGACTTCGCCTTCACCCTGGAGAATCTCGAGGTCCAGCGCCGCTCGCTCCGCCTGGCACAGGACCTGGTGAACCTGAACAAGGCGCGGGTCCGCGCCGGGGTGGCGGCGCCCGTGGAGGTGACGCAGGCGGAGGCCCAGGAGGCTGCCCGCGTGGGGGACGTGATCCTGGCCGAGAAGGCCGTCCAGGACGCGGAGGATAGCCTGCGGGTCATCATGAACCTGCCGGCGAGCGGCAGCTGGGGGCAGGAGCTGAAGCCCACCTACACCCTCTCCTTCGAGCCGAAGGTCGTGAATCTGTCCGAGAGCCTCCAGAAAGCCCTGGAGAATCGGAACGAGCTCAAGGGGGCCAAGCTGGACATCGACAACAAGCAACTGTCGGCACGCCTGGCCCGCAACCAGCTGCTGCCGGATCTCAATCTCAACGGCAATGTCACCACGAACGGGTTCGGGGGCAGCTACGGCAAGGACATGAGCGGGATGTGGTCCGGCGATTTCGTCTCGTACTCCGTCGGGGTAGTCCTGACGGTGCCCCTGGGGAATCGGGCCCCCAAGGCGAACTACACCAAGGCCACGCTGGTCGCGGAGCAGGCCAAGACCTCCCTCAAGCAGCTCGAGCTGCAGGTCACGCAGCAGGTGCGGGAGGCGGTGCGCCGCGTCGAGGCCAACGCCAAGCGGGTCGAGGCGAATCGTGCGGCGCGGGTCCTGGCCGAGGAGCAGCTGCGGGTGGAGACGAGGCGGCTGGAGGCGGGTGTCAGCACCACGTTCAATGTGCTGTCTTTCCAGCGCGACCTGGCGGCGGCGCAGGCCACCGAGATCCGCTCGATCGCGGACTATTTCCAGTCCCTGGCGAACCTGGAGAAGGTGCAGGGAACCGTCCTGGAGGCGAACCGGATCGCGATGTAGGCGCCGGTCCAGATCCGGCGCCCCGGGCGAAGGCGATGCGGAAGGGCACGCGGGCTCTCCTGGCACTCGGGCTGCTCGCCGCGGCGGGCGGCGGAGCCGCCCTCCTGCTCACGGGTGGGGCGCAGGTGCCGGTCCGCGCGGTCACGCTCAAGCGGGAGGACATGGTGATCAGCGTCTCGGCGACGGCCACGGGGAGCGTGGAGTCCGAGGCCGAGGTGAACCTACGGGCCGAGGTCGCCGGCCGGATCCTCAGGCTCCTGGTCGACGAGGGGGACCGGGTCGCCGAGGGCCAGGTGGTTGCGGAGCTCGACCCGCAGGAGGTCGAAGCCCAGCTCGGCCTGGCGCGGGCGGAGCTGGCCACCACGCGGGCCCGGCTGGCGGAGGAGCAGGCCGGGGTGGGGGTGCTGGGCGAGCGGATCCGGACCAAGATCGACGAGACCCGGGCGACCCGCGAGCGCACCGCCAAGGACCTGGAGCGCATGCGCGCCCTGCACGCGGAGGGGGCGGTGGCCCGCCAGCAGGTGGACGGGGCCCAGGCGGAGTTCGAGGTCGCCAGCGCGGCCCACGCCGCCGCCCTGGCGGAGCGGGACCAGCTGGCGGTCAAGGAGCATCAGGTGGCCGCAGCACGGGCAGCGGTCGCCCAGCGGGAGGCGCAGATCCGGCTGCTGGAGGTCCAGCGCTCGCGGATGCGCCTGCGCTCACCCATCGCAGGCCTGGTGACGCGGCGACTGGCCAGCGAGGGCGAGGTGGTCGGGCTGGGCGGGGGTTCCACCGTCACCCTGGGCGGCCCGCTCTTCACCCTGGTGGATGTCAGCCGCCTGTACATCCGGGCGACCGTGGACGAGTACGACGCGCGGCTCGTCCGGCTGGGGCAGGAGGTCCGGGTGAGCTTGGATGCCCTGCCGGGCCGGACCTTCCAGGGCCGACTGTACAAGATCTCCGCCGCAGTCTCGGGGGAGCGACAGGAGGCCCGCACCTTCAACATCCGGGTGGCGTTGGAGGAGGGGCGGGACCTGCTCAAGCCCGGGATGTCTGCGGACGTCGAGGTGATCGTTGCGCGCCGCACGGGCGCCCTGGCCATCCCCAGCCAGGCTCTCGTGGATCGGGAGGGCAGGAAGCGGGTCTTCCGGATCATCGAAGGTCAGGCCCGCCTGACCCCGGTGAAGGTGGGCGAGAGCAACTGGCAGGCCACCGAGATCCTCGAGGGCCTGCAGGAAGGCGACCGGGTTATCACGAACCCGGACACGCCCGGCCTGTCGGACGGCGCGCGGGTGCGGGTCCAATGATGATGGCCGTGGAAGGCGTGTGGCGGACGTACCAGACGGGCTCGAGCCGCGTGGATGCGGTGCGGGAGGTCAGCTTCGGGATCGAGGCGGGCGAGTTCGTGGCCCTCTGCGGTCCCTCGGGCTCGGGCAAATCCACCCTGATGAACATCCTGGGCTGCCTCGACCGCCCAACCCGCGGGCGCTACCTGCTGGAGGGGGTGGGCGTGGAGTCGCTCGACGACGAGGCGCTGGCGGCCCTGCGGAACCGCCGCATCGGGTTCGTGTTCCAGACCTTCAACCTGCTGCCACGGATGACCGCCCTGCGCAACGTCGAGCTGCCCATGGTTTACAGCGGCCTGGCCCGCGAGGCCCGGCAGGAGCGGGCGCGGGAGGCCCTGGCGGCTGTGGGGCTGGAGGGGCGCATCGGCCACCGGCCGAGCGAGCTCTCCGGCGGGGAGCAGCAGCGGGTGGCCATCGCCCGGGCGCTGGTGAATCGCCCCGCCATCCTCCTGGCCGACGAGCCCACCGGCAACCTCGACAGCCGGGCGGGCGACGAGATCCTGGGGATCTTCCGCCGCCTGGTGGACGAGGGAGCGACGATTCTCGTGGTCACGCACAACCCGGACATCGCCGCCATGACCGGGCGGGTGATCGAGATCAAGGACGGACAGGTCGTCTCCGACACGAGGACGGACACGGCGCCCGTTCGGGCGGGGGGTCGAACCCGAGCCGACCACCCCCCCGAGCGCCCCTGAGCCCCGGCGCCGTCCGCCCGGACGCTGCCCATGAACCTCCGAGAGGCCATTGCCCTCGCCTTGGAGATGCTGGCCGCCAACCGGGTGCGGACCGCGCTCACCATGCTGGGCGTCGTCATCGGTGTGGCGGCCATCATCCTGTTGGTGTCCGTGGGCGAGGGGGCCACGGCCTACATCACCCGGGAGCTGGTAGGCCTCGGAACGAACCTGCTCATCGTCACGCCCGGGAAGACCCAGAGCTCCGGGGGGTTCCACCCGCCCAGCGGCGGCACCGTGCGCAAGCTCACCTACGAGGATGCCATCGCGCTGCGCCGCCGCGCCCCCCTCCTCACCGACGTCGTGCCCCTCGTCCTCGGGACCGGGAAGGTTCGCTATCAGGGGGTGAGCCGGGACACGTCGGTGGTGGGGGTGACCCCGGAGTTTCAGCGGGTGCGGAACCTCTATGTGGAATTCGGCCAGTTCGTGAGCGAGGAGGACGTGGAGGGTCGCCGGCGGGTCGTGGTCCTGGGACGCACGGTGAAGCGGGAACTCTTCGGCGAGGAGAACCCCCTGGGCAAGTTCGTCACGCTCGCCGACGCCCGCTACCGCGTCATCGGCATCATGGAGCGCAAGGGGGTCAGCCTGGGGTTCGACATCGACGATCTCGTCTTCATCCCGGTGAAGAGCGCCCAGGACCTGTTCGATACGGACCGCCTGTTCGAGATCCTGGCCTCGGTGGGGTCGGCGGACGACGTGGACCGCGCCATCCAGCAGCTCAAGGAGATCCTGATCCGCCGCCACGGAGACCGCGAGGATTTCACCGTCACCAGCCAGGGGGCCATGCTCTCGGCCTTCACGACGATCCTGCGTATCCTCACGGCGGTGCTGGGAGGAATCGCCGGCATCTCGCTGGTCGTCGGGGGGATCGGCATCATGAACATCATGCTGGTCTCGGTCCGGGAGCGGACGCGCGAGATCGGCATCCGCAAGGCGGTGGGCGCCCGCCGGCGGGATATCCTGTGGCAGTTCCTGCTGGAGTCCGTCGTGCTCAGCAGCCTGGGAGGCGTCCTGGGCATCGGACTGGGCGCGGGGACGGCCACGGCGCTCTCCCTGCTGTTCACCTACCTCCCCACCCGGGTGTCCCTCTGGTCGGTGCTCCTGGCCTTCGGATTCTCGGCCGCCGTCGGCATCTTCTTCGGGGTCTACCCGGCTCGGCGCGCCGCCCAGCTCGACCCGATCCAGGCCCTCCGCTACGAATGAGCCGGCAGCCCGGAGCATTCACGAAAAGGCTCGTGAATGCTCCGGGCTAATGGAGCTATGCCTATTGGGGTCTGATCGCTCCTGCAGTCTTCGCGAACCAGGTCGGGAATGCTGAGGGCTGGAGATAGTTGGTAAGAAGAGGGCCGGCGCACCCCTGGGTGCGCCGGCGCTTTTTTGGAAGCACTCGTTCTGCAATGTGCCCGGCAGCCGGGCGCATTGCAGGTCTAGTCGGGGACGTTGCGCACGAAGGAATTCGCCAGGGTCTTGCGCAGCTCCGCGGCCAGCGCGGCGTCCGGGATCTCACGCAGGATGACGCGGACAGCGAACCCGCACTTGCGGCACCGCTTGTACTGAAACACCCAGCGCCCTTCCTCGCGCGGCTTCCCGAGCTCCTCCATATCGGAGAAGCAGCAGGGGCCAGAGCGTACGGGGGAGATGATCTTGGTGGGGAACTGGTTCTTGGGGCGCTTCTGGTCGGTGTACTCCACGATTGTCGCCATCGTCCGCTCCATTTACCCTTCTACGATGGGATGACCAGGAATGGCCCCGATCATCCGTTGGACATGCGCGGCGACTGCCCGGCGAGCAGTCACGACGCGGCGCCGCCCCGAACATCAGGCGACGCGGTACTGGGCCAGGTGGCTCTTGACCTCCTCGACGATACCCGCGACGACCGCAGGATCCTTCTGGAGCTTGCCCATCATGAGCGCCCCTTCGAAGCCGGCGACGATGAAATGGGCCAGGCGCATGATATCCGCGTCGGGGCGCAACGTTCCCTGGGCCTGGGCCTGGGTCAGTGCGCTCTCGATGCGCGCCCGCAGGCCGCGAAAGGCCGAGTCGAGCCGCTGGCGGAACTCCTCGTGGATGTCGCTGAGCTCGACGGCCAGGTTGCCCAACAGGCATCCCCCGGTGCACCCGTTCTGCCGGGTGCGGAGGACCTGTGCATCCAGGAAATCGCCGATCTGCACCCAGGGGTCCTTCTCGGATTTGAAGCTCTTCTCGATGACCTCGGTAGTAATTTGCGAAATCTTCCGATCGAGGATCGCGTACCCGAGTTCATCCTTGCTCTTGAAGTGGTAGTAGAAATTCCCCTTGCCGACGCCGGTCTCTTTCAGAATGTCGTCAACCGAGGTGTTCTTGAATCCCCGAACGTGGATGAGCTTACTGGCAACGTCGAGGATTTGTTCTTTGGTGGTCGTCATCTCTTCTCTTTTTGACATGTACTAACCGGTCAGTTGCGCGAAACTTATAAGACCGAAAGACTCCTGTCAAGTTCAAATTTTCATCACTGACTCATGAGAATCATAATTATATGAATATAAAGGAAATTTGTGTTTTACTAATTTTATATTACAGGCGGGGTTTCTCTGTTTTCATGGTTACGCCGATCTCTTTCGAGACGACATCGCTCTCGGATCCCCAGGGGAATCGCTGCGGACCTGGACTAACGACGGAGTAGGACTGTTTGGGGTGGCAATGGGGCGCTATTCGCGACTCAGAGTCGTGGACTGCCTCGTTCGCCGGGAGAGGATGAGTCCTTCCAGGGCCGTGGCGGTCTCTTCGGGCAAGGGGTCGAGCCTCACTTCGACCGTCATGGTCGAACCGGGGGATCCGCCGGAGGCGCCATCCTCGGCGTGGATGGCTTCCACGACCCCTCGCAACTCCAGCGCGTCCCCCTCCGTGAAGACGGTCAACTGGAGACGCTGGCCGAGGGGGAGTTCCTGGGTGGTGGCGAAGGAGAGGCCGGTCATGCCAAAGCTCGTCGCGGTGGCGTTGAAGTAAGGCCCCGACCCCTTGACGCCCAGGGACAGGTCCACCGGGTTCCGACCCTGGAGGGGCGGCTGCGTGCCCGGGGGCGCAGCCGGCAGGGCCGGGATGGCCCGGGTCTCGAGGCCGGTCCTGGCGTGAGGGGTGCGCTCCAGGGGGAGGTTTCCCTGCAGCCAGGCCTCGAATCCACCTGCCAGGACCACCACCCGGGTGAAGCCCTCGGCCATCAGCGCCGAGGCCGCGCGGGCGCTGAGGGCCTCGCCCGGGGAGTCGCAGTAGAGGGCTAGGCCCTGACTCTTCGGGAAATCCCTGCAGGCCCGGAGGATGTCGTCGGCGCTGGCCCGGATCGCACCTTTCGCCTGGAGGGGGCTGGCCTCGTATGCCGCGGGCGAGCGCACGTCGACCAGGAGCAGATCCACACGCTGCGCGAAGGCGCGGGCGAGATCGCCGGGTGACACGCGGACGGGCGAGCGCGCCTCCGGGGGGCTCGACGTCTCGGCCTCGGCGCGCAGGCCGGCGGCCGGCGCGCGCCGTCCCCGCCGCCGCCGCAGGAGAATCCAGATCGGCACCGCGCTCACGGCCACGACCAGCACGACCCCGCCCAGCGTGAACGTCCAAGGCCAGGAGGGCGCCCGCAGCACCTGCAGCTGCGCATCCGCCTGGAGCCGTTGAAGGTCGGAGAGGTTCGGCACGAGGCGGTTCGCCGCGTCGAGCCGCGGCAGGGCGCCGGCGTAGTCCCCGCGCACATAGCGGGCGACGGCGTCGTGCCAGAGGGCGTTGAACGGGCTTGCCGCTCCGAGGGGTACCCCGGCGGCCCGGGCGAACTCCTGCGCGATCTTGCCGGGGACGAGAAAGTTGAAACCCTGGCCCGCCGGCCCGCCGGAGTTCCCCCACGAGGCGGCCGCGTCCGTCTGGATTCCCGGTGC
>Ga0316616_100000656_pt1 | contig 11918 bp, 12 predicted proteins | sample OWC_Aug_M1_C1_D1_FD_207660 | JGI IMG/M metagenome (GOLD analysis project Ga0316616, IMG submission 207660) | Wetland soil microbial communities from Old Woman Creek delta, Ohio, United States - OWC_Aug_M1_C1_D1_B | ecosystem: Environmental > Terrestrial > Soil > Wetlands | place: USA: Ohio... | reverse complement strand
GAGATGAAAGAACATTTACAAAATGTAATTGATAGTGCATCAGAAGTCATCATCTCAATTGATGCGAATAAAAGAGTTACTACCTGGAATAAATCAGCAGAGATAATCACCGGATATAAGCAGACCGATGTGTTGAATTGGAGTATCACAAAACTAACGATGTTTGAGAATACACAAAAACTTCTTGATCTCATAAAATACATCTCTACAGAAACCCAACCGAGTTATGAAGATTTGGTAATAAACACAAAAAATTCAGTAAAAAAAATACTTCGAGTCACTGGATCTTCTATCAAAGAAAAACAAGGGAGCGGAGTCCTTTTTATTGGACGGGACATCACACGAGAAATTGAGATACACGGGAAACTATTAGCCGGAAATAGTTATCTGGTACCAGAGAAAAACAATACGGTCGCGGTTGATTTACTCGTCGATTTAACAACATCTGGGTACATCGGTTACTTGATTACCCGGATGGATCCTGAATCGATGAAGAGTGTTGTCTCGTCAGTAAATATCCAAATATCTCACCTCGGTCAAGACCGAGGTCAAGGATATGATACGATTTCTGATCTACCAAGGTTACTACAAAAAATAAAAGACATATGCGGAAAAAAGAAAAATGCAGTGATTTTACTTGAGAGACTTGATTATCTTATCAATAAGTTCTCTTTTGAAAAAGTAATGGATATGCTCTATGAGATAAACGATAATATCGCAAAGAACAAGTGTTTGTTATTACTCAGAATCGATCCAGCTACCGTTGAGAAGACACAAATGGCAGTAATTGAGAACGAATTACAGCTTTTACCTAGTCAGAAAATTGAAGGATTAACTATTGAAGATGAAGTCTATGATATCCTCCGATTCATCTATGAACAGAATCAGAATAATGCAATCGTTCCTATTAAGAAGATTTTGGGACGATTCAAGCTTGCCTATTCAACAGTTGCAAAACGACTTCAAGTGCTGGAAATGAAAGGATTGATTTTTACAAAGAAACAGGGAAAGTCACGAACGGTGACTATTTCAGATAAAGGGAAGACTTTTTTACATAAACGACAAACAGCATAGGGGCATAGGAAAGTAATTAAGTTACAAATGAGCGAGCGAATAAATAGACATCACTTATACAATATAGGAGTATTACAACAATACCCTCAATAAAATCTCTTTCACATAAATGAAGAAATAAATGATGAAAACGTCCTCTGTGTAATCATTGTGAATACATTTTTTATGTATTTTTTGACAATCTATATAAATTCTCTCATCTTATTACGTATAAGACAATAGAGCTGATAGTCAAATATGGACAAAAAAAAGATTTTACTAGTTGAAGATAGTAAGGATGACATCCTCCTTATACAGCGTGCTTTTAATAAAACAAAACTTGCTGAGAAGTTTGAACTAATCATTGCGCAGGATGGAAATCAAGCACTTTCTTATCTTCATGACCTCGGTATATCTTCGATTTCTCAACAAAGTAAGATACCGATGATTCTTCTTTTAGATTTAAATTTACCAAAAATGAACGGATTTGAAATCCTCCAACGGATTCGAAGTAATGATAAAACTAAACTAATCCCTGTTATTGTTTTCACTTCCTCAAAAGAGGATCAAGATATCACAAAATCGTATTTACTCGGTGCAAACAGCTACGTTCGAAAACCAATCGACTCCGATAAATTTACCGCAGTACTTCAGCAAATCGTATCGTACTGGGGAGACATCAACGAATTACCAGTCAAATAAAAATGAGGTTTTTGCGTTTTCTTTCTGAACATCAAATTCATACGTTCTTAAAGTGTTTTTCATATGTTTTTAAATAAATATTTTATATCGCCAAAGAAATCCTTTCCATTATGAAATCTGTTGGAGATTGTAGAGTGAGAAAAAAAATTTTGTGTTCAGGTTCTTCCTTCCCCCTCTCCCTTGATTTTTTAGACACTCTACAACATCTCCTCCTCTGTCGTACCACAGAAAAGCAATATACCCAGAAGACAAATGTAGTTTTTACATTACTGCAACAAAGAATTTATTTCAATAAGTATCATAGAAGACATAATTAAGGTGAAAAAAAATGGATGAATACGAATGTGCAACCTGCCAACGTACCGCGACCATAGAAGAAGATGAACATCCCTCTCTTTGTTGTGGAAAACCAATGAAAAAGAAGATGCCACGAGAGATATGTCTTCAACCTGCACATTCAGAACATGCTCGGCCAATGGAAGATGAAGATTCTTGTGATGAGTTTCGCGCTGGAGTCTAAGAAGGAATTATGGGTAAAATGAACTATTTTTTAATTATCTTTTAATTGTTTTTTAGTTATTGTTTTATGGTATCGAACGTTTAAACCAATTAGATGGAATAAATATGACACTTAAAAAAGGAAAAAAAGGTAAACTTGCTGTGATTCCAAAGCAAAAAGCAGAAGTAATCGCACAAAGACCATCTGAGTTATGGTCAGATATGGACCAGCTCTTCAATCGATTTAGAACAAACGTTGATGATTTATTTTGGGGACCACGAGCAAATCTTATGACAGTACCTGAATATCGAATCCCGCTTATGGATATCGTTGATTTCGGTGATAAATACGAAATGCATGTGGAAATGCCAGGTATCAAAAAAGAAGATATTTGTATCGAAGTCACACCAACGATGGTTGAGATTAGCGCTGAACACAAGGAAAAAAGTGAGGAGACAAGGAAGAATTGGTTACGGCAAGAACGAAGTAACATCGATTTCTATCGTTCATTCCAGGTTCCTGAAACCTTAAAAACTGGAAAAGTAGAAGCGGAACTCAAAGACGGAATTCTAAAGGTTTCGCTACCGAAAGCAGATCCAAAACCAAAATATGAAACGACCAAAGTCAAAATCAAATAATCAATAGGTCATCCCAACAAATAAAGCATATCCAATAAAGAAAAAAATGGAGGTAAATATTTATGACGAAAGAGAAAATCATTGAATTATTGAACCATGGACTGGAGCTGGAACACGCTGCTTATGTACAATACCTTAGCCATGCGGAAATAGTCGAAGGGACAGATGCTGAACCTATCATTGCACGTCTCAAAGAAATCGCCAACGACGAAAAAGGTCATCAGGAGAAATTCCGAACCTTAATTGGAGATCTCGGTGGTGTACCAAGTGTTGATTTTACTTCAAGACACCCAGCAACGACCATCAAGCAGATTCTTGAAGTGAATTTAAAAGACGAAAAAACAGCGGTTGATACCTACCGGAAAATTCTTGAAACGCTCAAGAAAGAAAAAAGTAAAGGATATTACGATCATCTCCTTGAACATGAAATTAGACATATCCTTATGGAAGAACAAGAGCATATCACTGAGTTGGAACTGCTGCTTGGAATTCAAGGAAAAAGTTATTAGATTAAACCTACGAGGTGAACAGTGTGGGCGAAAAATACGATTCTGCCTCCATTAAAAAGATTGTAGGCTGGCTGGACGAGCGTGAACAAAAAATGAAAAAAGAACTGGACGGATGCAGAAAAAAGAACACGAAACGATGTCGATAAAAATATATAAATAAATAGTCAGGGAATCGATATGGATAAAAAAGAGGTGTATTATTCTCACAGCAATGGGGGAACATGGTTGTTTGTTCGTCTTCTTGTTGTTGTAAGCGTTGCCACTCTTTTAATAAATTTTTTATATTGATGATACATAATTCTATGAACTATTCATGATTATCTTTTTCTCTTGTTTTTATATAAGATTAGAATAGTGTTCATGAATTATGTTTTTATCAAAGTCAAAGAACTCTTGAAGAATCGTATCACGTTCCTTAGAGATGAAATAATCCATTGCTGGAAAGAAAAATTGTGTATCTTCGGTTTTAATATGTTCAGGATATAATGTGATGAGTTGGAGTAGTCCTTTTTGTATTTCATCAATAAAAGAATGATACTCTTGGATATATCGGATGTTTACATCTTGTAGCGTCTTTAAAGTCTCTTGTGATGTTTTGTGATCCTCCATTAACTGATTCATTATTCTCGTTAGTTCTTCTGAAAGCTTTGTTTTCAAAAGGGATCTGAAGAGGATATCTTCTTCTTTTCAATGATGTGTTCTATCCGTATTAATTTTAAAAAAAATCGATCGCAACCGTGATAAATTCGGTGTCGATTTTCAGGGATTTTTTGCTTTAATGAAGTTCCATCTCTAGTAATGCTATCATACGCTTAATCAATCGATGTTCGTTCATCAGAAGTCCTATCGGCTGCATACCTATCACTTATCTTGTAGATTTTATCTGAAAAACAATCATTCACTCTGTCGTCATTTCACTGGAACACGGTTACTTTTTTCTGAAGGTGTTTTTTTATGAACGTTTATTTGAAGAATACCATCATTAAGAATTGCTTCTGCATTGTCAGGATTCACATCCTCTGGAAACCTAAGATATCTACAAAGTGTAGAATAGCCTCGTTCCTTCTTGATATACCCTTTTGCCTCATTTCGAATTTTCGTTTCTGTAGCTCCACAAATACTAATGGTCTTTGCTGTTATCGTAATCTCGATATCTTTTTTATCGATTCCAGGCATTTCAGTTATAATTTGATATGTTTTACCTGTATCCATGAGATCTACAGGAATCAATCTCATACGACTTTCTGGAGAGACGCCCAGTGATTGATTCATCATCCAACGATTCCACCATGGTTTTATCCATGGATCTCCATAATACATTCTATTGATATCATCGAAAATTTCAAAGGGATTTTCGAGGACGGGAAGTAGTGTTTTTTGTGCTTGAAGTTTTTGCTGTTTTCCAGTTTGTACCACAATCTTTTTTTCTTTCTTTTTTACCATATGACCTCACACCTTACTATCTTCCTTATTACTGTGGGATTTTGTTTTGAATAAGCTGTAGAAGATTCCTTTCATCTCGAGTAAGATATTGTTCTCGTAGAGTGTTTTCGGAGTCTGAAAACATAGTCTAATTCCTCCTGTATTTTATATATTTCATAACACCTTAAAAGATTGATTTAAAAACAATTGAAAAATAAGTAAAAAATACTTCGAGATACACTAATTATTTTAAGTGATTTGTGTACCAAAATCGTATGATCCATCTAGAGCAGCCTCCCTATTTTATCCCTATTCAGAATAATCACTTTCTATACTTATAGTGAATGTAAATATGTAAAAAGAGCATCAGGTGGTTTGTATGCTTTTATTTCGTTTGTTTCCTTTCAGAAAATAAAAGAAAATGAGAGTATCTTTTACTCTCATTCTATACTGTAACGGTCGTCGTACGCGTTAGTTGCCCAAACAAACTACAAAATGCGTTAGCCGAAAGCACATCACCTGTTGTAGCGTTGATGTTATAAGTGTAGGTGTAGAAAAAGAATCGCGGTTGACTCTGGTATAGTTCGGTATCAACTACCAACCCATTTTTCTCAACATCAACTTTATACACATAATGAATTTTCGTGATGGGCGAAAAATGGAGGATTGTTACGGTCAAAGTATTGGGTTGATACTGTAGTTTCATGTATCGCGGAGAGGTCGCACCTGCCTGCATGCTGGTCATTACAAGTCCAATGAACAGCACAAGGATTAATACAATACTTTTTCGTTTCCAGTTCATAGTTTTAGCTCCTTATATTGTAGTTATATGCCATACTTCTCCTGACTGAATAAACGATCCTAAGGTGCGCGTTGTGAGTAGGTAGATTTCACTCTGTTCATCTAGACCGAATCCTAGGATGAATCGCTGCAATGAACGGTCTGGTTGTAGTACAAATTCGGATCGCACCCAGAATCCAGGGGTTGTTTCGTTCAGATAGTATAATTTTCCATCTGCTTTAGTGAAACTGGTGCTCCAATCACCAAATACGTATTTTCCTTTGAGAGTTGGTGATTCATTTCCTCGGTAAACAAAGCCCCCTATGATGCTTCTACCGACGTTATGACTGTAATCGTAAATCGGTGATTCCAGAGTAGAGAGATTAATACCAAGATCGTCGGCAAGAGCGAGATCATAGGGATGGTTCCCTTCTAAGATACGCCATCCGTAGTTTCCCCCTTTTTCTACGATATCAATTTCTTCCCAGGTATCTTGCCCGACATCTGCAACATACAATCGATCTGTCGCGTAGTCAAATGAAAAACGGTAGGGGTTTCGGAATCCATACGCGTAGATCTCATCGAGTCCATCACTTCCGACAAAGGGGTTATCTGCTGGTATTGTGTAAGGAGCACTGCTGTCGATATCGATCCGAAGAATCTTCCCAAGCGACGTATTGATGTTCTGGCCATTACCGATAGTTCCATGTTGGTCACCTGCTCCACCGCCATCGCCGAGACCGATGTAGAGGTAGCCATCAGATCCAAATGCGAGTTGACCCCCGTTGTGATTACTCTCTGGTTCGTCAATTCGATAGATGATTTTTTCAGAGGTCGGGTCAGCAAGGTTCGGATCGTCAGAGACCTGGTATTCTGCTATGATTGCCTCGTGGTCGATTCCTGCTCCTGTTTTTGGTGCACTGTAATAAACGAAGAATCTCCCGTTAGTTTCGTATGAAGGATGGAAGACGAGGCCGAGTAATCCTCGTTCATCGTAGAGCGGATTTACTTTCACCATTTTTGACGAGAGATCCAAGAATGGTGCGGGAAGCATTGTTCCATTTTCGATAAGGTAAATCGCTCCTGTTTGTTCAGCGATGAAAAGACGGTGTGATCCATCACCGGCGTTGGTGAGTACTGTGGGAGCTTTTAATCCTTTAGCGATACATTCGAGTGAGACGGTCAATGCCCCGCTACTGCCTGGGAGAATGACTACACGAGTTCCAATAATGCGTGCACGAATGGTTTGTTCAGCTGAACTTCCTTCGGTACAAGATGCTGTTGCACTAATTGAGGTTCTTCCGATTCCAAAGATGAATGGAATATCGACTGTAGTGCTTTTATCTGGTAGAATTCGATCAAGTGTTCCTTCCGCATGTTTTCCAATGATGATGAATCCACCGGTGAGTTGGATGCTCCATGTCACGTTGGTTGCATTTTGTATTCCATTGTTACGAATGAATGTATGCACTCCTCTTCCTCCAGTGATAATTTCGATTTGAAGTGACACTTCTGTGGTGGATTTGGAGGGGGTAACCAGCCCGGTAGCAGATAGTATAGTTAGGAGAACGATACTGCTACATATTACACTAATACTTTTCTTTTTCATAGTTTTTCCTTCTTTTTTTGTTTTAAGACATTCTTTTTTATTGTACGATTATTGTCCCCCTCATGCCTTGATGGATGCTGCAGGAGTAGTTGTACGTTCCCGGGGTTGAGAACGTGTAGGTGAAGTTTTGTCCGTTACCTAATAGTCCTGAACTAAACAGTCCCCCTTCTGCGATGACAGTATGACCGACGTTATCGTTGTTTATCCAAGTGACGGTGGTTCCATTCGGTACAGAGAGGGTACTGGGGTTAAATGCTAAATTTTTCATTGAAACCGTATTGGTTCCTGGATTGTTTGGTTGTTGAGTGCAGCCTGAAAGAAGGAGGATGGGTACTACTGCACTGACAATGATTAGAACATTGATTTTTTTTGAATTCATTTTTTTTTTCATGGTATAGTCTTCTTTACGTATGATTGAATGTCTCTGTTTATAAAACGATGATTAAAAAATGAATGAAAATCACTTAAAAAATGAATGAATTAAATAATAATTAGAAATTCTAAATATATGTATACATTGATGTTTAATAGCAGACTGATAATAGAACCATGAGATTATCATTTTGTTATTCTATTAATAATATTACGAGATTGTGAAGGATATTTTTTTCTTTATTATATGTTGTAATAAAAAAAAGAAAGAAAAAAAGATTATTCGGACCCTACACTGATATCAAACGGGTTCATTTTCCAGGATTTGACTATAACCCATCCACCGACTGGTTTTATCCGACGGATTGGCCATTGGGTTGATCCCCGCCAGGTATTGGATGCAACTGCATGTCCGAAATTGATTTGAACAAGGACCAAAGACTGCTGCGAATTATCGATATTATTTTGTTTTTCATTTTCATATACCTCCATTGGTTACCCATAAAACCATATTGTCCCCATATAGGAATAGTTGAAAAACGATTCAAAAATAATTAATAAATAGTTCAAATTAAACATAACAAGACAAAAAAAAATAAAAAATGATATGATTTTATTCACAAGATGAATTGTGGGAAAATTAATGTATCTTTACCACATTCATTGATTCACAGAACTGGAGGTAGATTTATAGTATGGCGAAGAAACAGACGGTAACGATTGGAAACAAAGCACCTGATTTTTCTTTGGAGGATCATAACGAAAAACCATTCAAACTCTCCGATTTCAAAGGAAAAAAAATACTATTATCGTTCCATCCACTCGCATGGACCTCAGTCTGTGCACAACAGATGCAATCATTAGAAGAAAATAAAAAATATTTTGATAAAACTAACACGATAGCGGTCGGTGTCAGCGTTGACACCACTCCTTCTAAAAAAGCATGGGCACAACATCTCGGGATAAAAAACACGCGACTCCTCTCTGATTTCTGGCCACATGGAGCTGTCGCCCAAAAGTATGGTATATTCAGAGAAGACGATGGCATATCAGAGCGAGCAAATATCATCGTTGATGAAGAACAAAATATCTCCTTTATAAAAATATATCCAATCTCTCAGCTACCAGATATCCAGGAAATCATCCATTTCTTAGAACAGAAAAAAATCAAAAAAACAATATAATAAGAGAAGACGAGTATGTAGTTACTTTGGTTGAAAACAAATTATTTTTCTTTTGCTTTACTCCGACTGAAACTTTTTATGACATCATGAGAAGACAAGGTTCCTACGAGTTTGTTTTTCTTATCAAGAACTAGTAAATGATGCAGCCCGCTCCGTTGCATGATTCGGATAGCGTTCTCTATGGTATCATCTTCATATGTGTCAATACAAGGATGCCAACCAAGAGGATCACAAGATGCCATCACCTCTTTTGCACGAGGTCCCCTCATGATATCTATAACATGGATATCTTCTATCTTTCGAGAAATTTCTGCTAAAACTTCTTTGACGAGTGCAAAATAAATATCGGTTTCGGTGATTACTCCCACAATATCGTCTTTGAATTTTACGACAGCGATATCGGTTTCAGCATTGGACATCTTAAAGATTACCTCCGCCAATCGCTCATCCTCTGTTGTATACACAATATCTCTTTTCATATGCTCTTTTATTGTATCAATGAATTTCATGGTTTCATCTCACGTAATTCAAACTCTCATCCGCATCAGTCATCATATCACTTCTTTCTTATCCGGTGCTAATCACCTGAACCGGACATGATGCTACTGCATCATTTACGCAACCAATGAGAGTATCCGGAACTTCACCAATATCTGGTGTATTTTTTCGGTATTTCTCTACAATACTCGCCTTCCGACCACTTTCAACAACAAATAAAGCTGAACAGGTCTGTTCACATGCTCCGCACTCAATACATCCGTCTTGATCTATTTTCACTATCATATTTTATAACAACCTCCTCATTCCTGTAAACGATCGGAGAGGTACAATGCAATACTTCGAATGCGTTCGGCATGCGGCAATCGGTTCACCACTGGATTCCATTCCCCATACAGTTCCTGGTGATAGATTGGCTTTGAAATATTATAGAACACACCAATCGGTATCTTATCAAACCTTTTCGCAAGCTGTACCGCGTCTTCCAACCGCACTGCTGGTTTTTCAATCATCTCAACTGACGCATTAAACTCCTTATATGTATTAGTGAAAACGACACTGGGTTGCAGCACATCAATATACGAAAAACCTTCATGTAATACTGCTTCAACCATAAGATTAGCAAGGTGGTCAATACGTCCAGCGTATCCCCGAGCAACAAACGATGCGCCAGCCTCTAACATCAATGACAATGGGTTCAATGGCTCCTCGATGTTCCCACTTGGCAACGACGGCCCTTTAAAGCCTTTCTGGCTCGTAGGAGAAAACTGCCCTGTGGTTAACGCATATGTTCCATTATTATGCACAATCACGGTGATATCTGCATTCCGTTTCGCCGCAAAAATCATATGAGAAATCCCTTCACCAAACGCGTCTCCATCACCAGCAAATGTCAGCACCTTCAAATTTGGGTTCCCCAGTTTTATTCCCTGCACCGTCGCCATAGATCGACCATGAAGCGAGTACATTCCACTTAATGGCACATAATCAAAAATCTTCCCATGACATCCGATACCAGCTGAAATAATCAGATGCTTAGGATTGATACCTTGTTTCTCTAATTTTGGTATCGCCTTTCGAAACGCACTCAGAATACCAAAATTCCCACACCCAGCACACCATGTGTTTTCTACCGTGGTTGTTAATTCATCACTCATTTACCGCTCACCTTCTGTAATTGTTCAGCAAGATCCACCGGATCAAACGGCAGTCCATCAAACTGACGAATCGACGAGACTGGAGTTATACCATTTTTCTCCCGCAACAGCTGTTCCAACTGCCCGGTACTATTCTGCTCAACCACTACTGCCTTACGTCCAACGTACTTCTTGAGTTTCCATGAAGGAAATGGTTGCAGGTAAATAGGTTGCACAACGGTACAAGAAAGATCAGCGTGTATCACCGCTTCCCGGACACTCATCGTCGTCGACCCGAATGTAAAGACACAGAGATCTCCAGAGCCAAACTCGTTTAGCGTGTGTACTTTTTCCTGGAGAAATCGAATCAGACTCTCCTGTTTTGTCAGACGCTTCCTCTTCATCTGTGCGATCACCTCAGCCTCCTCCGTCGTAAATCCAAATTCATCATGTTCATAGCTATTCCATTTGATCATCATTTCAGATGGAGGAAATAGAAGTGGTGATACACCTGTATCGGTCTTACGATACCGTTGAAAATCCCCGTTTACGTGCATGTCTGGTTTAACCTCATTTATTTTCTGCAGGTCGAGATTCACATTCATACTGCTTTCAGTGAGATGTTTTTCAGATAGTAATATCGCAGGTGTCTGAAATTGCCAGGCGAGATTGAGCAACTCAGCAGATAAATAAAATGCTTCTTCGATACTCCCTGGAGAAGCGACAATCCTTGGAAACTCGCCTTGACCAGGATACAAAGAAAAGAGAAGTTCACCTTGTTCTGTATAGGTAGGCACCCCTGTACTCGGGCCAGGGCGCTGACCAAGAAAGAACACGACGGGGGCCTCAGTCATCCCCGCAAGAGAAAACGCTTCCTGCATAAGACAGAACCCTCCGCCACTTGTTCCGACCATGGATCGAGCACCAGTAAAACTGGCACCAATCGCCATGTTCGCAACCGCAATTTCATTTTCGGGTTGCACCGTGACAACACCTAGATTTTTTCCTTGAGAAGCAAGAAAATGCAAAATCGGTGTTGATGGTGTCATCGGGTACGCAAAATAAAGATCGAGACCCGCAGCACAAGCACCCAAGCCAATAGTTTCAGCGCCCGTGAGAATCGGAAGGCGCCCTTTCCCTTCATGCAAAACAAACTTTTGCGGGATTTTTTCATAAATTTGATCATAGATTTCATGAGCAAAATTGAGGTTATCCTCAACATTCCGATGATACTCTTTTAGGATAAAACCATCAAGTTTCTTACGATCAACACCCACAGCTGCTGTAAGAACTGCAATCCCCGCAACCCCAACGATTAAATCAGATTCTTTATATTTTTTCGCAAGAGCGGAAATTGGTACCCCTACACCTTGGCCTTGTTTCACTGTCGTACTATCGTAAACCAACACACAATTTTGCGCAAGATGATTCTGGTGTGTTGAATAACTCCGCTGGTCAAGGAGCACTGCAAGATCTGCCTTCATATAATGACTGTAGATCTTCCGAGTTGCAGTAC
>Ga0316616_100000654_pt1 | contig 11924 bp, 21 predicted proteins | sample OWC_Aug_M1_C1_D1_FD_207660 | JGI IMG/M metagenome (GOLD analysis project Ga0316616, IMG submission 207660) | Wetland soil microbial communities from Old Woman Creek delta, Ohio, United States - OWC_Aug_M1_C1_D1_B | ecosystem: Environmental > Terrestrial > Soil > Wetlands | place: USA: Ohio... | reverse complement strand
GTGGGGTGGGCGAGCCTTAAGCCGGCGGAGTTCCACTGGTCCGGCGTTGCCGCCCTCTGAGCCGCCGCCATCGCTCGAGGGGTTGCCAGACCAGCGCGCCATCGGAGCCGGCGACCGAGAGACCGGGTTGGCGGAGTTGCAGGACCAAGCCCGGTCGCTGGAGCGGCAACTGGAAGCGCTGCAGCAGCGAATCCGAGAACTGGAGAGCCAAGACTCGCGGTAGCTCACCCTGCGATCAGCTGCAGGATAAACATGCGCATTGCCGAAACACCGGCCGAGTCGCAGGCATACCTGGACCGAGTACATCGGGGTATCAATGTCGCCTGCGTGGTCTGCAGGGCGAGGAATCCACGCGAGCTTCGGGTGCCGTTCCACTGCTCTTGCTCCAAAGATAATGTGTGAGGCGTTCGTGACCGCCGAGGAAGGCCATTTCGATGCGTTCGACAAGCAGGTGGACACCATCAAGCGCTTCGGGCCGAGCTATCTCGCGCTACAGTCATTCGAGGCCAAAGCCGAGTGACTCGTTGGCGCCATGACGAACTGACGCCTCGCCCACGGAATCACGGAGGAGGACCTGTGCCCAAAGCTTTCTTTGTTTCTCGGCGTCCACACGGGGTGGACCGAAGGGCGCTCGGCGTCGCCCTCATTTTCAGCGGTTCCGGAATCGGAGTTGCCGCCTACTTGCTTTCGCTCCATGCCGCCATCGCCGATAATCCCAAAAAAGGCCTCTGCACCTTCACCGATACGATCTCCTGCGACAAGGTCTTGGCGAGCCCGTATGCCGAGATCGCCGGCATTTCCGTGGCGCTGATTGGCCTCTTCGGATTTGCAGCGCTCTTCGGCCTCGCCGCTGCGTGCTTCTTCGTGCCCTGGTGGGGGCCCTGCAGGATGCCCACCCTCCTCGTCCTTGTTGCCGGGCTCGGGCTGTGTTTCGAGTTGGGAATGACGGGCGTGGAGGTCTTCGTGATCCAAGCCCTGTGTCCGTATTGCCTGGCGGCATTCGGGCTTCTCGCGGCCACATTCCTTGCGGCCCTCTGGGTCTGGAGGTATGCGCGGATCGAATCGAGCCGTCCCGAGGCAGACAATGCGTGACCTCGGGCCTTCTCCGGCATGCCTGTGTGCGCGGATCACGCGAACCGTGGTTCGCCTCCTCGGCGGGTACACAACGGCACTCGTGGTTCTCGCCTTCGTTGGGGCGGGCGGCGCTGCCCCTGGACTGGCGGCCGACCAGCGCCAACCTGTGGCCCCGCCGCTCTCGCTTCCGGACCTGGACGGACGAACCCGGACCCTGAACGAGTTCCTCGGCTCGAAACCTGTACTCCTGGAGTTTATGTCCACGGACTGTCCGCACTGCCGGACCATGGCCCCCGTTCTCACTCGACTCCACGAGGTGTACGGAAACCGGGTCTCCTTCCTGACTGTCGCCTTCGACCGGCGTGCCACGAGAGTCAAGGCCTTCGCCCAGGTCCACGGCCACTCGTGGTGTTATCTCCTCGGGGACGACCACACCGTGCGTGTGTATGCGCTGGAAGGCGTTCCGACATTCGTCCTCCTGGGCCCTGACGGCCGGATCCGGGGAGTTCAGGTCGGATCGTGCGCCTACGAGGATCTGGCAAGGGCCATCGAGGACGTGATTGGCTCGCCGCGATGAGGTGCGGCGGAAGTTCAAGGGAAGGCATCGACCGCCCAGCGGATCATCCCACCGTGCTTCGCCTCCATCGCCGCCTTCGTCAGTGTTGGAGCGGCTAACACCTGCAGGGCTGCGACACAGCCAGACCGGGACAGTGACGATTTACAAGTACAAATGCCAGCAGTGCGGGTTGATCGTTGAGTTGACGCGCGAACACGCGCAGGCCATGGGCACGCCGATGTGTCCCGAGTGCGCCAAGACGGGGGTGGCATGCGCCCTGGTCCCCACCTGCGGGTTGGAGTGCGCCAAGGGCGAGCCCTGCGGATGCGCCGTTCCAGGATTCGCCTGCAGTTGAGGGCACGGGACCTTTGGTTCATCCACAAACCGGTCGATCGGTGCGGCGGGCTCACGAAGGCTCATGGGTCGGCCCTGCTCTCCCTGCGACACCCAGAACGCGTAGCACGGATGCATTCACGGATCCCCTTCGATGATTGCGGCCTTGCACCGCTGGACACGTGCTCTTGGCCGCACCTGCGACGCACGGGCTAAAAACGTCAGTCCTTATCGCCGATTGCGGTGGAGGCCGACGCAGGAATGCGTTGGCACGGTAGATGCTCTACACCCCAGTGAACATGGGGGACTCGATGCAGGTGGCCATCGCGGTTTGGAATGATCGCATCTCACCCGTCTTCGACACGTCGAATCGGCTTCTCCTCGTCGACGTGGAGCAAGGGGCGGAGCGCGGACCCCGTATCGTCGTCGAGATTGGGGGAGACTCTTTCCTGACTCAGCGCGCGCGGCGGTTGACGGAACTGGAGGTGAATGTCCTCATTTGCGGCGCCATCTCCCGACCGTTGGCAGAGATCGTTTCTGCCTCGGGAGTGGTCGTGATCCCGTGGGTGTCGGGCCCCGTGGAGGGCGTCTTGCGGGCGTACCTGACGAAGCGCCTGTCGGACTCCCGCTGGAGGATGCCGGGCTGTCGGGGCCGTTGGCGGCACCACTGTACTCCGGCTGGTCCCCAGGGCCACGGACAGACCTGACCCCCCGGAGCAACACCGAGCCAGAGGGAGACCCGAGAATGATCATCGCGGTCACTGCAAAGGGAGTGGATCTTGAGGCAGCCGTGGACACTCGGTTCGGCCGGGCGGCAGCGTTCGTCGTCATGGATACGGACACCGGAGCCGTTCGAGCGCTCGACAACCGGGAAGCGAGCAGCTCCGGGCAGGGCGCGGGCATCCAGGCAGCGCGGTTGATGGCAGACCAGGGAGTTCACGCAGTGCTCACGGGCCACTGCGGCCCCAACGCGTACCGGGCGCTGCATGCTGCCGGTGTTCGCGTCTACACCGGAGTGGCGGAGGGAACGGTCCAGGACGCCGTGAAGCAGTTCCAGGCTGGTCTCCTGCAGGAGGCTGCGGAGGCCGATGTTCAACCCCACTGGTAAGACGGTCTCACATTCTCGGCGAGACCGGGCGACGAAAGGAGGGACTACGATGCCACGAGGAGATCGCACGGGACCGATGGGCGGCGGCCCACTGACGGGCCGCGGCGCCGGATATTGCGGCGGGGCTGGCGCCCCCGGATTCCTCAGCGCGGCCGGGGGGCGGGGTGGCGGCCGGGGGTGGCGGCACTGGTTCCATGCCACGGGCTTGCCGGGCTGGGCGAGAGCCGGGATGGGCGTTCCGGCCTGGGGCGCCGGACCCTATCCCTACGCGACGCCTGTTGCGCAGGCGATGCCCCCAGAGGTCGAAGTGAATGCGCTGAAGGCCCAGGCCGGGTACCTGGAGCAGACGTTGCAATCGCTGCAACAGCGCATTCAGAAGCTCGAAAGCGGCGCGAAGGCTGAATAACAGGATTGACATCCGGGGAGGGCGATGCCTTCCCCGGATGGACCCGCAAGCGTTTCGAGCAACTGTCGGACCGAAGGTTGGCGTCTGAAACGTAGCGGCGGAGTCGCCGTGTGGCACGGTAGTATCCAAGGGAACGCGCATGCGGATCGTCTTCGCCAGCGGTAAGGGCGGCACCGGGAAGACCATTCTGGCCACGAATCTGGCCAGCGTCCTGGCAGACCAGGATCACTCGGTGACCTACCTCGACTGTGACGTGGAGGCGCCCAACGGGCACATCTTCCTGAAGCCGGTCATCACGAGCCGGGAGGCGGTCACCATCCCCGTCCCAGAGGTGGATGAGGCCCGCTGCACACGGTGCGGGCGCTGCGGCGAGTTCTGCCAGTCCCACGCGATCGTCTGCCTGGGGAGTGCCGTGCTGACGTTTCCCGAGTTGTGTTGTGGCTGCGGAGGCTGCGCCTTGGTTTGCCCGGAGAAGGCCATCCGGGAAATCCCGCGAGCGATCGGGGAGGTTGCCCGAGGCGCTTCCGGGCCCATACAGTTCGTGGAGGGGCGGCTCCAGATCGGCCAGCCGATGTCTCCACCGATCATCCGGGCTGTGAAAAGGCACCTGCCGCGCGCGGGGATCGCCATCCTGGACGCGCCACCGGGGACGTCGTGCCCCATGATTGAAACCGTCCGAGGCGCCGATTTTGTCCTCCTCGTCGCGGAACCGACCGTTTTCGGGCTCCACGATCTCACACTGGCCGTCGACGCCATTCGAAAAGTGGGCGTGCCTCACGGGGTCGCGATCAATCGCGTGGGTCCGGGCGGCGACGGGGTCCAGCGGTACTGTGCCCAGTCCAACATCCCGATCCTGCTGCAGATTCCCGAGGACCGCCGTATCGCTGAAATCTATTCCCGCGGCGAATTGGCCGCTCGCAGCTTCCCGGGATTCGACCGCTGGATGAACGACCTCTTCGGTCGGCTCCGCTCGGCGGTGCGCTCGTGAAGGAGATGGTCGTCCTCAGCGGCAAGGGCGGGACGGGAAAGACGAGCCTGGTCACCGCGTTCGCCGCGCTGGCGGATCGGAAGGTGCTGGCCGATTGCGATGTGGACGCCGCCGATCTTCATCTGATCCTCACGCCGCGGACGCTGCAGGTCCAGGAGTTCCAGGGAAGGCGGCGGGCCCACATCGTCGCGGATCGGTGCGCGGGCTGTGGCGCATGCGCCGAACATTGTCGGTTCGGAGCCATTGCGTTTGACGGGCCCGGTAACGGGGCCATTGCGAAGACGTATCGCGTGGATCCCCTCGCCTGCGAGGGCTGCGGCGTGTGTTTGCACGTCTGCCCCACCCAGGCGCTGGAGTTCAGCCTCGGGCGCGACGGCGAGTGGTATATCTCCGAGACGCGCCATGGGCCGCTGGTCCACGCGCGCTTGGACCCCGGCGGGGAAAACTCCGGGAAGCTGGTGACGCTTGTCCGCGAAGGAGCGCGAGCCGTGGCGAAGGAGCGGGACCTGGACCTGCTCCTGGTGGATGGTTCGCCCGGCATCGGATGCCCCGTCATCGCCTCCGTCGCCGGAACGGATCTGGTCCTCGGCGTGGCGGAGCCGACCCTCTCGGGTCAGCACGATCTGGAGCGGTTGGCCGCCCTCACGGCGCATTTTCGGATTCCGATGGCCGTGTGCATCAACAAGGCCGACCTCAACCCGGACGTCGCCTCGGCCATCGAGCGATGGTGTCAAGCACGTGGAATCCGGATCGTCGGGCGGATACCCTATGACCCTGTGTTCACTCATGCACAGGGTCAACGGAAGAGCGTCGTGGAGATCGCCGACGGGCCTGCCGCGAAGGCGCTTCGCGGAGTCTGGCAGGAAACGCGCGCCACGCTCGAGGCAATCCGATGATTGTCGCCCGGCAACCGGGGCGAGCCTGCGGAGTAAAGGAGGCCTGCCATGAAGCGCTTGGGTGTCCTGGGCGTAGTTGCGCTGGTGACCGGATGCATCGTCATGTCGCTCCCCGCCCGGGCGAACGGGTGGGAGGGATGGCGTGGCAGCGGCGGTTGGGGAGCGGACTCGCCCTATAACCGCTGCTACAACCCGTCGAGAATTTCGAGTTTTTCAGGGGAAGTGACGGAAATCAGCACGACCGTCCCGATGCCGGGGATGGCCGAGGGGATCTCTTTGCTCTTGACCATGAAAGCGGTGAGTATACCGGTTCAACTCGGCCCAGCGTGGTACATTGAACATCTGGACGCTCGGATTGAGCTCGGAGATCGAATCGAGGTCATGGGAGCGAAGGCCTTCGTCGAGGGGCTCCCGGCCGTGATTGCAGTGGAGCTGCGAAAAGGCGACAGCGTGCTCGTGTTGAGGGACGCAGCAGGCATCCCTGTCTGGGCGGGCTGGCGTCGAGCGCGATGAGCGAGGTGACATGCGCTGGAGTCGGCCGGAAGGACCATTCGAGTCTACCCGCGCCGCTGGCATGTGCGGGTAGTCAGCGAGGGGGGCGGCACTCGGACCTTCTCTCCCTATGTTCGAAAGCTCAACCTGCGCGTTCCACGCGGAAGTGGGGATATCTCCTGCTCCACCCCGCGCAAGGTCTCCACCAACGCAACCTGCGCACCGCGAGAGACCCCGGCAGCGGCAAACAACAGGAGAACGACAGGAGCAGACCAGTGAAGATTGCAGCCATCACCGATGACGGGAAGACGATCAGTCAGCATTTCGGTCGGGCTCGACATTACCTCGTGTTCACCGTGGAGGACGGGCGCATTCTCCAGCAGGAGCTGCGCGACAAGGCGGGCCACCACACCTTTGCCCCACAAGGTGGGGACGACCATCACAGCTCGGGCCCGCATGGGTTCGATCCCGCAAGCCGGAACCGACACAGCCAGATGTTGGCCGTCATCGCGGATTGCCAGGCGGTCCTGGCGGGCGGCATGGGAATGGGGATGCAGCGAAACCTCGAGGAGGTGGGCATCCGCCCGGTCTTGACCGACCTGCACGACATCCAGGAGGCCGTGCGGGCCTTCATCGAGGGGCGTCTCACTCAGCGTCCCGAACTCGCGCATTGAGAGGCTGCAAGCGGTGGTGCTGCAGGAGGAAGGGCTATCATGCAGAACGCAGCAGGAATCGCCAAGGGTGATGGTTCTGTGAAGGTCCCGCCGGACGGCGCCGCGGAGCGGACGCCGGTCCCGCAGCGGCAGCCCGTCGGACCCTCCGAGCCCAGAACTCAGTGCCGTGCTGTCGAACGTGTAGCCTGTCTTACGCGCCGCACAGTAAGCGTGGAGTTTCCTGCATGGGACGGAAATGCCCGAAGTGCGGGACCGCGATAACCAGGGGAAATAAGAAACAATCTTCAAGAAAGGGAAACCCGATCATGCCGAAAGGAGACTCACCCGGTCCGCAGGATAGCGGGACGGGAACGGGGCTAGGAACGGTAACGGCCGTCAACACGCTTCAGATCGCCCGACCCGATCAGACGATCGAGCTTTCGGTCAAAGATCTGGCAGCACTCGGCGAAAAGGACTTGACCAGAATCCATATCAAGGACGCGACTGGCAAGGAACTGCTCTGCCAAACGGTCGACACCGATGGGGACTACACCGCGGACCAAGTGATCTTCCAGGCCGACTTTGCTGCTGGCCAGTCCCAGACCTTCACGGCCACCGTGGGTGACAAGTGGGTGTACACCAAGGACCAGTTCAGGGCCTATGGCCGCTTTGTACGGGAGCGGTTTGACGACTTCTGCTGGGAAAATGATCGCATCGCCCATCGGATGTACGGCAAGGCCCTGGAGACCTATGTCCGCGAACTGCTGGTCAGCAGCACGGTGGACATCTGGTCCAAGCGCACGCGCCGCATGGTCATCAATGACTGGTACATGGTGGACAACTACCACGCAGACACGGGTGACGGCGGGGACCTCTACTCGGCCGGGCTAAGCCGCGGGTGCGGCGGCAATGGTCTGTGGGCAGTAGACAGGCTGTGGGTCTCCAAGAACCATGTGAATTCCCGCGTCCTGGCCAATGGACCGATCCGCGTAATGTTTGAGTTGACCTATGAGCCGTTCGAGGTCAACGGCGTAATGGTCTCCGAGGTCAAACGGATCTCTCTGGACGCCGGGCAGAACGTGGGCCACTTCCGAAGCCTCTACAAACCTGAGAAGCCAACGGCCCTGCTCACAGGCATCGGGCTCAAGAAGGTCAGTGGAGAGCGCTGGGAGGTCAACACAGAGCGGGGCTGGCTGGCCAAGTGGGAGCCCATGGAGCAGAATGCCGGCAGGCAGGGGCTGGTGGTCATAGTGGACCCCAAGCTCTATGAGAAACAGACGGAAGACCAGCGCAACCTGCTTATGTTGACCCGGGTACCAGCCGACAACATGGCCTCGTATTGGGCCGGTTTCTGCTGGGACAAGGGTGGGCAGTTTGCGGACTTCGAGGCATGGAAAACCTACGTGGATCAGTTCGCTCAGGGCCTACTCTCGCCGATGAGGGTCGGCGTGTCGGTCCGGTGAGAAGGCCCAAGTCAGTCGGGTCGATGAAGAGACCAGAGGCCATGAAGGTCGGATTCGACAAGCGCAGTTTCTGGTCGAAGTCTTTCGTGACGTTCTGCCTGGCGGGCCGCGTGCGCTACGACCCGGCGGTGACCCGGGCGCAACAGGCGGGAGGGTCGTCATCATGCAGGATGAAAAGCACGTCGTGGATGACCGCGAACGCGGAACGGAGAAAACGGATGACGTCGCCCCCTTGGTCCCGCTGCCCAGGCGGCGTTCGGTCAGCCGGGACTCTGAGCCGCTCCTGGTTGAGCTCGCCTGGTTGGTGATCGAGGGGGCCGTGTTCCTCCGACGCTTGCGCGGACTCCTGGCTCGGATCTGACAACAGCGTGGGGACGCGAACGGCTCGACGGCGGTACTACGACCTGTTCTCTCTGGTCTACGACCGCTTCGTCGCGTGGCACTCGGGAGAGCCGACCGGCCCTATGCGACGAGCCCTGGCCGAGCGCGCGACGCGCGTGACCGTCCGGTGCGTCCTGGATCTGTGCTGCGGGACGGGCGCCGTGACGCGGGCGCTGAGGGAAAGTGCGCCGGCTGACGCGGTCGTTGTCGGGCTCGACTTCTCACGGGGAATGCTTTCCCGCGGAGTGGCCGCGGCGCGGCAGGCGGGACTGTCCGCCATCCGCTGGGTACAAGCCGACGCTTCGGCCCTGCCCTTCAAGGACGGAGTGTTCGACGCCGTGGTGTGCGCGTATGCCCTGTACGAGTTGAAGGGCCCGACCCGAGGGACGATGCTCCAGGAGGTCGCTCGGTCGCTCTCGCCCGGGGGAAGATTCCTGGCCATGGAACACGAAGTGCCAACCCGACCCCTCCCCCGATTCCTGTTCTCCCTGCGGTTGGCGGTCATCGGCGCGGAAGGGGCCCGGGCGTTTCTGGGCGGCGAGATGCACGAGCTCGGCCGAGTGCTCTCACGGGTTCACAGGGAGGTTCTCCCACCCGGAAAGAGCAAGATCCTGGCGGGGTACAAACGTTCCTAGCCGCCGGAGACTGATCGGAAGGTGCGTGGACACAGAGGAGAATGTATGTCAGACTCGTGCACGCCAACGGAATTCCCGGAACCTCACGCCGACCAACTGGCGCACATCCGGCAACGCCGTCATCCACATTGTATCCTGTGTGGATCGGAGAACCCGGCGGGACTCCATCTCAATTTCGACCCCCTTCCGGATGGTAGCGTGCAGGCCGAATTCGATTGCGGGAGGCTCTTCGAAGGGTACCCCAACACGCTTCATGGGGGCATCATCTGCTTGCTCCTGGACGGCGCGATGACGAATTGCCTCTTTGCGCAGGGGCGCACGGCACTCACCGGGGAGCTCTGCGTGCGCTTTCACCACCCGGTCGCCACGGAACGCACCGTATCCGTCCGTGCGCGCACCGAGAACTCCGGTCACCAAATTCACTACCTGGCCGCCGAGCTTCGTCAAGCCGGCGTGGTCATGGCCACTGCGACGGCGAAGTTCGTCGAACAACCTTCGGCCGATTCCCACCAAGAGCATCTGCAGGGTCGGAGGTCCCCCGCGTGAATCCAGTGTCGTTGCGCACCTTGCTTGGCGCCTTCGTGCGCCTGGGCGCCACCGCGTATGGCGGGCCGGCGATGATGGCCACCCTGCGCCAGGAGTGCGTCGGACGGCGCCACTGGCTGACCGAGCAGGACTTCAAGGAGGGCATGGCCCTCTGCCAACTCATACCCGGTGCCACCATGATGCAGATGGCCACCTACATCGGGTACCGCCTCCGGGGCGTGTCCGGAGCGACGGCCGCAGCAGTGGCGTTTGTCCTGCCGGCGTTCCTCCTGATGACTGGGCTGTCCGCGGTCTATTTCACCTTTGGGGACCTTGCCGTGGTCCGTGCCGTGTTCACCGGACTCGGAGCCATTGTGGTAGCCATCATCCTGAACGCCTGCGTTTCGCTGACCCGGGTGGCCGTCCACGGGTGGCAAGGGGTTCTGCTGGTGATTCTGGCCTTCGTGGCGCTGGCACTCCGGGTGAATCTCGTGCTGGTCCTCCTCGGAGCGGCCCTGATGGCTCCGGTCCTGTTCCGCGGTGAGGCGCGCCCCGCTTCTCCAGGAAAAGGTGGGAGCCAATGACCGCCCGAAGCTGGCTCGTTGCGGGAGCGGTGGCCGGGTGTATCCTGCTGCTTCCGCTCGCCTTCGCGCCCACGCTGTCCGCGCTGAATCTCGTTTTCATGAAGGTTGACCTCATGGCCTTTGGAGGGGGCTTCACGACCATTCCCCTCATCCAGCGAGAGGTCGTGGACCGCTTCGGGTGGGTGACCACGCGAGAGTTCATGGACGGTATCGCACTCGGACAGGTCACGCCGGGTCCGATCGTGATCACGGCAACCTTCGTGGCGTACAAGGCCGGCGGGATCGTGGGGGCGCTCCTGGGCACCATGGCGGTGTTCTTCCCGTCGTTCCTGATGGTCGCCACGCTGGCCCCCTATTACGACCGGATCAAGCGCCTGCGGCTCGTCCAGGCGATGGTCCGGGGTATCCTGGCGGCGTTCCTTGGGATGTTGCTCTTGGTGGCGTATGGTTTTGGCCGGGAGGCTCTCCAGGACTGGCGAACCTGGGGACTCATGGGGGCGGCGTGGGTCGCGCTCATGATGAAGGTGGATCTCCTCATCGTTGTCGGCGTCGGGGTCGTCCTGTCCGTGGTCCTGTTTTGAGTGGAGATCATCGCTGACGCCTACCAAGCAAATCGACGGGCTCCCGGTGTGGATCATTCGATAGCCGCTTGCGCTCGAAAACGGCAACGACTATTCTTGAACCACTCCACGCCGGATCGGCCGGCGGATGGATATCGCCCGGGTCTGATTTCCTAAACGAAGGAGGGTAGCCTATGAACTGGCTCCGCAAGACGGAGTGGCCCTGGTGGCAGGCGGGGTTGCTCCTGGGCCTCCTCAGCATGCTCATCTTCTACACCGCCAACACTTCGCTCGGGACCTCTACGACGTTCTCGCGGGCGGCGGGGATGGCTCTGAGCGTGGTGGCGCCGGAGCACGTGGCGCAGAACGCCTACTACAAGGCTACCAAACCCATCGTGGACTGGCAGTTCCTGCTCGTGCTGGGCATCCCCGTCGGAGCCTACCTGGCGGCCAGGTTGAGCCGAGGCACGGTGCATTTCACCACGAAGCTTCCCGAGGCCTGGGTGAACCGCTTTGGCACGAGCGTTGGCCGGCGATGGGCCCTCGGAATCCTCGGCGGGATCCTGGTGGGATTCGGCGCCCGCTTCGCCGATGGGTGAACGAGCGGCCACGGGCTCAGTGGGGGCCTGCAGCTTGCCGCAAGCGGATTCCTTTTCTTGATCGCCATGATGGCCGCGGGGATTCTCGCCGCGCGCCTGATCTTTCGGAGGGCCTAAGCATGGGACCACTAGAGATCACGGGGAATGCCCGTCTGATTCTCGGGCTGGCGACGGGTATCGCCTTCGGGTTCATTCTGCAAAAGGCGCAGGTCACGCGTTACGACAAGATCGTGGCCTTCTTCCGGCTCACGGATCTGACCGTCCTCAAGGTCATGTTCGGGGGGATCCTGGCCGGAATGGTGGGAGTCTATCTCCTCAAGGATTTCGGGCTCGTCAACCTGCACATCAAGCCGACCATCCTCACCGCGAACATCCTGGGCGGAGTGATCTTCGGCATCGGGATGCTGCTCCTCGGGTTCTGACCCGGCACGTGCGCCGGGGCCCTCGGTGAGGGTCGAGTGGATGGGTTGTTGCGCGGCATCCTGGGAATCCTGATCGGTGCAGGGCTGTACTCGGAGGTGTATCCGCTGATCCAGAACAATTTGTTGAAGGTCGGGGCGTTCGGAAAACTCACGCTCCCCGGCCTCCTGGGGGTGAACCACTGGGTGGTCATCATCCCCATGGTCGTCGGCTGTGGGGCGTTGCTCGTCTGGCTGGACCGCAAGGGGCTT
>Ga0316616_100000653_pt1 | contig 11937 bp, 14 predicted proteins | sample OWC_Aug_M1_C1_D1_FD_207660 | JGI IMG/M metagenome (GOLD analysis project Ga0316616, IMG submission 207660) | Wetland soil microbial communities from Old Woman Creek delta, Ohio, United States - OWC_Aug_M1_C1_D1_B | ecosystem: Environmental > Terrestrial > Soil > Wetlands | place: USA: Ohio... | reverse complement strand
AGCGCCGACCAGTTCAACAAGGCGCTCGCGGGCATCGACAAGGCGAGCACGCTCACTCTGCAGATCCGTCGCGGCGATGCCAATCTCTTCGTGACGGTGAAGGGGGAGTGAGCGGCACCGGGCGCGTGGCGTTGCTGCTCTACGGGCGCCGGTACTGCCACCTCTGCGAGGAAATGGAGGCGGCAGTTGCGCCCGTGGCGGCGGAGTTCGGGCTCTGCGTCCGATACATCGACATCGACACCGACCCCGTCCTCGAAGAGCGGTACAGCGCCCGGATCCCCGTCCTCGCGCTCGGCGACGCCGAGATCGCGCAGTTTCGCGCCAATCCTGATGCGGTGCGTGAAGTTCTCGCCCAAATCCGCTAAAATTCAGAGGCTTCGGGTTCTGGAAAGGGTGCCGCTCGCGGCACCCTTTTTTCAATGGATCACATCCGCAACTTCTCGATCATCGCGCACATCGACCACGGCAAGTCGACGCTCGCCGACCGCTTCATCCAGCGGTGCGGCGGGCTGTCCGACCGGGAGATGTCCGAGCAGGTCCTCGACTCGATGGACCTCGAGCGGGAGCGGGGCATCACGATCAAGGCGCAGACGGCCGCTCTCCAGTACAAGGCGCGCGACGGCCGGGTCTACAACCTCAATCTGATCGACACGCCGGGCCACGTCGACTTCTCCTACGAGGTGTCGCGCTCCCTTTCGGCGTGCGAGGGCGCGCTGCTCGTCGTGGACGCGTCGCAGGGGGTCGAGGCCCAGACGGTCGCCAACTCCTACACCGCGATCGAGCAGGGCGTCGAGGTGATTCCGGTTCTGAACAAGATCGACCTGCCCTCCGCGATGCCCGAGCGCGCCATCGAGGAGATTGAGGACGTCATCGGCATTCCGGCCAAGGACGCGATCCGGGCGAGCGCCAAGACCGGAGAGGGCATCGACGACATCCTCGAGGCGATCGTGAGTCGGGTGCCGCCGCCGCGCGGCGAAATCGACGGTCCGCTCCGCGCGCTGGTGATCGATTCCTGGTTCGACAACTATGTCGGCGTCGTCATGCTGGTCCGCGTCGTGGACGGCGTGCTGCGCCCGAAGGATCGCATCCTGCTCATGTCGAACGACTCGACCTATCTGTGCGAGCAGGTGGGCGTGTTCACGCCGAAATCGGAGCAGCGGCCAGAGCTCCGAGCGGGCGAGGTCGGCTTCATCATCTCGGGCCTCAAGGAGCTCGGGCACGCGCGCGTCGGCGACACCGTGACGCTCGCCGACCGGCGCGCCACGAAGGCGCTGCCGGGATTCAAGGAGATCAAGCCGCAGGTGTTCGCCGGGCTCTACCCCGTGGAATCGAACCAGTACGAGTCGCTGCGCGACGCGCTCGAGAAGCTCAAGCTGAACGACGCGTCGCTGCACTTCGAGCCCGAGGTCTCGCAGGCGCTGGGGTTCGGCTTCCGCTGCGGGTTCCTCGGCCTGCTGCACATGGACATCGTGCAGGAGCGGCTCGAGCGCGAATACGACATGGACCTCATCACCACCGCGCCGACGGTGGTGTACGAAGTGCGCATGCGCGACGGCACGGAGCTGCAGGTCGAGAACCCGGCGAAGATGCCCGATCCCGGCAAGATCGAGGAGATCCGCGAGCCGATCATCGAGGCGACGATCTTCGTCCCGCAGGAGTATGTCGGCGCGATCATCACGCTCTGCACGGCGAAGCGCGGCGCGCAGAAGAACATGCAGTACCACGGCCGGCAGGTGATGCTGACCTACGACATGCCGCTCAACGAAGTGGTGATGGACTTCTTCGACAAGCTCAAGTCGGCGTCGCGCGGCTACGCGTCGCTGGACTACGAGTTCAAGGAGTTCCGCCCGGCCGACATGGTGAAGCTCGACATCCTCGTGAACACCGAGAAGGTCGACGCGCTGTCGCTGATGGTGCACCGGGCGAGCGCGCAGTATCGCGGCCGCGAGTTGGCGGCGAAGATGCGCGAGCTGATTCCCAGGCAAATGTTCGACATCGCGATCCAGGCCGCGATCGGATCGCACATCGTCGCCCGCGAGACGGTCAAGGCGCTCCGCAAGAACGTCCTCGCGAAGTGCTACGGCGGCGACATCACGCGCAAGAAGAAGCTTCTCGAGAAGCAGAAGGCGGGCAAGAAGCGGATGAAGCAAGTCGGCACCGTCGAGATTCCCCAGGAGGCGTTCCTCGCGATCCTGCAGGTCGGGGAGAAGTGATGAACTTCGCGCTGATCCTCTTCCTGCTTCTGGTCGTGACCGGGCTCATGGCGCTCGCCGACCGGCTGTACTTCGCGAAGCGGCGCGCGAAGGACGAGAAGGAGCCATGGTGGATCGAGTATCCGAAGAGCTTCTTCCCGGTGATCCTCGCCGTGTTCCTGCTCCGGTCCTTCCTGGTCGAGCCCTTCAAGATCCCGTCGGGGTCGATGATCCCGACGCTGCTCGTCGGCGACTTCATCCTGGTCAACAAGTATGCCTACGGCATACGTTTGCCGATCGTCAACAAGAAGATCGTCGAGGTGGGAGGCCCGCAGCGCGGCGACGTGATGGTGTTCCGCTATCCCGAAGACCCCTCACTCGACTACATCAAGCGCGTCGTGGGCCTTCCGGGCGACACCGTGCGCTACACCGGCAAGCGCCTCTGGATCAACGGCGAAGAAGTGCCGCTGAAGCAGCTGGGCGACTACGTGAACCCCGAGAGGATGAGCGTCGCTACCGAGTACACCGAGAAGCTCGGCACGCAGGAGCACCGGGTTATCGTGGAAAACGACGCACCGGCGATGCCGCCGTTCGTGCGGCGGTTCCCCCACCGTGAAAATTGCCTCTACAATAGCGACGGTCTGCAGTGCAAAGTCCCGCCTGGACACTTCTTCATGATGGGCGACAACCGGGACAACTCGAGCGACAGCCGGGTATGGGGCTTCGTCCCAGAAGAGAACATCGTCGGCAAGGCGTTCTTCATCTGGCTCAACCTCGGCGAGCCGCGCCGGTTCGGGTCGTTCAATTGACGCGGAGCGAGCGCACATGAATCGCCAGAAGGGCTTGGGCTTCCTCGGCATCCTGACCGTCCTCGTGCTGATCGTGCTCGGCGCGATCATGGGCATGAAGGTCGTGCCCGCCGTGATCGAGTTCTACACGATAAAGAAGGCCGTCACCGGGATCACGCAAAGCGGCGAACTGCGCAACGCGACCGTCGCGGACGTGCGCAAGGCATTCGACCGCCGCGCCGACGTCGACGACTTCAAGTCGGTGACCGGCAAGGACCTCGAGATCACGAAGGAGGGCAACGAGATCGTGGTCTCGTTCGCCTACGAGCGCCGGGTGCACCTCTTCGGTCCGGTGAGTCTCCTCTTCGACTTCCAGGGATCGAGCGCGCCCTCGACGCTCAAGCCGCGCGGCGAATGACGGGGCGATGGACCGCAAGCGGCTGCAGGAGACGCTCGGGTTCCAGTTCCGGCGCGCCGAGCTGCTCACCCGAGCGCTGACACATCGCAGCTTCGGCTCGCCGCACAACGAGCGGCTCGAATTCCTCGGCGACAGCGTTCTCAACTGCGTCATCGCCGCCGAGCTCTTTCACCGGTTCCCGTCGCTGCGCGAGGGCGAACTGTCACGGCTGCGGGCGAACCTCGTGCGGGAGCCCACCCTGCACCATGTCGCGCAGGGGCTCGCCCTCGGCGAGTACCTGCGACTCGGCGAGGGGGAGTTGAAGAGCGGCGGCTACACGCGCCCGTCGATCCTCGCCGACGCGGTGGAAGCAATCTTCGGCGCGGTCTACCTCGACAGCGGGTTCGAGGCCGCACAGGGCGTGGTCCTGCAGCTCTACCGTCCCCTGATCGACGCGATCGATCCACGCGCTACGGCCAAGGACCCGAAGACGCAGCTCCAGGAACTGCTCCAGGCCCGCAAGCAGCCGCTGCCCCGGTACAACGTCGTGTCGACGCAGGGCGCCGCGCACAGTCAGACGTTCGAGGTCGAGTGCCTGATCCCGGAGCTTTCGGTGCGCACCACGGGGAGCGGTTCGAGCCGCCGGCTCGCGGAGCAAGAGGCCGCGCGCGCCGCCTACGAGCAGATCGGGCGGTGATGCCCGCTCCCTTCCGCGCCGGAACGATCGCGATCGTCGGGCGCCCGAACGTGGGGAAGTCGACGCTGCTGAACGCCCTGGTCGGCCAGAAGCTCGCGATCACCTCGCGCAAGCCGCAAACGACCCGCCACCGGCTCGCCGGCATCGTCACCCGCGACGGCGTCCAGTACGTGTTCGTCGATACCCCAGGGTTCCAGACGCGTCATCGCGGTGCGCTGAATCGCGTGATGAACCGCCGCGTGCGCGAGACGCTCGAGAGCGTCGACGCGGTGCTCTTTGTCGTAGAGGCGGGCACCCTCGATGCCGAGGACCGCGCAGTCCTCAAGCTCCTCCCGGCGACCGTCCCGGTGATCCTCGTCGTGAACAAGCAGGACCTGCTTCCGGATCCCGCGAAGATGCTGCCGTTCCTCGCGCGCGCTGGCGAGGCCTTCGGGTTCGCTGCGGTGGTGCCGCTCAGCGCGGCGAAGCGGCGAAACCTCGAGCCTCTGCTCGACGCACTCGCGCCGCTCCTCCCCGAGCAGTCGCCGCTTTTCGACGTCGACGCACTGACCGACCGCAGCGAACGCTTCCTTGCCGCGGAACTGCTCCGGGAGAAGCTCTTTCGCAATCTCGGCGACGAAGTGCCCTATGGCAGCGCGGTGGTGATCGAGAAGTTCGAGGAGGAGGGGGCCTTGCGCCGCATCCATGCGGCGATCGTCCTCGCGAAGCCGGGGCACAAGGCGATCGTCATCGGCAAGGGCGGCGAGAAGCTCAAGGAGATCGCCAGCGCGGCGCGGCGCGACATGGAAGCGCTGTTCGGCGGCAAGGTCTTTCTCGAGGTCTGGGTCAAGGTTCGCTCCGGCTGGACGGAGAGCGAGGCGACGATCCGCGGACTCGACGAGGCGTCATGAACGACCGCGCCCGTGTCGACAACGCGCAGGCGTTCGTCCTGCATTCGTATCCGTATCGCGAAACGAGCCTCATCGTCGAGGCCTACAGCCGCGCGCACGGCCGCGTGGCGCTGATCGCGCGGGGCGCGCGGCGGCCGCGGGGCGCCGTGCGGGGGGCCCCGAGCCCGGTGCCCCCCGGGCGCCGGTGCGGGGGCGGCCCGGGCGCGCGACCCCCCCCGCTGCGCGCGGCGGCCGCGCGCCGCATTGCGCGGCGCCCTGATCCAGTTCCAGCCCTTGCTCCTTTCCTGGGCCGGCAAGGGCGAGCTCCGCACCCTGATGCGCGCCGAGTGGCTCGGTGGCCGCCCGATGCTGCGCGGCGACGCGCTCCTCTGCGGCTTCTATCTCAACGAGCTCCTGCTCAAGCTCCTGCCGCGCGAAGATCCGCACGAGGCTCTGTTCGATCGCTACGTCACGGCGATCGACCAGCTCGGCGCTTCGCAGGGCATGGCGGCCGCGCTGCGCGGATTCGAGAAGCAGCTGCTCGCGGAGCTCGGCTACGCGTTGACTCTGGATCTGGAGGCGCGCACGGGCGAGGTCATCGACCCGGCACAGTCCTATACTTACGAGCTGGATCGGGGGCCGGTGAAAGTGGCGGACGCCGACGGTGCGGGAGTGGTGTTCAGCGGCCGGGCGCTGATCGGCATCGCGCGCGACGACTATTCGGACCCGGAAACCGCCGCGCAATCGAAGGTCCTGATGCGGCTTCTCATCAATCACCGGCTGGAGAACCAGGCGTTGCACAGCCGGCGCATCTTCGCGGACCTGCAGGCGCTATGACATCCGATTTCCACAGACGGCGCCCGGCGGGGCCGCACACACGATGATCGAACTCGGCGTCAACATCGACCATGTCGCAACGGTCCGTCAGGCACGGCGGACCTACGAGCCCGATCCCGTCTGGGCTGCGGTTGAGGCGCATCTGGGCGGGGCCGACGGCATCACCGTCCATCTGCGCGAAGATCGGCGGCACATCCAGGACGAGGACGTTCGCCGCCTGCGCGAGCTCACGCACATCAAGCTCAATCTCGAGATGGCCGCCACCGGGGAAATGGTGGGCATCGCGCGCCGGATCCGTCCGGAGATGGCCATGCTCGTGCCCGAGGGGCGGCACGAGATCACGACCGAGGGCGGGCTCGACATCGTTTCTTCCGAGCGGCGGCTCAAGGACGCCGTCGCCAGCCTGGCCGATGCCGGGATCGTCGTGTCGGTGTTCATCGATGCGGAGGTCGCCCAGGTGGAGGCTGCGCACCGCATCGGCGCCGCCGTCTGCGAGGTCCACACCGGCCCCTACGCGCACGCGTTCCACTCGCAGGGCCGTGACGCCGAACGTCCCGCAGTGGTTGCGGAGCTCGCGCGCATCCGCGCAGCGGGCGATGCGATCCGCGCGCTCGGCATGCGCTTCAACGCGGGGCACGCGCTCAACTATTTCAACGCCGACGCCGTGGCGCAGCTTCCGGGCGTCCGCGAGCTCCACATCGGCCACGCGATCGTGAGCCGCGCCGTATTCGTCGGCATGCGCGAGGCCGTGCGCGAGATGAAGTCGCTCATCGTCGGCGCGGCCACGCGCGCGCACATCCGGGGCGAGCGTTGATCCTCGGCGTGGGAACCGATCTCGTCGAGATCCCGCGTATCGAGCAGGCGCTCGAGCGCTGGGGAGAGCGGTTCGCCGAGAAGATCCTCGTGGGGCACGAGCTCGACCGGTTTCGTGCGCACCGCAAGCGCGCTGCCTACCTCGCCAAGCGGTTCGCGGCCAAGGAAGCGTTCTCCAAGGCGATGGGCACGGGCATCAGGTTTCCGGTGAACTGGCAGAACGTGAGCGTCGCGAACCACCGCTCCGGACGGCCTTACCTCGTGTTCTCGGATCCGCTGTCCACGCTCGTCAGCGCTCGCGGGATCCGCGCCGTGCACCTGTCGCTGACCGACGAAATCACCGTCGCGTCGGCATTCGTGATTCTGGAAGGGGACGCCCTCGATGGCTGAACGTCCGCTCGGGCCGGTGATGGTCGACGTCGCCGGGCTCAGTCTGTCGCCGCAGGAGCGCGAGATGCTCGCGCATCCGCTGGTCGGCGGCGTGATCCTGTTCAAGCGCAACTACGAATCGCCGGAGCAGCTCCAGTCGCTCGCGGCCGAGATCCGCGAAGTCCGCGATCCCGCACTGCTCATCGCGGCGGATCACGAGGGCGGCCGCGTGCAGCGATTTCGCGAGGGCTTTACGCGGATCCCGCCCATGGCGGCCATCGGGCGCCTGTTCGACTCGAACCCGGCGCTGGCGGAAAACCTGGCGCACGCGGCGGGCGTAGTGATCGGCACGGAGCTGCTGGCCGCGGGTGTCGACTTCAGTTTCACGCCGGTGCTCGACGTCGATTTCGGATCGTCGAGCGTGATCGGCGATCGTGCGTTTCACTCGGATCCTGCGGTGGTCGGCCGGCTTGCAGCGCAGCTGACTCGGGGCCTGGCCGCCGTGGGTGTCGCCGCGGTCGGCAAGCATTTTCCGGGTCACGGCTTCGTGAAGGCCGATTCGCACACGGAAATCCCGGTCGATGGACGGGACATGGCCGAGATTGCGGCGAAGGACCTCGTCCCGTATCGCGATCTGATCCCGGCCGGCCTCGCGGGGGTGATGCCGGCCCACGTCATCTATCCGAAAGTCGATCCGCGACCGGCGGGGTTCTCCCCCGTGTGGCTCAAGGACATCCTGCGCCGCGACCTGGGGTTCGACGGGATGATCTTCAGCGACGACCTGTCGATGGAGGGCGCGAGCGTCGCCGGCGACGTGGTCTCGCGGGCGCATGCCGCCCTCGACGCCGGGTGCGACATGGTTCTCGTGTGCAACGCGCCCGACGAGGCGGCGAAGCTCCTCTCGGGCCTGGGGCCGATCGCGCTGGATCCGGGCCGGGCGAAGCGGATGCGCGGCGGCGGACGAATGGGGGCCGATTACCTGCCGGCCCGAAACGAGATCGTCGCGGCGTTTCCGCCCGAGACCTTGGCCTGACTCGCGGCCCGCTGACTCGAGGCCGGGCAGGCCGGCTTCGCCGTCGGCGCGGTCGCCCGAGGAGGGTGGTTCGTCAGGCGCCCTGCAACCGACCCACGGTCCGCTGGGAAAGCGACTAACCGCGGCGCGATCCGTCGGCGACCGCGGCCGGCGGCGCGCGCTACGCGCGCTCCATGTACGAACCGTCGTTCGTGTTGACCTTGATCTTCTCGCCGGTGTTCACGAACGGCGGCACCTGCACGACGAGCCCGGTCTCCATGGTGGCGGGCTTGAACGACGTGGTCACGGTCGCGTTCTTGATGCCGGGCTCGGTGTCGACCACGGTCAGCTCGACGCTGGCCGGAAGCTCGACGCCGATCGGGCGCTCGTTGTGGAAGAGCACGCGGGCGGGCGTGTTCGGGAGAAGATAGCCCGACTGGCCCTCGAGGAAGTCCTCCGGCAGCGTGAGCTGCTCGAACGTCTCCTTGTCCATGAAGACGTAGCCGGTGCCGTCGTTGTAGAGGTACTCCATGTCGCGGGCCTCGACGAACGCGCGCTCGATCTTCTCTTCGGTGCGGAACCGGACGTTCGTCTTGGTGCCGCTCTCGATGTCTTTCATCTCCACCTGCATGTAGGCGCCGCCACGGCCGCCGACGTGCACGTGATAGGATTTGAGCACCCGCCACACGCGCTTCTCGTGCTCGAGCAGGTTGCCGGCGCGGATCTCGGTTGCGTTCACTTTGGCCATGGGTCCATCCTGGTCGATCGAAGCAAAACCCGGGATTTTACACGAACCCCCTTGCGCCCCGAAGCTTCACCCGCAGTGTTCGACGCCGCATGCCGCGATTGCGGCCGTCTCGCCGCGCACCTCGATGCCGTGCGCGCATCGCAGCCCGCCTACCACGCGCGCCCGGTGCCGCCGTTCGGTGATCCCGAGGCGGCGCTGCTGGTCGTGGGGCTCGCGCCCGGCATGCACGGCGCGAACCGGACGGGGCGGCCGTTCACCGGCGATTACGCCGGCATCCTGCTGTACCGCACGCTCCACGCGCACGGCTTTGCGAGCCATGCCGGAAGCGCCGATCCTCACGACGGCCTCCGGCTCACCGGCTGCCGCATCACGAACGCGGTGAAGTGTCTTCCGCCGCAGAACAAGCCGACGCCGGCGGAGGCGCGAACCTGTAACCGCTTCCTCGCGGAAGAGCTGCGCCGGTTCCCGCCGCGCGTGGTGCTGGCCCTAGGGCGCGTCGCGCACGACGCGGTCCTCATGGCGCTGGGATTGAAGGCGGGGGCCTATCGCTTCGGCCACCACGCGATCCACGAGCTGCCGAACGGGATGGCCCTCTACGACAGCTATCACTGCAGCCGCTACAACACCCAGACGCGGCGCCTCACCGACGCGATGTTCGCGGCCGTCGTGTCGGAAATCGCCGCCCGGCTCGCTCTCGGGCCGTCGACGCAGGGCGCGCCGACACCGGGGCGCGGGCAACCGGCGAACGATGTTCGATAGCGCCACCTTTCTGGCCGGGCTGCCGAACCTGCCGGGCGTCTATCGGATGCTCAACGCCGCGGGCGAGGCGCTCTACGTCGGCAAGGCCCGCGACCTCCGGAAGCGCGTCTCGTCGTACTTCACGAAGCACGATCACGGCCCGAGGATCGCCCTGATGCTGTCCCAGGTCGCCGGGATGGAGGTCACGGTGACGCGCTCCGAGGGCGAGGCGCTGATCCTCGAGAACAACCTGATCAAGTCCCTGGCGCCGCGCTACAACATCCTGTTCCGCGACGACAAGTCCTACCCGTACCTGGTGGTGACGGGCGGCGACTTTCCGCGCCTCGGGTTTCACCGTGGTGCGCTCGACCGGGATAACGCCTACTATGGCCCTTATCCGAGCGCGTGGGCCGTGCGCGACGCGATCCAGCTGCTGCAAAAAGTGTTCCGACTCCGCACCTGCGAGGATTCGGTGTTCCGCAATCGCTCCCGGCCGTGCCTCCTGCACCAGATCAGGCGGTGCTCGGGGCCGTGTGTCGGCCTCACCTCCAAGGAGGCGTATGCGGCCGACGTGCGCGACGCGAAGCTGTTCCTCGACGGTCGCGAGGACGACGTCCTGACCGCGCTCGGCGAGCGCATGCGCGAGGCGTCCGGCCGTCTCGCGTTCGAACAGGCCGCGGTGTACCGGGACCAGATCCAGACGCTCTCGAAGATGCAGAGCAGGCAGTACGTGGACACGACCAAGGCACTCGATGCCGACGCCGTCGCCTGCGTGCGCGAGGGCGGCTTCGCCTGCGTGAACCTCGTGATGGTGCGCAACGGCCGCTACCTCGGCGACAAGAGCTTTTTCCCGCAGCACGCCGAGGAGTGGGGCGAAGCCGACGTGCTCGACGCGTTCATCACGCAGCACTACGCCGCCAGTCCGACGCCGCCGCTCGTCATTGCCGGCGCGGACGTCGACGCCACGGAACTCGCCACCGCGCTTTCCGAGCGGGCCGGTCACCCCGTGCACCTGCTGACGCGGCCGCAGACCGAGCGTCGCGTGTGGCTGGAGATGGCGGAGCAGAACGCGCGGCTTGCCCTCGGGCAGCGCGTCCGCGAGCAGGGGACGCAGGAGACGAGGCTCGCGGCGATGCGCGAGGCGCTCGGCCTGCGCCCGAGTGTCGCCCGCATCGAGTGCTTCGACGTGAGCCACACGCAAGGGGAGGCGACGGTCGCATCCTGCGTCGTGTACGACCGGCTCGGCATGCGCACGGCCGAGTATCGGCGCTACAACATCGGCACCGCCGTGCGAGGCGACGACTACGGCGCGATGCGGGAAGTCCTGACACGGCGCTACGAGAAAGTCTCGCGAGGCGAGGGCGTCGTGCCCGATCTCGTGCTGATCGACGGCGGGCGAGGCCAGGTGAACGTGGCGCGCGAGGTGCTCGCCGAGCTCGGTCTGGCCGATGTCTATCTCGTGGGCGTGGCCAAGGGACCGGAGCGCAAGCCCGGGCTGGAGGAACTCATCGTCGCCGACGGCGACCGCGCGCTGACACTGCCGCCGGATCATCCCGGGCTGCATCTCATCCAGCAGGTCCGCGACGAGGCGCACCGGTTCGCGATCGCCGGTCACCGCAATCGCCGGGGCAAGGCGCGCGTCACCTCGTCGCTCGAGTCGATCCCGGGCGTGGGCGCGAAGCGGCGCAGGATGCTGCTCGAGCGCTTCGGCGGGCTGCGGGGCGTGTCCGCGGCGAGCATCGACGACCTCGTGCAGGTCGATGGCATCAGCCGCACGCTCGCCGAGCGCATCTACCGGGAACTGCACTGATGCATCTGAACGTTCCCAACATCCTCACGTGGCTGCGGATCGTCATGATCCCGGTCGTCGTGGCGGTGTTCTACGTGCCCGAGAGCGTCGTCCCCGAGCACTCCCAGAACCTCGTCGCGACCGTGCTGTTCACCGCGGCGGCGATCACCGACTGGTTCGACGGCTGGCTCGCGCGCAAGCTCGGCCAGACCTCCGAGTTCGGTGCCTTCCTCGACCCGGTCGCCGACAAGCTGATGGTCGCCGCAGCCCTGATCATGCTGGTCGAGCTGAACCGCGTCGGCGCGCCGATCGCCGCGATCATCATCGGCAGGGAGATCGCCATTTCGGCGCTGCGCGAGTGGATGGCCAAGCTCGGCGAGGGGAAGAGCGTCGCCGTGAACCTGCTCGGCAAGATCAAGACGGCGGCGCAGATGATCGCGATTCCGCTGCTCCTCTATCACGACCCGATCGGCCCGTTCGATCCGCAGGCGCTCGGCACGATCCTCATTTTCGCCGCTGCGGCCCTGACGCTTTTCTCGATGTTCTATTACCTCAAGCTCGCGTCGCCGCCGACGTCGAGGTGACCCGGCGCAAGCTTGACACTCCGAATACCCCCCTTATAATTGCGGGCTGCCCGCGGGAATAGCTCAGTTGGTAGAGCGCAACCTTGCCAAGGTTGAGGTCGCGA
>Ga0316616_100000652_pt1 | contig 11967 bp, 11 predicted proteins | sample OWC_Aug_M1_C1_D1_FD_207660 | JGI IMG/M metagenome (GOLD analysis project Ga0316616, IMG submission 207660) | Wetland soil microbial communities from Old Woman Creek delta, Ohio, United States - OWC_Aug_M1_C1_D1_B | ecosystem: Environmental > Terrestrial > Soil > Wetlands | place: USA: Ohio... | reverse complement strand
TTTTCCTCCAGAATCTGCCGTAACCGTGTGCGGAGAAACGCCTTCGGCGCCATTGCGGGCAGCCGACGGTTGCGGGGCAATCTCGTTTTCCCGGAAGAAAATCAAGCCGGCTTCCGCCTTTCACCGGCCCGGTCCATGCTTCCTCCGGCGAAACGACGGCGAAGGAAACGCGGACCGGGGCGGAGCCTCCGACGAAAAAATATGACTTTTTCTGCATCCCGGCCTGACGGGAGGCCGGCCGTTGTTCTTTTTTCTTGATCTCCATCCGACTTTATATTAAACTAGCCTGTCGTGCGATTTCCATTCCGGATGCTGATCGTCTGTTTGGCGGCCGCCGCCTGCGCATTCCGTCAGGCGGAAGCGATGCTGCGCATCGATTCCCCGGCGGAGGATGCTGCGGTTTCCGGAAGCGTGGAAATCATCGGGACGGCGGACGCGCCCGGGATGACAACCTACCGCCTGGAATTCGCCTACGATCCCAATCCCTCGGAAACCTGGTTCCTGATCTCCGAAGGGACCGGGCCGGTGAACAGCGGGCTGTTGGCCGTGTGGGACACGTCCCGGATCTCCGAGGGGGCGTATATCCTGCGCATCGCCGCCGTATCCGTGGACGGATCGCGAAGCGAGTCGGCGCCGCGCGCCGTCCGCGTGGCGCAGGCCGGTCCGGCCGCCGCCGAGTCGATGGAGGGGGGAATGGCCGTCCTTGAATCGAATCCGTCGCGGGATGCCCCCGAGGCGGCGTTTCCCGCGCCGACCGTCTTCCCCGCCGCAGACACCGCCGCGCCGCTGCGGTCGGGGCCGCCGCGGAGCGCCGCATTCCTGGCGGGGGCGATGGGGGCGTTTTTCGGATTCGCGCTGTTGGGAATTCGAAACCGTTGGCGGGAATGGAGTCATCAACGATTCATCCGCGCCGTCCGAAAAACGGACGCGGCGAACGATTGATGTCCGCGGAGAACACGGGGCCAAACGTGATTTTTCTCCTTGTGCTTGGCGGATAACCCATGAGAGATCGAATGGATGATTTATTTTTGATCGTCGGGCTGGGAAATCCCGGCCGCGAATACGCCTCCACCCGCCACAACATCGGCTTCCGCATCGCCGACCGCCTGGCGCAGACGCTGGACGTCAAGTTCTCGCGCCAGCAGAATCACGCCTTTGTCGCGTCGGGGATGCGGGGCGCCGACAAGCTGGTGTTGGCCAAGCCGCAGACGTTTATGAACCTCAGCGGGCAGGCCGTTTCCGGGCTGCTCCGGTTCTACAAGATCGGGCTTGCGCGCCTGCTGGTTTGCTGCGACGACATCGACCTGCCGTTCGGCGCCATCCGCCTGCGCGCGTCCGGCAGATCGGCCGGCCAGCGCGGGATGCAGTCGATCCTCGATGCCCTGGGCACCAAGGACGTCCCCCGCCTCCGTTTCGGAGTCGGCCGGCCGCCGGGCCGGATGGACGCCGCGGATTACGTCCTGCGGGATTTCGAAGCCTCCGAGGAAGAGATCGTCCCGGCCGTGGTCGAGAAGGCGGCCGAGGCCGCCCTGACCTTCGTCGAGTACGGGATGAACGAGGCCATGAACCGGTTTAATGCCGCGCCGCCGGATTCCCGGCCCGGTTCGGGCGGCGAATCGAACGGCGGGGGTTGAACGCGCAGATGGATCTCTCCCGCCTGATCCCGCAGTTCCAAGAAAGCGGGCGGTTCCCGGAACTCCTGCGCTCGCTGAAGCTGAAGCCGGATCCCTCCGCTCCGCGGGCGTTTTCGTTGGGGTTGCTGCGCGCCGCGCGCCCCCCGATGTTGGCGGCGCTGGCCCGAAATGTGTCCGCGCCGATCGTCGTGCTGACGGCCCGTGCGGAACGGGCGCTGCTCCTGCGCGACGAAATCGCCGCCTGGGATCCGCGGATCGAGCCGCGGATCTTCTCGGAGCCGACGCCGGTCTTCTACGAAGCGTCGCCCTGGGGTCCGCGGACCGTGCGCGAGCGGATCGCCGCGCTGGCCGGTCTCACCTCCGCCCGCTCCGATCAATCCCGCCCGTTGATCGTCATCGCTTCGGCGCGGGCGCTCATCACCCCGACTCTGCCCCCGGACGTTTTTCAGTCCGCCGTCCGGTCGATCCATTCCGATGACTCCGTGGCGCCGGAGCATCTGGCCCGCGATCTGGTCGCCTCCGGCTACCGGGCGGAAAGCCTGGTCGTCGAACCCGGCCAGTTCAGCCGGCGCGGAGGGATCCTCGACGTCTGGCCCCCGGCCGAGCCCATGCCTTCGCGGATCGAATTCTTCGGCGACCGGATCGACACCCTGCGCCGGTTCGATCCGTCCACGCAGCGCACGACCGCCAAGGCGGACGGTCTGCGAATCACGCCCGCCCGGGAACTGCCCGCCGCCGATCTGGCGCGGATCGGACAACTCCCCGCCGAAAAGGATCTGCGGCCGGATTTTCCGTACGAATATTGGATCCCCTGGGCCTATCCGCCGGCCGGCCTCCTCGACTATCTCCCCGACCACGGGATTGTCGCGATGGAAGAGTGGAACGAATTCGGAGACGCCGTCGCCGAACTCGAAGAGCACGCCCTCTTGCTGCGGCGTGAAGCCGTGGAGGGCGGCATCCTGCCGGCGGACGCCCCCCGTTCCCACCTCACCTGGGACGACATCCGCGAATCCCTCGAAAGCCGGATCGCGCTTCACCTCGGATCGGGCGACGACGATTGCACGCCGATCCCGATCGGCGAATCGTTTTCCCCCGCACCGCGATTCGGCGGAATCCTGAAATCGTTCGTCGAGCAAACGCATCTCCTGCGCCAGGAGAAACACCGCATCCTGGTCGTCTCCCGCCAGGCGGACCGGCTGCTGGAGGTCTGGAACGAGCAGCGCCCGGGAAGCCGCTCCGTCCTGGCCTCCGCGGATGAGCCCATCGCGCCGCCCGCCGAATCCGACATGACGTTCGTCCACGGGTCGTTGCAGGAGGGTTTCTCCGTCCGCGGGCTGGATCTCCTGACCGACAACGAAATCTTCGGCTGGATCCGGCCCGAACCGAGGCGCCGGCCGACGGCCAAGGCGCTGCCGCCGGAATCCGCATTCGCAGACCTGAAGACGGGCGATTTCGTCGTCCACATTGAATTCGGCATCGGATTGTTCACCGGGCTGGTTCGACGCACGGTCGACGGGCTGGACCGCGAATATCTGCAGGTCGAGTTCGGGGACGGCGGCCAGGTCTACGTGCCGATCCACCAGGCGGACCGGCTGACCCGTTACATCGGGTCCGACGACCGCCCGCCGACTCTTTCCCGCCTGGGGTCTCCGGAATGGACGTCCACCCGCGAGCGTGCGCGCCGCGCCGCGTTGGATACGGCGCGCGACATGCTGGCGCTGTACGCCCGGCGCGAAGCGTCGCAGGGCCGGGCGTTTTCTCCCGATACGCCCTGGCAGCGCGAACTGGAAAGCTCGTTTCCGTACGTGGAGACGGACGACCAATTGCGCGCGATCGACGAGGTCAAACGGGATATGCAGCGCCCGCGCCCGATGGACCGGCTGATCTGCGGCGACGTCGGATACGGCAAGACCGAGGTGGCGCTGCGCGCGGCCTTCAAGGCGGTGATGGACGGGGTGCAGGTGGCCGTGCTCGTCCCCACGACGGTCCTGGCGCAGCAGCATTTCCAGACCTTCTCCCAGCGTCTGGCGGCCTACCCGGTCCGCGTGGAAATGCTCTCCCGTTTCCGCACGCCCGCCGAGCAGGACCGGATCATCCATCTCCTGTCGGAGGGCAAGGTGGACATCCTGATCGGCACCCACCGCCTGTTGCAGCGCGATGTCCTCTTCCCCAACCTCGGATTGGTGGTGATCGACGAAGAACAGCGGTTCGGCGTGGCCCACAAGGAATACCTCAAGAAGCTGCGCACGGAAGTGGACGTCCTGACCCTCACCGCCACGCCGATCCCGCGCACCCTGTACCTCTCGCTCTCGGGCGTGCGCGACATCTCTACCATCAACACACCGCCCGAGGAGCGGATGCCGATCGTCACCCGGGTCGGCCCGTACGACGACAAACAGGTCCGGCAGGCGATCCTCCGCGAACTCGAGCGAGGCGGGCAGGTGTTCTACCTGCACAACCGGGTGGAAACGATCCGGCCGGTCCGGGAAAAGCTCGCTGCGCTGGTCCCCGAGGCACGGATTCGGATCGGCCACGGGCAGATGCCGGAGCACGAGCTGGAGCAGACGATGGACGCGTTCGTCCGGCGCGAGGTGGACGTCCTGTTGTGCACGTCGATCATCGAATCCGGCCTCGACATCCCGAACTCCAACACGTTGATCGTCGACCGGGCCGACACCTTCGGCCTGGCGCAACTCTACCAACTGCGCGGCCGGGTCGGCCGCGGCCCGGTCCGCGCATACGCCTACTTCTTCACCGACCGGCGCCACCGCCCCACCCCCGAGGCGTACGACCGGCTGCAGGCGCTGGCGGAGCAAACGGACCTGGGGGGCGGCTATGCGATAGCGATGCGCGACCTGGAGATCCGCGGGGCGGGCGAGATCCTCGGCACGCGCCAGAGCGGCCACATCGCCGCGATCGGGTTCTACCTGTACACGCGCCTGCTGGCGCAGGCGGTGCGCCGGCTGCGCGCCGAACGCGAGGGACTTGTTCCGGAGATGGAGAACCTTCCGCCGAGCGTCGACCTCCCGCTGGCCGCCGCGCTGCCGGAAGAATACGTCCCCGACCGCGATTTGCGCCTGCGGCTGTACCGGCGAATGGCCGAACTGGCCGCCGAGGATGAGCTGGCGGCCCTGCGCAAGGAGTTGGAGGACCGGTTCGGTCCGTTGCCCTCCGCCGCCGAGAATCTGCTGTATCAGCTGCGGGTGAAGATCCTCGCCCAGCGTGCCGGGGCCGACACGGTGGCGATGGAAGGCGGGGTGTTGACGATCGGCATCGTCTTGGGCGAAGACACCTCGGCGGGGGCTTTACACCCCCGCGCCCGGTACAGCAAAGGGCGGCTGTATATCCCGACGATCGGCGACGCGGAAACCTGGAAGCGGGAACTCGTGGAAACACTTCAGAGATGGGCAGCGCGGAATCACTCCAAGCCGGGCGGCTGATGCGGTACGGGCGGTTTCCGGATTAATCCACGGAGTGCACCGAGAGTATCGGCCTGTAAACTTGACCATCTTTTGTTTGTCGATGGACGACGACGGATTACTCACCGAAAAATAATTTTCCGACCGGCGATTGCGAGAGCGTGATCATCATCGGCCCCAGCAGGCCGATCAATTCAGCGACGGACAGCAGGACATACAGCCCCAACCACATCGCCGCAATCCGTGCCCACCCAAAGGCCGATCGGATTCCCGTCTGCCCGCCCCGGCACAATGCGATGATCGTGTTCGCGGTCAGAATGACCAGCGCGTATCCCGCGGCAAGCGACGCCAACATCAGGAGAAGCATTACCGTCCCGAGGTAATGCACATTGGGATCCGGAATCCATAATGCTCCGAATGATTCGGGTCTCCGCAGCCAGAATAAAACAACGATGGATACGGGATATCCCAGAGCGAGGACGGCCGCGAAATGTTTCAGCGCCCGGATGGTTTTTTCCGAGGTATCGGTGCCTGACAATGAGGTCATCTCTGTCTCCTTCGCCGTATGTGTCTGCTTGTTGTTGGATGATTTCCCGAAACGTCCGTTCCGCGACTCACGGGGAGGCGACTTTTCCGGGAACATCCTGTGCGTTCAATTCCTCCCATAGAGCGGCAGCCTGGGTGAAGGCTTCCTCGGAAAGCCGCAATTCGGTTTCATCGCCCAGGTACTTTCCGAAGGTCAATCCCATTTTCGACAGAATATTCGTGATATCCAATATATTCAATCCCGTTCCGATTAACGAAATCGCAATGCCGAACAAAGCTTCGTCTCCCCCCAAATATTTTTTCAGATGCTCCAGACAGCTCCCCATGAGATTGCGGAAAGCGTCCAATTTCAGACGCAATGCTTCCCGTTCGTCCGGACTCAAAGCAGGATCCCCCAGATCGATGCTGAGGGGGCTTCCCCGGCACCAGATGGTCACAACGGTGCCGTTTTCGGCGTACTTGAGAATGTCGGCATATCCGTTGATCATATCCCCCTCGATCGGCGCTTCGCCCGTGAAGAAATACTTGTAATAATTGGTCCACCAGACAATCCCATCCGCATAGTATTTAATGAACGCTTCGACGCGCTCCTGATCCGTCTGCTCGAACTGCGCGGCCGCATTTTCCAGGAAGTCTCCATGCCACTGGAATACGTCGCGCATGACCCCCGTCTCGTACAGAATCTGCGTCGCCGCGCCGTTTGCGGGCCCGGACAACTGGCCGCCATAGCTGGGAACGCCGAGGCACACGCGATTCATCCGGTCGCCCATGTCCCGGAATATGCCGCTGAGTTCTTTCAGCCGCCTGGCTTTCTTGCGCAGATCTTCCGTATCGACAAGGATCCGTTGCGACATGCCATCCCCCTGAAGTGGAATTTTGGATTCGTGGAAGGAAAAACCCCCTTGACAACCGCTCTTTTTATTATAAGATACCTTTAGCAAGAAATGCAATATCTTCGAGGGGGATTTTTTATTTCCGTTTTCGGAAAATGATCCAACCATGGTTGCCGGCAAATTCCATACCCGATTTCCGGGAGGCCTGATGATTCCTTCTCCTCGATATAGGACCGTATGGCGCACCTTTCATCCGCCGGAAGCGGACGATGTGGCCAACGAAATGTCCAGCTGTGCCCGTCAGGTGGGTGCATACCGGCAGGAATCCGACCGGCTGATCGCGGAATTGATCGAATCCTGGGCCGGCCACCAGGAGGAAGTGTTCATGGAATCGATTTCAAAAGCCCCCGCCCGGCTGGATTTCATCGTTCAGATGTTCGACTCGTATGCGGCAACCTTCAAAGGATTGCAGGTTACGGTGGAAGAGACGGTTCCCGTCGTCCCATGAGGCACGTATTCGAAGGAAGGGGGAGATACCATGGCCCGAGTGGAGTGCGAGGTGTCCGATCTTAAGGATTTGATCGCCGCGCTGGGCAAAACCGATGCGGAAATCCTGCGAATTGTGAGGGATTTGGATCGAACGGTGGAGGAAAAGACGGGACGTTGGTCCGGCGATTCCCGCCAGTCGTTCCTCCTTTTCTTCCGCGAATGGCGCAGGGGAGCCGATGTGCTGTCCTCCGCTTTACGAAAGGGGATTCATCAACTTCAAACAATGATCGACGAATTTCAAAAACTGCCGGGGTGACCGCCCCGATATTTTTCTCCATCGAGCCGCCTGCTGATCGTCAAGACGACGCGCGAATCTGTTGACGGCGTCGCCCTCTCCGGATTCCCGGGGTATTGCGGAGTCTTTCGTCTCAGGTTTTTTACTTCATCTTCATATATAATTGAATACCGGTCATTTATACTATTGGAAGAATAGTCCTTTTTACCGCTACCGCATGACCTCGTCAGACGCACAAGGAGTGTAGACCATGCCGATTGCCAAGCCCGCCCGAAAATCCAAACCGGCCGTCCGGCGCACGACCCGTCCGGAACCGATCGCCGAATCCTGCGAATCGCTCTTGGAAATCCTCCCGCATGGAATCCTCATCCTGGATGCCAAAGGGCGGATCGCCGAGATCAATGCATCTGCGTCGGCGATGATCGGAATATCCAAAGCCGACGCCCTGGGGAGGACGGCCCGCAAGGCTTTCCCGTTTTGGGCGGAATGGGAATCGCTGCTGCAAGCCGCCAAGCGGCCCGTGCCGGTGATCTGTCCGACCGATCCGGAGCGCTCCCTGGAACTCAGCAGGATCCGGCTCCCCGCCGGCCGCGGGAAATCGGCCGGCAGCCTGATCCTGCTGCTGGACGCGACCGACCGGATCCGCATGCAGGAGGATCACCGGCGGTCGATGGAGCTCCTGATGGAAAAAACCACCGAGATCCAGACGCTGAACGCTTCGCTTCGCGCGCAGGCCGTCCGCGATCCGGTGACCAGCCTGTTCAACCGCTGTTACCTCCAGGAGACGCTGAACCGCGAACTGGCGCGTTCCGCCCGGTCGAAAAATCCGGTCAGCGTCATCCGCATCCGGTTGGACCGGTTCGCCAAGGCCGACGAACTGTACGGCGAGAAAGCCGGGGTGGAGATCCTGAAGATCATGACGTCGTTGATGAACCGGTATATCCGGAGAGGGGATCTGGCCTGCCGGTTCGACAAGGACGAATTCGCGGTGATGATGCCCGGCGCTCCGTCCTCGGTGGCGGGCCCGCGCGCGGAGCAATTGCGGTCCGCATTCCACGATTCGATTCTGAATTTCCTCGGCGCCAAGATCGACTGCACATTTTCCTGCGGAGTCGCTTCCTTCCCCAACCAGGGGGAGATGCCGGATGCGCTGCTCCAATCCGCCGGACAGGCGCTGGAGAAGGCCGTCGCCGCCGGCGGCAACCAAGTCGTCGTCTGCGATTAACCAAAACAGCGGCCGGAAACCACCGGCCGCCGTTCTTCCGTCAACCCGACGGCGATTGATCCGCAATCATCGTCCGTAAAATCGCCTCCGCCGAAGGCCGCCGGGGTTCTATATCGCTTCCTGAGCCACTTTCTCGCCAAACGCCAGCAGCGATCGCACCATCTTCTCGTCGCGCCCCTCGGCATACACCCGTAAAACCGGTTCGGTGCCGGAAGGCCGGATCAACAGCCAGGATTCATCCTCCAGCAGGTATTTCACCCCGTCGAGCGTCTGCACCTTGGCGACCTTCACCCCGCCCAGTGCGGAAGGGGGAGCCTCCGCCAGCTTCTTGGTGATATCGGCTTTCGAGACCGGATGCACGAGGCGCAGGTCGCGCCGTTCGTACAGCGCCGGGCCGGCCAGGTGCAACAGATCGGCGACCAGCGCGTCGAGCGGTTCCTGGTAGACCGAGACCATCTCGATCAGCAACAGGCCGAAGAGCACGCCGTCGCCTTCGGGGATGTGTCCCCGGAAGCTCATTCCGCCGGATTCTTCTCCGCCGATCAGCACGTCGTCCTTCAGCATGTGGTCGGCGATGTAGTTGAATCCCACGGGCGTCTCGATGACGTCGAGCCCGTATTTCGCCGCCAGCCGGTTGATCATCTGCGTGGTGGACACGGTCTTGACCACCTTGCCCTTCCATCCCCGCTTCTCGACCAGATAGCGCAGAGCCAGGGCCATGATCCGGTGCGGATCGACGAACTGGCCGCGCCCGTCCATCGCCCCGCTGCGGTCCGCGTCGCCGTCCGTCGCCACGCCCAGCTCGCCGTGCCCGGCCGCGATCGCGCCGGCCAGCGCGCCCAGGTTGCGCGCGATCGGCTCCGGATGCACGCCGCCGAATCCGGGATTCATCTCCCCGCGCACTTCGAACACCTCGCAGCCCGTTCCCTGCAGGATGGTCTTGATCTGGCCGCGGCCGGAGCCGTACATCGAATCCACCACCACCCGCGGCGGCCGGCCGGCGATGGCGTCGAAATTGATCAGTGTGCGGAGGTGCGCGTGGTAGGCCGGGGTCGGGTTGAACCGGCGGATCCTCCCCCCCTCGATCGCCTGCGAGTAATCCATCAGGTTCGGCCCCCGCCCCTGCGCTTCGTTGTCGGAGAGGTAGATCTCCACCCGGCGGCATTGTTCGGGCAGGGCCGATCCGCCGTAGGAGGATTTCAACTTCACGCCGTTGTAGCGCGGGGCGTTGTGCGAGGCGGTGATCATCACGCCGCCCATGGCGTTCAGGTGCTGGACCATGAAGGAGATCGTCGGGGTCGGGGCGTCGGCCTGGGCCAGGTGGACGACATACCCGTTGGCGGCCAGCACCCGGGCGACTTCCGTCGCATAGCGGTCGGAGAGGAACCGGGTGTCGAATCCGACCACCATTTCCTTCGCCCGCGGCGCGGACGGCAGAGCCGGAAACCGGTTCCAATCCGGCGAGGCGGCGGCGTCGGCGATGGCCTGGGCCACCAACCGCAGGTTGGTGAAGGTGAAGGTGTCGGAGATGACGGCCCGCCAGCCGTCGGTGCCGAAGTGAATGGTCATGATACGGAACTCCCTGATGCAGATTCGGGGCAACGACGCCCCGGACACATCGCGGGCGGATGCGGTTCAGACCGCCGTCGAAAACTCCGGCCGCTCTTTGGCCACGCCCCGCACGCCCCGGAATTTCACCGGATCGAAGACGACGATCAGGAACGCCTCATCGGGCACCTGATCGTATTCCGACCGGATCCCGTACCGCGACGCGCGCTCGAAACCGAATTTCGGGTAGAACCAGGGGTGGCCGACCACGACCACGAACAGCGCGCCGGCCTTTCGCGTTTCTTCCAGGCCGGTCCGGACCAGGGTGGAACCGATTCCCTTCCCCTGATGCTCCGGCAGGACGGCCATCGGGCCCAGCCCCATCCCATCGGCGGCGGCGCCGTCCCCCTCGATCCGCGCCGGGCTGAAGAGAATATGGCCGACGACCCGGCCGTCCTGCTCCGCGACGATGGAGATTCGCTCCGGGCAGGTCGCACGCAAGGCGTCGACGATCTTCGGCTCCGCGTCCTGGCCGAAGGCGCGGTAATTCACGGCGTAAATCGCCTGCTCATCCCCCGGCCGTTCCCTGCGGATGTTCAATGGCATGTTCGATCCTGCAATCGACGGAAAGGACCGCGCGGCTGCCCGGATTCACGGCGGCTCATTATACCGAAAAGAATTTATCCTACGGATGGAGCGCCCTGACCGCTTCCTCCGCCGCATCCGCGGCCGTCATGCCTTCCAAGAGCACCCGGCGGGCGGCTTTGGCCAGCACCGGCCCGGCAAACGCCGAGATCTCGTCGTCGGGGAAGGCCTGCGCGTTTTCCAGTATTCCCGCAAGAAGCGTTTTGCGCGCGCCGGCGGGCCAGACGTCGAGAACGGCCGCCGCCGGCGGGATCACTCCCTGCACCAGAGTCCATTCGGCGAGGAACTGCGGGGCGGACAGCCAGGCCACGAGTTCCGCGGCCTGCGTCTGACGCCGCGGATCGGGCGTCGCGACGGCCCACGACCAACTGGTGGCCAGCGAGAATTTTTCTCCGCTCGGGGTGGGCAGGTAACCGGGGAAGAAATCGCCGGACGCCGTCGCGACGGAGTAGAGCGTGGCGGCGCATTCGCCGAAATTTTCTATCGCCAGGAACGACGCTTCGAACGAGTCGATCTGCAGGCTGCGCAGCGAGAGTACGCCGCTCTCCCGCATCGAATTCAGCCAGACCAGCTCCTCTTCCAGGGGAACGGATTGGAGCGCGGCACCGGCCATCGTCAGCATGGGCTCGCCGCCGGCGGCGTAGTAACCGAAAAAGAGGAACAACGACCGCGAATCCCCCAGCGGCAAAAACACCGGCTGGGTCCATCCGTATGTTTCTTCCCATCGCTGCGGCCCGGCGGAAGGAACCAGGGTGTTGGCAAGCACGATCGCGTCCCCCGCGAACGGCAGGCCGAAATGCCGGTCGTCGATGACGGCCGCCGCCCGGGCGAAGGGATAATCGGCCGACCAGGCGTCCGCCGGCAGCAATGCGTCGAGCGGATAGACGAGTCCTTTGATCGCGGCGGCCCGCAGGTTGGATTGATCCAGCGCCACCAGATCCGGCAGGGCGCCGGGCGCGGCCGCCGCGGCCGTCGCCAGGGAATCCCGCAATCCGCCTGAGCCGGCGGCGGCTTTGATCCTCACCGCGACGCTCAAGCCGGGATGCGCGGATTCGAACGCTTCGATGCGTGCGTTCAACGCGTTGCCGCCGGGCGAATTGCTGTCGGATCGGAACGCCGGCGGCAGCCAGATGGTAAGCTCGGATACGCCTGCCGAAGGCGTCGGGCTCGCCGTTTCGGAAGGCCGCGGCGTGACGACGGCATCGTCTGTCGGTTTGGCCGTCGGCGCGGTACCGGGAATCGACTGGCAGGCGGCCGCCCCGATCAGGATCGCCGCGCCGACCGGGATGAGCAATCTTTGAATCCAACGAAACCGCATTTCTTCTCCCAAATC
>Ga0316616_100000647_pt1 | contig 11988 bp, 10 predicted proteins | sample OWC_Aug_M1_C1_D1_FD_207660 | JGI IMG/M metagenome (GOLD analysis project Ga0316616, IMG submission 207660) | Wetland soil microbial communities from Old Woman Creek delta, Ohio, United States - OWC_Aug_M1_C1_D1_B | ecosystem: Environmental > Terrestrial > Soil > Wetlands | place: USA: Ohio... | reverse complement strand
CTCTGCCAACAATATGTATCAGTATTTCCCTCGTTACTCCCCCAATGGCAAATGGCTCTCTTTCTGCAGAGGGGACGGGTTTCAGGGGATCTATGCCCGGAAGACGAGCGACATTTTTTTGCTCTCCGTGAATGGAAATACTGTCACCAAGCTGAATTTAAACAAAGAGAATGTGATGGATTCCTGGCACGATTGGTCGTCAGATTCCCACTGGCTCATATTCAGTTCAAACCGCGAAAAGAATAACCTCACGTCCCTCTACCTTGCCTATATCGATGACCGCGGCAAAGATTACCCCCCGGTGAAACTGGTAGGCTATGAGAGCCTGAAAATTAACACACCCCAGTTTGTTCCGGAGAACCTCAATCTCGAAGGGGCTAAAGATTTGAAAGACTATATCAATAGTGTGTTCCCAGCCCCCAAAAAGAAGCCAAAACGTTTTTTCATTTTCTAACGACCAGAATGAAGACTCTGGAGCTGAAACCTAAACCACCTATCGTCCTTGATAACCATATCCGATTCAGTTGCCAGTTAACCCAAGGAGTGCTGAGGAAACCGAAAGCATCCGCGAACGATGGTACGAGATCCCCAAAGAGAGTGACATCTCTTGGAAAAGCGAAGATGTTGAACCGTATCTGATCGCTACCATTCTGTTGGCGATGCGAGAAGGGGGAAGGGTGGGGCCAAAGGGAAAGTAGGTGACTCGCAAAAAAGTTTTCCTTCATTTAATCATGGGGATTTCTTTCCGTTATCATCAATCCTCAGAGTCATCTCAGGCTGCAGATTCTTAGGTGTTCTTCGCAACCCCCTTTCCCGTGGACTCCTTTCTGAAACGTTGATTATCTCTTTTTACACAGCAATACATCCTTCCAATCGGAAATCATCAAAAAGATAATTTTCACAATTTCAATTCAATTTCAATTTTGGATTGACAAGAAATAGATTTTTTGATTGAGTTTTTGAATAAGACTAAATTAATAATAAGGAGGTTCAAAATGGCAAAAGTGCTTTGTTGCAGGGATGTCGTCAAAAGAATTCCATTTAAGGGAATGACTCCCGCTTTCATGGTTATTGCTCTGACTTTATTCCCCCTATTGGCCTCAGCAGCCGAAGATCTCTGCCGTGAAACGGGTATCTATATTATGAATCATATCGGTCTAGATTTATCGTACACACGGAAGGGTGACTGCTACCTATGGAAACACACTCATAGAATTAATGTAAAACCGGAAGATACACTCATTATTTATAGAAATATGGACTGCACGATAGAGTATTTCTCCAAGAATCCAACTTATGATGATTATAAGTCTTTTGATACTAATCAAAACTGCATAATCAGAATCCTTTTTGATCGCACCTTTGGAGACTTGTAATATTCTTAAACTTTGAGATAGGGCTTTCAACCAGTAATCCTTGATGGCTTAGTCGTAACGGGACTACACCTTTCCAGATGTACTTCGCAAGCTCCTTTTTTGTGGACTCCTTCCTGTTATTGACTTTTTCAATGAGACTTTTTACACTCTTATCAAGAAATAAAGTCCCAAAAAACCGATCATCCCGACATGCTTTTGAAGGTAGTTATGGAATGCTATTTCCAAAAGGTGTTGATACAAGGCCTCGGAGGGTTTTTTATATTCTTCTGAGGCTTTACTATTTTCATCCTCTTCGGACGGTGGTGATATGATGAAAAAGAAGACTAAAACAAAACAGCAATTGCTCCTCGAGATGGAAGAGCTTCGGACGAGGCTTGATGCTACCGAACGGCGGTTACAAGAGTCTAACGAAATCATACAGGTTGAAATTGCCGAACGTAAGCGCGTAGAGGAAACCTTTATGGAGGCTCAAAAATATGCTGAGAGCATTGTGGAGACAATACGTGAACCTCTTGTGGTGCTTACCGCTGACCTAAGGGTAACGTCAGCAAATCGTTCCTTCTACCAGACATTCAAGGTGATGCCTGAAGAGACAAAGGGACAGTTTATCTATAACATAGGCAACCGGCAGTGGGACATTCCTGCGTTGCGAGAGTTTTTAGAGAAAATTATTCCCAAGAATAGCCACTTCAATAATTTTGAGGTTGACCACGAGTTCCCTGTCATCGGTCGAAAAAAAATGCTTCTCAATGCTCGCCAAATCCATCGGGAGGGTAAAAGTACGGATATGATACTCCTCGCTATTGATGACATTACCGAGCGCAAAAAGACGGAGGCGGCCTTGCAGGTTTCTGAAACTCGTTACCGGCGTCTCTTTGAAACAGCCCAAGATGGAATATTAATCCTCGATGCCGATACAGGAGAAATATTTGATATTAACCCATTCTTGGTAGAAATGTTGGGATATCCACACGAGGCTCTTTTAGGGAAGAGACTTTGGGAAATTGGTGCTTTTCGAGATATAGAAGCATCCAAGGCCGCTTTCTTAGAACTGCAAAGCAAAGGATATGTCCGTTACGAAGATCTACCGCTTGAAACGAGAGATGAGCGGCACATCGACGTGGAATTTGTCAGTAATATCTATTCTGTTGATCATAAAAGAGTGATTCAGTGCAACATCCGTGATATCACCCTCCGCAAGCGAATCGAGGAGGAACGGAGAAAACTGACTTATGACCTTCAAGATGCCCTTACCAAGATCAAGAGATTAACGGGATTGCTACCGATCTGTGCTTCCTGCAAAAAGATCCGGGATGACAAAGGTTATTGGAATGAACTTGAAGCCTATATCTCAGAACATTCCGAAGCTGAAATCACTCACGGTTTTTGTCCTGATTGTTTGAAGACCCTTTACGGCGTTGTCTTAGAGGAGGATACTGATTCAAAAAAGCAATAGCTTTTTCCACGAACAAAAGAAGGGTGGAATTTTAACCAGAAACTCTTTGTGATAGAAAGCTTTGGGGGAAAGGCCGAGGAGGTGTTTGGATTAAGAAACCAAGACCTGTTGCCCAGGATGCATTTGATAACATCCTTATACTCACTTTCAAACGGCAATCTTCCACTACATTCCCAATACTAAGCTGAAGGGTAGGTGAATTCAAAAACGACAGGACGGGTTACAAAAAAGTGGGTATCTGGATCATCAAAAAAATCAACCCATTCGACTCCCCACTTTGAAGCCCGGGGTATGCCTTTGACCCGAGTTCAGGCCAAGGGGCTCAGGGTTGATACTGAGCGGTGTTTTTTACTCCGATTCAAAAAAAGGGGTTTGGCGCCGTCGAACGTATCAAATCTTCTTCAAGGCGGTGTGGCAAGCCTCAATGGTTCTATCGAGGTCCTTTTGAGTATGGGCCAAAGAAATGAACCAGGCTTCGAATTGGGAGGGTGGAAGATAAATGCCTTGTTCCATCATCCCTATAAAGAACTGGGCAAATCGTTTTGTGTCGCTCATCTTGGCGGTGCGATAATCTTTGACCGGACCTTCTGTAAAAAAGAGGGTAAACAATCCTGTCGCTTGATTGAGGGTGAAAGGAATACCCCTTTCCTCGACACACTCGGAAATTCTCTCTGTTAAATAAAGAGTCTTTTTCTCCAAATCCTGATAAATTTTTTTTGACTTCAGGAGCTCCAAGATTGTAATCCCTGCGGTCATGGCCAGAGGATTTCCAGAAAGCGTCCCCGCCTGATAGACTCCACCCAGAGGGGACACCTTATCCATAATCCCCTTCTTTCCACCATAAGCTCCAACTGGAAGACCGCCTCCAATAATCTTTCCTAGGCAGGTCATATCTGCTTTAATTTTGTAAATCGCCTGGGCTCCTCCATAGGCTGCCCGGAATCCAGTAATGACCTCATCAAAGATGAGAAGGATCCCTTTCTCATTGCAAATATTTCTCAAGCCCTCCAAAAATCCGCGTTCAGGCAGAACTACCCCCATATTCCCTGCAATGGGTTCAACAATGATGCAGGCAATTTGCTCCGGAAATTGAGTGACCAAGGTCTTCACACTTTCGAGGTCATTATAGATTGCCGTCAAGGTATGTTTTGCCAATTCCTCCGGAATACCAAGACTATCTGGGATACCAAAGGTCGTTGCTCCGGAGCCGGCCTTGACGAGCAAACTGTCACCATGGCCATGGTAGCAACCTTCGAATTTTATAATCTTAGTCCTTCCTGTATACCCTCTTGCCACTCGAATAGCACTCATCACGGCTTCGGTACCAGAACTTACCATCCTCACCATTTCCATGGAAGGGAAAGCCTTCTTCACTTTGCTGGCAAGTTCCACTTCCAAGGGGGTGGGAGCACCGTAACTCGTCCCTTTGGGGATGGCTTTTTTGAGAGCCGCCACAATTTTTGGATGGGCATGGCCAAGGATCATCGGCCCCCAGGACCCTACGTAATCAATATATTCATTGCCATCCACATCAAATATTTTTGACCCTTTTGCACGTTCCATAAAAGTGGGCGGAATGCCAATGGCTTTAAACGCCCTGACAGGACTGTTGACTCCGCCTGGAATCATCTCCAATGCCCTGTGATAGAGTCCGATCGATTTTTTTCTGCTCATCTGCCATCTCCTGATTATTTGCCACTAAAATAGTGTGTCAACTGATTTAAAATCTGCGCAATCAATTTCATGATGGATTTTTCAGCATGAATTAGTTATTCCCTTTGACCACATGATTGCTGAGCGTACCGATTCCTTCGATGACCACATCGATTTGATCCCCAATGGCCATCGGACCAATCCCGGAAGGCGTGCCCGTGGCGATCACATCTCCGGGCAGGAGCGTCATGGCCCAAGAGATGAAGCTTACTAGCTGACGAGGGCCAAAAATGAGGTTCTTGGTATTCGAATGCTGACGCCTTTCTCCATTCAAATAGCTGGATATCTCTAATTGATAAGGATCCATGTCCGTGACAATCCAAGGACCAATCGGCGAGAACGTATCGAAGCTCTTTGACAATGTCCACTGCCCATCCTTAGGTTGTAAATCCCTGGCGGTCACATCGTTCAGACAGGTGTATCCCAATATATAATCCGCTGCCTGCTCTTCCGAAACATTCTTTGCAACCTTCCCAATCACCACAGCCAATTCCGCTTCATAATCGACCCTTTTCGACATCTTGGGATAAAGGATGGCCTCTCCTGGTCCGATGACAGAAGTAGAGGGCTTTATAAAAAGAAGGGGTTTGTCTGGAATCGGCAACTTTACTTCTTCAGCATGGTCCCGATAGTTTAATCCTAGAGCAACAATCTTTGAGGGAAGGCAAGGGGAAAGGAGTTTAGCCTCTCCAATTTGTTTTGCCCTGGAGGTTAGGTGGAAGTGGCTAAAAGGGTCTCCCTCCATCTCACGAATGGTCTCTTTCTCAATCACTCCATATTTAATCGATGACCCATCTTGATACCGAACGATTTTCATCTTGCCCCTTCCTTTCCTCCTATAAATTATAAGCTGGTGTAGCGCCTCAATAACGGCCTTACAACAATCTGGGAGCTGTCATTCCTGCGAAAGCAGGAATCCACATTGAAAAGAATGGATTCCGGATCAAGTCCGGAATGACAAGATTGTAAAGTCTTTACGAATACATTACACTGGCAGGTGTGCCGTAAAGTTTTACATCCTTCTACCTTTTCAACCCCAGCACATCCTGCATATCATAAAGACCGTTGGGCTGATTTACCACCCAGAGGGCTGCCCTAACCGCACCGCGTGCAAAATTATCCCGGCTGTGTGCACGATGGATGATCTCCAGCCGTTCGCCATTCCCTCCAAAAAGGACCGTATGCTCTCCCACAATATCGCCAGCCCGGACCACCTGCATCCCGATTTCCTCCTTGGTTCTCTCCCCCACCATCCCCTTTCTTCCATAGACCCCCACCTTACCAAAATCCCGTCCAATGGCCTTGGCAATCAACTCTCCCAATTTCACTGCTGTGCCGCTGGGGGAATCTTTTTTTAGGCGGTGATGAGCTTCAAAAATTTCTATGTCATAGTCCGGACCCAAAACCTGAGCCACTTCTTGAACAACCCTAAACATGACATTTACCCCGACACTCATATTGGGAGAAAAAACGCACCGAACACTTTTTGAAAAGTCCTTGACTTTCTCAATCTGCTCTGGACTCAACCCCGTTGTGCCAATGACAATGGCCGAACCGGTTTCTTTTGCGAATTCCAAACTCTCCAGAGAACTTTTCGGATTGGTAAAGTTGACGACGACATCTCCCCCGGCCTTCTTCAACGCTCCTTCCAAGGGGATGTTCATTTTCCCCAATCCAATGACTTCTCCAATGTCTTTCCCGATCGATGGGTGATCCGGTCTTTCGACAGCCTGGCAGAGGGCAATCGAAGGGGTTTCGTTAATGATATGAATAATACGGCTCCCCATTTTCCCGGCAGCACCAACCACAGTCGCTTTGACCTCTTTCATCGGTAGGCCTCCTCCCACATCTCCGCCTCATAGACAATATGGACATCCCCCTCGAAAAAAACGCTCTTCACGTCCTTGGCTTCGATCTTAAAATATACCGTTAACACTTCGCCTCCCTTAGTCTTAACCGATACGGGAGATTTTACCAACCCTTTGAAGGAAGCAATTATTGCGGAGGCAACCGCGCCTGTGCCACAGGCCAAGGTTTCATCCTCCACTCCCCGTTCGTAGGTTCGGAGGGATAATTGAGATCCTTTCTCTAATTGGACAAAATTTACATTGGTTCCACTGGGAGAAAAATAAGAATGGTATCGAATGGTCCTTCCCATTCGGAGGATATCCACCCTTTCAAGGTTTCCTACGAAAAGAATAGCATGGGGAACCCCTGTATTGATGCTTGAAAAAATCTGTTCTTCCCCATCGATGGAAATGGTTTCATCAAGTTTAAGACCAAAGGGTTTGGTCATCTCAAGTTTCACTCTTTTCCCATCCACCTGGGCAGAGAGGATTCCCGCTAAGGTCTCAAATTTCAGAGAGGGACCTGCAATCCCCTTTAAATAGGCAAACCGGGCAGCACAACGGCCTCCATTCCCACACATCTCTGCTTCGCCTCCATCGGCATTATAAAAACGCCACTTGAAATCCGCCTTTTTAGACGGTTCGATCAGGATGAGACCATCTGCCCCAACAGAGATTCTCCTTTGACAGACTTTTCGAATGAAGTCTTTCAAATGATCTTCGTTCAGGAAAGGTGTCCGATGATCAATAAGGATGAAGTCGTTCCCACTCCCGCTCATCTTCATAAAAGGAATCTTCATCAAAACCTCGCATTTTGAAAATCCGAATATCGAAATCCAATGTCGTTTAAACTCTAAACACTAAACTCTAAATCTTCACCCTGTTAAGTAATTCTCTATGAAATTGATGCCCTCCCTCTTCAGAAAGAGTTATGGAGATCAAACCAGAAATAACCTGTACTATACTTTACAGGGCAGGCAAATCCAAAACATAAAACTCAAAAGGTAATAGGATAAAAGTTTAGGGTTTTGTGTTTGTGATTTAACATCTTTGTTTCGAGTTGATCCCTGCGGGATGCTTCGCCCGGATTTCGTGCTTCGAATTTAAAAATTATTTTTTTATCAAGAACTCCGGGATAACTTCTCCCCGGATCAAGTCTTCATAATTTTCTCTTTGTCGGATCACAAACATCTGGTCATCCCGAACAAGAACCTCGGCGATCCTTGGCCTTGAGTTATAGTTCGTGGACATGGAAAACCCATAGGCCCCAGCACTCATGACGGCAATCAGTTCGCCAGATTGGAGATTTGGGATCTTTCGACCTTTTGCTAAAAAGTCGCTCGATTCGCAGATGGGCCCCACCACATCCGCCACAATCTCCTCCCGGGTTTCTTCTTTTACAGGAAGAATCTGGTGGTAGGAACCATAATAACTGGGTCGGACCAGATCGTTCATGCCTGCATCCACAATCACAAACCTCTTTTCTTCATTCTCTTTTGTGTAGAGGACCCTTGACACCAAAACCCCTGCATTCCCGACGATGACCCGACCTGGCTCTAAGATGAGCGTACACCCGAACCCCCGAATCTCTTCAAGGATGGTAGAGGCATATTCTGTGGGGTGAGGAGGTTCTTCGTCTTCATAAGTGATCCCAAGGCCACCTCCCAAATCCAAATATTGAATTTCCATGCCTTCCTTTCTTAAATTTTCGACCAGTTGCTTGAGCTTCCTCAACGCCTCGACAAGTGGCTCTACTTCGACAAGTTGGGATCCAATATGACAATCGATTCCTACAATCTTTAGATTGTCCATTTGCGAGGCAAGCCGGTAGGCCATCGGTGCACGGAGGATGTCAATTCCAAATTTATTCTGCTTCAACCCGGTTGAGATATAGGGGTGTGTCTTGGGATCAATATCAGGGTTGACGCGGATGGCGATCGTCGCTTTTTTGCCAATTCGGCCCGCCACCTCATTGATCCCCTGAAGCTCCTGGGAAGACTCCACGTTGAACATGAGGATGCCCGTCTTCAAGGCATATTCAATCTCGTCCTCTCTTTTCCCAACCCCTGAAAACACAATCTTTTTGGGGTCCGCTCCGCCTTTAACAGCACGATAGAGTTCACCTCCAGAAACCACATCCACTCCTCCACCCAGGTTGACGAAGAGACGAAGGAAGGCCAAATTGGAATTGGCCTTGGCTGAATAACAGATGAGATGAGGCATCCCTTTGAAGGCCTCATCGAAAATGGTGAAATGCCTAACTAAGGTATGATAGCTGTAGAGGTAGAAAGGGGTGCCAACCTCTTCAGCGATCTTCTGTATGGGAATCCCCTCACAATGAAGTTGATGATTCTTATATTCGAAAAAATGCATCCTTCCCTCTCCTTAATAGTCAGTGGTTACTGGCCACTGCCTAATGCACACTGGTTACTCATATAAGTATTTCACCCTCACTTCTTCAGAAAGTGGGCTCTCATTCCTTCGGACAGAATTATCCACCGCTGAGACAGCATATTCGTATTCCTGTTGTAGAACAAGACCTGTGTCAAGATAGATTTCTTTGGCCAGGGGGCTTTCATTCAATCTTTTAAATTCCTTCTCTCCAGGTTTCCTGCGATAAACATAATAACCAAGAAGGTCAGGTTCGCGATTCCCCCTCCAATTCAGTTCTACCCCATCCTTAAGGGGGATTGCCACCAAATCTACCGGAGCAGCAGGTGGGATGAGGTCAATGGGAGTGACAGGAACTCCTAGAGATCCCTTCCCTTCTACATCTGTCTTAACCACCCTTTTCACAGCTCTGACCGAATAAATATATTTCTTTTCATTCTCCACATTCAGATCTGAATAATGATTTGTTTTCAGCAGTTCTCTATTCAATGGCCTCGTGAAGAATTCCTCTTCGTCCACCCTTCTATAAATATTATAGCCATCTGCCCCTTCAACAGGTTCCCAGGAGAGTTCCACTCGTTTATCTCCCCTCTCCCCATTCACCATCCTAGGCGCTTGGGGTGAATAATCCCAATAGACCGTCACCGAATTCGAAGGAACACTCGGGTATCCTCTCCGATTAACGGAAACCACTTGATAGACATAAACCTTCTTGGGCTCCAGATCTTCAAAGAAGACCGCTGCTCTTTTCTTGTCCTCTTCCTGGCTATCCCATTTCATCTCATGGACAACCTTTGTCTTCTCTCCACATCCTTTACATGCATCTCCAACAAGAGCTCCTTCGGATCTAAAAATTTTAAAGCTTGCCAAATCCGTAAGAGGCGTCTTATCTGTATTCTCTTTAGGGACGCTCCATTCTAAAAGGAGGCGCCCTTCTCTGGGGGTGGCCTCAAGGTTAACAATTCTTTTAGGAACAATTTCATCCCAGCCCACAGGAGGCCCCTTCTTAGCACAACCCGAGGCCAGGAGTAAGAGGAGCAGAAATAGAATGAATTTTTTCATATTCATTGTTTTAAAGATGAAGCTAAGTCTCTGTCTTGAGGTACTCCTGGCCGACCGCTTCGCTCGAGGGTGGAGGAGCGTCCCGCAATCCGGTACTTGAGGTTTAAGGCTAATAATCTTTTGCCTCCATCCTTAAGCGGAGCGATCCTCAAGCGAAGCGTCCCTCTGCCTATTTTCTTGCTCCAAAGATCGCCGTTCCCACACGAACATAAGTGGCTCCTTCCTCAATGGCGATCTCAAAGTCATTGGACATCCCCATGGAGAGTTCTTTCATCGGAATCCCTTCCTTGACCATTCTCTCCATTAATTCTCGAAGCGCAGTATAATAAGGTCGACTCATTTCTGGCGAATCGAAATAAGGCGGCATGGTCATCAACCCTTCCAAAGAAAGATGGTTAAAATGATGAATCCTCTTGGCGAGATTTAGCACTGCCGCTTCATCTGTCCCAAATTTAGTGGCTTCCTTGGAAAGATTCACTTCAACCATAACGTTGATCATCCGATCCGCCTGTTCAGCTCTCCGATTCAATTCTTCCGCTAAAGGAATACTGTCTAAAGAATGGATCATATCGAAGAGGCGAATGGCATATTTCGCCTTATTCGACTGGAGGTGGCCGATGAAATGCCAAGATACAGGGTGCCCAATTTCTTCTATCTTTTTTTGGGCCTCCTGGACATAATTTTCACCCAGGATAGAAGCTCCTGCTTCAATCGCTTCCTTGATTCGAGCGGCTTCCACAGTTTTAGAGACGGCAACCAATTTGATCTCGTTCGGGTCCCTCCCTACTTTTCGAGCAGCCTTCTCTATCCGCTCCATCACTCCCAATAAATTTTCTTTGATGGCTGACATCTTAATTCATCGAGTCATTGGGTCATTGAATGACTTAATGACCCCCAACTTAATTACCTTTTTTTAATAATCTGCAACCTGAATTCCCTGTTCTGAAATCGTAATAGCACCGAGACGATTTAGCATCTGAAGCAATTCACATAGAGGAAGACCCACGACATTGGAATAGGATCCACGGATCGATTCGATCATAAAAGACCCGATTCCTTGGATGGCGTATCCGCCTGCTTTATCAAAGGGTTCCCCTGTCCGAACATACCAATCCATTTCCGCAGAAGTCAGGGCCTTCACCTTAACCGATGTTTGGACTGCCTCTTTATCACTCTTCCCTTTTTCTAAATGGCAAACAGAAAATCCTGTCATCACCCAATGTTCCTGGCCATTGAGGCGATCTAACATTCCCTTCGCCTCTTCTTGATTCTTTGGCTTGCCTAGAATGGACCCATCAATATAGACAATGGTATCGGCAGCAATCACCCAACGGTCAGGATATCTATAAGCTACATCTTGAACCTTCGTTTCGGCTAATCGAATGACATGGTCTTGAGGGGTTTCTGTCCCAACAAAATCCTCTATCACTCTGCTCGGAACCACTTCGAAATCAAGACCTACCTGTTTCAGCAATTCATATCGACGGGGAGACTTGGAGGCCAAAATAAGCCGGCTGCTCATTTTTTAAAACCTAAAAGAATTCCATAGGTTTGTCAAGTTTGAAATGGGAAATTCCTTCTTTTTGAAAATAGAGAGGACCCTTGCTATTAGGTAATTCTTTAAATCCTGTTCAAAAATAAAAAAGGCGCCCTTTTTGGGCGCCCTTCCTTTCCGTAACCAAAAACTCTCAGTAAATCTTACTCAACCTTAACTTTGATCTCTTTTTTCTTGGCCTCTTCAGATTTTGGTAAAGTAACTCTTAAGACACCGTTTTTAAAAGAGGCAGTGATCTTGTCACTCTGAACCTCTCGGGGAAGTTGGACCGAACGCGTAAAGGACCCATAACTTCTCTCGATGAGATGGTAATTTTCATCCTTTTCCTCTTTCTCTTGATTCTTTTCCCCTTTGATCGTGAGGAAACCATTGCTTAGAGAGATATCAATATCCTTTGGGTCCATCCCCGGGAGTTCAGCCTTAATGACGAGGTCGCTTTTCGTCTCCGAGACATCAATCGAAGGTAGCCATTCGCCGGCTCTCCTCATTGGTCTCCCTTCTAAAAAGGAATCCCATACCCGGTCCATTTCCTTCCTTATCCTATCGAACTCAAATGGTCTCCAAGGTGTAAGTTCCCATACCATAACT
>Ga0316616_100000645_pt1 | contig 12007 bp, 11 predicted proteins | sample OWC_Aug_M1_C1_D1_FD_207660 | JGI IMG/M metagenome (GOLD analysis project Ga0316616, IMG submission 207660) | Wetland soil microbial communities from Old Woman Creek delta, Ohio, United States - OWC_Aug_M1_C1_D1_B | ecosystem: Environmental > Terrestrial > Soil > Wetlands | place: USA: Ohio... | reverse complement strand
TTGTAATAAAATTTTTCGTGTAAATAGTAAATTTCGATTTAACGATTAAAGGGGTCAAAAGCCGATTTCTGATATCGTGGTTTTCACTGTGTTTAACAGGAGAAAAAATTGGAAATGGAGCCGACGGAGGGAATACAACGAAAGATTTCATTTACTACCATGATTTTAGAAGGTTTTTCTCACGATTTTTTGTTGATCCTCAGCCATCATTCAGACAATTTCAGATAGTCCTATTTGGTCCAGTAAATTCCTGGAAAATCAGTTGACAGGTTGACTTTCAATGCCGAGCCAAGGAAAAAAGTATTTTCAAAAGGATCACCCACCTTGAGTCCTGAGAAACCTAACACACCAGGATAAGAAACCCAAATTGGGGCTGAATAATAAGGTTTTTTTCTCGCTGTGCCCCATAATTCATTACCTTCGTATTTTTTTACCCCTGTTAATCCGATTGAATAAACCCAACCTGATGAAGGGACTTCATGAATATCGCCACCCCAACCCTCGACTATTCCAAAAGTAAGAAGGGACAACAACCCAACTGGCGAAATAATACCAAAGAAACCACCAGTAAAACACATAATAAAAAAAAGTGCTGCAACACCTGTCACTATAGCACCTGTCAACACATAGATAAAGTTTAACAACCATTCAATAAAATTTTCAAATAGAGTCCCAGGGAAATAACTTGTTTTTGATGGATTCATTATTCCTGATAGAATAGTATGAATAATATGTTCTGCAAAAATAGCAAATGGACCATAGGTGCCTGTGTTAGATGTAATTCCAGACACCAAACAGAAATAATTTGCATCAAAGAGTGGTAATCGTTGTTCGATTGGTTTCATCATTAATCTGTAGGTTTGATTAACACTCATCCCCTTCGGCAACAACCCATACTTATCCAACTCCACCACAGCATCCTTGAAGATAGGAACTGCTTCCTCCCTTGTTGATGTCTGATTCAACCTTGCTCGGAACTCAACCAGATACTCCTCCAGGTTCTGGTATTGTTCCCTGGTGAGTTTCACCGTGGTATTCCCATAACCCTGAATGCCACATGCTTGAGTGGTGACTTCCACAAGGTCGTTATCATTGGATGCTTTGACAACACTCTGGTTGATGCTTGGTGCAACTGAGACACCGATAAAAAGAAAGATGATACCTAATGCAAGGAGTTTCTTCAGTTCCATCAGCTCATCCCAGGGATGTCATAAGGTCCTTGTGCGGGATGCCAATCAATCTCAAACACTATTAATTTCAAATTTAAGTAATATCCACTATATATTCGCGTCCCGATAAGAATTTTCGGTAAAAGCCTTGGTCGATCCCAATAATTACCCATCCAACGATTCTTCGGGCCCGTGTTATAGTATAGATATGGATCTTCTGAACAATTGATGAAGTTGTTGTGATACAGGACATTATCGCAACTGTAATTAAGGAAGAGCGCCCGTTCACTGCTATTTAGGATAGTGTTACTTGAAATATTATGTTTGTTAGAGAAGTACATGCTAATTCCAATTTCATTATCTGTTATAGTATTGAAAAAAACATGTGATCCATCTGACGCACCACCAATATAGATACCTTTCATGCCCCCTTGAATAATATTCCTTTCAATGGTCACACCGGGGGACCCCGTCTGGATATAGATCCCTGCATCTCGGTTGTGATACAACAAATTATCGTGAACAACGCACTGCGAAGAAGCCGAAATGTAAATACTTTTGTTATTGGCTATAAAGTTATTATTACTAATAGACGTGTTTTGAGAACCGATAGAAAAAACGCCGATATCATTATAATAAAACGAATTGTTAACAACACGAATGTCAGGACAACCCTGGAGATAGAGACCCCCATAGTCTTCGCCACTATGAGAGATGTTGTTTCTTTGAATCACAACATCAGATGATGGAAGAAAGCCAAAACATTCAATGCCCCACCGCTTATTCATTGAAAGAAAATTATCATCTATGTTCAGATGAATAATCCCATCAAAATGGATTCCGTATAAGTTTGAGGTAATGTTATTGTTATGGATGGTAACATTCCGTATCTTTTCGACATCGATGCTCCTTCCCTGGTTAGCGTAAAGATTGCAATTAGTAATGGTCACATCCGTATATGTGGATCGTGCTTCTTTCATGTCATTTATTGTAATACCACCAGATACAAACTTAGTGCCTTCCAAATATCTTCCATTGTTATGAAGACTACAGTTATCTACATTAATGAATGATGAGTACAACCCCCATATACCTTGTGCGTCGTTATAGTGGATATCACAAGAAGAAATCGATATGTCTGATGTGTTGATAAAAAAGATGCCTTTATCGTTGTTAATCATGATTAAATTGGAGATATTGATATGTTGTACGTAAGGATGACCCCAGATGTAGATCGCCTGGTTCATACCGTTGTCCTTACAATTTTTTAGGGTAAACTCACGAATGGTAACATCAGAGGATTCTACGAGAAGAATCATATTGTCGCTTGATTGCCCATCCAAAATTGTTGTGTTTTTATTCTCACCAATTAATATGAGAGCTTTATCGATTGTTATCCATTCTGCTGGGTAGATTCCACTGTAAACAAACACGGTATCCCCATCACTTGCATTGTCAATCGCATCCTGAATCCTTGTATAGTTCCCAGGTCCACTCCCACCAACATACAACCAGTCCCCTCTTGAGACGAGTAATGACGTTTGTGTATCTTGTGCAAATGTTGGATAACTAAAGGTTCCAACGAACAAGAGAATGATTCCAATCGCCAACCATTTACTAATCAGAGGTTTCTTATCCATACTTTCCTGCCCCGTTCATCATATTTCAAATAAATGAAGTTTTTCGAATTGCTATTTGATTAAACCTTAAGATGTTTCTACTGTGACAATGAACAAACTATAAGAAATCCAATCTTCTTCATTATTGTTTATGTTATCAAGTAACAGATGAAATTGAAAAGTGTCTCCAGGACGAAGATTCACTATCGGTCCAACAAGAGGTGAAAGTGTCAACATTCCTTCCATTACTTTTAATTTCATTCCAAAAGAGATTTCAAATGTACTACCGCTAATTCCACCAAAATGAAACAGTTTTCCAATAATTCCCACACTGTCAATAATCTCTAATTTTGTTGAGGTGGTATTCCAACCCATCTTAGTAAATAGATATCTATGCACTCCACTACTAAGATTACTTGTAGGTTCCATTACAGGATTAGAGGTATTATCTTCTTGTATTTGAGCACTACAAGATATTATTCCTGAGCAAAGAAAAATAATGCTCATACCAATAATGAAAATTTTTCTATACCCCTTATATTTCATATTTACAATTCCTCCATATGGTATGATAATTATTATCATGTATTTAAATTTATATCTATAGTAGAGCAAAAAAGAGGTTTCTTATTCATACTTTCCTGCCCCTATTCATATTTTATAAGAATATTCTCCTATAAAAAGATTATACCGGACCTTGAGTTCAGAAATAGCATAACAAGAAAGGTTATAGGAACCCGAAGGAGTCTTAACGACCCAAACTATTACCCGAAGGGTCTTTGAGCCTCTACGAGTCTTATTTTCAAGCCCCTTTGAATAATTTCGATTCGGACATTCATTTCAGACAATTTCAGATTATTTTCTATAAGGACTAGGAAAAAGGGATATCCTAAGGAGAATTTTCAATTAATGCAATACATGGAGTAAAACCTAATAAAAATGTGGAACCACCGTTTTTTAATGTAATTCCTGAAAAAAAAATCATTCCTACATGATACCGAAAAAAATTTAATAAAGACAAACCATCAAAAGAGTATAATGCACCTTTGAAAGGGCATGAACCTGAATTCTGTGTTAAACCATTTAAACCAACAGCAGCAATCCAACCCTGAGAGAAATGATCAGCAATTTTTCCATCAAAATCATATAGTGTTTTACCAAATATAACAGGACCAAAGAGTCGAAATGGTAAAATATTTATGGATCTACCAAGGAAATGAAAAGGGAGAATACCAAAAATATTCAGAGGATATGTATGGTTGGTATTCCCAATAACTAAACAAAAAAAGTTTAAGACACCATTGACAGCATTATTCTTTGGTACCTTTTTCATCAAATTTTTAGAGATGAAATTGTTAAACGGACCAACCACTAATTTCTGAGCTTGTCTATAACTCATCCCCTTCGGCAACAACCCATACTTATCCAACTCCACCACAGCATCCTTGAAGAGAGGGATTGCCTCCTCCCTTGTTGATGTCTGGTTCAACCTTGCTCTGAACTCTACCAGATACTGTTCCAGGTTCTGGTATTGTTCCCTGGTGAGTTTCACCGTAGAATTCCCATATCCTTGAATACCACATGCTTGTGTGGTGACTTCCACCAGGTCATCATCAGTGGATGCTTTGACAACCTGGAAGTTGATAGTTGGTGCTATGGTCACACCAACGAACAAAAGAATGATTCCTATTGCCAACCATTTCCTTATCATATGATATTACCTCTCATTTAAAGGGTAGTTTATTGTTTTGAAAGTAAATATCAATATTAATTCAGGATGGACACTCATAGAGAGTTAATAATCTCATAATAATTAACATAGGGGCAAAAATTAAGGCGAGGACAATTGCGACAATTACGATAATCCAACATCCAGGAAGGATGCATAATGTAGAATCATATGTTGGTAAGATTTCTTGATTATTTTTGTTTATAACAGAGAATATAATTGTTTTTGACTGTTTTCTTAATAATTGAAGCATCTGAATAATCTCATTATTTGTATTATCAAAGGAATTGTCTTGTCTCATTTTTTGGATACATAACTCTGTGAATCGTGTAAATGTCTTATCATCCATTTTACAGATGATGTCAATAACTTTTTTCAATTGTTCAGTCCTATTATCTCTAAACGGGAATTGTAATGGATTTCCTTTACCCATTCCAATATATTGAGAAGTGAAGAGGTCAGGTTGTTGGTTCGTTGCTCTTTGTGTCCTTGTCTGGAATAACGGAGAATCATTTACAGTTGATTTCACCGATTGATACCCCACCACATTACTCAACGAACACAGAACAAGAAGAACCACAACACAGAGACTTACCACCATCAGAGGTTTCTTATCCATACTCTTTCCTGCCCCTATACAGTATTTTAAATGATTATTCTCCTATAAATAGGTTTATTCACCATTGGATGAAAATGCTAATGCCCTGTTTTCCCACCCATATAAGGAACAGAATCAAACAACCAAGGATGAACAAAGTCAAATCCTCTAAAAAATTACGATAACACTATTTTCAATAGAACTAAGAAAATGATATCTTTAAATATCGATATCAGATATAAAAATAATTATCAAAGGGAGAAGATAAAATGAAAAAAAGTATCTGCCTATTATTGATGAGCCTCCTGTTATGTGGGACCGCTACCGCCTCATTAAGCAATCATATTGAGAAAAGTACGGTGTCATCTGACGAGCTAGACCAATCACAAACCATGGTTGGAACTAATATCCTTTGGATTGGAAGATATGATCCTGCCAATAGACAAGGTGCTCAATCATTTATTCCACAGAAAGGGATTCTTACCCGTGTAGAACTTTATATTTCACGATGGGAGGTTGTTCCTGCATCTGTGCCATTCCAACTAGCGATACGAGAAACATTAACGGGTTCGACATTAACAGAAATCAGCGTAAATCCTACTAGTGTCCCGATCTATGATTTTGCTTGGATAACGTTTGATGTACCAGATATACCCGTTGATGTAGGAGAAACATATTTCATTGTCGGATATGCCGATAGCAATCCAAACGGGGGAATGTATCTCTGGGGCGGCGCAGATACAAATCCGTACGCAAATGGCATGGCATATTATATCGAAGAGGATGATCCTGACTGGATACAAAGCGCTGATGTCGATATGGGGTTTAAAACATACGGAATTGAAAATGACCCACCAGAAAAACCCACTATAACCGGTGGTGTGACAGGAGTACCAGAGGTTTCCTATAACTATACATTCACAACGATAGAACCTGATGGTGAGAACATAAAATATATCATCGATTGGGCTGATGGAAATCAGGAAGAAACCGGTTTTGTTTCATCCGGTGAATCTGTTGTGGTCAGTCACATATGGGCAAAGAAAGGTATCTATCTAATAAAAGCAAAAGCAGTTGATAGTATCGGAAAAGAGAGCGAATGGGGGACACTATCTGTTCGCATACCGAAGATATTTTCTGATACTTCTGGGTGGCAATGGTTGCAACACCAATTTCCATTATTGTTCTGGTTCTTGAACTTTGTATCTTCTCTTCACTAAATAAAAACTGAAGAGAGTGCGGCTGGGTATGAATTGCAGCCTGAAACAATAATAGAACCAGGCTTTCTCCATTATTTTTTTAATTCCTTCGATCACAATATGTTTTGATATCCGCATTACTAAAGAAAAAAACAGATAGAACCGAGGTAGAATTATTTTGCTTCAATCGAAATTGATCTTATTTTTTGTTTTAATTCTTTTTTATCAAAATCATTTCAGACAATTTCAGTTGTTTGGAAACAATGCAGGTCGGAAGTCTAAAGTTGGAATTGGTATAAAAATAAATCCAGGATCCACGCCAGGACCTATGGGGAGGGGCAAGACGTTGATTAATGGTTTTGGTAGAAGTCGTGGTCGTCCCCAATAGTTGTGGATATAGCGGTTTAGGAAACATGTATCGCTTATTTGTTTGAGGACGTTTTGTTTGAAATCATTGTCGATGAAAATGCATTGTTGTGTATAGAGATTATCAAGACCACAGTAACACTGTGTGATTTGATTGCGTGCGATGTAACATGATACTGCCCTGTCAGTGACTATTCCTTTTTCGCAGTCGTTGATAAGATTGTCCGTGACGATGCTGTCTGATTCGGATAAACAGATGCCGAATTCGCTGCTCACATTAATATGGAGAAGCCTCCACCATTCACCAGTGACTTTCCCAAGATTGATGGTGTTATTACTGATAATGCTATGGGAACCACCATCAAGGGAGATGCAGGCGCCACTGTCGTTTATCCAGTTATTCGTGATAATAGTCTTATAACAGCGATCAATATCTATAGCAATCCATCCACCTGTGAAATTATTGTTTTTTATCATAGATGAATTGGATTTTTTGATTCTGATTGCAGTAACGATTTCTTTAAATTCATTGTTTATGATGGTGAGGTTGTTGACGTTTTGAGCGAAGATCCCATTCTTTGTAGTATGTGGTTCTGGGTTTTCACTAATGAATCGATTTGACTCAATCCAAACCGAATCTGCGTGGATAGCAACACCGAAAAGTCCACTGGTAATCTGCTTTATGGTAAATCCTGATATATAGACACTTTCTGCAGTAATATTGATGGTTATTGCTCCATCTACTCCAGCTAGGACTGTGGTATCCTGATCTTCACCATTCAAGACGATGCTTTTATCGATGATGAGTTTCTCAGGATACGGTGAGGAATCATCATAAACAAATACAGTATCCCCCTCACTTGCATTATCAATCGCATCTTGAATCTTCGTATAGTTCCCTGGTCCACTTCCACCGACATATAACCAGTTTCCTCTGGATGTTGATTGTGTTTTCTCTGTTTCCTGTGCAATCGCTGGTGCTATGGTCACACCAACAAACAAGAGAATGATTCCAATAGTCAACCATTTCCTTTTCATATGATATTCCTCTTATTTATTTGACAATTTCAGACATGATTTGATATTAGTATGGGTCTGGAGGTTTATCCGGGCTGAGTTTTACTTTTAGTGCTGAGCCAAGGAAAAATGTTTTTTGAAATAATAATCCCCCAATTTGTAATCCAGTGAATCCCAATGCACCAGGAAAACAATACTGAAATGCGGTTCCAATACCTTCTTCCCTTGCTGTTCCCCACAATTCATTCCCTTCATATTTTTTTACACCATTCAATCCAATTGAAAACATCCAACCAGAAGAAGAAAAATCATTGTATTCTGATAAAAGACCGAAAGTAAGAACAGATAACAATCCAAAGGGGAATAAATAGGTAAGGTAGCCTGCGAATAATACTTGATAAAAAATAATCATCGCAGATATCGGTATGGGTATTAATAGTAACCATATCAAAGTACGAAGGATTACCATGTTATGGTTTTGTAGCCAGGTAGATAAATTAATAATTTTTTGATGTATTTTTTCTGAAAGGTCAATTAGTCGAATTACTAAATCTCTATGGTTTATTTCAAAATCTTCAAATAAATGTATTGACATTTGTACCAAATTGTTTAACGGACCAAAAGACCATGTGTTAGTTGTTACTCCAGACACTAAACAAATGTAATTCGCATCAGAGTCAAAGCCAAGAGAATCCAAACCTTTCAATCGTTGGTCATTAATCTTTGTCAATAATCTGAAAGCTTGATTTACACTCATCCCCTTCGGCAACAACCCATACTTATCCAACTCCACCACAACATCCTTGAAGATAGGGGCTGCCTCTTCTCTTGTTGATGTCTGATTCAACCTTGCCCTGAACTCCACCAGATACTCCTCCAAGTCCCGGTATTGTTCTCTGGTGAGTTTCACCGTGGTATTCCCATATCCCTTGATGCCACATGCTTGGGTGGTGACTTCCACCAGGTCATCATCAGTTGCTTTGACAACACTATAGTTGATAGTTGGTGCTATGGTCACACCAACGAATAAAAGGATTACACCTATTGCAAGGATTCTCTTCATTTTCATCAATTCATCTCTAGGATGTCATAGGGTTCTTGTGCAGGGAACCAATCAAATTTAATCCAAGGGACATCTATAGAAATAATGTATGGAATGAATATAGAGAGATTCCCTGTTATTCTCTTTGGGTTCAAAAGGGGTTTTTCCCAATAATTATTTCTGAAATTGCATAGACGAAGTTTTCCGTTCGAAATGTGAAATGTAGCATCCTCTAGGTTATTTATAAAATTATTTTTGATTAATTTATTATTAAAACCATTATTACATCTGAAAGCTATAGAATTATTTTTTAAATCATTATGATAAAAAACACAAGATTCACAATAAAGAATTATTATTCCTACAGTATTCGATTCGATAGAATTGTTTTCAAAAGAACAAGATTCATCATCAAATAAACATGCTCTATAATTCTTACTAATGTTGTTAGAATATAGATGATAATTATGGAGAATAAATTTATTCAAAGGATAGTTGTATATTGCTATACCATTGTCTATGTTTAACTCAATGTCATTGAACGAAATAATACCATTCTCACTTCCATCTATGCTTATTCCCTGAACATTAAATTTAATACAATTAGATGATATGAATATATTTTTAGCACTCCTTATTACAATTCCGAATGAATTATTTGTAAAATAATTATTGATAATATTAATGTTATTACAATTTAACAAACTTATGCCTCTGTTATTTTTATTTATTATATTATTAAATATATTTATACTTGAAATGTTACCATTATTAACAATTGCATCAACACAGTTTTGAATAGTGAAATTAGTTAGATTGATATTGTTTGCTTGAAAAATAATAGCATATTGAGATTCATTCCATTCAATAATTGTGGTTTGTTTATTCTCCCCTATAATTAATAAAGATTTATCGATAAGCAAAGATTCCTTATATGGTGAGGAATCATCATACACAAACACTGTATCTCCATCACTCGAATTGTCAATCGCATCCTGAATCCTGGTATAGTTCCCAGGTCCACTCCCACCAACATATAACAAATTCCCTCTGGATGCTGAAGATTGATTCTCAATATCTTGTGTTTGATACCCCACTACATTACTCAATGAACCCATTACAAGAAGAACCACAGCACAGATACTAACCAAGATGAAAGGATTCTTTCCCATCATCTCATCCCTAGGATATCATAGGGTTTCCAGGTAGGAAACCAATCATATTGTTCGATTGGAACAGGGTCGCCTTCCCATCCACCGACAGTTTCACCTTGTATTTTGTAAATTCCAAAGCGATCCCAGTCATCCCAATAATTTCGATACCATTTATTCATTATACCTCTATCGTAAAAATACGCGTTGCATGTGTTGTTAATGAAGTTATTTCGCTTGAAAAAGATAAAGGATGCCGATATTCTATATACACCATATTGACAATTCGTTATCTCATTCCGATATATGAAAATAAAAGAACAATATCTTATTAAAAGTCCATAATTTCCTCCTGAAAAGCAATTCTCATAGATTTGGTTATAACCTTTATTGTCCGGTGGCAATGATTGTACTACATAGGCTCCAATGTCTCGGATTTGCGTAAATCGATTTCCATGAATCTTGTTAAAGAGGCTTCCAATTACTTCTATCCCCCAGTCGACTCCAGAGATATAATTATCAAAGACCTCATTGTCCTGTCCTTTGTAAATCCTAATAGCATAAGAACTCTTTTTACCATCGTTCATTCTATTGTCATGTATCGAATTTCTGGATGCATCACTTAAAAGAATACATCCTTCATTATTTATGAAGATATTCCCATAGATTTCGTTATCATTCGAATAAATCGCGACTCCATAGTAGAGTGCCCCTGGCACATTCGTACTATCTTGTATTTTAAATCCCTGAATGGTAACTCCATCTGCGTTTATTTGTATAATATGTTGTTTGATGTCCGCATTTCCTTTTATTCTCGTCGTATTCCAATTTTCACCATGAAGACGGATCGATCTATTAATGAGAAGATTCTCATCATAGGGTGATGAATCATCATATACAAACACCGTATCCCCGTCATTTGCATTATCAATCGCATCCTGAATCCTTGTATAATTCCCTGGTCCACTCCCACCGACATACAACCAGTTCCCTCTTGATGGTGACCGAGATTTCTCCGTGTTCTGTGCTATCGCTGGGATGATGTAGGTTCCAACAAACAAGAGAATGATTCCAATCGCCAAACATTTCCTTATCATTTGATTTGCCCGTATATCATTTAATAATTATACATTAAGAGTCCATATACCAGTTAATTTATCTGTAGGAATATAATAAAATGTTATTTTAACATCAGTGGGCGGAGTTGTTTTGTTGAATTGAAACAATAAATAATCACCAGCGATGATATCGATATCTGCATTCATAGTGGAATTCCAACCATCTAAAGGTGTGCCATCAGCACTAAAAACCCGCCAGGTTGCAAGGGGAGTATCCGTTGTTATCGCCATATTCTTCCATTTTACATTTGCATCTGCACAAGCTATTACTAACCGGTTGAGATTATCATCGCACACACAAGCAATATTTGGTATAAATGCATTGATTAACGCAAAGATAAACTCTAAAGCAATTAATCCTCTATGCTCCTTATAAATTTCAAAATATTCTCCAGATGAATAAGAGTGAAATGAGAATGGGAAAATAGTAATAACAATGATGTTTACCGCTTGGAAGCTGATATAATTACCCATTACTTGGAGGCTAGTGGTCTTCCCAAACATAAAAGTCGTATACTTCGATATTGGATTTTGAACGATTTGATACCCCACACCCACGTTACTCAACGAACCCAGAACAAGAAGAACCACAGCCAGGATACTGACTGCAAACACTAACAATTTCTTTTTCATTGATTTGCCTCATTCCTCTTAATTTCCATTTCAATTACATCTAAGTGGGTTATAGTATGCCAAAATTGAAGTTAAAGTAGGGGAGCCGACTAATGAATAGTTATCATATGAATGTGGAGTAAACAGTAATGTAATAGTTTCTTCGCCAGAGAAGTTGTATGGTGCTAAAATTGTAGCGTTAATTTCTTTGGACTCATAAACATCCAAGACTACCTGTGAAGGTATATACACGTCCCAACCATCTGGATAATGTACTACTTCATTTTCCACAATGGTTTTTCCATTCCCAAGATTTTGCATTCTTATCCTAAAATCTACTTGTACCAATGGTGGTGTCTCAATGATATTTGTGTCAGGAAAAGAAAA
>Ga0316616_100000644_pt1 | contig 12007 bp, 12 predicted proteins | sample OWC_Aug_M1_C1_D1_FD_207660 | JGI IMG/M metagenome (GOLD analysis project Ga0316616, IMG submission 207660) | Wetland soil microbial communities from Old Woman Creek delta, Ohio, United States - OWC_Aug_M1_C1_D1_B | ecosystem: Environmental > Terrestrial > Soil > Wetlands | place: USA: Ohio... | reverse complement strand
TTCGGGAGCTGGAATACGATCTCTGCAAGCGCTTGGCTGGAATGCCGCGCATCGTCGCCGCGCTGGGCGGCGGTACGCCTCGCTATGCGTGGAACCGAGACGTCCTGCGAGGCACGGGCATCACCATTTTGTTGGATGCAAACCAGAAGACGCTCGCCGATCGAGTCCGCCAGGCCGACCGTCCTCGCGTGAACCTCGGCGTTTCGCTGGAAGAGGATCTGCAGCGGATCTGGTTCACGGCGGGGCACCTCTACCGTCAGGCCGCCGACGTCGTCTATCGCACGGACGCCGGGAAGGACATCGACGCCGAGGTCGCGGACTTGCTGAACCTCCTGGTTGCTCGCGGCGTTTCGTGACGGATGCTGTCCGGCAGCTCTACGTCCTGTGACGGTCGCCCTCCGAGGTGCATGTCTCGTGCATTCCCTTCCGATGCGCACAGGGATTCGAGCCCCAGCTGAGTATAGAGTTGCCACATCTCTGCGCTTATAGTAAAAGAGCTTCCGACGGAACCGGCTATGTCCGAGAACGGAGGACGCATGCGTGCGCTGATTACCGCCGGGGGCCGCGGGACCCGCCTTCGCCCGCTCACCCACACCAGCAACAAGCACCTGATCCCGATCGCCAACAAGCCCATGATCCACTACGCCCTGGAGGCGGTGGCGGCCGCGGGGATCACGGAGGTCGGGGTGGCCATCAATCCCGACACCGGTGAGGAGATCCGCAAGGCACTGGGCGACGGGGCGGCGTTCGGTCTGCAGATAAGCTACGTCCTGCAGGAGGCGCCCCTGGGTCTGGCGCACGTGGTCCAGGTGGCGGAGCCCTTTCTGCGCGGCGAGCCGTTCGTGTTCTTCCTCGGCGACAACGTGGTGGTGGGGGGCATTCGCCAGTTCGTCGAGAAATTTCGGGCTCAGGGGGAGGACTGCCACCTGGTGCTGGCGCGGGTGCGAGAGCCGCAGCGATTCGGCGTCGCCGAGGTGAAGGGGGACAGGATCGTCGGCGTGGTGGAGAAGCCGAAACAGCCCAAGAGCGAGTACGCCGTCACCGGGATCTACCTCTACGGACCCCCGATCTTCGAGGCGGTGCACGCCATCCAGCCGAGCGCGCGAGGCGAGTTGGAGATCTCCGACGCGCACCAGTACCTCCTGGACCACGGGTATCACGTCGGGTTTTCCGAGATCACGGGGTGGTGGAAGGACACCGGGAAGCCCGAAGACTTGCTGGAAGCCAACCGCTTCGCCCTGGATCACCTGTTGGACGGCATGGCTCCGGTGATCCGCGGCCACGTGGACGACGAGAGCGACGTCCAGGGGAAGGTCGTGGTGGAAGCGGGTGCCCGCATCCTGGCGAGCCAGGTCCGCGGCCCGGCCATCATCGGGAAGGACGCGCTCATCGAGCGGAGCTACGTCGGCCCGTTCACGGCTCTGGGCGCGCGGTGCGTGATCCGGAACAGCGAGCTGGAGTACAGCATTCTGTTCGAGGACACGCAGATTCTCGATGCGGACGTCAGGATAGAGCGGAGCCTCCTCGGCCGGGAAGTCGTGATCCGCCGCGCAAACTCCCGGCCGCGGACGCAGAAGTTCATCCTGGCCGACCAGAGTATCATCGAGCTGTGTTGAGCTCACTCATCTCTTGACGAGAGGTGTGGTGCGATGATTCGCGACGTTCAGGTGAAGCCGCTCAAAGTCCTGACTGACGACCGTGGCTTCCTCATGGAGATGTTGCGCGCCGACGACCCGCTGTTCGAGGCGTTCGGCCAGGTCTACATCACGGGCTGCCGCCGGGGCGTGGCGAAGGCTTGGCACTACCACATGGAGCAGACGGACCACTTCGTCTGCGTGAGCGGCGTCGCGCTCGTCGTGCTCTACGATAGCCGCCAGGATTCACCGACGCATGGCGAGGCTCAGGAGTTCATTCTCGCGGCGCCTCCGGCGCAGGAGCCGGCGCCCCTCTTGTTGAAAATCCCACCGCGGGTTCTCCATGGTTTCACAGCTTCCGGTTGCGAGGAGGCGCGGATCATCAACGTCCCGACGCGGATGTACCGCTACGAGAAACCGGACGAGTACCGAGTTCCCTGGAACAGTCGCGACGTCGCGTATCGCTGGCCTTCCGAAGTGGTTCGGGGAGGCTAGCAGGCTGCCGAAAAGGCCCATCTGGTGGGGCCCAACCATCGGTTGAGTGCCCCGCTCACTCGGGCGCTCGTTGCGGCGTACCTGGAGTACGCTTTGACCCACCTGCGGCGGGTGCCCCGCCCCAGGTACCCATTCGCAGAATGGGTGCGCCGCCTTGCACCTGGGCCTTTTTCGATCGGCCTGGGCGACAGCGCGTTTGTCAGCATCGTGTTGGGAGAGAGATCGTGCCTGTCCTCGTAACAGGGGCGAAGGGTCAGCTTGGAGTGGAGCTGCTCGACGTGTTCGGGCACGACCACGACGTGGTCGGTCTCGACCTACCGGAGTGGGACATCACGAAGCCTGACGGGGCGCGAGCGATCACCGACGCGCGCCCCGTGTGGGTCGTGCACGCGGCCGCCTGGACGGATGTGGACGGATGCGAGCGAGACCCAGAGCGAGCCTATCTGGTGAACGGTGAAGGGACCCGCCGGGTGGCGGAGGCATGCCGCACGGTTGGGGCAGGGATGGTCTATCTCAGTACGGACTATGTGTTCGATGGCCAAAAGGGCGCCCCGTACCTCGAGACGGACCTGGTTGCTCCGGCGTCGAACTACGCGCGGTCAAAAGTGGCCGGCGAGGAGGCTGTGCGGGCCCTTGCCCCACGATGGGCCGTCGTGCGGACGGCGTGGCTGTTCGGTGTGTCCGGCAAGAACTTCGTGAAGACGATCGTCGAGAAAGGCGCCGCGGGCGGCCCGCTGCGCGTCGTGGATGACCAGGTTGGGTCCCCGACGTACGCACGGGATCTGGCGGGAGCAATCGAGCAGCTCGTGTCGCGCGAGCTCACGGGCACATACCATGTGACCAACGCCGGCTCGTGCTCCTGGTACGCGTTCGCCCGCGCGATTCTGAAGGAGGCGGGGTTGGCCCACGTGCCGGTCGCCCCGATGACCACGGCCGAGCTTGGCCGCCCGGCGCCGCGCCCGGCCTTTTCCGTGCTGGCCAATCACGCGTGGTCAGCCGCCGGCCTTCGACCGCTCCGCCCGTGGCCCGAGGGCTTGGCGGCCATGCTGACGGCATGGAAGCAGACTGACGCCTTCCCGTCCATCCCGCGCTTGTGAGGCGGAAGAGCCGTCCCTGGTCATGAAAGAAGGCCAAAAGATCCCGGACATACATGTGTGCGCCTTTGAACCTCCTCGGCCCGGATCGAAACACATCGAAAAAGTTTGGACCAAAGCATATGGCTTCGCGTTGAACGCTGGGCGTTGGCCCCCGAACGGAGCAAGGTGACGAAGATGGCGCAGTCCCCCAAGATGGAAGAGTTGAACGGGATCGCCGTCCGTTACCGCCTTGCGGCGATATATGTTTTTGGCAGCCGCGCGAGCGAAGTTGCTCAGCGACTGGCAGGCGAGGCTGTTGCCGCCGTACACCCCGGATCGGATGTGGATATTGGCGTCCAACCGGCGTCGGGCGTTCGGCTCACGGCGCGGGATCGGGTCCGACTCGCCGGAGCGCTAGAGGATCTCCTCGACGTGGGACGCGTGGATCTGGTTGTCCTTCCGGAGGCCGATCCCTTTCTTGCACTGGATGTCATTCGGGGAGATCTGCTGTACTGCGACGACAAGGATGCGCAAGCGGAAGAGGAGCTTCACGTGCTGCGACGAGCCGGCGATTTGGCCCCGTACGCGCGGGAGCGGTGGAAGCAGATCCTGTCAGGATCCGGCTCATGACGCCGTCCGGACTGCGCGCGAAGATCATCGCTGAACGAGCAGCCTGGGTCCGCAGGATGACGGCAGGCATTCGTGCGCTGCCTCTGGACACGTACGACGCGTTTCATGCCGATCCACGTAACGCCGCGGCCGCAGAATCGCACCTTCGACGGGCACTGGAGGCACTGCTGGATCTGGGGCGTCATGTCCTGGCAAAGGGCTTCGGGCGGGCGGTGACCGAATACAAGGACGTGGCGCGCTCGTTGGCTGAGACAGGCGTGCTGGATGATTCTCACGTAAGTCTTCTCAGGCGTCTCGCCGGCTATCGGAATCGGCTCGTGCACTTCTACCACGAAGTCTCCGAGATGGAACTGTACGAGATCTGCACGGGCGAGCTTGAGGACGTCAATATGGTCCTTACAGCAATCCTGGCGTGGATCGAAGCGCACCCGGAAAGCGTGGACCACAGCCTGTGATGTCCTGGTGACCTCGGACGTCGGACATTGGCTGGGGCCCGTCTAACCGGTTGTCCGCCTGAGCGATGTCGTGGCGCTTGTGACCTACCAGGTACCCTCTGCCCGCGGTCATGCTGTTTCCTCATCGCCCAATCGACGAATTGACGGATCGACCAGGTGGCCGTGCGCCATTTCCCCTCGTCGCCTCCGCGCTTCTTCGCTTCCTGCCAGCTGCCCGCTGCCGTCTGCCCCCTCTCCTGTCTCCCGTTCCCCCCATCGCCCGATCTCCCGTTCAAATTATGACTCCCTCACTCCCAATGACAGGGTTCTGTAGGTAACGGACCGAACTCGCAGGGCCAAAAGAACGCAGAGGTCAGGCAGGTCCTCATTGGTCTGGCCAAGCGCTCATTGTATTGACGCCGCCGAAATTGGCAAGTAGTCTTCGGAAGTACCGCAGTTCCGCCGGTCGGGGCATTGGCGTGCACGGCCACTCGGAAGGCGCGTTGCGGGCCCCGCACTTCCGAAGACGGGTGGGTGTGGCACGACCGAGCTGGCACGGCCGCCGGCGAGGCCGCCTTCCTCCGTGCCAGCGAAGCAAGCTTTCGCGGTTACCAGTCCGCCGCACCGCTCGTAGCCGGCGACGCCAACCGCTATGCTATCGGCATGACAGGGAAGGACAGGGTGTCGGTTCATTTGAACGCACGCATACGAAAAACGTTTCTTCCCTTTTCGCGTCCATGCCTCGCAGAAGACGAGATCCGCGAGGTGACGGCGACACTCCGTTCTGGCTGGATCACGACGGGCCCCAAGGTGGCGGAATTTGAGGAGGCCTTTCACCAAGCGGTCGGAGCCCCCGCAGCATTGGCGCTCAATTCGGGGACCGCAGCTCTGCACCTCGGGCTGATTGTCAGCGGCGTGGGACAGGGCGACGCCGTCATCACGACACCGCTGACCTTTTGCTCGACGATGCACGTGATCGAGCACGTGGGGGCAAGACCGATTCTCGTGGACGTCGAGGCCGGCACACTGAATATCGACCCCAAGCGCGTTGAGGCAGCGATTGCGCAGGAGGGCGGGCGAGGGAGGGTACGGGCTATCTTGCCTGTGCACCTGTACGGACACCCGTGCGACATGGATGCGATTCTGACACTTGCGGAAAGGCACGACCTTTCCGTCGTGGAGGACGCCGCCCACGCGCTTCCGTCACGTTACAAGGGCCGGCTCATCGGCTCGGCTCCCAATCCGCAATCGGCAATCCGCAATCCGCGATTGACATGCTTTTCCTTCTACGCGACGAAGAATCTCACTACCGGCGAGGGTGGGATGGTGACGGGCGACCCCGCGCTGATCGATGAGGCGAGGATCTGGAGTCTCCACGGGATGAGTCGAGACGCCTGGAGACGATACGCGTCTGAAGGATCGTGGTACTGCGAAGTCGTCCAAGCCGGATTCAAATACAACATGAGTGACATCCAGGCTGCCATCGGTCTTCAGCAATTGCGCCGGTTGGGGGAGATGCAGGAAAGGCGGCGCAAGGTGTTTGAAGGATACGACCGAGCCTTTGCCGAGATCCCATCGATCGAACGGCCGGTCCGACGGCCAGGAGTGTCGCACGCGTACCATCTGTACGTCATCAGACTGAACCTGGAGATGCTGACGATCGATCGCGCGCAGTTCATCGAAGAACTGCGAGCACGGAACATCGGAACAGGCGTCCACTTTATACCGAATCATCTTCACCCCTATTACCGTGACAAGTATGGGTTCCTTGCAGAGGATTTTCCTGTGGCGTACCGAGAATACAAGCGGCTGATCAGCCTTCCGGTGTATCCCGCCATGACGGACGACGACGTCCAGGACGTGGTCGAGGCTGTGCGAGATGTCGCCACCACGTACAGGTGGTAGATAGGTGTCGATCCTGGTGAAGACGATCGTCGAGAAAGGCGCCGCGGGTGGCCCCCTGCGCGTGGTCGATGACCAGGTAGGTTTCCCGACGTGTACGCCCGATCTGGCGGAAGCGATTGAGCGTCTCGTATCGCGCGAGCTCCCCGGCATATACGCGGGAATGGTCAAATCCCAATTGTCAATGACCAATGGCAGACGCGGCGAACCGGAGCAGGTTGCGACGGTATGTATCGTGTTCCTACCGCGATTGGTCATTGGAATTTGGTCACTGGTCATTAGCTCCAGATTCTTCACGGTCCCTTCGTGAATAATCTGGGTTAAGGGTGTTCTCTCACGTTAGGAAACAACATTGAACGTGTTGCACCGCATTCTTAGCGGGGTTGCCTGGAGCTTAATAGCCAGAGTGTTTAATCAAGGCGGCACCCTTGCTGTCAACCTCATCCTAGCCAACCTGCTCGGCCGAACCGCCTTTGGGGAATATGCGATCATCTACACGACCATTTTGACAGTAACAACAATCTCGGGCCTTGGTGTTGGCAGCAGTGCAACAAAATACATCGCGGAGTTCCGCCTCATCGATAAACAAAAAGCAGCACGTGTCTTGCGGTTGTGTTCGGCGACCGCCACGATTACGGGGAGTCTCGCTTGCTGCCTTCTCTTGGTCTTTGCGGGATCGATAGCTGACGAACTTCTCAGGGCTCCCAACCTGGCCGGCGGTTTGCGGATCGCATCGGTTGCGGTCGTTTTTGCCGTGCTGAACAGTTATCTCGTGGGGGGTCTGGCCGGGTTGGAAGCCTATCCAGCAATGGCGCGTGCCTCGATATGCGGAGCGACCATACAGGTAACGGCGTGCACGATTGGTGGGTGGTTTGGTGGCGTGAATGGCGCAGTGATCGGACTGATTCTCGGGGGCGTATCTCAATGGTTCATGCTCTCCTTCCTGCTTCAGGATGAACAAGCCAAGCAATTGCTTGAAGCGACATACCGAGGATTGAGCCGAGAGTGGGAACTAATCTGGAAATATCTCGTTCCGGCCGGCCTCAGCGGTTTTGTCTCAATGCCGGCGGTGTGGTTTGCCAATGTTCTTCTCGTACGCTCATCCGATGGTTTCAACCAGATTGCGATATATAGTGTGGCAAGCAACATTCGTATGTGTATTCTGTTTTTACCCCACATCGTGAACGGAGTGGGCGTTTCCTTGATCAATGTTCAAACCGGGCTTCGGGACATGAACGGCTACCGAAAGACGTTTTGGCTGAACCTGGCCCTGACGACGCTCACCGCTATTCTCGGAGCGTGTGTCGCAGTGCTCATGGGTCATCACGTGCTGGCCCTTTTTGGCAAGGCGTTTACCGATGGGGAATCGGTGCTGACGATCTTGAGCGTCGCCGCTGTGGTCGAAGCGTTTGCGGTTGCCATGTATCAAGTCATTCAGAGTCGGGCCGAGATGTGGCGTTCATTGTGGTTGGTTTGCCTCCCGCGAGATCTCACGTTTGTGGTTGTGACTTACCTTCTCGTTCCGGGCAATGGCGCCGTTGGCCTTGCGTACGCTTTTGCGGTGGCGTGTGGGGTGTGGCTTTCGACGACAGTGGCGTTGGTGGTGAGTCTGGGGATAAGTCCTAGCCATGTTCGATCCGTAGCGATGCACCGTTAATTGTTGGGTAGAAGAATGAAATCAAGCGGCGCGCAGGCTCCGGGCGAGCTGAACTCTCGCGGTGACGACAAAACGACACAGGCGCATTGGGAGGATGCATGGTCGACCCCCCCGCGCATGCGTTTACCGCCACCGTGGAACCTGAGTATCCGAAATGCGAAACGCTTGTTAAAGAAGCATGTCCGACCGGATGCTCGATTCCTAGAGATTGGTTGCGCGCCCGGCAAAATGCTCGCCTGGGTGGCGAGTGCGTTAGGGGCTCAGGTTGCGGGGATCGATGCCAGCGAGAAGGGCATAGGGCACGCCCGTAACCTCTTTGCGATGCTGCGGATTCCAGCAGATCTCAGGCAAGAAGACATCCGCTCGCACACGCTTCCACGGGCGAGTTTCGATGTTGTGTACAGCTGCGGCCTTGTCGAACACTTCACGGATCCGGCGCCACTGGTGCGAATTCATGTCGAGCTGGTCAAACCCGGCGGCAAGACGCTCATCGCGATTCCAAACTACAGCGGGTGGTGGGGCGCGCCCCACCGCTGGCTCGACCCGGAGGTCCTGGAGTGGCATAACTGTGACATCATGAGCCCGGCCGCCTTGCAGGCCCTTGCACCGCGCGACCTCGTCGGGACGACTCGCGCGTATCGTGCCGGTCGCCTTTCCTTGTCTCACGTCGTTCCCACCCGCGTCATTCCTGCCCCGATCAGCCGTCTGATCCATGCGCTCGGCGACTGCGTAGGGCTGCTGCAGCCTAGGGATGTGCCGCTTCTGGCGCCAATGCTTGTGCTCGAGATGACACGTCGCTGACGATCCGATGCACCCCGGTAGGCGTGAACTTGAACGTCAGCGCGATTGTTGGGGCATAAGGTGTCGCAGGTTAGGTCTCGAGAAGGTCAGAATGCGATGGTCGTGACGCGGATGGGGCTGCGAGAACTATGGAGCCGTCTGGAGAGGGGTTGGCGCCGGTCGGATCGTTGGCGGTGGCTGCTGACGAGAGCCGTGCATCGAAGCGGCCTGGGTCGGTTTGTTGTGCTCCATCGATATTCTTATCGGATCCGCGCGCATCGGGCGGTATATTCATTGATCGCGTGGGACAATCCAACGGCTGGAAAGGAGGATTACGAATTTCTGACGCGCGTTCTGCGACAAGGAGATGTTGTCGTGGACGTCGGGGCGAATATCGGGTTCATCACGTTGGCGGCGGCGGGCATGGTCGGCGACGCCGGTCGCGTCTATGCAATCGAGCCGAACCCGCGCACCTTCCGATATCTGCGATCGAATGTTCGGTTGAACGAATACCGAAATGTCGTCTTGATGTGTTGTGCAGTCGGGGCCGCCAGCGGCCATGCACGGATGTCCGACTCGCCGCTCGACGATATCAATCGTGTGTTGCCGGATGGTCCCGTTCGCGTCCGTCTGGGAACGCTCGATGAAATCTTAATGGACGAGAAAAGGGACATCCGTCTTCTCAAGGTAGACGTGGAAGGGTATGAAATGGCGGTATTCCGGGGCGCGCCAGAAACCCTGAAACGGACCCAGGTCGTCTACTTCGAGGCATCGCTCGCGCTCGCGGGTTCCTACGGGTTCGCCGTGCGGGATCTCATCGCGTATCTCGAGGGATGTGGGTTCTCCGTCTATCGCGACTCCGGTGGTGTACGGCACCAAGTGCAGGACGCGTTCACGGACACGGAGGTTGTCAACCTGATTGGCGTGCGTCCTGGCGCAGCATTGGAGTAGTCGTGCCCTTCTTCAGCATCATCATGCCCGCGTACAATCGCGCGGGGTTGATTGGCCGCGCCATTCGTAGCTGCCTTGTCCAGGATTTCGAAGATTTCGAGATCGTGATCACGGATGATGCGTCTACGGACGGCACTGCCGGCGCTGTGGAATCCATCCGCGATGGGCGGATACGCTTGCTGCGTCACGCAGCCAATCGAGGACGATGCCCGAGCCGGAACACGGCCATGCGAGAGGCGAGAGGGGCGTGGTTCGTGTTCCTTGACAGCGACGATGAGCTCACGCCAGGCGGCCTGAGCGCGATTTACGCACGAGCGGTGAGTGTGAGACTCGATGTGGGCGGTTTGCGCTTCATGTGCCGAGATGAGCACGGACGGGTGTCGCCCGACCCACCGCATCGGAACGAGATCTGGGGCTATGCGGAGTACCTTCACTTCATGGAAGCACACTGTGCGTGGAACGGCGAAGCGCTGCCCTGCGCACGGCGGGAGACATTTCCGGCCGTACGGTATCCGGAAGGGCATGCGGAGGAGTGTTTGTACCATCTGAATCTCGCCAAGAGCTTCCGGGTGGGCGCATATTCCGATATCGTGCGCAGTTATCATCATGATGCCACAAATCAAATCACGACGCCGAATTGGAGGCGCAGCCTGCAGTACGCATCCGATGCGGCGGAAAATGTCCGGGCCGTCTTGGATGGGCATGGGAGTGTCCTTCGGGAGCACGCACCCAATGTCTATTCGCAGAAACTGCTCGAAGGCGCCGTGTGCAATTTTCTCTCGGGTAAGCGCCGCTCAGGACTTCGCTTTGTCCGTTCGTACGTGCGCAATCGCCCGTTCTCTGTAAGACCCTACGTCGTCGCATTGGTCGGCCTGGTTTCGGGCCGTTGCTTGGCTCGGCTTCAGGGCTCGCGCTGGAGAGCACAGCCCGGCGACAGGAAACGGAGCTGCGAGTACGGCAGGTGAAGCGAAGAGGAGTTGCTGGTGCGGGTCGTGAGCCGGTTTCCTCGGCAAGCATGGTCTAGGCGCGGCGGAGATTCTGCGCTGCCGCTCTCTGCAGTAGTCGCGGCGGTCGTGCTCAGTGGAATCGTATTTCTCTTGCTGTGGGCAGCTGCAATTGTCGTACTCAAGTACGGTTCGCAGCTTCGAGGGGATCTGTTTCTGATTCTGGCGCTTGTTTCCCTTGTCGGTACGTTAGCGGCGTTCCTGGGCGTCTTGAGGTCGCGCGAACAGGCGTTCCCGCTGTGTGAGGTAGGGAGCGTCTGCGCCATCGTCACGACGCTCTATTTCGCGGTCCCTATTCTCAACTTTATCGCAGGCGGGATGAAGTTCACGTTTCTCAGCGATAGCCGATTATTCGTCGCCAACCCGACTTCCTTAGAGGTGGCGGCGGTGTCGTGGAGGTCGGTGGTGTACTTGATGAGTTTCGGTGTTGCCTATCTTGTCGTCCGTGGGGGAGCGTCCGCCGCCTCCGTGAGGATCCGTAATCCTGGCGCCGAGAAGACGGTCGTCCTGGTGTTGACGCTTCTCGCTTTGGGCGTACTCGTTGCTTCTATTGAAATGCTCTACGGGGTCTCTTTTGACCCTTCGTATGAGAATCTGCGTGCAGGCGTCGGTCTTGTGACACAACTCCCCTACGAAATGCAGCAAGTCATGCACAATGTTCGTGGCATGTTTTTCCTGGCAAAACAAGGGGTGTTGTTCCTTCTTCTTCTTCACTGGAAGAGACCCGTACTACGCTACTTCGCCATTGCATGGCTACTCTTGGAGGTGGTCTCGACAGTTGTCAGGCAGGGCGCTCGCACGGAAGCCGTGCTGCTCTTGCTCACTGCGGCATTGCTGTACCACCGAGTTGTGAGGCCGCTGGCGTTCGTCCGTGTGTGTGTCGGTGGGGCGATTCTCCTCGTGGGAATTGTGCTATTCGGCTTTGTTCGTGACATCCAGGGCGGTCTATCGGGAGGATTGGCAGCTGACGTCTCCGTGCTCGCGATGATGAACGAGTTTCAGAGTCTTTTCGCCACGACGTTCGATCTGTGGCAGAGACGAAACGCGCTGGGCGAGCTTCCTTGGACGTTGTACATGTCGGAAATCCTGATGCTGATCCCGGGCCAGCTTCTGCCGTTCAGGAAAATTGATCCATCTTTGTGGTATCTCGAGCAACTGGGATTACAGGATAGCCAGGTTGGCTTCATGTTCGGAGTGCTCTCTCAAGCTATTCTTGGCGTGGATTGGTTGGAGCTCATGGTCCGTGGAACAGTGCTGGGATGCGTCCTGGGGTTGATTCATCGCTGGTACGTCAAACGGTCGCAACGATTCGAGGTGACGTTACTCTACGTGTTCCTGTGTGTCTGGTCCTACTATACCGTGCGGGCAGCGACGTTCTATTTCGTATATCCTGTAGTGTATCGATTCCTTCCGGTTCTCTTCATCGTGTGGTTTGGGGCGGCAA
>Ga0316616_100000642_pt1 | contig 12011 bp, 11 predicted proteins | sample OWC_Aug_M1_C1_D1_FD_207660 | JGI IMG/M metagenome (GOLD analysis project Ga0316616, IMG submission 207660) | Wetland soil microbial communities from Old Woman Creek delta, Ohio, United States - OWC_Aug_M1_C1_D1_B | ecosystem: Environmental > Terrestrial > Soil > Wetlands | place: USA: Ohio... | reverse complement strand
CTACCCGACCCTCATCATCAAAGGAACACCCTTATATGATCTCTGGCAGCAGGGGCGGTATGATCCGCTTACCACCGAACAAGCCAGCCGTCTCATCGCAACTATCAAAAAGAACGTGCCAGAATGGGTCAGGATTCAGCGCATACAACGCGACATCCCAGCCCAGGAGATCTGCACGGGAATTAAGAAAAGCAATCTGCGTCAATACGTCGAGGTGGAGATGCAGAAAAACCATACCTCCTGTCGGTGCATCCGATGCCGAGAAATCGGACATGTCTCAGGTGAGAAAATAAAGACTATCACAGAGCATTCTTTGCACTGTGTGCATCGTCGGTACAAGGCAAGCGGTGGAGATGAATATTTTATCTCCCTGGAAGACCCAGCGCAAGATGTCCTGGTTGGGTATCTACGATTACGAGATATCGCCATCCCTCACCGGTATGAGCTGCAGACTGACCCCTGCATGATGATTCGGGAACTGAAGGTCCTTGGGCGAGAGGCATCTCTTGGTAGTAGGACTTCGGAGGCGTATCAACACCGCGGATTTGGTAAAAAACTTCTCCATGAGGCGGAACGCATCTGCTCTGAGGAGGTTGGGAAAACCCAATTATTCGTTCTAAGCGGTGTTGGTGTCAAACCGTACTATCGCAAATTAGGTTTCATCGACACCGGGGTCTACCTCTCGAAGAAACTTCCGAGATAAACCCATGCGTATTTTTTTTCAAAAGTAATATAAAGTAATGGTGATTTCTTCGTCGCACAACCAAGATTTGGTTGGGGGAGAGTTAATCATGTCCGAATTCATATGGTATTGGACAAAAGAAAATAAAAAAATTCTTACGACACAAACAGACCTTGCAGAACAAGCGATGAAAGACGGATTCTTTGTGATGGGCACCTTACTTCGGCCTGGTCGCTTCCAATAATACCAACATTTTTTTTTCCTTTTTTTTGTTTCTCGTTTCTGTTACGGAAGATTTTTATCTGTCCTTGTATTTCGCCATCATACATTATGGATACAATAAAATACAATGATTTACTAAAACGAGTGCATAGCGCAACCGTGAAGGAACGCGTTACCGATGACCGGTTCAAGGTTCCCAAAGTCGATGTATTCTACGAGGGTAACACCACGGTGCTGAAGAACTTCGATAAGATTATTGATGTGTTGAATCGTGACGCGGATCATTTCCTGAAATTTTTACTTGGGAGTGTTGGGACTGCTGGGGACATCTCCAGTGGTCGGGTGATCTTCCAAGGAAAGATTCCGATTAAGACGATTCAGGATCGGCTCGATGAGTATGTCGAGACCTATGTGATCTGCTCTGAATGTAACCGGCCGGATACGCATCTGTTGAAGAAGGACCGGACGTTGTTGATCCGATGTGATGCCTGTGGAGCGTTTCGTTCGATTGGTTCGATGAAGAAACGTAAAACCGTGGTACCCAGTGAGATCTTTAAGGAAGGCGAGGTGTACGAGCTGACGATTAAGGACATTGGGAAACGTGGTGATGGTGTGGCGTTTTTTGATAAGTACGTGGTGTATATCCCTGGAGCCATCAAGGGAGCGACGGTGAAGGTGAAGATAGAGAAGATTTCTGGAACGGTCGCATTTGGTCGTGTGACGCAATGAGAAAACCTGTTTTTTATTTTTCTTTTGAAATCAAAAATGAAGTACCTAGTTTAGTACGTGCATTAGTACCTGCATACCTCGATTCACTTTGGTCTTTTTTTCACCGAATTCCAGATAGAAAATCATGTTTTTTTCATAAAAAAAATTCGTTGATTGGTCTGCTGAATTGAACCCAAAATATCGAAACTTATTTAAACACAAGTACGTTTTCGTTCTATGTTTGTCTGACAAATGATGTCGTTCGGCGTTTATTGACGCCCGCAATATGCGCGTCTGACACAACAATGACATCACTATGACAAACACGATGAATGTGAGGAGAACTATGGAAAACGACCGCATTACAATCCGATTGCCTCAAATCGATCTCAGACAAATCGACCTTTTAATCCGTCTGGGAGAATTTACCACACGATCTGAGGTAGTACGGCATGCGGTAAAAGAATATATCGAAAATCATACAACCCGTATTCTTGCAAAAGCCGACAAATACAAAAAAATTCAAGAATTGGAAGCTGCGGCCGCTGCTATAGAACCTTACATGAAAAAATAAAATCAATGTAAAAGCAGGGGATGGGATGCACCCCTTTAGTGAAGGCCGTCTGGTTCTCAGACGGCCTTCCCAACTACCAGGAATAGGAGGAACCAAGAAATGGCCGAAAATAGAATGCAGTCTTTTGTTGAGGCTGCGATAGAAAATAAAGTAACTGAGGAAAGCAAGCAGAAGGTTGAGGACGGACTCTTTGGAAATGCTCGGATTGTTATCGTCGGATGTGGTGGAGCTGGAGGAAACACCATCACCAGACTTCACAAACTCGGTGTCAAAGGAGCAGAAACCATTGCGATCAACACCGATAAAATCGCTCTTGACCTTGTCGATGCCGATAAAAAATTACTCATCGGAAAGACCCTGACCCGTGGACTCGGAGCCGGAGGATTCCCTGAGCAAGGAGAACGCGCTGCACGAGAATCAAGCAGAGAACTTGAGGAAATGCTGACCGGTGCGGACCTTGTCTTCGTCTGCGCAGGAATGGGTGGTGGAACCGGAACTGGTTCAGCCCCTGTCGTTGCCGAGATAGCAAAGAAACTCGGAGCGATCGTCACCTGCATGGTCTCCACGCCCTTCAACGTGGAGCGCGCCAGATTAGTCAAAGCCGATGAAGGCTTAGACAAACTGCGTGTGACTGCGGATTCCACCGTTGTCTTAGACAACAATCGATTGCTTGAGTTCGTACCAAACTTACCAATCAACCAAGCCTTTTCCGTCATGGACCAGCTCGTCGCTGAGACCGTAAAAGGAATATCAGAGACGATCTCCGTACCTTCCCTCATCAACTTAGACTTCGCAGATATGAAAGCGGTTATGGACTCGGGTGGACTTTCGGTCATGCTCTGGGGTGAAGCCGATGAGGACGCTGGTGTCGACACCATCGTCAAAGAAGCATTGAATCATCCTTTACTCAACGTCGATTACCATGGAGCACACAGTGCGTTGGTACACATCACCGGCGGACCCAACATGAGCCTGAAATACGTCCAAGATGTCGCCCAAGCACTTACTGAGGATATGGACTGCTACTCTAACGTCATCCTCGGAGCACGGGTCGATCCCCAGTTCGAAGGGAAATGCAGAGTCATGGCCATCATGACTGGTGTACAATCACCAAACCTACTGGCCTCTCGACCGGAACGAAAAACAAACCCGATCGCACCATCAATCCCTCAGCGCAAAGTCATGAACAACCCCAAGGTTGGCACCATTGACTTTGTCCGGTAAAAACAAAAAAAAGCTCTTCTCAGCTTTTTTCTCTTTTTTTTATTTCTTTTTTTCCATCTCCTTTGAATCATTTTTATGAACACTTGGAAACACTCTAAGTTTTATAGTACATGTATTATTCCTTTCTTCGGTATGGGCCTATGAGGTAGCCTGGATATCCTTCCGGCCTTCGGAGCCGGATACTGGGGTTCGAATCCCCATAGGTCCGCTTACTTTCTTCAGGAGAGTTTCCACTCGAAATCGAGGTTTTTAGGCCTTCTTTCGATTTTAAGCCGTTTTCCTCTCCCCATTCATGTGGGGATTTGAGGATTGGCTTATTTTAGTCAGAAGGATACTATAAATAAAATTTCTGAGCATCCATTGGATAATGTTCAGTGACACGCATATCGCTATGTTCCATCAAGTCACAGATTTTCTAAATTTAAAAATATATTTGATCTGCTGTTTCCGCCTTGCAACATCGCTATTGGTCTTCTTAAAAATCTCTATGGGACTAAAAAACTACGACTCAGGCTAGGATGCTCTTAGGGTTTTGTGTATGGAAAGTTGTTGGTCTAGAATTAAACATCGAAACCTACGGTTTGAACTTTCCTTAATAGGGATTCACCTCTGGTGATGGTAGCGGTCCCCCTCTTAATGACCGGGACCTTACTAGGTTAATCCAACATATCCTATTAATTAGATTTTTAATTTAGGTATATTAATTAGATTAAAAGTGTCAAATATTCTTTTTATATAAATATTAACAATAATGATATAAATAGGAGCCTTGATACTTTTTAACATTAATCGAGAATATCGATAATATCGGAGGAAGAAATTTATGAAAAAGACACACATTATATCTGTAGGTATAATATTCCTGTTTTTAGGAGCAAGTTTTGTACAGGCATTTCCTGAAGCCCCGAATTCCACACAAAAATTATTACAATCAGAACAAGCCTTAGCGTTTGACAACTGGATGTATTATCGGGTGTTGGCTCTAAATAATGCAGTCGATGATTATCAGATGTTTATAAATATCAGTTATTCTTCGAATGATGGGGTTAATTGTAATTCTCATTGTAAAACAGATTTTAGTGATGTCCGTTTTGTGAAAGATGATAATTCCTCTCAGCTAAACTATTGGTTTGAAAAGATAGTTGATGGGGATTATTGCTGGATTTGGGTCCGTTTACCTGAAGATATCGAATCATCAGAAAAGATAATTATGTTTTACGGGAACCCAGAAGCAATCTCAGATAGCAATGGACTTGATACTTTTCTGTATTTTGAGGATTGGACAAATGATCATACGAGCCAATGGAATGTTGTTCGAAAACCATCAGATACTGGAACTGTTTGTACTCTCCCCTTTGACGTCAATTACAACATCAGATATGTTTCTAAAATCAAATGGCTTCAATGGGATGTAGAGGAATATTACACGCCAGATCTCTTCCACGGATTTATTGATTCCACAGGAGAAATAACACCTACGAATTATATCTACTCTTATACGAAACCAAGTATGACTGCTGGTGCGGATACGTCTACTCTTGCATATCGATTATCCATTGAAAAGGAAGGGTTAATGTACTTTGGAGAATATCAAAACCCATCATTATCATTAAGTAAAGATTACATCTCCGAAATGACTTATACAGATACTTCAATGTCATCTGCATTATATTCGGAAGCAAGAACATTCCTATCTGCAGATGAAATGAATGACCATATCCCTGTAGCAAACTCATTGAATTATATAGGTATCGAATTAGGTGACTATGGTGAATCTGGTCATGAACAATATTTCACATGGGATTCTTCTGGTTATTTAGAGTTATATCTTCATCGAGGAGTCGGTGGAACAGAACATCGATTGGTTGATTGGATGTTTATTGGAAAATATTTTGACCCAGAACCATCTATCGATACCGTTGGTGAAGAAAAGTTAAACTTTGAGCTACTTCCTTCGTTATTAATTGGGAAGATTCAAAATGTTACCGAATCTGATTCATTCATCACCTTTGAGGCAGTGAAAGTCAGAAGGCTATCATTCTCACCATTAAGCTTCGGTACATTTTTTGAAAATGAAAATGTAATCATTGATAAGGACTACAAAGGATTTATTGGATTGCGATTTATACTCGTATTTTGTAAATCATATGTTTTGAGTTAAAAAAACTTCAAGACTAGATTATTCAAATTTGTTCGTTTGTTCGCGAAAATCCAGAGCGGAGGAACCCCCTAAGTCCACTTACTCTTTTAAGGAATACAACGATATCGTTTAACGTAATTGTTTGAGGTATCCATGACTGAACACCTACCATTACGAAGCATTTCCTTTGACACCTCTTTCTTACTAAAGGATGATCCTACCATCGATCAAGTCATTAAGATTATCGTCCATGATCGAATTCCTTGTTTCATCACCACTACTGTTGCTTCCGAACTGGAACAGCTGAAAATCTGGGGTCGTATCACCGAATCAGACCATAAGAAGGCGATACATCGCTGGATGCATGCCCATGCGACCGTCATCGACTTCAAAAACAAACTCCTCTCTGATGCCTTAGGGAACGCCTGTCGTCGATCAATGCAAGAACACGGAATCGATGCACACGACGTCATCAATGACTGCAATATCCTGGTGTCAAACCTCAAAAACGGAGTCGACCTGTTCCTCTCTGAAGATTACCATTTCACTTCACCAATCACCAAAGACGTCATCAAAGAAATCCAACATGCAGCCTGTAAAGAATATTCCTTGATGTGTACGGCACAACTCTTTAGTATCGATGCAAAAACATTTCTGAAAACCTACAAGAATGGCTCCATTGACCTTTCCATCCTTCCAACATCACGAAAATAAGTTCAAGGAAAAAAACCTCCTCGCCACCCCACAAGGTAAGGAAGGAGGGGGGAACGGAGCACGCCGCAAGCGCGCCACACCGACGCAACGCAGACACGCCACACCAGCGTCACCGCAAGACAAGAGCGCAGATCGGGAAGACAAGAGCCCGCCGAACGTCGCCCTTCCTCACCAGACCTTATTCTCTCCCTCAAGCTATATAAACACATCGCGGGAAAATCCCAAAATGAACAAACTCACTCTTCCAAGACCAATCAGTTTTTAAATCAGCGACCAATAAACATCCTAAAAACCGTCTCTACCCCTATGAGCGTCACAATAGGTTTCATCGTCAACCCCATTGCGGGGATGGGTGGCCGCGTCGGACTCAAAGGCACCGATGATGTCCTCACACAAGCAGTCACCCTCGGGGCACATCCCGTCGCCCGAAAGAAAGCAGAAGAGATGCTCCAAGCATTCTCCAAAGAATCCCCTTTAACGGATGAAATCCTCTGGATCACCTGCGGCGGAGACATGGGAAACACCGAGCTAGAAACGGTCAGGATCAAAAACAAACAGATAGTCTATACCGCTTCAACCACCCAGACCTCCGCAGGCGACACGAAAAACGCCTGTAAAAAATTCCTTGAATACCACTTAGATTTACTCCTCTTCTGCGGCGGCGACGGCACCGCACGGGACATCTACACCATCGTTGATAAAAAAATCCCGCTCCTCGGCATCCCCTCCGGAGTCAAGATGCATTCAGGGGTCTTTGGCATCACCACGACAGCGACTGCGAAGATGCTTAAAGAATTCCTCCAAAAAAGACTCACCATCGGAGACGTAGAGATCATGGACCTTGATGAAGACCTGTATCGTAAAGGAGAATGGAAGATTCGCCTCTACGGCATCGCAAAAGGAATCATCGAACCCACCTACATCCAGGTGGGAAAATCCCTTTTTGAGTCCGTCTCTGATGATGCGATAAAAGATGAGTTAGCGGACCATATCAAAGATGAGCTTGAAAAACATCCTGACTGGTTGTTCCTCTTCGGAACCGGGGGGACGATTGATCATATCGCGCAGAAACTCCATATCGACAACACCCTCCTAGGTATCGATGCCGTCTACCAGCAAAAACTCCTGGCACAGGACATCAACGAAGAACAGATCCTCAAACTCTTGAAAAAATACCCCAAAGCAAAGATCCTTCTCAGCCCGATCGGGGCACAAGGATTCATCCTTGGACGGGGAAACCTGCAACTCAGCCCCACCGTCATCAACAAGATTGGTATAGAAAACATCATCGTGGTCTCCACCCCATCAAAGCTCCTGCACACCCCCATCTTACGAGTCGATACCGGGGATAAACGCCTTGATAAACGCTTCGCGGACCAGGGGTACCTCATGGTGGTCATCGGATACCGACTCAGCCGGGTCGCCAAGCTTCAAACCAACAGCTTTTAATATCCGAATCTGATGTCCAGACCCCCTTGGGGGGACGAATCATTCTTGGAGGTACCATGATGGCACAAATCACCAAAAGAAACGCGAACAAGTTTTTAAAAGACGAATACGACGAATTAGTAAAAAATCATTTCGAATGGAACATCCGTGTCCTTGAAAGCGGCTCACAACCACATTCCATTGTCAACGGCAAAGAAGTAATCATGCTGTGTTCCAACAACTACCTGAACCTCAGCAACCATCCCAGACTCATCAAAGGAGCAATCGAAGCAGCAAAGAAATATGGTGCCGGGTCTGGGTCTGTCCGAGCCATCGCAGGGACACTTAAGATCCACACCGAGGTCGAAAAACGCCTCGCGAACTTCAAACGAACCGAATCCGCCTTAATCTATCAAACCGGTTTTGCCGCTAACTCAGGTCTCATCCCCCAGCTCGTCGGAGACGGCGACATCGTCATCAGCGATGAACTGAACCATGGAAGCATCATCGATGGTGTTCGACTCACCAAAGCAGACCGAGCGATCTTCAAACACCGGGACATGGCTGACCTTGAACGAGTCCTGACGGAGGCTGACAAGAAATATCGACGGATCCTTATCATCACCGACGGGGTCTTCAGCATGGATGGAGACATCGCCCCTATGGATAAAATCGTGAAACTTGCCAATGAGTTCGGAGCCATGACCTACGTCGATGACGCCCATGGGGAAGGAGTCATTGGGGAGGATGGCCGTGGGATTGGCGCGCATTTCCACATTGAAGGAAAAATCGATGTCGAGATGGGGACCTTCAGTAAAGCCTTCGGTGTCGTCGGTGGACTCATCGCCGGCAGCCAAGACCTTGTCAACTTCGCCTACAACAAATCACGGACCTGGTTGCTTTCCGGTTCACATCCCCCCGCGGTCTCCGGTGCTCAACTTGCTGCTATCGACGTGCTTGAGACCGAGCCAGAGCATGTCAGACGACTCTGGGAGAATACCGCCTACTTCAAGAAAGAACTTAACTCCTTAGGATACAACACGGGAAATAGCGAAACCCCCATCACCCCTGTCATCGTTGGTGACTCAGGGAAAGCAAAAGAACTTAGCAACAAACTCTTCGAAGAAGGCGTCTTTGCGTTACCCATTGTGTTTCCCATGGTCGCACGAGACAAAGCTCGCATCCGCACCATGATGAACGCGGGTCTCACAAAGAAAGACCTGAACTATGCGTTAGAGAAATTCGAAAAACTCGGGAAACAATTATCCATCATCTAAAACAGAAAAAGGAGGAGATTGCAGGATACAAATCTCCTCACCTCACCACTCCACAAAGTATAAATAAAAGATGAATGATTCGTTACCCAGTGTTTTTCTGGTGTTTACTGGAGAGTAATTTATGACAGAAGATTTAAAGAAAACCGGTACCACAATTCTAGGAATGGTCTGTAAAGACGGTGTCGTGGTAGCAACTGAACACCGCGCAACCATGGGCAACCTCATCGCCCATAAAGCAACAAAAAAACTCTATCAAATCGATAATCATCTCGCGTTAGCGACCGCAGGGCTTGTCGGTGACCTCCAAGTCTTATCCCGATACCTGAGTGCCGAAACTAAATTATATTGCCTGAAACGAGACGTTGAAATGTCTGTGCAAAGCGCAGCGACACTCATGTCTAATATCCTGAACTCCCGGAAGTTCTATCCGTATTATGTCCAGTTGATCCTCGCTGGATGGGACTCCGCAGGAGGACACGTCTATTCGCTAGACGCAGCTGGTGGTTCTATTCCGGATAAATACACCGCTGGTGGCTCAGGGTCCCCGTACGCGTTTGGTGTGTTAGAGGACTCCTACCATGATGACATCACCGTCAATGAAGGCATTGACCTTGCGATACGAGCAATTAACGCTGCGATGGGCCGAGACTCCGCGTCAGGAAACGGAGCTGATGTCGCCGTCATCACCGAGAAAGAATTCAAGATGATCTCGGAAGAGGAAATAAAGAAACGACTGCAGAAGATGGGGAAGTAAGAATCCGTATTCTCAAAGGATAATAAGTTGATCGGAAATATTTGAGGGTTCGTTTTACGAGCATTAAAAGGAAAAAAGGTTAGAGTATGACCGTTGATGATGTTTTAACAGAAATACGAGGCAAAATACGAGGCTCTATCCCAGCTAGTGTGGATATCTCCGAAGTGGAATTCGAAGGAGCACTGCTGGTGATTTACACAAAGACACCAGATAAGTTTGCGAACAACAAAGACCTGGTAAAGAACATGGCAAAAAGCCTGCAGAAACGAATCGTGGTCCGTCCGGATCCTTCGGTCCTTACAGATATTGATATTGCTGAGAAAAAAATTCGGCAGATTATCCCAAAAGAAGCCGAGATAACAAATATCTATTTTCAACCCGATGTCGGCGAAGTCACCATTGAAGCATTAAAACCTGGTGCTGCAATCGGCCGAGAAGGCCAACTCTTAAACGAGATACGCAAAAAGATAAACTGGGCACCCAGCATCGTGCGAGCACCACCAATCCAATCAAAAACCGTACAGGAAATACGTGGGTACCTTCGTTCCATGAGCGATGAACGAAAAGATATTCTAAGGAAAATAGGTCGGAAGATCCATCGTGGTTCTTCAACGGGAGAAAAATTCATCCGTATGATCAGCCTTGGTGGGTTCCGCGAGGTAGGTCGATCCTGTTCAATGTTACACACACAGGATAGCAAAGTATTGATTGATTGTGGTATTGATGTGTCATCGGAGAACAACGGCTCACCTTACATCCATATGCCTGAGGTACTCCCCTTGGAGAAAATTGATGCTGTGGTCATCACCCATGCGCATCTTGACCATTGCGGTCTGGTCCCCATCCTCTATAAATACGGATATGAAGGACCCATCTACTGTACTCCACCGACCCGGGATCTCATGACGTTGCTGCAGATGGATTACATCAAGGTGGCAGCCGCTGATGCTAAAAAGGTTCCCTACTCCTCAGAAAACATCCGCAATGTGATTAAACATTGCATCGTCATGGGCTACGGGGATACCACGGATATCACCCCTGATATCAGACTGACGTTCCACAACGCTGGCCATATCCTTGGCTCCTCAATTTGTCATTTCCATATCGGTGACGGATTGTACAACATTGCATTCTCCGGTGACATCAAGTTTGAGCGCACCTGGTTGTTCAACCCTGCCATCAACCATTTCCCTCGCGCAGAAGCCCTCGTCATCGAATCAACCTACGGCGGGCATGATGACTTCCAACCAAGCCGGAAAGAAGCCACCGATCGATTAAAAGATATTATCCGCACCGCGGTCAAGAAAAAAGGAAAAGTCCTTGTCCCAGTGTTCGCAGTCGGACGAAGCCAAGAGGTCATGATCGTCCTGGAAAGCCTGGTAAAATCAAAGGAAATCCCTGAGCTACCCGTATATCTTGATGGGATGATCTGGGAAGCGACCGCTATCCACACCGCGTACCCAGAGTATTTAAACAACAAACTACGGACCCAAATATTCCAACAAGGAGACAACCCCTTACTCTCAGAAATCTTCAAACGAGTCGACAGTGGAGAGATGCGAGAAAAAATCCTGGCTGAGAAAGACCCCTGTGTCGTGCTTGCCACCAGTGGGATGATGAACGGAGGCCCTGTGATGGAGTACTTCAAACACTGGTGTGGAGAAGCAAAGAACACTCTCGTCTTCGTCGGGTACCAAGCAGAAGGCACCATTGGGCGGCGTATCCAACGCGGCGCAAAAGAAATCCCGATGAATGTCGCCGGCAACATCGTCAGCCTCCCTGTTGAGATGAATGTGGAGACCTGTGATGGGTTCTCCGGTCATAGTGACCGCCGTCAGCTCGTCGGATTCATCAACAACATGTCCCCACGACCAGAACGCGTCGTGTTTGGCCATGGTGAAGAATCCAAATGCGTGGACCTTTCCTCGACCATCCATAAACGACTCAACATGAACACCGCAGCCCCCTTCAACCTGGAAAGCATCCGATTCGTCTAAAAAAAAACAACAGAAAAAATCATTCGAAGACTTATAGGAGCGTTGCTTCTTTTCTGCCTATGAGAAAGACTCCTAAGTAGGTTGGAACCTCCTGAACACCTTGCTTTAGATGATACTGCTCATCCTTCATCTTCAGGCTCAGTTCTCGTTGCAGGAGGATTTTAACAGGGTCGTCTGGTAACACCACCGCGTCGCGAAGCGGATCGAAGTCCTTTAGCTCATCTACCTCGATTTTCACGACCTTTAACCCGGTTTTCCCATGAAGCGAGGACGGTAGTCTAATTAACCGTT